>Ga0210405_10000250_pt1 | contig 75879 bp, 69 predicted proteins | sample IncBWH11MmetaG_FD_155492 | JGI IMG/M metagenome (GOLD analysis project Ga0210405, IMG submission 155492) | Forest soil microbial communities from Barre Woods Harvard Forest LTER site, Petersham, Massachusetts, United States - Inc-BW-H-11-M | ecosystem: Environmental > Terrestrial > Soil >... | reverse complement strand
CGCGTTGTTCCTGTACGTCCATCGTCTTCCAGGGCATGTTGACTTACACTCCCGCGCTGGCTGCGCTTGCGCGGGAGTGTAAAGGATGTCCCGAGACGTTTTGTAAAGGATGTCATGAGACTGAACATGCATCTTGCTCCCCTTAGGATGACACGCCTTAGGAGTTCCTTCCCTCAGAACGCACCTTGGTGTAGACTTCCTCCGTTCGATGTCAGGCCCACTCCTGCGGCGCGGCTTCCCAAGTCCGTCCGATTTCTCGCGTGAGGTGTCCTCCGATGAAGACCCAACAATTCCTTCTCGCCTTGAATTCACCGTTAAGAGTCCTGATGGCCGTTTTGGTTTTTGCAGGCTGCTGCTTTGCCGGGGACAGTGCGCAGATCCTTTACCGCTTCCAGGGCAGCAGCGACGGCTACAACCCATACAGCAACCTCATCTGGGACCAGGCGGGCAATCTTTACGGGACTACTGAATACGGCGGGACCAGTTTCTACGGGGAAGTTTTTCAGCTTTCGCCACCGTCCAAGGCTGGCGCTCTGTGGAAGAAGACTACACTCTACAGCTTCACCAACACTGGCGACGGAGCGCGACCGACGGATGGCATGATTTTCGACAACAGCGGGAATCTCTACGGAACCACCAGTGACAGCGCTGCCGGCGGGTATGGGGAGATTTTCCAACTCACCCCGCCACTGACGAAGGGGGGCGCGTGGAGAGAAAAGGTGCTCTACCATTTTCAGGGCGGCACGGACGGCAACTCTCCCAGGGGCGGGCTTATTTCCGACGAGAATGGCAATCTTTACGGGACGACGTTTAACTCGGTTTTCGAGCTGAGTCCACCTGCGCAACAAGGTGGAGCATGGACGTTCACTCTTGTCCATGAGCTTTCTGGCGGGCTTACCGATGGCAAGTCTTCGCAAGCGGGCCTGGTTCGCGACCTGGCGGGGCATCTTTACGGCACAACATTGTGGGGCGGCTACGAGGGCAATGGCTTCTGCGGCTCGATCGGGTGCGGAACAGTCTTCGAGGTGAGTCCGCCGGCTACTTCTGGGGGCGCGTGGACCGAGCAGGTGATCCACTTCTTCGGCATGGGAACCGATGGCTTTGATCCGGAGGGTGGGCTGGTACTGGATGCGAAAGGCAATCTGTATGGCACGACATATTCGGGTGGGGCCGCGAATAGCGGAACGGCGTTCAGACTCAGTCCGCCGAGCCAGGCAGGTGGCACTTGGACGGAAGGCATCATTCACAGCTTTAGCTACACCCTGAAGGATGGAGCGGCGCCGACCGCAACCATGATTATGGACACTGCCGGCAATCTGTACGGGACTGCCATGTTCGGAGGGACCCCATGTTTCTTCAACGGCGCAGACTACGGTTGTGGCGTGGTCTTCGAGTTGTCGCCAGCGGGCGGAGGCAGCGCCGAGTGGAACGAAACTGTGCTTTACTTTTTTCCCCGGCCATATGGTAACGCGAGACATCCCGCAGCCAGCCTGCTTTTCGATGCGGTGGGAAATCTCTATGGCACCAGCGCCTATGGTGGGGTTAACGCTTGCATCAGCCAGGGCGAAGGGTGCGGGACGGTGTTCGAGATCGTTCGATAGCGGCCGGGCGGAGAAAGTGTTCGGAATTCAGGAAAGCTCCATTTTCTTCGGCGGGTATGGGAGTGATGCGGCATAATTTCTTCCATGATCTCCTCGCTGCGCAAGCAGTTTAACGCCAGCTTTACTCCCGACAAATATCAGACATTCCTGCGGCGGATCGACGACGCTTGCGGGACGCATGTGCAGTTCCGGCTGTCGGAGACTCCGTGTTTCTTTCCCAAGTCGCTGCTGGATCGAATGGCGGCGGATGGAAAAGATCTGATCCGGCAACTGGTGGAAAATCCCGAATACCGGGCGCGGTCGAATGCGTCGATTCCGGACCAGTTCCGGGTGCCGAACGAGCCGGAGCACCCGATGTTCGTGCAGGTTGATTTCGGGCTGGTGCGGGATGCCGGCGGAGAGTTACAGCCGAAGCTGGTCGAGTTACAGGCCTTCCCTTCTCTTTATGCGTATCAGGTAACGCTGGCGCAGAGCTACATCGACGTGTACGCACTGAATCGGTTCGAAGGTGGGGAGGGGCTGCGGATTTTTTTAAGCGGGCTGGATGAAAGAACCTATCGTGAACTTTTGCGGCGGGCGATTGTCGGCACGCACGATCCGGAGAACGTGATTCTGATGGAGATTCATCCGCAGGAGCAGAAGACGCTGCCGGATTTTCTGCTGACGGAAAAAATGCTGGGGGTCAGGACAGTTGATATTGAGGCGATCAAGAAGCACGGGCGGCAGCTCTATTACGAACGGAATGGCGGGCGGGTGCCGATCCGGCGGATCTATAACCGGGCGATTGTGGACGAGTTGCAGCGCAAGCAGGTGAAGCTGGGTTTCGATTGGCGCGACGATCTTGATGTGGAGTGGGCGGGGCATCCAAACTGGTATTTCAGGATCAGCAAGTTCTCCATTCCGTATCTGCGGCATGAGTCGGTGCCGAAGACCTGGTTTCTGGACCGGCCGGAGAAAATTCCCGACGACTCGCAAAACTACGTATTGAAGCCGCTGTATTCATTTGCCGGGCTGGGGGTGGTGATTGCGCCGAAGAAAGAAGATATCGAGGCGATTCCGGCGGAGAAGCGGGGGGAATACATTTTGCAGGAGCGGCTGAACTTTGAGCCGGTGATTGAGACTCCGTTCGGGGGGACTAAGGCGGAGGTGCGGGTGATGTATGTGTGGCAGGAGGAGTTAAAGGCGGTGCTGACGATTATCCGGACGGGGCGGGGTTTGATGATGGGCGTGGATCATAACAAGAATATGGAGTGGGTGGGGGCTTCGGCGGGGTTGTGGGTGGAGGGGTAGACGCGGTGGCTTGGATGCGAGTTGCGGCAGAAGTGGCGCTGGACGCATTCGCGGGCAGGAGTGCCCGCGCCACGCCATTAACCGATTCGTTTTACGATGGTGGTTTGGAGTTCGCGGCCGTTGGGGCGACGGAGGTAGAGTTTGTCGCCGGCGAGGCGAACGGGGACTGGATCGCCAGGTTTCCATTCGCCGGGCGTGTAGCCGTCGGCTGAGGTGGATTGATATTCCCCGGTATAGACCACGCCCTGCACGTTGACGACGACGGCGCGGCGAATGGGGTGAGTGGCGGACTCGCGAAGGATCTCGGCTTCAGCCTGATACCAGTTTTCGGTATCGCGGCCTGCGACCGCACCGCCCTTCCGGAAAAGTTCGGTGGCCCGGCGGCGAATGGCCTCTTGCAGTTGAGGAGAATTGTTTCCGGACATTCGCGCCATACGAAAACCGCCTCACGATCAGGATGACTAGCTTCATAGTAGTCGCCGGGAGGCAACTTGGGAGCAGCAGACGGACACAAAAGGATAGGGTGTTTGTCAGTTTGGGAACGAAAACAATCAAAACGGGCCAGTTGACCGGAGTCGCGGGTGGGCCTAACATTACCGCGTCCGGGGGTTGGGTCTTCTCATGATTGGCCAGACGGTCTCCCACTATCGCATCCTGGGGAAGCTCGGGGGCGGCGGTATGGGCGTGGTATACGAGGCGGAAGACCTGAAGCTGGGGCGGCACGTTGCGCTGAAGTTCATTCCGGAAAATCTTGTGGGCGACCCCAAATCGCTGGAACGCTTCGGGCGTGAGGCGAGGGCGGCGTCGCTGCTGAATCACCCCAACATCTGCACCATTCATGGCATTGAGGATAACCACGGGCATCCCTTCATCGTGATGGAGAAGCTGGAGGGCGAGAGCCTGAAACAATGCATCTCGGGCAAGCCGATGGACACGGAGCGGGTGCTCGACATCAGCATGCAGGTGGCGGACGCGCTGGCGGCGTCGCACGCCAAGGGGATCGTGCATCGGGATATCAAGCCAGCGAATATCTTCCTGACTCCGAGCGGGCAGGTGAAGGTGCTGGACTTTGGGCTGGCCAAGCTGCTGCACAACGTTGGAACCGACAGCGACCACGCCCTGGCGGCAGACAACTCGTTGACCGCGGTGGGGGTGATTCCGGGGACGGCGGTTTATATGTCGCCGGAGCAGGCGCGGAGCGAGGAAATCGATTTCCGCAGCGATCTGTTTTCTTTCGGCGTGGTCATGTATGAAATGTCGACCGGGAAGAAACCGTTTTCCGGTAAGAACTCGCTGATGACGCTGGATGCGGTGCTGCATGACAAGCCAGTGCCGCCGGGTGAGCTGAATCCGAAAGTGCCGGTGGAACTGGAAGGGATCATCGGCAAGGCGATGGAGAAGGACCGCAAGGAGCGGTATCAGAGCGCGACGCAGATGAAGGCGGACCTGCAACAACTGAAGCGCGAGCATGAATCCGGGCAGGTGAAGAGTGGAATGCATGCTTCCAAGTTGCGGGTTGCCAGCAAGACTTTCGGCAGGCCGGGAAGCAGCCGGTGGCAGTTCTGGCTGTTGGTGGGGATGGCGGCACTGCTGGTGACGGTGCTCGCGGCAGTGGGAGCGTACTGGCTCAAACACCGGTCCGTGGCGAACCTCGAACAGAAGAATGCGATTGCAGTGTTGCCGCTGCAGAACATGAATGGCGACTTTGCAGTGGACTACCTGCGCTTCGCGCTGGCGGATGAGTTGACCAGCGTGTTGACGTATTCGCGGTCGCTCGAAGTACGGCCTTCGTCGGCAACGCGGAAGTTTGTGGAACAGGACCAGGATCCGCGCAAGCTGGGACAGCTTTTGCACGTAGGCCGGCTGCTGACCGGACACTTCATGCGGCAGGGAGAACAGTTAAGCGTGACGCTGGAAGCGATTGATGTCGCCAGTGACCGGCTGCTGTGGCAGACGACGGTAACGGCTCCGGTGAACGATTTGATTTCCCTGCAGAACCAACTGAGCACGCAGGTGCAGCAGGGGTTGTTGCCTGCGCTGGGTGCGGGCGGAACGTTGAGCACGGCGTCGCGTCCGAAGAGCCAGGAGGCTTATGACCTCTACCTGCACAGCCTCGCTTTGCCGCACGATACGGGGCCGAATAAGGATGCGATCACGGTGTTGGAGCATGTGGTAGGCGAGGACCCGGGCTATGCGCCGGCGTGGGAAGCCCTGGGACTGCGGTATTACTACGATTCTTATTTTGGTGGCGGCGGAGAGCAGATGTTTCAGCGCTCGAACGTAGCGTTCGAGAAGGCGGTGGCGCTCGATCCGAACCGGATGCTGGCTGCAAGCCATTTGATCACGAACCGTGTGGAGCGTGGTGAGCTGGGCCCGGCTTTAGATGCTGCAACGAATTTCGTAAAGCAGCGTCCACAGAGTGGCGACGCGCATTTTGCGCTCAGCTATGTGTTGCGTTACGCGGGCATGCTGGAACGCGCGACCCAGGAGTGCAATACGGCACGATCGCTGGATCCTGGAAACTTCGATTTCCGGTCGTGTGCCTGGGCGTTTTTGGAGATGGGCAAGACGGACCGGGCGATGGACTTTGTTCACTTGGACGCGGGCTCGGAGTGGGCGGCCTGGGTGACGCCGTATGTTTACATCGCCTCGGGGAATATGGCGCAGGCGCGGGAAAGCGCGAAGAACGTGGCGAAGTCCGCATCCTACCATCGGGAGTTGCTGGCGGCCTGCACGCAGGCGCAGCGGCCAGCCGATATGGACCGCATTGTGCGCGAGGCGGAATCGTCGGCCATGATGGAACCAGACCCGGAGGCCTGGTATCACGTGGGCGCGTTAATGGCATATTGCGGGCAGAAGGATGCGGCCTTGCGTTTGCTAAAAGCCGCGGTGCAACAGAATTATTGTGCGTACTCAGCTCTGCTGGAGGATCCGCTGCTGAAGGAGTTGCGGAGAGATACGGCGTTTAATGAAGTGCTGACGGCCGGGAGCAAGTGTCAGGACGCGCTGAAAGAAGGGCGGCAGTAAGGCAGTTCTCAGTTCTCAGTTCTCAGTTCGATGATCTCATTCCCGGCTCAGGGGTTGCTCTTTAGTTCAGGCGGAGGCCAAATTAGCAGCTAAGAAGGGAAAGAATTTGCGTCGGAGCGGGGGTAGGCCCCATCCTTGTAGGGTGAACTCTCTGGAAAGCAAAAACCTCATGAGCCGCCTCCGGCGGCTCGTCCAGTATTTTGTCCAAACTTCATTCGGCCAGACTTCATCCGCACTCTTGTTGCTGGTGATTCCTATTCTGCTGATAGCCTCGCCGCAGACTGGGAAACCGCCACGCGTTGCAGCGGCAGCAGATGCGGCGAAGCAGCAAACCCTTGTCACGAGGTTTCCGCAGCTTCCTTATCAGGGAACTCCGCCTGAACTTCCGCAAGATCAAGGAGCCCTGGGCCTGCGGCAGATGCTGCGGCGGCTGGGAACTACGGAGCGGTTGATGCAGACAGTCGCGCATCCGGATGATGAAGACGGCGGGATGCTGACGCTGGAATCACGGGGACGCGGCGCAAGCGTGCTGTTGATGACACTGAATCGCGGCGAGGGCGGGCAAAACAAGATTGGAAGCAATTTGTCGGACGTGCTGGGCGTGTTGCGGGCGGAAGAACTACTGGCTTCCGACGAGTATTACGGAGTGCAGGAGCGATTCTCGCGCGTGGCCGACTTCGGATTCTCGAAAAGTGCGGACGAGACTTTTGCGAAGTGGGGCGGACACGACGTGGCGCTGGGGGATATGGTGCGGGTGATTCGGACCTTCCGTCCGGATGTCCTGCTAGCGCGGTTTTCGGGGACGGAGCGGGATGGACACGGGCATCACCAGGCTTCGAGCATCTTGACGAAGGAGGCGTTTCGGGCCGCGGCAGACCCGAAACGGTTTCCGGAGCAGATTGCCCAGGGGCTGGAACCGTGGCAGGCGAGGAAGCTATATGTCGGCAACGTGTGCGGGTTTGGGGCGATGAGCTGCCCGGATGCGAACTGGACGATCAAGCTGAATACCGGTGAGCGGAGCGCCGATCTGGGAGAGTCGTATGTGCAATTCGCCATGCGGGGATTGCGGCATCAGCTCTCGCAAGGGTCGGCAAACTGGACCGTGGAGCCGGGAGACCGGTTTACGTTTTACAAGCTGGTGGACTCGATAGAGCCGGCGAAGCTGGACAAAGACGGGCATGAGAAAGACTTCTTTGATGGGATTGATACGACGCTGCCGGGGTTGGCGGCGCGGCTCGGGACGGAGGGGTCGAAGGTTCCGCAGTTGCGTCCAGAATTAATCATCATCGAGAGCCTGGTTGCAATTGCCAGGAAGCTCGATGCGACCGAAGCTCCATCCGCAACTGTTTCCACTCTCAACGGAGTTCTGACGCACATCGAGCATGCGGAAAAAGAGGTTGGAGAAAGCAGCCTCAGCGCCGTTGCCAAGTCTGATCTCACGATGCGTCTAGAGGAGAAACAGCAGCAGGCGGAAACTGCGCTCAATGAAGCCTTGAACGTCACGCTTGAAGCGACAGTGGTTTCTCGCGTCGGACCGAATGGTGAAGCGGTGAAGGGTGCTCCACAAAAAGAAGCGGACGCGCTGACTACCGTTTCTCCCGGGCAGGAGTTTCTGGTTGGGGTGGATTTTCACAATGGATCGAAAGATCGGCTGTTCGTTGACGGGTTGAAGGTGGAAGTGCCGACGGGTTGGGGTACGATTTCCGACAAGACGAAGCGAGTTGCGATCAAGCCCGGAGAGAACGTTCATGTAGTTTTTCGATTGCAGGCGCCGAAAGATGCGGCCTACACGCGGCCGTATTGGCACCGCGACGACCCGGAGACGGAGAGCATAAACCACATTGACGATGAGAAGCATGTGACCCTGCCATTCCCGCCTTCTGTGCTGCGCGCGCGGGTGGAGTATTCGATTACAGGAGCGGGCGGCGTGCAGGGAAAGAACGGCATTGGGGCGACAGTGGTGACGCGGTTTGTGGATGAGGCTGGGGTGGAACGCGCTCGTCCACTGACGGTGGTACCGGCATTTTCGGTGGCCTTGGAACCCGGGACGCAAGTGATCACTACGCACCACGGCGCTAGTTCGACGGTGACAGTAGGTGTGACCAGCAAGATGAATCGGGAAACGCGAGGTATCCTTCGCCTGGAACTGCCAGAGGGCTGGCAGTCCGAGCCGGCGCAGTTTGCAGTAGAGGTCTCGCGGCGGGGAGAGAAAAAGGATTGCCAGTTCAGAGTCCTAGGAGCGGGCTTGCAGGAAGGACGGGCGAAGGTACGGGCCGTGCTGGAAGCGGACGACGAAAAGTTCAGCGAGGGTTACACGCTGGTGACGCGAGAGGATCTGGGCAGCTTTTATTACTATCAACCCGCTTTGCAGCGAGTGAGCATTGTGGACGTGAAGGCGCTGCATGATTTGAAGATTGGCTACATCATGGGCGCGGGCGACGATATCCCCACGGTGTTGAAGCAAGTGGGGATGTATGTGACGTTAATTCCTCCGGAGAAAATTGCGGAGGAAGATCTCAGCAAGTACGGAACGATCGTGCTGGGCATTCGCGCCTATGATACGCAGAAAGATGTTGCAACGAATAACAAGAAGTTGCTCGATTTTGTCGCGGCTGGCGGGACGCTGGTCGTGCAATACAACGCCGGAGTGGGTGATTTTAACAGCGGGCACTTCACTCCGTTCACTGCGGAACTCAGCCGGGCGCGGGTTTCGGTGGAGGAGGCTCCAGTGGAAATTCTGGCGCCGGAGGATGAAATCTTTCATTTTCCAAATGAGATCACGGCTCGCGATTTTGATGGCTGGGTGCAGGAGCGCGGGCTCTATTTCATGGACAAGTGGGATGAGCACTTCAAGCCCCTGCTCAGTTGCCACGATCCGGGCGAAGCGGCGCAAAAAGGCGGCTTGCTGCGGGCGCAGTACGGTAAGGGAACTTATATCTACACGGGATATGCGTTCTTCCGGCAGTTGCCCGCGGGCGTGCCGGGAGCGGTGCGGCTGTATGTGAATCTATTGAGCGCGGGGCATGAAAAGCAGTGATCAGTGGCCAGCAATATCTGTGCGGGCTTTCGTTGTGTGATCCGACCTACCCATGGGTTCTCCAGCAAAACCGGATAGTACACCTCCCGGCCTGATTCGCGGCATGGGCCTTGGCAGCGCTACTGCGCTCAACATGATCGACATGATCGGCGTGGGGCCGTTTATCACCATGCCGCTGGTGTTGAGCGCGATGGGCGGCCCACAAGCCATGCTGGGATGGGTGGTGGGCGCGCTGTTGGCCGTGTGCGACGGACTGGTGTCTGCCGAACTGGGCGCGGCGTTCCCGGGATCGGGCGGATCCTATCGCTATCTGAGCGAGATTTATGGCCCGCGGAAATGGGGGCGACTGATTTCGTTTCTGTTTATCTGGCAACTTTCCTTCAGCGCTCCGCTGTCGATCGCCAGCGGATGCATCGGGCTGGCAGGCTACGCTGCCTATTACTGGCCGAGCCTGGAAACGGTATATGCCGCTCACACTGCGGCGCTGCACATCCCATGGGCAGGCTCGCTTCAGGTGAGCTGGATTGTGACGCCGGGGACCGCTCTGGGGATACTCATTTGCTTCTTCACCGTCTTGCTGCTCTACCGGCACATCACGGTGATCGGGCGCCTTTCGAAAGTATTGTGGCTGGGCGTGATGGGAACGATTGGATGGATCATCTTTGCCGGGCTCACGCATTTCAACCCGGCTCTCGCATTTGATTTTCCTCCCGGCGCGTTCACTCTCTCACCCGCGTTCTTCACCGGGTTGGGCGGAGCCATGCTGGTGGCCACTTACGACTATTGGGGCTACTACAACGTTTGCTACCTGGGCGATGAAATAAAAGATCCGACGCGAAATATTCCGCGGGCTCTGCTGCTTTCCATTTTGCTGGTGGCCTGTCTATATCTAATGATGAACTTGTGCATTCTAGCCGTGATTCCCTGGCGGGAGATGCTACAGGCGGGGCATAACAACAGCGGGTTGTACGTTGTGTCGTTGTTTATGCAGAGAATTTATGGGCCGTGGGCGGCGCGGTTGGTGACGGGACTAGTAATCGTGACCGCTTTTGCATCGGTCTTCTCACTGACTCTGGGATATTCGCGGGTACCTTATGCCGCGGCGCTCGATGGGAACTATTTCCGGGCATTTGCCAAAGTGCATCCCGTGCACCGCTTTCCGCATGTTTCGTTGTTGGCACTGGGAGCAGTGGCAGCAGCGTTCTGCTTTCTGAGGTTGAGGGATGCGATCGCGGCTCTGGTCGTCATTCGCCTTATTCTGCAATTTCTGGTGCAGGCGGTTGGGGTGATCGTGTTTCGGGTGACGCGACCAGACGTGGCACGCCCGTTTCGCATGTGGCTGTATCCGCTGCCGGCTCTGCTGGCGATTGCGGGATTTCTTTTTATTTTGTTCGGTCGCGAAAACTGGCAGAAGGAAATACGGTATGCGGTGGTGATACTGCTGGCGGGGCTGGTGATTTACATGATTCGGGCGTGGCGAGGCCGGGAATGGCCGTTTGGGGTGGCGAACTCTTCCGGGTAGTTTCCAGGGTCAAGTTCAACATCAAAACCTAACCACAGAGGGCACAGGGGAACACAGGGTAGAGCTTCGAGTGGCTGATCAAGTTTCACTTCCGGTGGTGGAGAGCGACAGCGTTCGGCGCGTTGACGCGGCTTGGACGCCGCTGCGAGAGCCGCTGTTTCGGTCGCTGTGGATTGCAGCGGTAATCTCCTACACCGGTACCTGGATGCAAAACGTGGGCGCGGGCTGGCTGATGACACAGCTCTCGACTTCACCGCTCATGGTCAGCCTGGTACAGGCGGCGGCAGCGGTTCCGGTGTTCTTCGTCGTGCTTCCGGCGGGCGCGCTGGCGGACATGGTGGACCGGAGGCGGTTGCTATTGTTTACCCAGAGTTGGATGGTGGCAGCGGCGGCGGCGCTCGGCGTTCTGACATTGCTGCGCTCGGTGACTCCGTGGACGCTGCTGCTGTTCACGCTGGTATTAGGAGTAGGTGCGGTACTGAATGATCCCGCATGGCAGGCGATTACGCCAGAAGTAGTTTCGCCGGGGCGGCATGCCTCCGCGGTGGCGCTGAATTCGGCGGGATTTAACGTGGCACGAGCAGTAGGACCCGCTCTGGGGGGGATGGTAGTAGCGCTTGCGGGATCGGGCTGGTCGTTTATCTTGAACGCGGCGTCGTTCTTTGGCGTGATCATCTTCTTGTGCCGCTGGCAGCGTGCGCCGCATGAACCGCTGGCAAACCGGCGAGTGCGGGATGCGATCCTGGAAGGCTTCCGCTATGTGCGCGGAGCGCCGCAAGTGAGGTCAGTGCTAATCCGGACGGGAGCATTCAGCATAGGCGCGACTTCCCTGCTGGCTCTCTTGCCGGTAATTTGCCAACCGCATGGAGCGCAAGGCTATGGGTTCCTGCTGACCTGCTTTGGACTGGGAGCGCTGGCCGGAGCAGCGCTGCTGCCACGTCTACGGCTGCGGTATTCGGTGGATGGGTTGGTGGCGGCGGCAACGGTGGTATTTGCCACCATGACATTCTCGGCGGGGCAAGTTCACTCCTTTGAGTGGCTTTGTGCGGTGCTGTTCACGGCGGGCGCGGCGTGGATCGGGATTCTGGCGTGTTTTAACGTAGTAGCTCAGACGATGTGTCCTTCGTGGATGCGGGCGCGGGCTCTGTCGATGTACCTGCTGGTGCTGCAAGGAGGAATGGCGTTGGGCAGCGCGATCTGGGGAGAATTGGCCGCACGCAAGGGTGTTCCCGTGGCGCTGGCTTGGTCGGCGCTGGCAATGGTGGTAGGGTTGAGCAGCATCGTGCGGCATCGTTTGACGGCGGTTGAGTTGAAGATGGCTCCGGCGGTGGTGGGCGACTAGGGGATCTGTCACTTGCCGATTTTGGTCGCAGGCTGGCGTGCTAAATCGGCTCGCTTCGCTCGCTGGACAGCCGAGGCGGCTGTCCCCACACGTGCGGAAAAGATCGGCTTATAGCAATGGGGGAATCATCATGAGGAAGAAATTTATTTGTCTTGCGCCTTGCCTTCTGGTTCTGGCCACGCTTGGCGCGGCCCAGGACAAAAAGAGTAAGGACGAACACCGGACCGTCACGCATGTGCTGGACACCACGGTCGCGAATATGGAGCACGAGTTTGTTCCGGCCGCAGAAGCGATGCCGGAAGAAAAATTCGGGTTTGCCCCGACCGGCGGCGAGTTCAAGGGCGTCCGCACGTTTGGCCAGCAGATAAAGCATGTGGCGGCGGTGAACTACGAACTGGGTGCCGCAATATTGGAGGAGAAACCGCCAGTGGACATTGGCGACGAATCCGGTCCGGCATCAATTACCACCAAGGCTGACATTCTGAAATACTTGCATGACTCCTTTGTCTACGTGCACAGAGCAGTGCAGACCATCACCGACAAGAACATGGTGGAGACGGTGAAGAGCCCATTCGGAGAAGGAAAGGTGTCGCGTCTTGGCCTGGCAACTACAGTGGCGTGGCACGGTTTCGACCACTATGGGCAGATGGTGGTGTACCTGCGCATGAACGGGATCGTCCCGCCGGCAAGCCGGTAAACTGGGGCGCTCAGGTTAGTCCCGGCTTGGGCGATTGCCGCGACGATCTTCACCGCCTACAAAGATGCTGCAAAGATGTTGCTGGAAGGTTACGTCGGGTTCTTTGGCGGCGCGGGCTGGATAGGAATCGATGGCCTGGAGAAAATTTTTGATCTCCAGCTGCACCTGAGCGTTGCCTGGCCCAGTCTGGCGTGGTTGGAGCTGATCTTGCACTTTCCGCTTCATTCCCCATCATCCCCAGAGCAAAGTAGCTTGAGCTTCAAGCCACGATCCGTCACTGCTGCGGTAAACACACGGGCGGGGGATAAGTTTCGGTTTGGGGAACAAACAAGGGTATCTCGACCGGCTGGTCCAGTAAATGGCACTTTGGTGGCGGCTGTTGCTTGGACGGACTTTGAGCGATCAGCGGCGGGCACCGCACGTGGTGATGGAAGTCAGCAGCAATTCGGCGCGGAGTCCGTAGCGGGCCACGTGGGCGGCGATGGACTTTCGCGTTTTCTGCGCTGGAGTGTTGGGGTCAAGAAAAACGAGGACAGACGGGCCAGCGCCACTCAGAGCGGAGCCCAGGATGCCGGGCTTGCCCGTCAATTCTTGCAGGCACGGGAGCAAGGGACAGAGCCGGGAGCGGTAGGGCTGGTGGATGCGGTCTTCGAGCGCGGCGGAGAGCAAATCGTGACGGCCCAGGGATAACGCAGCGAGCAGGAGCATGGCGCTCTGGACGTTGGCTACGGCGTCGGCGCGGGAATACGTCGCCGGAAGAACGCTGCGGGCCTCTTCGGTCGAGAGAGCTTCATCAGGAACGGCGAGAAGCAGGGGCCACTTCCCTTTCGGCTTGATGCGGACCACCTGGGCCTCAGCTTCTCCAGACATGCGGGCAACGGTGAGACCGCCCATCCAGCAGGCGGAGGCGTTATCGGGATGGTGCTCACGGCGGGAGGCTTCGCCGATGATCTGGGCGTCCCTCCAGCGCAGACGTCCAAAGTGATTGGCCAGGGCGATGCCGGCGAGGCGGGCGGCAGCGGAAGAGCCGCAGCCTTTGCCAATAGGAATGTCGTTATGAATCCGAAGAGATAAAGGAAGTACATTCGCGCCCTGGCCCTGGAGGACCTCGCGATAAGTGGCGATGATTAAATGATTCTCGATGGCGCGGCAGATTTCTGGGTCGCGTCCGGTAGCTGTTACGGAGAAGCTGGAAGCAAGCCGGGCATCAATGTTGATGAAGAGGTCCAGCGCCAGGGCAGCGGCATCGAAGGCCGGGCCCAGATTCGCCGAAGTGGCCGGGAGGGTGAGATGCAGCAGCGAGGGCGGTCGGGCACTTTTTTTCTTAGACATTCGAGTGCGGCGGATCTGATTTCTCCGCCTGCTCCAAAGTCTTGATCACGGCGTCCAGCGAGGCATCAAGGACCACAGGAGGATGCCGGAATGGATTCAACCTGCCACTTTCGCGTTCGTCCGCAGTCCCTTGAAACAGATCGCCGCGATGGAACCCCATGGTGAAGTCGGGGTCCTTGAGCAAGTTTCCGGTGAGGACCAGGACGACGGTCTGTTCCGGCTTCACAAATCCCTGACGCAGCAATTTCTTCAAGCCGGCGAGAGTGACGGCGGAAGCGGGCTCACAGCCAATACCTTCGGCTCCAATTTCGGCTTTGGCCTGCGCGATCTCGAGTTCACTCACTTGTTCACAGGCGCCCCCCGTGGCTTGAAGGACCTTTACAGCTTTCTCCCATGAAGCGGGGTTGCCGATGCGGATTGCCGTGGCTCGGGTTTCAGCCTGCACGCTGACCAGATTCTTGCCCCCCGCTTCGCGTAGAGTTCGCACCAGTGCATTAGCGCCCTCGGCTTGAATCACGGACAACTTCGGCAGGCGGGGGATCAGGCCCAGGTCCAGCATTTCGAGCAGGGCCTTGCCAATCGCGGAACTGTTGCCCAGGTTGCCGCCGGGCACGATGATGTGGTCGGGCGGCTGCCAGTCGAGTTGTTCGAGCAATTCGAGCGCGAGCGTCTTCTGCCCTTCGAGGCGGAACGGGTTGATGGAATTTAACTGGTAGACCGGAGCGCGCCGCACAAGCTCCTGAAGCAAACGCAGGCATCCGTCGAAATCGGTGCGGAGTTGGCAAGTGAGGGCGCCGTAATCGAGGGCCTGAGAAAGTTTGCTCCACGAGATTTTTCCCTCCGGCACGAGCACCAGGCTGCGCATGCCACCGCGCGCCGCATAGGCGGCCACGGATGCGGACGTGTTGCCCGTGGAAGCGCAGGCTACCCAGCGGTATCCAGCCTGCCGGGCGAAGGTGGCAGCAACTGTCATGCCGGCGTCTTTGAACGAGCCGGTGGGGTTCATGCCTTGATGCTTGGCGTAGAGGCGAGGGATGCCCAGGCGGCGTGAGGATTGCGTGAGTTCGTAGAGCGGAGTGTTGCCTTCGCGCAGAGTGATGACGCTCTGCTCGGACTGTGGCGCGGGGAGAAATTCGCGGAATCGCCACACTCCGCTGAGGTCAAGGGTTGCGTTTAAGGTACGCCGCTCCCGCCAGAGAGATTTCAGAGCGGTGGGGTTGTTGGAATTCCACGAGGAGTCGGTGATCTCCAGCAAGTTCCCGCATTCGGAACAGCGGAAATCCTGTGCGGCGGAGCTGGTGATCGACGCGCAGCCGATGCAGCGGAAACGATAAGTGGCCTGCGGTCGGCCCGGTTCAGTATCTTTTTCAGAAGTAGGCGAAGGCTGCATGGAATGGGAGACTATTTCTCGCCTCGCAGATACTGGTCAGTCTTATTGATCCAATCGGCGCGCGGTGGATTGAACACATCGAGATCCACGGTATCTTCAAGCGCCTCGGCCTTGTGCGGCATGTGCGCGGGGATGCAGAGCACTTCGCCGGAGTGGACGATGATTTCCTTGCCATCGATCCAGAACTTCAATGCCCCATCGAGAATGTAAGTTAGTTGTTCGTTGTGATGGCTGTGCTCGGGCACGATGCAGCCTTTTTTCAGCAGCACCCGCGCCAGCATAATTTCCTGGCCGACGACGAACTGACGCTGCAAGAGGGGGTTCAGATCTTCCAGCGGGATCGTGTGCCACGGGACGAATTGGAGCGGCGCCTTGCTGGCCGCGTGTTTGGTGACGGCGCGTCGAGCCCGTGAATGGGACTTCGCGTTTTTTTTCTTCCCGGCCGCGGAAGTTTTGGTTTTCAGTTTTCTTGGCATGTTCAACCCTTTTTAAAAGCCGCTAGTGCACTCTGCCCTCATACAGCTTTATGGCATTATCGTGCAGGTAAGCATGGGCCAGTTCCAGGCCCCGGGCTTCGGTGATTTCGTTTTCTGAAATCATCTCGGCTAGAGCCGCGGCGAGGGCCATCCTCGATGATTCCGCTCCCAGCCAGTAGCTTTCTTCCGCGCCCAGCACTTCATTGTACGGGAAACAGTCCGTGCCGAAAGTGATCTTGTCGGGGAAAGTTTCGAGCCACATCTTCAGCGTGTCTTTAAAGGCCGAAGGGTACTGAGCCAGTTCCCCGAAGGAAGAATCCATGTATACGTTTTTCATAGCGGCGAGCCAGATGGCCTCCCGTTCGAGGGGATAGCCTCCGTGAATCATGACGAAGGTAGTGCCGCGGTATCGCGGATCACGCAGCACGCTCTCCAGATTCATGATGTTGCTTTGCGACAGGTTGAAGTAGTCGCCGATGCCGACTGCGCTGTGGATGTGCACGGGCAGATGAAGGCGGCCTCCTTCCAGAATGAGATAGCGGAAAATGTAGTCCTGGAAGGTTCGGTATTCTTTTTCGCTGGGAACCGCGCCGGAAACATAGCGCTGGTAAAGATCGGAGGCCTGCTCGCGTGTGGGGTCGCTGAACGTGGTCGGGCGGAAATAGGCCACTTCAAATTTCATCGCTATGCCGTTGTTCTTCTTGTTGTCTTCGAGAACCTGGCTGATGAACTTCAGATAACCGTCGAAATCCGCGGGGAGCTTTGCGACTTTTTCCTGCACCATCCAGCGGTGCAGCATCTTCTCCTGTAGCGGAATGAAGACTCCTTCGTCGGGATTGCGAGCCGTCTCGCGTTCGTTGTTGAAGGGCCACATGAAGGAATCGGCAAAGAAAACCCACGGGAAGCGCTTGGGATCGAGGTAGTCCGGCATCATGGCGCGGTTCGCGACCGAGCTTTCGAGGTTGAGCTCGTCGAGAATCATGTTGAAGTAGCCTGGGCCAGGATATTGTTTCTTTAGATCCGCTTTCTTCGCAACCAGCCACTTGGCATGTTCGGGGGAAAGATCACCGTAGGGATAACCGAATAAAGCTTTGGCTGCTGCGATCAGTTCTGGATTGTCGTCGCGGGTACGGAGGGGCGCGCTGGCGTCCGGTGGCGCCGCCATGGCATCGACGTCGGGATCGTCGGAAAATCCAGGGTGGGCGTGGTGATCGAAGGCGGGGATTTTTTCAATCAAAGGCAGCAGGCGCTGGTAAATCTGCTGAACGTCAGGACCTGGGAACGGGCGAGCTTGGGCGGCAGCGACAACTGGCAGACACAGTGCGACGCAGACTGAAATATGAATGTTTTTCATGATCGTGGTTCCCGGTTCACAATCGAGACCGCCTCAATAGTTCCTATCTTTCTGCAAGAGTTCCCTGCCAGGCCGCGGAAGCTCTCATAATCCGCGTCGTGGCCTCTCTGAGATTTGCCACCGACGAAGCGAAAGAGAAACGCACGAAATCCTCGCCCGAAGGGCCGAACGCGGCGCCGGGAATCGCGGCTACTCCGGCATCTTCCAGCAGAATTCGGCATACTTCATCCGCGCTGACACCCGTGCCACGAATGTCGACCCAGGCATAGAACGCGCCTTCGGGGGCTTCGCAGCGAAATCCGGGGACCTCATTCAGATCATGAACGAACTGTTCGCGGCGGCGTGCGAACTCCGCGACCATGAGCGGCGTTGTGCCCTCGCGATCCCGCAGAGCCTCGATGGCGGCATATTGAATGAATTCGTTGACGCAGGTGTAAGTGTTGACTGCCATCATCAGCAGCGCCGGCACCACTTCAGCGGGCGCGACGGTGTAGCCCAGCCGCCATCCCGTCATGGCGAAGCTCTTCGAGAAGCCGTCAATGATCAGAGTGCGCGCTTCCATCCCGTGGTAGCGGAGCATGGACACATATTCGCCACCGTAGATGATGCGAGCGTAAATTTCGTCGGAGAGAACCCAGAGGTCGTGCTCGACCGCAAGTTCCGCCAAACCCCGCTGAACATCATCGGTGTAGACCGTTCCGGTCGGATTGCCCGGGGAGTTTGTGAGCAGCATGCGGGTGCGACGCGTGATCTTGGCAGCGACTTCAGATAAGTCTGGCTGAAAGTGCTTGCGTGACGAAAGCTCGAAAGGTACGGGAACCGCACCCAGCCCCAAGGTGATCGAAGGATAGCCGGGAAAACCGGGATCGGGATAAAGGACTTCGTCGCCAGGCTCGAGCAGCGCCATCATAGCGAAAAACAAAGCAGCTTTGCAGCCGGGCGCGATCACGATGTTGGCCGCGGAAACGCTGATGTTGCGGGTGCGCTGCAGGTAGACAGCGATTTCCTCCCGCAGCGCGGGAACTCCGGCTACAGCACAGTATCGGTCTTTGCCTTCCGCAAGCGCTTTGGCGACCGACTCCACCACCGACGGGCCAGGATGGAAATCGGGCTCGCCGAGTTCAAGATGAACAATGGAGCGTCCCTGGCTCTCCAGTTCTTTAGCGCGAGCGTAGACTGAGAGCGCGCCTTCGCCGCTCATGACCGACATCCGGGATGCTATGGAACGCATGCAGTCTCCGAATCTCTACAGTCCTTTATACATGCCGCCGTCAACTAGCACGGTCTGGCCGGTGATGTAGGAAGCGCGCTCCGAGGCGAGCCAAACGATGGTCTCGGCCACCTCGCGGGGATCGCCCAGGCGCTGAAGCGGGGCGGCGGCGGCCCAGCCGTTGAAAATCTCCTGCTCGCTGTTTCCCGAAGAGGACGCGCGGGCCTTGGCCAATTCCTTCAAACGGTCGGTGGCGGTGAAGCCGGGGCCGACATTATTTACCAGGATGCCGTCTTTGCCGAACTCGTTGGCGAGACTCTTGACCAGACCGACTACCGCCGCACGCACCGCATTCGAGAGCACCAGATCGGCCACCGGCTGTTTGGTCGTGATTGATGTGATCGTGATGATGCGGCCCCAGTGGTTGTGCTGCATGTGGGGGATGACTTCGCGCGCGAAGTAAACAGTGCTGAGGAAGTTCGCCTCCAGCGCGCGTTGCCAGTCTTCGAGTGTGGCTGCGATGAAACCCTTCGCTGGCGGGCCTCCGGCGTTGGTCACGCAAATGTCGAGGCTGCCGAATTTCCCGGCCACGGCGGCGACGAATCGGCTGACGGCCGCGGCTTCGGTGACGTCGAACGCCTGGGCAAACACCTCAACGTTGTGCTGCTTTCTTATTTTTTCAGCCGAGGCCTGCAACATCTGCTGGTTGCGGGCGCACATGGCGACGCGGCAGCCCTCAGCGGCGAAGGCTTCGGCGGTGGCTAGGCCAATCCCCTGACTGGAGGCGGCGACGAGGGCAACACGATCTTTCAGGCCCAGATTCATGAACGGTGAATTATAAATGGTGGGCGGTACATCCTTGCTTGCAGGCGTTCCCTGACGCAATTAATCTGGAGGAGCGAGGCATCTATGAAACGGAACACCCATCACTCCGAGACCAAGGCGGTCCGCGGCGCGGCGGATCTGGAAAAGAAAAACGGGCCGCTGGCCACACCGATCTATCAGACTTCCACCTTCGAGGTCACCGACAACGACGAGCAGGTCCAGGCCACGGGCAGCGACCACTATTACACGCGCTACGGCAATCCGACCAACACCGTCGCCGAAAAGACGATTGCCGAGTTGGAAGGCGTGGATGCGGCTCTGACTTTTGCTTCCGGCATGGGCGCGATCACGACAACAATCATGGCTCTGCTGAAGAGCGGCGACCACGTAGTGGCGCAGCGCGACATCTATGGTGGCGTGACGAAGTTTCTCTCAAAGTGGCTGCCGAAGATGGGGATCGAAACGACCTTCGTCGACACCACCGAATACGATCAGCACGCGGAAGCGATCCGTCCCAACACGAAGCTGCTGTACCTGGAGTCGCCGACCAACCCGATCTTGCGCGTGGTCGATTTCAAGAAAGTATCCGGCCTTGCCAAACGACACAAACTGCTCAGCATGATTGACTCAACCTTCGGCACGCCGATCAACCAGCATCCGGCGGAATTCGGCATCGACCTGGTGATGCATTCCGGGACGAAGTATTTAGGCGGCCATTCCGATCTGATTTGCGGCGCGGTTGCGGGACGGCGCGAATTGATCGAGAGAATCTGGGACACGCGGACGACACTCGGCAACTGCATGGATCCGCACGCGTCGTGGGTACTGGTGCGCGGACTGAAGACGCTGGCGGTGCGGGTGGCGCGGCAAAATGAGAATGCACAGCGGGTGGCGGAGTTCCTGGCTGAGCACGCCAAGGTGCGGAAGGTACATTATCCGTTTCTAGAGAGTCATCCACAGCATGCCGTGGCGCGCTCACAGATGACCGGTGGCGGAGGCATGGTCACCTTTGAGGTTGAGGGCACCGGCGAAGACGCGCGGCGCGTGAGTGAGGCGATGCGGCTGTTTACTCTGGCGCCGAGCCTGGGCGGAGTGGAGTCGCTGGTATCGATTCCGGTGTTGACTTCGCATTTGACAGTCCCGGCAGAAGAACGCAAGAGAATCGGGATCACCGAACAGATGATACGGCTGTCACTGGGGATTGAGAACGTGGATGACCTGATCGCCGACCTGGAGCACGCGTTGGAAGCCGTCGCTGCTCGACAGCAGGTGCAGGTGGGATGAAGGGATTCGATCGGAACGAAAACCCGGCCTCGATGCGAGACCGGGTTTTCGTTTCTGTCTCCGGTTGACAGCTAGAAAATAATCTTCGCTCCCAACTGTAGGATGCGCGGTAGATGTGTAGACGTAACCTGGAGGAAACCGGGGTTCCCTAGAACATTGTTCCCGTCACCAACAGCCGCTCCGCCACCAGCGGCGATGTTGCCCCACTCAGCGTGGTTGAACACATTGAAGGCTTCTGCGCGGAATTCGAAGGCCAAGCTCTCCCTAATGGCAAAGTGCTTGAATAGAGCCATGTCGAAGGTGGTACGGCGTGGATTGCGCAGGATGTTCCTGCCGACGGTCCCGAAGGTCAGTCCCCGGGGCGGCGCAAAGGCATTCGGGTTGTAGAAAACTCGCGCACCCAAGCCTGTATCGGGGGGCGGGAAAGGCCCGGCATGAGGATCGCCGACCAGGTCCGGCCGTGCACCAGCACCGGCTACTCCGTTTGCCACGCCAGCGTTGTCGACATTGAAAACTGGGCTGAACGGAGTCCCCGACGAAACGCTGACCACTCCCGAGTACTCCCATCCGCCCAAGAGTCTGTTGGCAATCCCTGGTGACTTGAAGAGCGGGATGTCCCAGATGTAGCTGAAGTTAAAAACGTGCCGCTGGTCGAAATTGGAACTTGCCCGGTTGGCAGCAAAGTTATAGGCATTCACGAACGTGGCATCGCCACGGTCCGACGAACTGTCGATCGAGTGGCTGTAACTGTAGGCTCCACTGACGGTGAGTTGCCCGACGTTGCGACGCACGGAGGCCTGCAAAGCATGGTAGGTAGAGCTTGCGGCGTCTTCCAGGTGGGTAATCGTACCGTAGCCGGGAAAGGGCCGAAAAAGATTTGGGTTCGCACCACAGGCGGCTACGCCCAAGTTGACGGCGGGACTAAGCACGCCCACCCCCGCGTACGGAACAGGGTTGCCAGAAGGAGTTATTCCATTGGTCGGGACGCCATTCGCGTCCGCCGGAAATGTGTTGGTGTTGGGATCAACCCCGCAATCCCCTGGCACGGAACTCATCTGCGGAGTACCGTTGATGGGCGGAAAAAGGACTGGGTTCAGTAGGATGGTAGGACCAATCGGCTCACCTTTAGCATAGGGAGTGGCCGATGTGGGAAAGATCTGGTTCAAATTGCTTTCCCGTGTAAGGTGCGTTCCCTTGCTACCCACGTAGGAGACGGTCGCCACGGTATTGTGAGCAACTTCTTGTTGAACATCGAAGTGCCACTGTTGCATGTAGGGCCACTGCACCTTGGTGGGGATGGAGACTACGCCCAACGGCAGTTGCGCGGCAGCGCCACCTCCCGCATTGATGCTTGCATAGCCCTGAATATTGACCTTCTGCACGACATTAGCTAAGGGCGGCGAGTTTTCGAGCGACTCAGTATTCCCTTCATTACCGTTGGTGTGCTCGTAGAAGATTCCATATCCACCACGGATTGCGGTCTTGCCATTGCCCCGAGGATCCCAAGCGAAGCCAATGCGGGGAGCGGGGTTGAACCAGTGTGACTTCATGCAACCGTCCGGAACACCCGCCGTCACGCCGCACTGGACAATTCCATTGGGCAAATTACTGAGCGATATGGGCTGGGTAGGATCGGTGCCCAAGCCAGTTACTGTACCGTCAGGAGCCACCACAGTTTGACCAGCAACGTAGTGAGCAGGATCAAAATTGAAGGCTTGCTTCTGTTTATCACGGTAAGTCTCGAAGAGGCTGAGGCGCAGACCGAGGTTCAGCGTAAGACGGTTGGTTATGCGCCAGTCATCCTGAAAATATGGCTCAAACAACTTGTAACGGTTGTAGTACTTGACCAGGTGATCCTGCTGGCCAAAGCTGGAAATGTTGCCCAACAACAAGTCTGCGAACGGATTGCCGCTGCTGTTCGCCGGGAATTGCGAGGGATCAAAGGTCAAGTAGCCCGGGAATGAGCCATTGGCCAACTCGCCCCCGAACTCGTTCTTCTGGGCGGCGGCGATATATGCCCCCATCTGCAGGATGTGCCTGCCCACGACTTTGTTCACGTTATCGCGGAAAGTATAGGTCGGGTTCGAGTTGTAGATGCCGTTGGGAATGTAACCGGAATCCTCGCCGAAGTTTCCGTAAACGCCCGAGGTGCCCGGCGAGCAATTCGGACAGCTGTCTACCAGATTGATTCCAGGTAAAACGTTCCCGCCATTGCCGGGGAACAGATCGGTCAGCCCAAAGTTGGACGGCCGTTTCCAGTTGCCCGTGTCATTCAGAATGATGTGGTCGACCGTATAGCTGAAAACGAACTCGTTCAAGAGTGTCGGAGACGCAGTGGCCGTAAGACGGAACACGAGGGCCACGCCGGGTCCTTTAAACGCGGTCTGAATGGTTGGGAAACTCCCCTGGTTGGTCCAGAGGGGAACCGCCGTGGTCGTTTGCCAGGAATCGTGGATGAAGCGGAAGGTGGAGCGTATTTTGTCGCTAAAGTTGTGATCAACCCGGATCAGTTCCTCGCGCCAATTGGTCGCCTGAGCCGGGGATTGCGTGAAGAAGCACCCGTTGCTGCTGCTGCCAGGTACGCAAGTCGAAGCGCCTGCGCCAGTTGGCTCGGGAATCATGGCCAGCAAGCCTTGCGCTGTTGCCTGGTTAGCGATGAACGCTGGCACCGCTGTAAGATCGCCGTTGGTACCGACGGTTGGGCACTCCGGTCCGGGGCACAGATCACCGAAATTGCCGCTACGCTCCATCATTGACGGAACCGGAAGGTGAAACGATTGTCCCGGAACTACATCCTTCCGCCACTCCTCCGACCAGAAAAAGAACGTCTTGCTCTTGCTGTTGTTGTAGAGCTTCGGAATGTAGACCGGCCCGCCGATGGTGTAGCCGTAATCGTTCTTCTTGTATTCCGGCGTGATTCCGTTGCCGCCCCAGAATGCATGGTTAAAGTAGTTTTGCGCGTTGAACATGTCATTGCGCACGAATTCGTAGACATCGCCGTGGAATTTGTTGGTTCCCGACTTGGTCTCGACTTCGACCGTGCCAGAACCGTTGCGACCGTACTGGGCACCGTAGTTGGAGGTGAGGACCTTGAATTCGGCGATGGCGTCGATGCTGGGATACACGTTCAGCGTGGAGTTGCTGCCGTTATCCATGTTGTCACCGCCGTCCAGTTCCCAGTTGTTGTACTCGACGCGGCCGCCATTCATGCTGTAGCTGACGTTGCCATAAACGCCAACCGTGCCTTCGTCCTGGCCGGTCTGGTTGCTGACGCCGGGCGTCAGCGTGACCAACTGCGTAAAGTTCCGGCCATTTAGTTCGAGCTGGGAAATTTCTTTTCCTGTTACGGTTCCGGAGAGATCGGAGGATTGAGTCTCCACTTGAGCCACGTTCGTGCCTTCGACCACGATCTCAGTACTGATCGCGCCGACTTGCATGGTTACATCCACGCGCGCCTTCTGCGCCACGTCCAAGACCACGCCCTTGGCCTGGAACTTCTTGAAACCGGTGGCGGTCACGATGACGTTGTATGTCCCGCCTGGCAAGGCGGACGCGCTGTACTCACCGGCGGAGTTCGTCACCGTGTGGCGGTCGATGCCATGGTCCGGACTGGTGACCACAACCGCGGCGACGGCAACCGCTGCCCCCGAGGAATCGGTTACCGTACCGGTGATCGACCCGGTGTCTTGCGCCCAGCTCGCTGCGCAGAATGTCAGAACCAGCAGCACGATCGGCAACGTCACACGTTGAGATTTCATGGTCAGGCTTCTCCCCTTTAGCGCAGTAAGGCGGCGCGTGTTCATCAAGCCGTGCCCTGCATCGCCGGCACGGCGGCAAAGTTGTTGAGCATCCCCAGATGGCGGCGGGGCAATCGAGACCCACGCCCGCTTATTAAATCGTATGAATAGTGCGTTTTTTCGACATCTCCTGTCAAGAAAAAAAGCGCGCACTATATTCGCCGACGATCCGGAATCTCACAAAACCGTTATTGCAGCCCGGTCTGGGCCAGCCTACATGCTGCGGGTGGATTCCCGGATCACCAACTCCGGGGCCACTTTTCGATGGCTGGCGGCGACCTCGCGTTTTTCGAGCACCGACTTGATGCCTTCGAGAACAATTCCCACCGCACCGGCGCCCATCGCTTCCATGGGCTGGCGCACCGTGGTGAGCGGCGGAGTGTAGAGCGCGGAGGCGGCGACATCATCGAAACCGATCACCGAGCAGTGCTCCGGCACACGCAAGCCGGCTTTGGCAAGGGCGCGGATTGCGCCGAAGGCGGTCATGTCGTCGAAGGCAAGAATTGCGGTGAATGAATTTTTTTGCTGGATCAGATCAGCAGTGAGCTCCTGGCCCGCCTCAAAGCTGGAGAGTGGATCGCGCGATTCGGGCAAGTCGACGATAAGGCCAGGATCGAGTTCGAGGCCGCATGCTTTGGCGCAACTCCGGATGCCGCGCCAGCGGGGCGAACTGTCGGACAATGCTTTGGGGCCCCGGATGAATGCTATCCTGCGATGACCCAGCGAGTGCAGGTGCTCGAGCGCGATGTAGCCGCCGACTTCGTTGTCAACAATCACCGAACTCATCGAGTCCCCTTTGAGTTCACAGCCGATGAGGACGGTGGGGATGCTGCTTTTTTCCAGATCGGCGAGCAAGTTGATATCGAGGAAGAGCCAATTGGCGAGAACGACCAGAGCTTCGATGCGGCGGTCGAGCAGCATCTCAAGATAGCGCTCGAAGCGGCTGCGCTCGTTGTGTACGTCGGTGAGAATGGGCAGGTACGACGCCTGATACAACGTGTTCTCGATGCCGCGCAACACCAGCGTGCAGTAGGGATCGGTCATATCGAAGACCATGACGCCGACGGTGTGGCTGCGTTTGCTCCGCAGCGAGCGGGCAAACTGGTTTGGCCGGTAGCCCAGCTTTTCGGCAGCACGCTCAATGCGCTTCTTGGTGACCGGAGGGATATAGCGCGCCAGCGGAGCGTCGTTCAAAACAATCGAGACGGTGGTGGAGGAGAACCCGCTCTCCTTCGCTACATCGCGAATCGTGACCATCGAAGCGTTGACCTTGGCTTGCGAAACTTTGGAATGCCGCACTACGGGAATCCTGAATTACCCATCTCTCACGCTTGAAATCAAAGCGGAGGTTGGCGGACACTACAGCAGAGAGTGAGACGAGTGTCAAGCGAACACATCCGATGGGGAGTTGTGGCCGGGCTGCTGCTGGCTGGCGCGGGGGCAGCTCTACTGCCGCAAAGTTCGCCTCCGGCAGCGTCTGCTCAGCCTCGAAATGAGGCGTCTGTCGCCTCGTCTGGACCGGCGGCGGATGTCGCACAACTCTTTCAGGCGGGGCAGGATGCGTTGAACCGCGGCCACCTGAACGAAGCGGAGCACGACTTTCGCCAGGTGTTGAAGCTGAATCCTCAACTCGGCGGAGCGTACGCGAACCTGGGTGTCGTCTACATGCGGCGCAAGCAATGGGCCCAGGCTCTGGATACTCTGCGGAAAGCCGAACATCTTCTGCCGCAGGTGCCGGGCATCCGGCTGAACATCGGACTTGCCTACTACCGGCAGAATGAGTTTCTTAAAGCTATTCGACCTTTTGAATCCGTCGTGAGCGACCAACCGGACGCGCTGCAACCCCGGCATTTGCTGGGACTCTGCTATTTTTTCACGGAACGATGGGCGGATGCCGCCAACACGCTGGAGCCGCTCTGGGCGCAGGAATCTGCCCAGTTGAGTTATCTGTATGTGCTGTCGATCGCGGCTCACCGGGCGGGCAAGAAAGAACTGGATGAGCGGGCGACGGCACAACTTATCAAGACCGGCGAAGGCTCGCCCGAATTTCATTTGTTCATGGGCAAGGCGCATCTCAATCTCGAGCAGTACGACATGGCGCTGGCCGATTTCCGGGCCGCGACCGAGGCAAATCCCAAACTGACGTTCGTTCATTTCAATCTCGGTCTTACTTATTTGAAAAAGCAGGATTACGAGCACGCGCGTGACGAGTTCCTCAAAGATGCGGCCATCGAGCCCGACGTGGTGAACAACTACGACGAGCTCGGAGACGTCTACTCGCTCATGCAACAAGACAGCGACGCCGAGAAGAGCTACCGCGAAGCGCTGCGGCGCGACCCGCGACTGCTGAACTCGTATGTCGGGCTCACCAAGATTTATCAGCGGGAAGAAAAGTATCCGCAGGCTTTGAACGCGATTGATTCCGCGGCCAAGCTGGAGCCCGGCCGCACCGACGTTCATTACCTGCGAGGGCAGGTGCTCATTCGCCTGGGCCGCAAAGAAGAGGGCAAGAAAGAACTCGAGACCTCGGTCCGTCTTGACAACGAACGCCGGGCGGCGCGCCAGAAACAGGTGGAGAGCGGCACGGTGCCGGCGCCCGAACTTCTACAGGACGACCAGTGATACACTTCGTTTAGCCGCTTCCCGCGTACATCCGCAACGCACCCCCGGCAGGAGGTAACCATCCATGAAACGCAGTTTGAAAATTCTAGGCATCGTTGTTGGCGTTTTGATCGTCATCGTCATTGCGATTCCCTTCTTCATCGACGCGAACGCGTTCCGGCCCAAGCTGGAAGCGGAACTGAGCAACGGCTTGGGACGGCCCGTCAAGGTCGGCAACCTTTCACTCTCACTGCTTTCTGGCGGCGTGACGGCTGACGATATCTCCATCGCCGACGATCCCGCGTTCAGCAAGACTGCTTTCGTGCAGGCCAAATCGCTGAAGGTGGGCGTGGAGCTTATTCCGCTGATTTTTTCCAAGACTCTTAAGGTGACCGAAATAACGCTCAACGAGCCAGCGATCGATCTGGTACATTCGGAAAACGGGGAGAGGTGGAATTTTTCCAGCCTGGGCAATAAGAGTTCGCCGGAAGCAAAGACCGCAGCGCCGAGTTCGAGCAGCAATCCGAATTTCTCGGTGGCCAAGCTGAACGTGAGCAACGGACGGCTTACCGTGAGCCGCGCGGGCAAGTCGGAGAAGCCGCGGGTCTATGACAAGGTGGACATCGAGGTTACAAACTTTTCTTTAACCAACTCTTTCCCGTTCAAGATGACAGCCAGCCTGCCCGCAGGAGGCAGTTTGAAACTCGACGGCAACGCCGGACCCATCGATGCCAACAATGCCGCGCTGACTCCGCTGGAAGCAAAAGTGAAGGTGCAGCAGATGAATCTGGCAGCATCGGGTTTCATCGACCCCGCCTCGGGGATCGCTGGCATCGCGGATTTCGACGGCAGCGTGGCCTCCGACGGTCGTGACGCCAAGACCAGCGGCACGCTCAAAGCTGACAAGCTGCAGGTGGTGCAGAAGGGATCGCCGGCGGGAAAGCCGGTCGAACTGCAATATTCCGTTACGCACAATCTGGCCAAGCAGGAAGGAACTTTGACCGCGGGCGAAGTCGCCATGGGTAAGGCCGTAGCGCATCTCTCGGGAACCTACGACGCCCACGGCACTACTACTTCTGTAAACATGAAGTTGAACGGGCAGGGCATGGCAGTGGACGATCTGGAGGCAGTGCTGCCCGCGGTGGGTGTCGTCTTGCCGCCGAAATCACAGCTCAAAGGCGGCACGCTGGCGATGAACTTTTCCATCACCGGACCGGTGGATAAACTTGTCACCACCGGCACTATCAAGCTGGAGAACTCGGCGCTGGCGGGCTTTAGCCTGGGCTCGAAAATGTCGGCCATCTCCGCTCTGGGTGGAAAAGGCGCGGGAGAAAAAGATACGACAATTCAGAACTTCAGCGCCGACGTGCACGTGGCCCCTGACGGCACGCGCGCCGAGAATATCAACCTGATCGTCCCGTCGCTGGGTACGGTCACGGGAGCGGGAACAGTGAGTCCGAGCAACGCCCTGGCTTTCAAAATGAAGGCGGACAACATTCCGTTCCTGATCGAGGGAACAACTGCCGATCCAAAATTCGTTCCCGACGTAAAAGGAATGGCGGGCAGCCTGCTGAATGACGCTCTTTCGGGCAAGAGCGGCCAGAATAATCCCTTGAGCGGCGTATCGGGGATGTTCAAGAAGAAACCGAAATGAGAGTGATGTCGGCGCATCCGTAGCAATCCCCAAGGTGTACTTGACACTCCTGGACCGGTGCCCGCGAAGGCAGAGGTTTCTCCTTTTTGGCACGTTTTTTGCATGGTTCGTTTCCGGATCATTTTCAGCACCTGCCACCACGGTCAGCCAAGCCGCGGCAGCACATGGTTGTCGAGTTCCCGTTGGCGATTTCGTTCGCTCTAGGGCGTCTTGCGCGGGTGATGACTGAGTTGCACCCTGCCGAGGGGTGGTATCTAAATTGCTATCTAGACTTCATTGACAACCTTGTACGTGAGCGCCATACTCGCGAACAAGCTGCAAAATATTTCACACTTGCTGGCTTTTGGTGGAAGGTGCCAATGATCGCAACGATAAACTGGTCCTCCGCCGAGTGCTTTTTTCCGATTAGGGTTCATCGTGTCATCGTTAGCGTGTCATCATGAGGAGGTTCGTCTTGTTGAAACCAGTTGCGTCTAGAGGATGGGTCAGTGCGTTCTGCATCGTCCCGGTACTAGCGATTATCGCCATATCTTCATTCGTCCTTTCCCCGGCTCATCGCCGCAATACGTCCGGTAGCGCTTCGGCCGCTTTTCTCGCGTCTCAACCGGGAACCGCTACGCCCGCGGCGCGCCTGCGAATTCAGGCCAACTACGCTTCCCTTCCGCTCGCCTTTGAACAGAATCAGGGCCAGACCGACGCCCAAGTCAAGTACATGGCTCGGGGAGACGGATACATCTTGTTCTTGACGGCGAACGATGCCGTGTTTTCGCTGCAATCCCGCTCGGTGGATTCGTCGATGACTCGCTCTGGATCCGGACGAAAGAATCCTGAAAGGAGGGATGCCCAAAAGAAATCTGCCGTCGTGCGCATGCAACTCGCGGGCGGGAATTCGCTGGCGAAGGTCTCGGCCAGCGGCCAGTTGCCGGGAAAGAGCAATTACTTCCTGGGTAATGACCCCAGCAAATGGCATTCTGATGTGCCGCACTACGCGCGCGTCTCTTACCAGGATGTTTATCCCGGCGTGAATCTGGCGTTCCATGGAGCGCAGCGCCAAACCGAGTTCGACTTCGTAGTCGCCCCCGGCGCGAATCCCGCGCCCATCGGTTTTCGCTTCACCGGCGCACAGGGGATCAAGGCAGATGACTCCGGCAACCTCGTAATCTCTTCCGCCGCTGGCGATGTTCAATTGCATAAGCCCGTCGCCTATCAGGAACAGAATGGTGCCCGGCAAGCTGTCGATGCGCGCTTCGTTCTGAAAGCCAACAATCAAATCAGCTTCGAATTAGGCAACTACGATCGTAGCCGTGAGTTGGTGATCGATCCTTCGGTGGCGGTAACCTACGCCAGTTATTTAGGTGGTACAGGAAATGACGCGGCGTTTGCTATCGCTTTCGACAACAGCGGCGCTGCCTACGTGACAGGACAAACATTCTCGCCAAATTTCCCCCACACTGCCGGCAGTTTGCTCGGTACGGCGAACGCCTTTGTCACGAAGGTTAACCCCGCCGGAACAACCCTCGACTATTCCACCTACATTGGCGGCACCGGCAGCATGGGCGACAGCGGCAACGCAATCGCCGTGAACCCGACCTCGGGCGTCGCGTTTGTCGCGGGCGGTACTTCATCCATCAACTTCCCCGTGACTCCTCCAGTGTATCAATCTAGCCTTAAGGGTGTCATCAACGCATTTGTCCTCGAGCTCAGCTCCAGCGGCGGGATCACACACAGCACTTTTCTAGGAGGAACTGGTTCAGATGAGGCGCTCGGGATCGCCCTGGCGTCCGATGGTTCGGGAGACGTCATTGTGGTGGGGAGGACATCTTCGTCGGATTTCCCCCTTTCTGCGGCTCCCCTTCAGGCGCATGTGTCGGGAAGTGCCGAAAGCGGGTTCGTCACGAAGTTGAACTCTACCTTCACCTCGCCACTGGTATATTCCACGTATCTGGGCGGCAGCAGCAACAATGACTTGGTGTCGGCCGTCGCCGTCGATTCATCCGACAATGTTTACGTCACCGGCCAAACCTTTAGCACGTCATTCCCCACCATGAATCCATTTCAAGCGACGTGCCACAGCTGCACGAGCGGAAATTCGAACGCATTCGTGGCGGAGATAAACCCAACCGGGAGTGCCTTTGTTTATTCCACGTATCTGGGTGGTAACAGCGTGGATGGCGGCAACGGCATTGCGGTAGACTCCGCAGGCAACGCGTATGTAACGGGTTCTGCGACATCGTCGGATTTCCCTGTTTCAAGCGGAACCTACCAGGGTACCAACAAGGGTCTATCCGACGTGTTCGTAACCAAATTAAATTCGGGCGGAAGCGCCCTCGGGTATTCCACATTCATTGGTGGCAGCGGGGTGGATGCAGGCGCAGCCATAGCACTTGACAGCAACAATAATGCCTACGTGACGGGCCAAACCGGTTCGTCCGATTTTCCAACGGCAAGCGCCACTCAGCCCACTTACAAGAACGGGAGCTCCGACGCGTTTGTGGCGGAACTAAACAGCTCTGGATCACAGCTCATCTTCTCCACGTTCCTGGGTGGGAGCGGCGAAGAAGATCCTGGCGATCTGGGCGGCATTGCCGTAGATACCGCCGGCGCCAACATCTATGTGACCGGTTCGACCACTTCAACGGATTTCCCGAGCACGAGCGGAGTTTTCCAAGGAAGCGCGGGTGGCGGCGCCACCGGCAACACAGATGCTTTCGTAGTTAAATATTCACAGCCGATTACGCCCTCTTTTACGATTGCGGCTACGACCCCGGCGGCTGTGTCGCCAGGATCCTCCGGGATCTCCACCGTCACGTTGACGGCGAACAATGGCTACAATTCTCCGGTTAACTTGACTTGCAGCGTGAGCGGTGGCGGCTCTCCAGCGCCGGCCTGCGGCGCGACGACGAGCTTCTCTCCCAACCCGCAAACCCCAAGCTCCGGGGGCGCTACAAGCGCGCTTACCATTACTACGACGGGACCCCACGCTGCCATGTTCGTGCGGGGAAAGATCCTGTACGCGATGTGGTTGCCCGTAGCAGGCATGTCGCTGGCCGGTATGGGGTTCGGTTCAGCCCGCACACGCCGCAAGAAGTTGCTAGGCCTCTTGATGATCGGGATGGTCATGGCCGCGCTTTTCGTGATGCCGGCGTGCGGAGGTGGGGGCGGGGGAGGGGGAGGTGGCGGCGGAGGGGGCACTCCCGCCGGCACTTATACCGTGACCATCACGGGGACCGGGACGGACTCAAGCAAGGTAACGCAAACTACTAGCGTAAAGCTGACAGTCAACTAAACTCCTGAAGCAAGAACACGGGCCGCCTCTCACCGGAGGCGGCCTTGATTTTTTCTGGCCGACTCTCCCCCCGTTTGGCACGATGCGGAACTTAGTCTAAGATTCTCTCTGGCGCGTTCTGCGAGAGGCCTGTCGTATTACTTTTATTTCTAGGCTGGTGAATAGGCGGCATTCTTTCGGGCCGGCTCGGGCAGCTTTTGCGCCGTTGGAGGAATCGAAGGTAGTGAGTTTCCAACCATTCATGGTGAATCCCAGGCAGGTCGTGCGCCCTCTCGTCTTCGCTTTGCTGCTGGCGGTGTTTTCCGCAGCGTCCGTATCCGTGGCTCACGGGCAGCAGTTCACTCTTACCGTATCGTCGCAATTGTCTCCGTCGGCGGTCGATCCGGGAGGGTCATCGATCGCGACCCTTGACGTCGAGCCCAACGGATCCAGCAGCCCCGTGTCGTTTAGCACGATTCCCTGCACCGTAACGCCCGTGCTGACGACGGGCACTCCGCAGTGTTTGGTCAGCCCAGACCCTGCGACGCCACCCTCCAAGCCCTCGCTGACCGTCACGACCACAGGCGCAACGCCTCCGGGGTTGTATACCGTTACCGTGACTGGCGACAATGGCTCGACTTCGCAGACCGTCACTCTAAGTTTTAACGTGGTGAACGTTACCCAGGATTACACGCTGTCGGTGTCGCCAACGACCGCGGCTCCGAGTCCGGTAAAAGCCGGCGCCACGGCGACCACGACGGTAACGGTGACGCCGATTGCCAGCTATACCGGAAATGTCACGCTAGCTTGTCTCTCGGTTACACCCGTGGTGGCGCTTGCTCCGGTGTGCTCGTTCAACCCATCAACCGTGATGGTAACGAGCAGTAGCGCTGCGCCAACGTCGGCTCTCACCATCACCACCACCGGACCTGCGCCGGCGGCGAGACTAGGGAGCCAGCCATCGTTTTACGCTCTGTGGCTGACGGTGCCAGGGTTGTTGCTGGCTGGAGTGGGAGCAACGGCCACGCGCAGAAAAACCATACTCGGCGCGATCTCGCTGATGGCGGTGGCCGCGAGTTTAATTCTGCTGCCGGCTTGCGGTTCGTCCAAAAGCAACAGTAGCACCAGCAGTGGCACGGTCACTCCGGCAAATACGTACACGTTCACTCTAACCGGCGCGGACCAAAACGGCGCGGCGCCCAGCAGCACCACCGCGGCCACCGTCACGCTAGCAGTGAACTGAGACAGGCCTCGATTCATGTGGCGGCCCCGGATTAGCGCATGGCGTCGTCCCGCACTGCAATTCGCCTGCACTGCCGCCATCTGTGGCTTGCCGGCTTGGGCATCGCCCGCCGCAGGAGCGGACAAACAGCCTCCCACTGTGCGCTGGAGCGAGCAGCAGCCGGGATGCACCTTCTCCCGGGGAGACGACGGCAAGTATCGCTATGGCCTGTGGTCGGGCGATGTGGGCATCGTGTTGGCAGTGGATGCTCGCGAGGTGCAAATTATCCGCCATCGCATCGAGCCCATCTTCGGAGTCCTGTTGACCATTCACTACCGTGGAACAGACAGCCTGGACACGAGTCCGGACGGAATCACGCTACAGTTCATGAAGCACTTCAAAGTCGTCCAGAGCTCGCTCGATCCCGACGACTACACCCGCAAGATCCAGGCGGACGCGGATGCGCTGGACGATGAGACCCGGCGTGAAGTTGCCAAACATCCGGAAAAAAAACAGGTTCGCGAAGCGCGTCTGCAGGATTACCAGAAATCGGTGAATGAGTTGATCGAATTTCTCAGTCACAACAGCCTGCGCGCGGCACATCTGGATGGCGCGAATCCAGAAGCAACCGGATGGGTCTTCTTCAACACCAAAAACAAGTGGCTGGGAGGATGGAAGGCGCAGGAAGAATTCGTGTTACGCGTGCCCCTGGCGGGCAAGACCTTCGAGTTTCCTTTCAAGCTGCCGCCCGAGAAGGGAGAGCTACTGCTGCGAAAACGGCAGTAAAGGGCTTTACCTCTTATGACGCCGCGCGCCGGCTTTGCCGCTCCAGTTCGGCCGCCTGATGCATGACCACGTCGCGGAGCGAAACCAACCCCTTCAATTCTTTTCCTTCCACAATGGGCAGGTGCCGAAAGCCGAACTCGTGCATGATGAAGAGACACTCTTCAATGCTCTCATCCAGATTGACGGCTCGGGGATTGGCGGTCATCACTTCAGACACAGCTGTGTGTCCCGGTGTGCGGCCCACGGCTACCACGCGGTTCATGATGTCGCGCTCGGAAAAGATGCCGGCCAGTTCTCCGTTGCGGAGCACGGGCAGGGCACCGATGTTGTGCTCCATCATGAAGCGCGCCGCTTCCAGCACGGTGCTGGCAGCGTCGATGGAGTAAACTTTGCGGTCTTTCACAAGGTCGCGGAGGGTGGACATGGCTAGCTCCTTTAGCAACGTGGCGAGGGCCCAATTCGCGGGCGGCACTACTTTACCATACCTCGGTTCCAACCATCCGCCAAAAACCGGGACGCCCGGAAACAACCTGGCGGCCTTCGGAAAGGCCGCCAGCGGGCAATCCAGAGCATTTCTGGCTGAAACTGCGGCGAAAGGGTAAATTACTGCAGGTGGTTCAGCCGGGCCGGGCTCGCATCGGCGGTGCTTTCGCTGCGCGGAGTCATCGACACTACGATGTACTCTCGCTCCTTACTGTCCAGATCTTCCACTCTCAGCAGCATCTTGTCTTTAGCGAGGCGGAATTGCGCCCGCTCCCCCACCGGCAGTAGCACAGGATGCTTCGCATCTTTGGGACGGATTCGATAGATCATTTTGTCGGTCTGGAGCAAATACTCCTGGCAGAGAAGTTCCTGGGTCTTCTTGTGACCGGAATCGGTTCCAATCAATTCTCCAGTGAAACTCTTTGCATCTTTCTCGTCGACACCACACTGCACCGAATCCATTTGCAGCAACTTACCGCTCTGATAAGCCTTCGGTTCTTTCGCATAAGCGGTTGCAGCCAACAACAGCGACGCCACTACGAGTGACTTGTAACGCATGGAATCCCCCAAGTGAGTATGGAACTATTCAGGTGTCCCGCTGGAGCGGTCTAGATCGCCCAGCGCCGACACGCTCTCAACATGAATTGTTTCTAATTTGGTGCGGGCTGGTTAGATCACGTCGGTCACCGAACAGAAGTAACCACAGCATGTGCTGCGGGCTCAATAATTTGCCGTTGTGTAGCCAGAGACAACGAAGTTAAATCAGCGCTCGGCCAGGCCGTCAAGCGTGGAAAAAAATGCCGGGTACGAGATAGCTGCACATTCGCTGCCGCGAATCAAGGTCTCTCCATCCGCTCGCAGAGCCGCGATGCTGAAGGCCATTGCGATACGGTGATCGCCGAAAGATTCAAGTTCGGCGCCACGCAGCGACTGTCCGCCGGGAATCTTCAGGCCGTCTTCCCGTTCTTCCAGTTCTGCGCCCATCGCACGAAGGTTGGTCGCGAGAGCTGCGATTCGGTCCGACTCCTTCACCCGCAACTCCTTTGCGCCGCGGACCTCGATTCCCTGCTCCGTGTAGGGCGCGATCGCGGCCAGCACGGGAATCTCGTCAATCAGCGCAGCCGTATCGACGCCGGCGATGGTCGCGCCCTTAAGCCGTCCGCCCTCGACCTGCAACGTGCCAACTAACTCGCCATGGACTTCCTCCAGTTGGGTCACAGAAATCTGCAACCCTATCTGAATCAGGATGTCGAGCAAACGTGCGCGCGTCGGGTTCATCAGCAAACTTGTGATCGTCAGTCGCGATTGGGGGAACAGAGCGGCAGCACACAGAAAGAACGCGGCACTGGAGAGATCGCCGGGCACTCGCGCTTCGAGGCCGTGCAAGCGTTGGCCGCCACCTATGCGCACCTCGTTGCCTTTACGATCGAGATGCGCGCCAAAGGCGCGAAGCGCCACTTCCCCGTGATCCCGCGTCCGCAAGGACTCCACAATCCGCGTTTCTCCCTCGGCCAACAAGCCCGCAAACAGGAGGCAAGTCTTCACCTGCGCGCTGGCTACGGGCATTTTGTAGTAAATGCTCTTGAGACTCGCGCCCGTGATGCGCAGCGGCGGGCGGCCATTATCCGAGGCGATTTGCGCACCCATGGCCGTGAGCGGAGCAATTACGCGCGCCATGGGACGGCGCGTGAGCGATTCATCGCCAGCCATCTCGCTGGAGAATTTCTGCCCGGCCACTATACCGCTCAGCATACGGATGGTTGAACCTGAATTCCCGCAATCGAGCACCTGGCTGGGGGCGGCCAGCGACCGGCCAGTTCCCTGGACCGTGATGACGTTGTCAGCATCGTCGCTGCGCTCCCACTTTACGCCGAGCGCCCGCAGGCAACCGAGCGTGCTGGCGCAGTCCGCGCCGGTCGAGTAGTTTTCCAGGCGCGACGGCCCATCCGCGAGCGCGGCCAGCATTGCGTAGCGGTGCGAAATGGATTTGTCGCCGGGAAGGCTGACGCTGCCCCGTACGTTGCGCGCGGGACGCAGGATCACCTGAGAGGAGCTTTTCATCTCGAAAACAATATAACGGAAAAGAGAAGCGGCAAGCCTGCGCGGGAATCAGGCTAGAGTCTTGGCCTCGGCGGCAGCCTCGCGCAGCATGTCGGCAGGGATTTCTTTCAAGCGCACGTCGAACTCGAACATCGGAGTCTCGGTGCCGCGCCCCCAGCGTGCGACCTCCCAGTGGGCGCGCACAAACTTCACATCGGGATGCGCAGTGAGATCGAGCAACAGCGGAGATTGTCCGCAATAAAACTTCTGCGGAAACGTAACGATCGGCTTCGCACCCCAAGTCGCGCCATCTGACGAGCCGCTGATGCTGACCTCGAGCGACTCCTGCTCGATGATCTTGGTGATTTCTAGCGTCAGCAAAAACACGCGTCCGGCAGCGCCGCTGACGTCCACGGCGGGGCCGTCTCCCTTGGCGGTAACTACAGTCTTCTCTGCAACCAGGAACGTATCGATCATGGCCGGGATTGTAACAAATCACAGCGGGATTCCGTCAGGTGCGTCACTCCGAGGGATGTGGCCCGGTAAACTCCGCACAGTACGGTTTCTCCACCGGCTTGAATTCCATGAGTTCGATCCGCGACAGATCGGGATCGAACACGTTCAGCTGCCACTTACCATCTCTCCCCATTTGTGCTTTTTCGCCATCATGTGGTTTCCAGCCGCGGGATTCCAGTATAGCCTGCGCTTTCTTCATATCGACGACGCCGAGCGAGATATGATTCATCACGCCCGTCAGCCGCAGATCGGGATGCTCGGACTGGTTCAGCATATACTCCAGCCAATCCGTGCCGTCCGGAACCTGCATCGCGACCCAGTCGGTCTCGCCCGGCTGCATTCCTCCGTGCCAGTACAGGCGGAACCCAAGCAGGTCATGGTAGAAGCGATCTTCCACTTCGCGGCTCTGAACCAGAAATCCAGTATGAATCATGTGACGAGAAGCCGCAGAATCGAGAGGCGGAGCTTGCGTTTCAGTCTTCCCTGCCTCCACAAACTCGATGCGATGCCCTTCCGGATCATTCACGGTGAAGCTCAGGGCATGGTCAGCGCGCCCCTCAATGGCCGGCACTTTCACACCCTTCGCGATCAGATACTTTCGTAGCGCCGCAATGTTGTCAGTGCTGAAGGCGATGTGGTCCATGCGGTCAGTGGCTTTGAGGTCAGGCGCGCTGCTGTAGCCCACCCACTGCCTGCCCACCATGTATCTGACGAGCCCCCCAGACTCCACGGGCGCAGCGGAGGCCAGGCCAAGCGTGCCGCCGTAAAGAGTCTTCACTCCGTCCGGCTGAGTCGTGTAGAAGGAAACGTGATCGATGCCGATAATGCGCGGCCTGGCGACCGTGCTGGTTTGCGAGCGAGCGCAAACTGCAAACACTGCGAAGGCGAGCACAATGATGGATGTTCTCACAAGGCTCCCGATTCTACCGCATGCTGGACGTCGAATTAGACTCGTTCTTAAGAATCCTAAAGGCGCTCCAGGAACTGCCGCAGCAGTTTGCCAACTTCCTCCGGCTGTTCCCACGGCGAGTAGTGGCCTGCCTTCGGAATCACTCGCAATTGGCTGCCTGCAATGTGCTGGCGCATCAGTTCGGCCTCGTTCACGCCAGTGAGAATATCCTCCTCCCCGGTCACAAGCAGTGTAGGCACATTGATGTTCTTCAATGTATCAACCGAGTCAGGACGCTCGGCCATGCCGCGCTGCACTTGCGCCACATCTTCAGGAGACATCCTCCGCATCATGCGCAGAGCGCCCTCGATGAGATCGGGCCGCATCTCGCGCGTGGTTTTGCCCAGCAGGCGCGGAATCATGCTCTGGAAAAACAGTTCGGTGCCGCGCTCAAGAACGTCATCCGCGGCCTGCAGGCGTCCGGCACGGGCTTCGGCGGAATCGGCAGGCGCCTTGGTATTGCAGAGACCGAGCGCAGCCACGCGCCCACGATGGCTTCGCCAGAATTCAAACAGCGCATATCCGCCGATGGAAACGCCAACCAGCGGAGCGCGGCCGATATCGGCATCGTCCATCACGCGCGCAATATCGGAGGCGTGTTTATCCATCGTCGCCGGACCTTCACCGCGTCCTGAATCTCCGTGCCCGCGCAGATCAGGAAGGATCACAAGGTAGCGCGTGGCCAAGGACTGAGCCACAGGCAGCCAAAATTCATGGTTCGCAGGAAAAGGATGCAGCAGAATTACAGGAGGTCCTTCGCCCAGCACGCGGTATACGATCTCTACGTCGCTGCTCTTCACTTGCTGGAGGGTGAGATCCGGCATGCAGGGGATTTAATCACGGATTCAATCTCCAGCATAGCGGGAGCAGCCTGTCCATGGTCCGACAAAAGAGAGGCTACGGATTCGTCACGCGCTGCGCGCCGGCCGGCGCGGCCAACAGCAGCGGCTCATCCGGCATCACGATCCAGGCGATGGGATAAGCGATCAGGCCAATGCCCGTCATGAATGACACGAGCAGCCACATTAGGCGGACCAGGGTCACGTCGAGGTCAAAGTACTCGGCGCATCCGAGGCAGACGCCGGCAATCTTGCGTCCTTGACGAGGCCGCACCAAACGCTTGCGGGCTACCGACGCGCCCACGCGAATGCCGCAATAGGCACAAACCGCCGCGTCATCCTGAATCACTTTGCCGCAATAGTTGCAGTACATAGGTGCGCCCTCCCGGACGCCTCTACAGGTCAATACGCGATTGTAGCCGGAAAGTTCCTTGGCGTCCTTGGCGGTGGAGCCTTTCAGCGACTGCAATTACTCTCGATACGCTTCCCTGATGTGCCTGCGTGCCTGCTCCGCAGGGGGAGTGCTGCCGTTTTCAGCCAGCACAGTCTGATATTTCTTCATAGCCAGATCGCGCTTCTGGAGCAGGTCGTACATCTCGCCAGCAGCCAGGTTGGCCTTCTGCAGCGTCTCCGGATCCGAGTCTTGAGCTTCACTCACCAATTCGTACGCCGCTGCGGCTCCGGCGTAGTCTTTCTGGCTGCGCAGTAACTCACCCAAGCCCCAGGCCGCGGTCTCGTAGTGCAGGTTGCCGTACTTCCCTTCCCGGCCGCTCTGCCACACTTTGCGGTAACCGGCTGCGGCTTCCTGGACGTGCCCGCTAGCGCGCAGCAGGTTGGCTTCCTCCAGCGGAAATAGATGATTCTTTGGATAGCGCCCCGCCAGATCGTGCATAAGAACGCGGGCCTCGTCGTAGCGGTGCTCGCGCCGCAGGAACAAGCTCAGCACAACCCTGGCGTCAACGCTGTTTTCTCCGCTGCTGTCGGCCACCTGCCTCAGATACTCGAGTCCCTTCTCTTTGGTTCCGCTTAACCCCACCATCGCCACAGCGACCTTCACGCCCCAGGGCAAGCTGCCCGTCACGTAGTTATGTGTTCCAACGACCAGCTTCGCATCCACGTAGTTGGGATTCAGTTCCAACACGCGTTCGTGGTCGTGGCGCGCTCCGACCGCGTTGCGCAAGGCGGAAAACCACGCCCGCTCCACCAGCGCCGTGTACAGCGAGAACTGGGCCCGGGTGACGCCCCGGGCATAGAGCGCATCCACGTTGTTGGGATTCGCTTTGAGTGCTTGCTCTTCCAGGCTCTCGGCGCGGTCCACTAATTGTTTGATTCGCTCCTTCACTTTGGAGTCGGCGGCGGAATGTGCCTCGCCGACGAAGCTGTCATTGGCATACTCGCCCGTGTTCATCGCGCCGATGCGATAAAGCTCGCGCATTAGAACCGCACTCATTAGGTGATTTACCGCGGAGGGATCGTTGGCCCGCTGCGCTACAACCTTCTCAAATCCCTGGATCGAGCGGTCATACTCCATGTTGTAAAAATGGTCGAAGGCGGCGTCAACAATCGGATCGTGCTCAGGAGACATTCCGGACGCAGGAAGAGTGTTTCCCGCGCCGCCACGGCTTTGGGCCGGCGTTGGCAGCGGCAGCAGGCAGAAGAGGACAATCACCAGACAGGAAACCGCGCTCCTGCGAACCGTCCGTTTCACCCGTCCCAGACTCGACTGCATCCCCACCATCAACCCTTGTGCCTTGTGAGTTTTTAGTCTAACGCAGTTTGCCGGAGCACGGGATGAACCAAAGGCGTCATGGGGAATTCCGTAACAAAACTCGCAACGATTGAGCTGCGAGGCCCTATAATCGCGCAGTTACAAGCGAAAAATGTACCTCGAAAACCGACGTAACCGGGGCATCTTTACGGGGCTGCGGGTAATAATTGCCCGCAGGCGATTTTGGCGCCGTACGGACAAAGCTTGCAAGTATTTGACTTGAAAACACCTTAGTAGGCCCCGCCCTTTGGATGTCGGCTTGCCTTGCATGGAGCAAGCGTTCCTAATCTATGGCTGAGGTAGCTCAAGATACGCAGCAGGAGTTCTGGCGGTCTCCGACCGTACTCGGTCCGCTCACGGAGACCGCTCTCCCCGCTGCATCCTTTCAAGACTCGTCCCATGAAATGGCTGAGGCCTGCGCCGATTGCGGCACCGAGTTCATGATTGGCGCCCGTTTTTGCCATACCTGCGGCCTGCGACGCCCTGCGCTGGCTGACGACAGCGCGGATGCCGCGGTCATGGCTGGCCTGTGGACTCGCACCGTTACATGGAGTGTGGCCCGGGCACGATCCGGATCAGCTTCCGTCGCCGCTGCCTGGCGCAAAATTTCCTTCCCTGACTGGATGCAGTATCTCCACTTCCATGAGATCAAGCGTTGGATCGGCTTGCCGACTGCCTCATTGATCTCCTTCATGATCGGCCTGGGTTGCGTGGCCGGAGCCGTCGGCGTCAGTCTCTTCTACAAAGCGTCGAACCTGGCGGAGTTTCAAGCAATCCAGATGTGGCGCATCGAATGGCTGCTGGCGGCGACAGCGTCATTCGTAGCGGGAATTCTGTTGAAGAAACCCGACAGCAACGAGTAACGCCAGCATCCTGGCTGGGACCTCGTCCCGAAAGAAGTCGAAGGGGTGCTCGTCCTCGCCCGCCGTTCCGCCGGCACCGACACTCTCGCTCCTCCCAGTGAATGACCCTGAAATTCTTGTTGCTCTTCAGCTTCCCATTCGGTGTGGTCACCACGACCGGCCCGGTAGTCGCGCCACTTGGGATAACAGCCGTCAGGTACGTATTTTTCACGACGGTGAAGCTGGAGGCTGGAACGCCGTTGAAAGTTACACCTGGTCTACGATTCGTTTCCCGACCCTGCCGCTCTTCTCTGCTGATTCATGCGGTAAAGATGGTTCACCGGCCCGGTTCCGCGCCCAAGAGGATGACCCGCGGCAATCGCCGCCGTCACGTAGGTCTTGGCCAGCAAGGCAGCCTCGGCTAGTCCGCGGCCAAGCGCCAGGTGGCAGGCCATGGCTGTGGCAAAGGCGCAGCCCGTGCCATGTGTAGAGTTCGACCGCTGCCGCTCCGCCTTAAATACTTCTTCCTCGACTCCGTGCTTGGTTGTGAAGCTCAACAGGTCTATGGCCTTCTCCAGATGCCCGCCGGTGATGACTACGGCGGTCGAGCCCATCTGAAGGAGCTTCGCGGCCGCTGCACGCATTTCGTCGAGATCCGTCACTCTCAATCCCGTGAGGAAGGCGGCCTCGTCCACGTTCGGCGTAATCACGTCCGCGAAAGGGATGAGTTTCTCGATGAGCGCCTTGGTTCCGGGAGCATCCAGAAGATCCGCCCCGGCGGATGACTTGAGGATCGGATCGAGGACAACATTAGCCAACCCTAGCTTGTCCGTGCGCTGGCCGAGGAACTCCGCCACTGCCTTGACCACCGCCGCCGAACCGAGCATCCCGATATGCACGGCCGCGATGGGGATATCGGATGCAAGTTCTTGCAAGGTCTCGGTCACAAGAGCCGGGTCAACGGCTTCGACCCGGAGAACGCCAGCCGTCGACTGGACGGTCATCGCAGTGATGCAGGCGACCCCATAGCAGCCGTGGGCCGCAATCGTCTTAATATCGGCCGTCACTCCTGCCCCAGACGAGGGGTCAAAACCGGCGATTGTGAGAACAACAGGTGGCTTCTCCGCCATGGTAGCCAGTCCGAAAAGACCTCCAAAGCTGCCTTTCCAGCCGAAGTCTAGGAAAATATTTCTCAAACTCTGTACAACCTTGTACCTAAAATGCTCACGATAAACAACTTACAATGAATTCGCTGTAACTCACTGAATCCATTGAGGATGAAAATTCTTCCCACCCTACGGACTGCTGAGTATTTACCATATTATAAACAGTTAACCTCATTGTAATGAGCGACATGTCGCTTATTACTCATAATTAACAACAAGTTACGTGAGATATTGATAACTACCACGTCACCATAGGTCAATGAACTTTCGGATTGACAAGCCCCCATCACCCCCATACCATTTACAGAACGCGAACGCTACACCAAACAGCCTAGCTAGGACGACTTTTGAGATGCGAGGAGAACTGAATGCGTGGACGTACAGCTCAAGGATTGATGATCGCTTTGTTGATCGTCGGTCTGGGAGCGGCTCAGGGCCCGACCAACTCGGAGGCCAGTTCAGCCCCGTCTAGGGCAGTTCCAGCCAAGCCTGAAAACCGTAACCAGACCGCCAAGCGCCAACCGTATCAAATTGGGACAGCTTCCTGGTATGGCGAGTATTTCGACGGCAAGCAGACCGCCAGCGGCGAAGACTTCGACATGTACGACTTGACTGCCGCTCATCCGACGCTTCCCTTGGGAAGCTATGTGCGGGTCACGAACCTCCGCAACGGACGCGCCGTAGTGGTCAAAGTAAACGACCGCGGACCGATCGTCCAAGGACGCATCATTGACCTGTCTTACGGCGCCGCCCAAGTCCTAAAGTTTGACGCCCACGGCTTGCAAAGAGTAAGACTCGAGTTGGTGAAGAGGGGCACCTCGCACCACCGGCCGATCTATCAAACGATCGCCGTCAACCATCCTGTGGCGGAACTCCCCTAAAAACTCTACACTATTAGGGATGACGGCTGTGCCAAACCTCATCCCTGCCGACCCGCGCGGTGACAATCCGCGCGGTGGCGATTTCCGGAAGAACGACCCGCGCGAGAAGCTTATCGTTGCCTTGGACGTTTCCACGACCGCGGCCGCACAGAAGATCGTGGCAGCCGTCGGCGACTCGGCGCTCACCTACAAAGTGGGCATGCAACTCTATACCGCCGAAGGTCCGCAACTGGTGCGGGATCTCGTCGCCTCTGGCCGCCGTGTCTTTCTCGATCTGAAGTATCACGACATCCCGACCACGGTAGCAGCGGCCGTGCATGAGGCGGCCCGGCTCGGGGTCAGCATGTTGACCGTGCACGCCGCTGGCGGCGGCAAAATGCTCCACGCCGCCGTGGACGCGGCCCGCGCCGTCAACCCAACTCTGCTCGTGCTCAGCGTCACCGTCCTCACTAGCCTCGACCAAAACGAAATGGAAAAAGTCGGATTCCAGGGAACGGTACGCGAGGAAGTCCTGCGCCTCGCCACGCTAGCCCTTGATAACGGATGTAAAGGCATCGTCACCTCCGCCCACGAGACAGCCGCTGTGCGCGCCGAACTGGGCCACAATTTCGCCGTCGTCACCCCCGGCGTCCGGCCCGCCGGCTCCCGCCATGCAGATCAAGCCCGCGTAGCCACCCCCGCGGAAGCCATCGCCGCCGGCGCCAGCCACATCGTCGTAGGACGTCCCATCACCGAGGCAGCAGACCCGGCAGTGGAAGCAAGGGCGATTCTGGAACAGATCAGCTCCTAGACGCATGTGGGGACAGCCGCCCTCGGCTGTCGCTCGAGCGAAGCTCGACTGCCGATTCCTCCACCGCCGCGTTGCTAAATCGCGCCCTCCACGTGCAATCTAATACGCATGCCAGAATTGCCAGATATCGCTGCCTACGTCACTGCGCTCGAACCCCGCATCGTCGGGCAGCCACTCGAGCATGTGCGGCTGGCGAACGCCTTTCTCCTGCGAACCTCCCAACCTCCACTTGCGGACGTGGAAGGTCGCGTCGTCGAATTGCGAAGAGTGGGTAAGCGGATTGCCATTGGCGTAGAGAACGACCTTTGGCTGGTCCTACACCTGATGATTGCCGGTCGGTTGCACTGGCGGGCGGCAGAAGCAAAGCTGGCCGGGCGCCAGACTCTGGCAGCGTTCGACTTCCCCAACGGTTCCCTGGTTCTTACCGAGGCCGGCTCCAAGCGCCGCGCGTCCCTCCACGTTGTGCTCGGCGAGGAGAGTTTGCGCACCTTCGACGCTGGAGGCATCGACGTCTTCTGCAGCGATCTCGCTACGTTTCGTGCCGCGCTCACTGCCGAGAACCACACACTCAAGCGCGCGCTTACCGATCCGCGTCTATTAAGTGGCATTGGCAACGCGTATTCCGATGAAATCCTGCACGCGGCGCAACTCTCCCCGCTCACACTCACGCAAAAACTGGGGCCGCTCGACTGGGAAAAACTTTTCGCGGCCACGCAACAAACGCTCAGTTTCTGGGTAGACCGGCTCCGCGCCGAAGCCAACGCTGCCTTCCCCGAAAAGGTGACCGCGTTTCGCGCAGGGATGGCCGTGCACGGGCGCTACGGGAAACCGTGTCCAAGATGCGGCGACAACGTCTTACGGATTCGCTACGCCGACAAAGAAACGAACTACTGCGCGCGCTGCCAGACCGGTGGCAAAGTTCTAGCCGACCGGAGTTTGTCCCGGCTCCTGGGATCGGACTGGCCAAGGACCATTGAGGAACTCGAGGCTCTCAAGCGCCGTTAATCGCGGTCACGACTAACTCTTCGTCGGTCACTTCAAGAGATTCCGCAGCACCGCCACCTCCGCCGCAATCCCAGTATGCAGCGCTGGATCCACGTCAGGCGCGAACAGAGATGAGTGATTCGACGGCAGCATCGTCCCGGCAGCCTTGGCCTGCGCAAACTTCTGGGGATCCGCTCCGCCAAGACTGAAGTAGAAACCCGGAATCCCCTGTTCCACGAAGTAAGAAAAATCCTCCGATGCAGTGATCGGCTCTTCCATCACCACATGGTCCTTGCCCAGCGCCGACTCCAACGCACCGCGAAGCCGCCGCGCGAGCGCAGGATCGTTATAAACCAGGTCCGTCCCTTCATATCGGTCGACCGAAGGCGCGCGCGGCGCACCCGCCGCCTCGGCTTCCGCCTTGGTGATCCGAGCTATCGCCGCGAGCACTTGCTTGCGCACCTCCGACTTGTTGGTCCGAACCGTCAGCCCCAACTCAGCCTGATCGGGAATGATGTTGTTCTTGGTTCCCGCCTGAATGTAGCCGACGGTGACCACCGCCATCTCGCCCGGCTTCACCTCTCGCGAGGCAATGGTCTGCAAAGCCAGAATGGTACGCGCAGCAATCACAATGGGATCAATCGCCGTATGCGGCGCCGATCCATGCCCGCCCTTGCCATAAATCGTGATCCGCAGCGAGTCCGCGTTCGTGTTGTAGATGCCCGGTACAATCCCAACCGCCCCCGCTGGCAGCAAATTCCCCACATGCATGGCCACAGCAACATCAGGTTTGGGAAACCGCGTCAGCAGCCCGTCGTCAAGCATCCCCTTGGCGCCGCTGATCGTCTCCTCCGCCGGCTGCCCAACCAGCATCAAAGTCCCGTGCCACATGCTCTTGCTATGCGCCATCACCGCGGCCGTCCCCACAATCGCTGCCACGTGCACGTCGTGTCCGCAAGCGTGCATGACTGGAACATCGTGCCCTGCGGCATCCTTGGTGCGGATCTTGCTCGCATAAGCGAGGCCGGTCTTCTCCTCCACAGGCAGCGCGTCAAGTTCAGTGCGAAGCATTACTGTAGGCCCTGCGCCGTTCTTCAGGATGGCAACGATCCCCGTTCCACCAACGTGTTTCGTCACCTCATAGCCGAGCCCTCGCAGCCGCCCAGCCAGCTTCGCCGCAGTTTGCACTTCTTGCGCAGAAAGTTCCGGATTCTGATGCAAATCCGTATAGAGTGCGTGCGCATCAGGATAGACAGCTTCGACCTCTTTGGGTGCAGGAGCTTGAGGCCATGCGGCGGAACTCAGAGAAACGACGAGCAAGAATCGTATCCAAGTCATGGTTCACGGATCATATCTGGCGCTATGGTCACACACAAGACGGATGCGTCAAAGCCGTCGGGATGTTTTTGCCAGAGGTGCGTAGCGCCGTCTGTCCGCTGGGAGATGTTAAAATAGGCAGATTGCATGCTCTCGAAGAACCTCACTGTCTTTCGTTCCTCCGAAGAACCCACTGACACGGTCTCGCAAAACCAGCCCAAGAATGCGCGTCCCCAGAAGGTGGGCTTCGTCAGTCTGGGATGCCCAAAGAACCTGGTCGACAGCGAGGTGATGATGGGCCTGCTGGCGCGGGCCGGAGCCGAACTCTCTCCCCGGGCAGAGGATGCCGATGTGATCGTGGTCAATACCTGTTCGTTCATCGAGAGCGCGCAACAGGAGTCGGTGAATACGATCCTTGAGATGGCGGGACTAAAGAGTTCAGGACGGGCGAAAAAGCTGGTTGTAGCCGGCTGCCTGGTCGAGCGCTATCGCGATGAGATTCTGAAGCGCATTCCTGAAGTGGATAGTGTGGTAGGGACTGGGGAATTGCAAAACATCCTGGCGGCGACAGGTATTGCCCCGGCCCAGGCGCCTGATAATTCTCCCTTTGTTGTGTTGCCTTCGCGGGCCGGGGGCGACGCACGCGCGGCTCAGGGACGATTCTCTCGCGGGCAATGGGACGGAGCGATTGCAGACCTGCCGAATTATTTGTATGACGATGAGACTCCGCGCGTTCTGGCCACGCCGAAATCCACCGCATACATCAAGATCGCGGAGGGCTGCGACCATCCCTGCACCTTTTGCATTATTCCGCAGTTGCGCGGCCAGTTTCGCTCGCGACGGTTCGAGTCGGTCGTAGCCGAGGCCGAGCGACTGGCGCAGAGCGGGGTGCGGGAGATCACGCTGATCGGGCAGGATACGACCTGCTACGGGGAAGATTTCGGTCTGAAAGATGGTCTGGCGCTGCTGCTCGAGAAGCTGTCGAAGATTGAAGACCTGCGCTGGATCCGCTTCCTCTATGCCTACCCCAACAAGATCACAGGCAAATTGCTGGAGACGATCGCCGCTTCGGAAAAGATCTGTTCTTACATGGATGTGCCGTTGCAGCACGCGTCGACGCCGGTGCTGAAGCGTATGAAACGAGGGGGCGGAGCGGACGTTTTTTTGCGGTCAATTGCCAAGATGCGGCGGACGATTCCGGAGCTCACTTTGCGAACGTCGTTCATCGTGGGCTTCCCCGGCGAGACCGAGACGGAATTTGAGGCATTGTGCGAGTTTGTGCGCGAGGCCCAGTTCGATTGGATGGGAACTTTCTCCTACTCCGACCAGGAGGGTGCGGACGCGTATGGATTGGACAAGAAGATTTCGCCTCGTGAGACCGAGCAGCGGCGCAAACATCTGATGGGAGTCCAGCAGCGGATCAGCAAGAAGAAAAAGAATGCGCTGGTGGGGCAGGAATTCGACCTGCTGCTAGAGGGGACGTCGGAAGAAACCGATCTGCTCATGGAAGGGCGAACCTCAATGCACGCCCCCGAAATCGATGGGAAAGTCTTTGTGAACGACTTTCCGGTAGATACGGCGCCCCAGCCGGGCAAATTTTATCGCTGCGAGATCACGGAAGCGCACGACTATGATCTGGTGGCGAGGATCCTTTAGCGCCCTTAGTTCTGTCGTCGAGTCAGCCAGAACCTGGAACATCTCCTGATCATGGCCCGCAAACGCACTCTCAAGCTCCGCTGCCCCATCTGCAAGAAAGTCGTGAAGAGCGGCGACGCGCAATTCCCTTTCTGCAGCGACCGATGCCGCACCATCGACCTGGGCAAGTGGGCGAGCGGAGCCTATGTGATTCCATCGCCCGTTACGGATGCCGACGAGCAGATCCGGGAGAGCACCCCTGAGGATTCGGACGAGGATTCGTGAGAAGTGTCCCGGAACCCGACAGTAGCGCCGGCGTCCCGCCGGCTGTTGCGGGAGAATCCCGCCGAACTCCGCTGTGGGCCACGCTGATCGCCACATTTTTCGGTGTTGGACAGATTCGGCCTGGGCCGGGCACGTGGGGATCGGCGGCAACTGTCGCTTTGTGGGCGGCGTTTGCCCACGCGCTCGCGCCTTCCGTGCGAACGGCAGTCGCAGTCGCGTTAGCCGTGGTGATCACACTGATCGGAATTCCCGCTGCAACGCAGGTGGCGCGCGGCTCGGCGAGAAAAGATCCGCAATTTGTGGTGATCGATGAGGTTGCGGGTCAACTCGTGGCTTTGATCGGCGTGCCGCTGGCGTGGAAATCTTTTCTGGCGACGTTTATACTTTTTCGTGTCTTCGATATCGTCAAGCCGCCGCCGGTGCGACAATTGGAGGCGCTTCCTGAGGGCGCTGGAATCGTACTGGACGACGTGGCCGCCGGTCTGTACGCTCTCGGAGCTGTGCATCTGTTTCTGCATTTTGGTCTTCTAAAGTAGCGCGAGTATTTCCTCATGGGATTTTCCGACCGCATCCTGGGCAAGAAAAACGTGAATGGCGGACCGCATATCGAATCCGTCTCGCCGGCGCTGGCGCTGGCAGGAGGCGAAGTACGCATCGCGGGCTCGGGATTGCGGTCGCAGCAGTGGCAGCGGCCGCGGGTGCAGTTTGGCGAGGTCGAGGGCGGGGTCGTGATCAGCTCGGATTCGTTTCTCGTCGCCCGCGTTCCCGAGGGCGCGACTTCGGGCCCGGTGGTCGTTGCCGCCGACGGACATGTCAGCAATGCGCACACCGTTAAGGTGGCTGTGCCGATTGCCGAGAGTCTGCATCCCGTGAGCAATCCGGCGCTCGATGCTCAGGGCAACATCTACGCCACCTTCTCGGGTTCGCGGGGCCAGAAGGTTCCAGTCGCCATCTTCAAGATTGACACTAACTACACTGTGAAGCCGTTCGTGGCGGAGATGATGAATGCGACCTCGATTGCCTTCGACCGCCAGGGGCAGATGTATGTTTCCTCCCGGCATGACGGCGCGGTCTATCGCGTGGCTCCGAATGGGACCATGACCACATACGCCGAAGGTATGGGAATTGCCACGGGAATCGCTTTTGATCGGAATCAGAATCTCTATGTGGGCGACCGCAGCGGCACCATCTTCAAAATTGGCCGTGACCAGCAAGTTTTCGTGTTCGCCACTTTGGAGCCGAGCGTCTCCGCCTACCACCTCGCCTTCGGACCGCAAGGCGATTTATTTGTGACCGGACCGACCACGTCAAGCTTTGACGCCGTGCATAGGATCGACCCTCAGGGGACGGTGCACACCTTCTTCCGCGGCTTGGGGCGACCGCAGGGGCTGGCTTTCGACTCGCAGGGCAATTTGTACGTGGCGGCTTCGCTCTCCGGCAAGCGCGGCATTGTGAAGATTACGCCAGACAGCAGCGCCATTCTGGAAGTCGCGGGCCACGGGTTGGTGGGGCTGGCCTTTGCGCCCGGACGAAACGTGATTCTGGCTACTACGGACGCGGTGCATCATCTCTCCTGGAACGTTGAAGGATTGCCGCTGCTGCCGGATTAGCTAAGGACGGCTCTCAGTTCCCAGTTCTAAGTTCTCAGAAGAATCGAACTCTTCGTTCCAGAAACCTGTGAAGAACCGAGAACTGGCCGAGACAATGCCTGATCCGCTTTCACGCACTTTTCGTTTACACTTCTAGCCGTGAACGCTGAGATCATTGCGGTTGGCTCCGAGCTCCTGACGCCCTTCCGCATGGATACGAATTCTCTGTATCTCACCGAGCAAATCAATCAACTAGGTGTCGAAGTTGTTTTCAAGTGCGTGGTGGGGGATGATCTCAAGCGGCTGGTGGCGGCCGCGCAACATGCGCTGTTCCGTTCGGAGATTGTAATTTTCAGCGGCGGCCTCGGCCCCACTGAAGATGACCTCACGCGCGAGGCGGTGGCCGAAGCGTTGGGCGTTCCCTTGAACCGCGATGAGGAGGTTCTCGCCGGCATCGAGCGGCGCTTTGCGGCACGCGGCTGGAAAATGTCTCCCAACAACGCCAAGCAGGCGGACGTTCTGGAAGGCGCGGCGGTGTTGCCCAACGCCAATGGCACGGCGCCGGGACAATGGTTAAGTGGCAAGTTCGACGGGCGCGAGCGTCTCGTGATACTTCTGCCCGGACCCCCGCACGAACTGAAAGCCCTGTTCGAGGCGGAGTGCCGCGAACGGTTGCGGATAAAGTTGCCGCGTGCGTGTATTGCAACTCGCGTATTGAAGGTAGCCATGCTGGGCGAATCTGCCGTAGACGCACGCGTGGCGCCCATCTACAAGCAGTTTGGCGAAGTGCAGACCACCATTCTGGCAGGCGCCGGGGAGATCCAACTCCATTTCAAGTCACGCGCCGAGACCGTGGAAGCGGCGCAGGCGCGCGTTGACGAGGCTGCCGACGCGGTCGAAGAAGAGTTGGATGATGCAGTGTACTCGCGGAACGGCGAGTCGCTCGAGCAAATCGTTGGCTACTGGCTACAGATGCGCAACGCCACGCTGGCAGTGGCGGAGTCCTGCACCGGCGGTCTGCTCGGTGAGCGGATTACGTCTGTCGGCGGCAGTTCGCGGTACTTTGCTGGTGGCGCAATGGTATATGCCAACGCCGTTAAGACGGAACTCGCAGGAGTGCCTGCCGACATGATAGAGCGTCACGGGGCGGTAAGCCGCGAGGTGGCGGCAGCTCTGGCCGAGGGCATCCGATATCGTTGCGAGGCCACTCTCGGAGTTGGCATCACAGGTGTGGCCGGGCCCAGCGGAGGAACGCCGGAGAAGCCTGTGGGATTGGTCTTCCACGCCTTGGCCAGCGACAGCGGGACGGAAGTGATCGAGCGCAACTTCCCTGGCGATCGCAAACGCATCCGCTGGTTCGCAACCACCATGGCGCTCGACATGGTGCGAAGGCAGTTGATGTGAAGGGAGGCTGCTAGCTTCTAGCTGCTAGCGAACCGCCGTGGCTAGTAGCTAGAAGCGACTCTATGCGCCTTTTCGTTGCTCTCGACATCGACGAGGTCGTCCGTGGCCGTATTGCCCGCTTCCTCGACGGCGTGCGCGAGTTTGCCCCTGACGCGCGCTGGGTAAGACCCGAATCGCTGCACGTGACGCTGAAATTCATTGGCGAGAAGTCCGGGAATGAGGTCCAACCAATTAAGGAAGCGCTGGCAACGATTACGGCGGACTCGTTTGAATTGACCTTTCGTGGCCATGGATTCTTTCCGAGCGCGCGGGCGCCGCGAGTGTTCTGGGTTGGGAGTGAGGGAGGAGCGAAGCTGACCTCCTTGGCGACAACGGTCGACGAAACGCTGGCGCAAGTCGGCATCCCGAAAGAGGAACATGCTTTCAATGCGCATCTCACCCTGGCGCGGGGTGGAGGACAATCAGGCGTGCCGCGCAAGCAGAAGGGAGACGGGCCAAACCGCAGCTTCCAGCGCTTGCAGGAAAAACTTGCCGCCCTGAGCGCGCCGGAGTTTGGTACGATGACGGCCCGTGAGTTTTTTCTGTACGAGAGCCAGCTTTCACCCGGCGGCTCAAAGTACACCAAGCTGGCGGGATTCGCATTGCACTAACGTCCCAACCTACTCCCATGCGCATGTTGCCGCTCATTGCCGCGCTGAGCTACCTGCTGGGCTCGATTCCCTTTGGATACCTGCTGGTGCGGATCTTTCGCGGGGAGGACGTGCGCCAGAGCGGCAGTGGAAATATTGGGGCCACCAATGTATCGCGAAAATCTCCGGTTCTGGGAGCGGTGACTCTGTTGCTGGATGCCCTAAAAGGAAGCGCGGCAGTGGCCCTGGCAATCGCTTTCAGTCGCTCTGACATCCTAGGATGGAACGAGTCGAATCTCCCTTTGCAGCCCGACCATCCCTGGTCCCCGATGCCCTCGGTGGTGATAATCCGGGCCGCCGTAGCAGCACTATCCGCTGTTGTCGGTCACATGTTTCCTGTATGGCTGAGGTTCCGTGGCGGTAAGGGCGTAGCGACCGCTTTAGGAGCATTCGCTTTGATTGCACCTCAAGCAGTCTTGGTGGCCTCAGGGATCTTCATCGTGACCGTTCTGGCCTTCCGCTACGTCTCGCTCGGATCGATCGTTGCAGTCGCATTTTTTCCATTGCTGGTTTTCGTAATGCGGGCGTACGAAAATGTTTTGCTCGCCCTCGTCTGCATGGCCATCACTTCCCTGCTTATCGTCGTCAAGCACCACGAAAACATCCGCCGCTTGATTGCCGGCACGGAAAACCGTATCGGAGCAAAGCGGGCATGAGCGAGATCGCGATCATCGGCGCGGGAGCCTGGGGCACGGCGCTGTCAATCGTTCTGGGGCGCAAGGAAACTCACCGCGTTCGGCTATGGGCCCATGAAAAAGAGGTCTGCGAATCCATCGAGCGTCAACGCGTGAACGAGAAATTTCTTCCCGGCCAGCTCATTCCCAACTGCGTCGCGCCCTGCAACTTTCTCGCCGAAGCGTTAGAAGACGCGGCCATCGTGGTGAGCGTGATGCCCTCACAACATTGCCGCCGCCTGTTCGAGCAAATGCGCCCGCACCTGCGTTCCGAAACCATGATCGTCAGCGCGACCAAGGGTCTGGAGGAGAACTCCTTGCTGCGCATGACGGAAGTGATCGCTCAGGTACTCGAACGCAACGACTTGCCAGCGCCACGGCTAGGAGCGCTCAGCGGGCCGTCGTTCGCCCTGGAAGCGGCACGTGGAGACCCAACCGCAATCACCATCGCGTCGCTGGATAGAGAACTCAGACGCTCCGTCCAGCAAGAGTTCAGCCATGCCAGCTTTCGGGTTTACACCAATGAAGATCCGACCGGCGTGGAACTGGGCGGTGCTCTGAAGAACACCGTAGCCATCGCCGCCGGTGTCTGTGCGGGCCTCGGCTTGGGACACAATTCGGTGGCGGCCCTCATCACGCGGGGCTTGGCGGAGATGACGCGGCTGGTCGTCGCCTGTGGAGGCAAAGCAGAAACCATGGCTGGTCTCGCAGGCCTCGGTGACCTGGTGTTGACCTGCACCGGCGGCCTATCCCGCAATCGCAGCGTGGGCGTGGAACTCGGACGGGGCCGAAAGTTGCCGGAGATTCTCGCCGGAATGCATGGCATGGTTGCGGAAGGAGTCTTCACGACGACGGCGGCGGTAGGGCTGGCCCGAGCTCGCGGCGTCGAGATGCCCATCACGGAGCAGATGTACGCCATCCTGCACCAGGGGAAAGCTCCTCGGGACGCGATTTCTGATCTGATGGCCCGCAGCAGCAAGAGCGAAGTGTTGAACATCTAGCTTGACTTCGGCAGTCGGTGACTTCCTTGCAAAACCTGTACCCTGCGGTCACTTTGACCGGTACTTTGGTAACGGCAAAGCTCGCGGTTTTCGGCTCCCGGCACTCCTCACCACATTAAAATTCTATAGATACCCGTGAAACCAGCCGCCACTTCGATTGACGGCGCTCCCGAACCTGGGCAGGGGAGCGACTTGTCTACCACACCGAATCCTGCGCGCATTCCAATTTTGTATGTAATCCTCGGGGTGCTGCTGGTAATCAGTATCGTCCCCATGTACTTCTACTCCGCGCAAGTGGAGGCCATCAACCGCGACCGCCTGAAGACCAACGAGATGCTTCTCCAGAACACAGTGACGCGGTCTCTGGCCGATGATCTTTCGCAGCACGAGCGTTCGCTGCGGATGATGTTGTCCAATCTCTCGTCGGCGATTCAGGTTGCAAGCGGCGGGGACATCGGCAGCAAGAACATCGAAGCCCCGGAGTTGCGCGCGCTGTTGGAAAACTTTGTTTCGTCCTCCGATGAAGTCGCTTACGCCACTCTGCTTAATTCCGAAGCAAAGGGAATTTCCGCCGGGCGTATTGCACCCGACGCGTTCCTGCAGCGCGAGTTGCAACATGCTTACGACGCAGCCCGCGATGGCCGCGCCTACAACGGGCAGGCCCTTCAAGTGGAAGACGGCAAGACCAAGCGGACCGTTGTGCTGGTGAGCAGCCCTGTCAGCTACGGCGGGCGCTTTCTGGGCATGGTGGGTGCTGTGGTGGATTTGCAATTCCTGATTCGCCGCTTGCAGGAAGTCACCGGCGGCGGCCTGATTCCTTACGTTGTGGATTCTCAAGGGCGGCTAGTGGCGGCGGGCACTCCGCAATATGTGACTGGCCAGGACATGAAGAACCTGGAAATCGTCCGCAATTTCGTGGACGAGGGCAGCAAAGCGCAATTGGCCGCCACCAAGGAATTCGCTGTCCACGAAGGCCGGGACAACATTGAGATGCTTGGTACATATAGCCCGGTAACGCCGCTCGATTGGGCAGTGGTGGTACAGAAGCCGCAGCTCGAGGCTTACCGTGGAGTTATTGAGATGCAGCGCACAGCCCGTCTGCTGGCGCTGCTGGCCGTGCTGCTGAGCATCGGCGTAAGCATTTTCGCAGCGCGCAGAATTACGAATCCGTTGCAGATCCTGACGCAATCCGGCCGGGCTCTGGCGCGCGGCGATTTCTCACAGCGCGTACGCTTGCGGAGCCGCACTGAAATCGGCGAACTGGCCGAGACTTTTAACACCATGTCCCAGGAACTCGAACAGTTCGTTGAGGACCTGAAACGGGCGGCAGAAGAAAATCGCGCGCTGTTTCTGGGCTCAATCCAGATGCTGGCCGGCGCGGTCGACGAGAAGGATCCCTACACCCGCGGCCACTCCGACCGCGTCACGCGTTACTCAATGATGATCGGCAAAGAACTGAACTTGCCTGCCCCATTTATGGAAACGCTGCAAATTTCGGCGCAGCTCCATGACGTCGGCAAGATAGGCATTGAAGACCGCATCCTCAAGAAGCCGGGTGCGTTAACCGCTGAAGAATTTGAGGTCATGAAGACCCACACCACGAAAGGCGCCAATATTCTGCGCCCCGTAACCCAGCTCGCAGAAATGCTCCCCGGCATTGAACTTCATCACGAAGCTCTCGATGGTCGCGGCTATCCATATGGACTCAAGGGCGATCAGATTCCGCTGCTGGCGCGAGTGATCGCTGTCGCCGATACGTTCGACGCACTGACTACGAACCGTCCTTACCAGCATGCCCACACGCCGGAAGAGGCGTTCAAGATCATTCAGAATCTTGCTGGCAAACGGCTCGATCCCGAAACGGTGGCTGCGTTAATAGCGGTCTACGAACGTGGTGAGATTCGCATTCAGCGGATCTCAATCAAGAGGGCGGTAGCCGCCGCGGATGCTCCCGCGGCCGTGCCCGACGACGTTCCGGCTCCTGCGCCCGTTCCCGCGCTACCTGCTGCAGAAGTTACCAATCTTGAAAGAACCCGCGTCTAACCATCTTTTCACGCTTCACTGCCCACCTGGGGCGCAACTGCGTCCGACCGCTATAATCAGGACTTTAGGATTCCTCATGATTCAAACTTTATTCGGCAGCACAGAAGAAAAGAAAACTGGACTCTTCGAGCGCATGAAGCAGGCAGTCACGCGGACGCGTGAGAACCTTGCCGAGCGCATCGAAGAGGTCGTCGCCTTCGGCAAGGAAATCGACCGCAACACGCTTGACGATCTTGAAGCCACGCTTATCGCCGCCGACCTCGGTAACACGACCACCCAGGAAGTGCTAGGCAAGCTTCGCGACAAGGCTGACCGCAAGCAGATCAAGGATGTGCAAGAACTGAAGCGCCTTCTCAAGGAAGAACTCCTGGCGATTCTGAATGCGGCCAATACCCGGCCTGTCCAACGCGTGGACGGCGTGCCCGAGGTGATTCTCGTTGTCGGTGTAAACGGGACCGGCAAAACCACAACGATCGGCAAGTTGTCGCAAGTTTTTCGGTCGAGTGGCAAGAGCGTCCTGTTGTGCGCGGCGGATACGTTCCGGGCGGCGGCGATCGATCAACTGGAAATCTGGGGTCAGCGTACAGGCACGGAAGTGATCAAGACCAAGCCTGGCGGAGATCCCGCGGCTGTGCTGTTCGATGCGTTGCAGGCCGCAACCGCGCGGAAGACAGATTACGTCATCGTCGACACGGCCGGTCGCTTGCACACCAAGACCAGCTTGATGTCCGAACTGGAAAAAATGCGGCGTACCGCTCAGCGCATCATTCCCGGAGCTCCGCACGAAACGCTGCTGGTGATGGATGCGACCACCGGCCAAAACGGTCTGCAGCAGGCGCGGCTGTTCACCGAGTCCGCGGGCGTCACGGGCATCGTCCTCACCAAACTTGACGGCACTGCCAAAGGCGGCGTGGTAGTAGCCATTACGCGCGAGTTGGGACTGCCTGTGCGATTTGTGGGCGTCGGAGAGAAAGTGGGCGATCTGCTGCCGTTCGACCCAAAAGAGTTTGTCGATTCACTGTTCGAATGAACCTGTTTCAGCACGGAGACACAGAGTCCCCGAGAAGAACTAAGTGTCTTTGCTCCATGACGGAGCTTGCCCTGAGGTAGCCGAAGGGTGTCTTCGTGGTGAATTTGTTTGTCACTGCCCATTGTGAATGCCGGATCACGCCACTGACGAGCAGTTCATACATCGCGCGCTTGACCTGGCGCGCGAAGGCAACGGACTGGCGTCACCGAATCCCTACGTCGGTGCGGTCATCGTCGACCCTCGCGGCAGTATCGTGGGCGAGGGAACCTACACATACGATGGTGTCAAACACGCCGAAATACGCGCCCTCGAACAAGCTGGCGACAGGGCTCGCGGCGGTACGCTCTACATTAATCTCGAACCTCACTCCCATCAGGCACGCACGCCGCCGTGCACTGAGGCGTTGATCGCTGCCGGGATTCGTCGCGTGGTTGCATCCATGGCCGATCCCAATCCCAAAGTGAGCGGCCAAGGATTTGAGAAATTGCGCGGGGGGGGCGTTCAAGTGGAAGTTGGCCAACTGGAAGGGGAAGCCCGGCGTCTAAACGAAGCCTTCGCCCGGTATGTTCGTCACGCCGTTCCGCTAGTGACGTTGAAATCTGCAATGACGCTTGACGGTAAGATCGCTCCGCCGGCGGCGGCGGTTCTGAATACCGGAACTCCAGCGGGTGGATGGATCACCGGCGAAACTGCCAGGGCTCACGTGCAGCAACAACGCCACCAAAGCGATGCGATTCTGGTGGGCGTGGGAACCATCCTCACTGACGATCCTTTGCTCACCGATCGCAGCGGCAATCCGCGCCGTCGCCCGTTGTTGCGCGTAATCCTGGATTCACGCTTAAGAATGCCGCTGGAATCGCGCCTACTGAAGAGCGCCGCGAATGGCAGCGCCTCCGAAGGTGATGTGGTAGTCTTCTGTTCTTCGGCTAACGAACAAAAGAAGCGCGATCTGGAAGCTCGTGGCATCCGGGTTGAGCCACTTCCCCCCGCCGCGGACGGACGTCCGGATATTCATGCGGTTCTGCGCCGCTTGGGACAACTTGAAATCACCAGCTTGATGATCGAAGGTGGGGCAGCTGTGAACGGGAAGGCGCTCGCCTCCGGCGTAGTGGACAAGGTTTTCCTGTACTATGCGCCGAGAATTCTAGGGGCGGGATCGGTGCCATTCGCTTCCGGCTTGAACTTCGACGAACTGAATGGGGTCCCCCGTATAAAGCATCTCCACCTGCATCGTTTCGGGGAGGACTTCGCAGTGGAAGGTTATCTTCGCGATCCTTACCAGGGGTGAGCGTTCGTTTCTCCGTTGCGGAACGCTCCGCTTACTTGCCGCCCATCGTCAGCTTAAGGTTGTCAAAGACGCACTCAAATCCCCCGCCTTCGGGCGCAGCACACATGATGCCGACATCGGCCGCGGCCGAAGGAACCAGGTATCCCAGGCGCACAGAAGTGAAATTCTTGCCATCGGCGGAACAAAGAGTTTCCAGCGAATCGGGCTTGCGAACCACTCTCCACCAAACCGGCCCGCTGGTTACAAGATCGTTCATTGTGGACCCGTCGGAGAATTCGCGGGTAAAAACCACGCTGGCGTGGCGGGCATTGTCAAAAACTTCGGTTCCGCACTTCACCCAGTTCTGGGCGTCGATGCGAACCATCAGTCCAGCCTGGTCGTAAAGCGCGGCGTACTGGCCGTCGACTCGCGCTTCAAAAACAAAGTCGCCACTCACTGGCACATGGAAGAAGTGGCCGTTGTCAGTGACGTATCCGAAAATGTCTTTCGCCAGAAATCCGTCTTCGGCTTGGTTCGCACGACCAGCTTGTTTTCTGAGACAGCCGCCGAGGCTGGTTCGTTCAGCCACTTCATGCGGCGAAGTAGGTCGCCTCCCGACGACGAAGAATCGGCAGCCAATGCCGCGGTCCGAAAGACTTTCTCGCTGAACAATACTGCTCCGGTAAGCGCAAGTATTCGACCAGTGAAATGGCGGCGGCTCGTATCGTGCATGGTCATTCCTCCCTCTGGACGCTTCGTTCTCAAAAAATTAAGATACTCGCTTTTGCTCCCGGTCTTGCCGGAAAATGTGTTCCCCGTGTCTCAGTCACCGGGTTGGTGGGTTTATGATGTGGCATCGTTAAGCGAGGTCCGTCATGTTTACCGGCATTGTTGAAGAAGTAGGGCGCGTCACCCGCATCGAGCAAGATGGCGAAAATCGTCATATCACGATTGCAGCGAAGAATGTACCCAAGGAGTTGAAGACTGGCGACAGCGTATCGGTGAGCGGCGTCTGCCTCACTGCCCTCGACATCACGCCAGGATCGTTCTGTGCCGATCTGGCGCCTGAAACCTGGGAGCGCACTTCTTTCTCTCGCATCCAGGAGTCGGCGCTGGTCAATCTGGAGCTGCCTATGAAAGCTGACGGCCGTTTCGGCGGGCACATCGTGCAGGGACACGTGGACGGTGTCGGCAAAGTCATCGCCATGGATCGCGTTGGGGACTCGGGAAATTTCTGGCTGCGAATCGAATTGCCTCACGACGTGGAGAAGTACACCGTCTTCAAGGGCTCTATCTGCATCGAGGGGATCAGCCTTACCGTGGCGAAACTTGAGGGAAGAGACTGCACGGTGGCCATCATTCCACATACGGTCGAGAGGACGAACCTGAATTCGCTCAAGGCCGGCGATCCAGTCAATCTTGAAGCCGACCTGATCGCGAAATATGTCGAGAAGATGATGACTAGCGATTCGGCAGAGAGTGCGCTCACCGTGGAAGAGTTGGTGCGCCAGGGATTCTAAGAGCAGTGGCCAGTGGCTGGTGGTCAGTGATTCACCGGTGATTCATCAGGACGTGCCTTCGTGTCAAGCAGCAACGTGCCATCACCTCTCCGACAAACCGCCGCAAGTACCCCCGGCCTTTGCGGCGATTGCGCGCATGCTCGACGCCTCCAATCAGACCGCTTATCTGTGTTCTACCAGTGCCAGCTTTCGTTTACCGACTCCCGCTTTGAGAAATATCCGCGTCTGCCCGTTCTCACGTGCAGCGGCTACGAAACCCAGTCAGGCCAGGCAAGTCGAACCTGAGTCTTTACTGGCCACTGACCACTGCTTCTAAACTTCCAGCGTCAGCTCATCCAATTCCAGGAACTCCTGAACGATCGGTTCTTTGCATTTTTCCATCTCCGCGTAGGTGCCGAAGAAAATCGCTTTGCCTTCAAACAAGAAAACCAGCCGGTCGGCCAGTTTTTGTGCCAGGCGCATGTCATGGGTGACGACGATGCTGGTCAGGTTCAGTTGGATCTTCAGGCGCTTGATGAGATCGCCGAGCAGTTGCGCCATTAGCGGATCCACCATAGTCGTGGGTTCGTCGTAGAGAACACATTCTGGCCGCGCCGCCAGCGCCCGCGCGATTGCGACCGAGCGCTTCATGCCGGTTGACAAATCAGAGGGCAGCAGGTCGCGCATTTCTTGCACGCCCACCATCTTCAGCAATCCGTCGACGATCTCGTAGATCTGTTCTTCGTTCAAATCGCGGCCTTCGCGCAGGGGAAACGCAACATTCTCGCCGACTGTGAGGGAGTCAAACAAGGCTCCGTTCTGAAAGACCATGGTGACTTTCTTCCGAACGGCTTCCATTTGCGCCTCAGAAAAGTCAGTGACATCTTCGCCGGCCACGATCACCCGGCCGGAATCAGCCTTGAGAAAGCCCATGAGGAGTTGCAGCGAAACCGACTTGCCTACGCCGCTGCGCCCCAGAATGCAGACCGTCTCGCCCAGCATGACGTCAAAGCTGACGCGATCGAGCACGACCTTCTCGCCGAAAGCCTTGGAAACCTCGCGGAACTCGATGTACGGGTGCTGGACGGTGTCAGGCATCGGTGCGTTCTGGAAAGCAGCTTACATTCTAACCGCCGGCAGCTCTTTCCTGTTCCTTCCATTCCTCAGGAGTGTTCAGGTTGCGGAAGAGGCCTGTCGGAAAGTTGGCGTGCTCCAACTCGCTCTCCTCAACAACTCGGGTTCGAACCATGCCGAATAGCGGATCGATCCTGTTCCGTCCGGCACCCAGAGCGTGCTCAGCTACCTTGGCAAACTCCGGGCGGTAAACGGCGCACAACGGCTGCCAGCCTCCGCCGGCGCGGGCAACGACAACCGCCGCATCGGGGGCTTCACATGCCTGACGAATCAAGTATTGCAAGAACGCCGTTGAGATATGTGGGGTGTCGACAGCGAGCATCACATTGAGTTCCGTCCGCGACGCGAGCAATGCGGCATGAATACCTCCCAGGGGTCCGCAGTCGCGGAACACATCTTCCACCACCGGGGCAAATGCCGCAAACTTCTCCCGACTTCCCACGACGCACACGTCGGAAGCGACCGAGCGGGCCAAATCGAGCGCCCGAGCCAGCAGCGTGCGGCCCTGATATTCCAGGAACGCCTTGTCCGCACCCATGCGCGTGCTATTGCCGCCAGCCAGGATGAAAGCCGAAACGTCCAGCGAGCCTTCCATGCGGCGATGATACACGCACTCGATTGGAGTTAACTCTGCCTCCGCCGCCAACTAGGCTCAAAACATGGTGCTGCCATGCGCTTGGACATGTGCTGAGCCTGTGACGCCGGCAATTCGGTTTTCGCTGTCCAACTATTTGCGCCCATTGACTTTATGTCGCGAACCGCACCAAACCTTGCACGAAAGTAACCTACCCAAAAATCCTGCCTCGCGCGATGATAGCCCTGCGTCCGAGGTTCGATGTGACCCGGAAGTAACCATCATGCCGCAAAAAATCATGGATGTTCTTATGCTTGGGCGCTGCTCCCACGAGTTCTCCTGGCCTCGGCGCGGCGCTGACGGAGACTATTATCAGGTTTGCCTGTTGTGCGCGGCCGAGTACCAATATGACTGGACTACCATGCGCCGCACTCAGCGCCTGGAACATGCCAAGCCGGAAACCGTCGTCCGCCGAAGTCACTCCCGGGAGAAGCGGCCGTCCTGGACACCGCGCGCCCGCCGCCTAAAGCTGGATGTAGCTCTTCGCTACCGCGTCAATAGCACCAGCACGTGGCACGAGGGAAAAATTGAAAACCTCAGCCAGACTGGGCTGCTGTTTCATGGACCGCAGCAGTTGCCCGTGAACGCCTTGATCGAGATGGTGTTTGAGATGCCGGAAGAGATCTCCGGCCAGAAGAATCGCAATGTGCTCTGCCAGGGTCGCGTGATTCGTTGCCGCGACAATGAAGGCAAGGAATCGCGGGATAAAGACGCCGAAGACGGCACCGGACTGCTGGCGGCCTCCATCGTCGACTACAAGTTCATCCACTAGAAGATCGAGCTTACGCGTGTTGCTGGCGCGCCGGCCTGCAAACAGTCTTTGGCATTCAACCCACCGGTTCGAGCATCGAGATGTCCTACTCCTAAAATTACCCGCGCAAGTATGCCCGCAACATCTAAACTGTAGGCGGACGTTGTGACCCTTGTCCCGATGCGCCTCAGGAGTGTGGTCATGAACAGAGTCTCCCTGGTTCTTGTGGTCCTGCTCGCGGCGATCCTGGCCTCGAACGTTGGCTGCGCCAGAAAGCCGGATGATGCGAAGATTTCCAGCGACATCCAAAGCAAGTACAGTCAGGACTCTGGGCTTTCGAGCAAGCAACTCACCGTGCAATCCAGCAACGGAGTGGTAACGCTGTCCGGCTTCGTCGACAACGACGCGCAACGCACAGCCGCGGCCCTGCAGGCTGCATCCGTGACCGGGGTGAAGGAGGTCGTCAACAATTTGCAAGTTGGACGTGCGGACGCCGACTCCGCAAAGCAACCTGGCAAGAACGACAAAACCAAGATCACCGCAGCAACGCCGCCGCAACCAACCGCCAAGCCGCCCGGCGGCAAGAAGTCCCGTCGGGCCAAAAAGTCTGATGGCTCTCCCTGGTACGATAACGCCGCAGCTTCCAAGAGTGCCGACACGACAGCCGAAAATTCCCCGCCTCCGGCGACTTCCCCGCAGGATGCTCCAGCAGAGACCAAGTCCTCCACTCCTCCTCCGCCGGCGCCATCTACGCCACAAAAGGTAACGATCGAACAAGGCACGCCGATATCAATCCGCCTGATCGACAGCATCGACACCGAAAAGAATCAGGCCGGGGATACTTTTCACGCCAGCCTGAACACTCCACTGTCCGCCGAAGGTATCCAGGCAATTCCGGCGGGCACCGATGTGACCGGACACATTGTCGATCTCAGGAGCGCAGGCAAGTTCAAAGGGCAATCGCTGGTAGTGCTGCAACTCGACAGCATCATGGCGAACGGCAAGAGTTACAACTTACAAACCGACCAGTACAGGAAGGAAGGCGCGTCCCGAGGCAAGAATACGGCTGAGAAGGTGGGAGGCGGTGCGATCGTTGGCGGCATCATCGGCGCAATTGCTGGCGGAGGCAAAGGCGCAGCCATCGGGAGCGCGGCCGGCGCCGGAGTAGGCGGCGGTGCGCAGGCCGCCAGCAAGAGCAAGCCACTCAAATTGCCGTCGGAAACTGTGCTGAATTTTACCCTGCAAGCTCCGGTCACGGTGATCAAGCCGCCAGACTCGAACGCCGGACGCCAGAAGCTGGGCGACTCACAGTAAGATTTCGGCCGGAAACATCGGCGTCCTTTCGAGTTCCGGCATTCGGAACAGGAGAGCCAGTTCTTCGCATCCCAACGCGATATCAGAAGTTCTGCAAGGATGAGGTCGTATCTCTAAGAAAAATCTAATGCTCGCTCTTGCAAGTGCGCCGCGGTCTGTTCCAACTTCGTAACAGCCGACGATTATTTGTTGCGTCAGCGCGAATCTGGATTAAAAAGCCCAGCACTGGTTTCGAACACCCCTGCACCCTTCACTGTCCGAAGTCAGTCGTGCATTTTCGCGCCACTGCGGTCCTTGGCACGTAACCCAAATTAATCAGGGAGGAGCTGATGCTCCGCTCAAGGAATTCCCCGCCCTCAGCGGGGAAAATGATAGCCCATTCCCCTCCATTCCTTCCCCGGGATATCGGTCCCCGGTCGTCTCAACTAGGGTCTCGAGTGTGGACCCGTCCCAAGCAGCAGAAAGACAAGTTTAAGAAATAAAAGGAGGAGTCGTGATCAAGACAGCTAAGCTCGCGTCAATTTTGACTTTGGCAGTGCTGTTCTTTTCAGGAATGGCATTTGCCCAAACCGACCCTGGAGTTCAGAGCGGTAACCGCGGCACCGGTGCGGCGCTTTCTTCGGTGCAATCCAACAGCCCCTCGGGAATACTCTCTTTCTTTACCGACGGCCAGACCCGCTTTCAGGATGTAGAGTCCGTTTCCAACAGCCCGACCGGCAACAACGGTCTGGGACCGCGGTTTAACTCAAACAGCTGCGTTTCATGTCACGCGCAACCCGCAGTTGGCGGGACAGGCGCCGCCATGAATCCCGAGTTCAGCTTCACCAGCAACGGCACTGCGCCCAGGGACACCACCCCCTATTTCCTTACAGCGACTGGCCCTACCGTTGAAGCCCGGTTCCCATTCTTCTTTAACAGCGACGGTTCACCGAACTACAACTCTCCCAATGGCGGCGTAGAGACGCTGTTCACGGTGAGTGGCCGCTCCGATGCCGGAACGTGCAGCCTACAGCAGCCCAGCTTCAGTACTGCGGGGGCATATGGCAACATCATTTTCCGCATTCCGACGCCCACCTTTGGCTCAGGCCTCATCGAAAACCTCGATGACTCAACCCTGCTGAGCAATACGAATAACAATAACAATAACTATCTCGGCATCTCCGGCACTCTCAACCACAACGGCAACGACGGCACCGTCACTCGCTTCGGCTGGAAGGCACAAAACAAGTCGCTGCACATCTTTGCCGGTGAGGCCTACAACGTGGAGATGGGCATCAGCAACCTGCTCTTCACCCAGGATCGCCCGTTGCCCGGCGAAGACGGAGGCGGCGGTACCGGCCTTACGGGGCTGCCTTCGAACTGTCTGAACCTGAGTGGAACTGGTTATCCGGAAGACACGTCGAACCCATCGTCAACGCCGAACTCAGCGGTTCTGGACGATGTCTCTGCTTTCGCGAACTTTATGCGTGCGCTCGCTCCGCCGCCCACAGGTAGCGTTGTGCTGAACGGACAGACTGTCAGTTCCAGCCAAATCTCCGCCGGCGCTTCCTTGTTCAGCTCCATTGGCTGCGCGACTTGCCACAATCCAACGGTTGGAACGACGCAGGTATCGAACTTCACTTCGTCGCTAAGCAGGGCCGCTGTGAATGCTTACTCTGATATTGAGATCCATCACATGGGCTCTGGCTTGGCGGATAACGTCTCGCAGGGCGGCGCTGGGGGCGACCAGTTCCGCACGGCTCCCCTGTGGGGCCTGGGGCAGCGCATCTTTCTGCTGCACGACGGCCGCACCACAAACCTGCTCACTGCAATCGAAAATCACTCGAGCAGCGGCAGCGAAGCCAATACCGTGGAGTACAACTTCGACAACCTCTCAACCACACAGCAGCAGCAGCTATTGGACTTCCTGCGCTCGCTGTAGCCACGCTAGGACAACATTCTGGCGGGACACTCCGAGTGTCCCGCCAAGGTTTCCAAGTCAGGAACGGGTTAGGCAGGCGATCCGCAATGGAATCCGCCGGAGCCCGCGAAACTCCTTCGATTCGAGGACTAACATGTACTCGGGATTCTTACGTTATTTAATCGTTCTCGCCATGTCCGTATCCACGCTGGCATGGGCTCAAGGCGCCAAACCGCAAAATGCTCCCAAGAACGGCGGAGACTTTTCCAACACCATCCAGCCCGGAGCGAAGTTGCCGAAAGGAGTCATCCTGGTAAAGGGCGCCTGGTCGAGCGCAAGTGATTCTGTGACGCCCGTACCGGAAGGCGGAAACGTCGCCAACAATGTCTTCAGCGACCAGTATTTCGGATTGACGTACACTCTGCCTCAGAACTGGGCAGAGAAATACAAAGGGCCGCCTCCCTCGGACAGTGGCCGCTACGTGCTGGCGCAGATCACGCCAACGCAAACTTTCAAAGGGCCGGCTCGCGGGACGATCTTAATCACCGCTCAGGATATGTTCTTCACGCCTCTGCCTGCAGCCAACTCGCTCGAGCTCGTGAATTACTCGAAGGACCATCTTCAGGCCGACTACAAAGTGGAAATGCCGCCGACACCTACCAAGATCGCCGACCGCTCTTTCACCTTCTTCGCATACTGGTCTCCGGCAGCGGAGCTGCATTGGTATGTTCTCTCTACCGAGATTCGTTGTCACGCCGTGGACATCGTGCTGACCAGCCGCGACACCAAACTGCTGGAAAACCTGGTTTTGGATTTGAACAAGATGAAGCTGCCAGCGGAAGTTGGTCCTACAGCCGGTACTGGTGGGGGCGACGTACCGGTGTGCATCAAGGATTACGCGCGCGACGAAAACGTGACCGCGCGGGTAGATCCCGTCTTTACCGAACACCGGTTCAATCCGGTTCCGGTCCGGATCATCATCGACAAGGAAGGCAAAGTAAAACACATTCACTTTCTCAGCGCATTTCCCGATCAGGCAAAAGTCATCACCGACGCGCTGCGGCAATGGAAGTTCAAGCCCTATCGCCGGAACGGACAGCTGGTCGAGGTGGAAACAGGCTTCATGTTTGGGCGTGCGCTACATATGACGACAGCTCCGGGGACGAATCCCGCGACCGAATGATCCACTCTGCATTCGCCGCCACGATTCCCTTCGTCGTACACTCTGGAGGCACGGTGATTCCCATCCATGCCTCCGATCACGGCGTTGCTGCACACCGCGAATGACGCGTTACGCCTGGGGCGAACGCTCGAGATGCTTCTTCCCTGCTCCGAAATCGTAATCGTGGACCATCACTCCACTGACGCCACTCGACGCGTCGCTCGCGAATATGGAACGCGCATTGTGGTCGCAGACAGCGATGAAGCTGCAAATCGCTATCTCGATCTGGCGCACTACGATTGGATTCTCTGTATGCAGCCCGGGGAGTCCATCACCGAAAGTCTACAGGCCAGCCTGTTTGAATGGAGCGCCCTTCCGAGCAGCGGCGTTGCCGATGGCGTTGCCTTCTCAGTATTCGTGCGCGAGCAGACCGGCGAACATTGGCTGGAACTACCTGTGCCCGAAACCCGTCTTGTCCCGCGTAGGTGGACGCGTTGGCATGGCCGGCTTCCCTCCCAGGAACCCTCCGCCTTCCCCCTCGAAGGAGAGTTGTTGCGCTTTGCCCTGCCCTGAGAGGAAAGCCTCAGTAGCCCGACGCTACCCGCTCGTGGCACTGGCCTGCTTCCTCATTGTCCCTTTGGACAGTGACTTCAGTACCTTAGTCCTCCCTACCTGCACCGCCTTATAATCGACTCAAGAAGCGGCAATATCTGCGTTCTAAAGAGACGTGCGCGTGGAAGCGCAAGCGCGTTCCCGAATGACGCACAAAACACAGTGGACCCATTTCTCGCATCGGCGATTTTTGTCCTCGGGCTGGCCTTCGGCAGCTTCCTGAACGTGTGTATCTACCGCCTGCCCTTGGATTTATCCGTGGTGAAGCCGCGTTCCGCTTGTCCCCAGTGCAAGCGGCCAATCGCGTTCTATGACAATTTGCCGGTGGTCAGTTGGCTCATTCTTCGCGGCCGTTGCCGCTATTGCAAAACCAAAATCTCCGCGCGCTATTTGTTCGTCGAACTGCTGACAGGCGCTCTCTTCCTCGGCTGTTATGCCTATTTTGGCCTCACGCTCGCAACCCTGAAATATTGCGTCTTCGGATTTCTCATACTCGGCCTTATCTTCACCGACGCCGAAACTAAGCTGCTGCCGGATAAGATGACGCTCCCCGGCCTCGCCTTTGGTGTGTTGTTCAGCTTGCTGGTTCCAGTGCATGACATGGCGTCGCAGTTTCTGCCGGGAGTACTGAACCTGCCCATCAGTGCCGACATCGCGGGTCACTTGTTCTCCTTACTCGATTCCCTGCTGGGCGCGGCCCTTGGCGCTTCCTTCATCTACGGCGCGGGCGCTGCCTACCTGCGCTGGCGCGGCACCGAAGGTATGGGCTTCGGCGACGTAAAGTTGATGGCGATGGTCGGGGCTTTTCTAGGCATCAAGCTCACCGTGTTCACAATCTTTGCGGCGTCACTCGTGGGATCGCTGTTTGGTCTGGCCACGGTGCTCGTGGTCTGGATCAAGCGCACTCACCGCTTCACTCGCCGGTTTGCCAGTCTGCAGGCGGCCCGCCGCCGGGGATGGCAGTCCGCACAAATGGTCTACCGCCACTATCAAATGCCGTTTGGAGTCTTCCTGGGCAGCATGGCCCTGATCGCGCTATTCGTGGGCAACCAGTTTCTGAGTTGGTACGGGAGGCTCTGGTGGTAAGGCTGCTGACCAACCCGCTCCTAATGCGCGCCGCGTTCGTGCTGTTGGCAGCCGGCGCCGCATTTGTCTTCGCCATCTGGCTGATGCGCCGCCTCCGCAGCAACATTGCCGCCGAGGCCGATCTCGACTCAGCGCCGGCACCCAGCCTTGACGCGCTGCCGCTGCATCTCTACAACACCGTCATCCAGCAACTCAAGCAGCAGAAGCACGAGCTACAGGTGCAGACGCAGGCCGAACAACGCCGCGCCCGCACCACAGAAAATTTCAGCCAGGCCGTGCTCTCCAATCTTTCTTCCGGCGTGCTGGTCTTCGGCATCAACGGACTGGTGAAACAAGCCAACCCCGCCGCCAAGCAAATTCTGGGCTTCCATTCTCCCTCCGGCATGAGCGTGCATGATATCTTTCGTGGCGCCGAGGTTTGCTCGCCGGATCCGGCCGCTGTCTACTCCGATGGCCTTGGCGACTCGCCCGGGAGGCTTGCCGAAGAAATCAACGCCGTACTGCGAGAGGGCAGCAAGTGCCGCCAACTTGAGGCCGACTACACCACTCCCGCAGGCGAGAAGCTTCGCGTCGCGGTTACGGTGTCGCCCGTGCCCGCCGCCGAAGGCAGCCTGATCGGAGCCGCATGCCTGATCAGCGACCGCAGTGAATTTGAACGGATCCGCCATCAGCAGCAATTGCATGGCGAGATTTCCGCGGAGATGGCGCTGGAGCTGCGCACTTCTCTAACCACGATTGCCGGATACGCCCAGCAGTTGGCCCGCAACCGCGAGCCGGAACTGGCGCCGCAGTTGGCGGCCGACATCGCCAGCGAGGCTGCGCGCCTCGACCGCCACATCGGAGGCTTTCTGGCAACTAAAGTTGCAGGCACGGCAGCCCGCGCCAACGCAGCCGGGCAGAAGATTTGAAGTTTGACGAACGGAAGAGCAAACGTTAATCAAGTGCAAGTAAAGGATGAATCTATGAAGCGCATCGCACACATTACATTTGGATTGACTGTATTAATAACTCTGCTGATTTCGCTGGCAGCAGCACAGACCTCGACCTCGTCGGTGCCACCGGGCCAAACGTCACTTGGCGACTATGCCCGCAAGATCCGCAAGGACCCCGCCGCCCCCAAAGCCAAGCCCAAGCTCTTCGATAACGACAATCTTCCGACTGACGACAAGCTTTCCGTCGTCGGCCAGAAGCCATCAACAGAAGCCGCAAATACCGCTCCCGCCGACGACAAAGTCAAGGCCGATGCCGCGACCAAGCCCGCCGAAGACGACCAGGCCGCCAAGCAAGCCGCCTTGAAAGACTGGCAGACCAAGTTGAATGCACAGAAGGATGCGATTGACCTGGCCGCGCGCGAACTCGATGTGTTGCAACGCGAATACCAGCTTCGTGCCGCCGCAATGTACGCCGACGCGGGCAACCGCATCCGCAACTCCGCTCAGTGGGACAAGCAGGACGCGGAATACAAACAGAAGATTGCCGACAAGCAAAAAGCAATCGACGACGCCAAACAGAAACTGGATGACATGAAAGAAGAAGCCCGCAAGGCTGGCGTTCCATCCTCCATGCTCGACTAGTGACGATCGATTAGCGACAATTCAAAACTGGACGCTCAATCCGTTCGCTGTGTGCCTTCGCGAAGCCGCAAAAGCTGCTTCTCGTGATGCCGCCCATGCACCAGATGAAACTTTCTCCACTGCGTCGCGGTTAACGGCCCCAGAATCGGATGGTCCAGCAACTTGACATCGTGCCCGAAGCGGGCCTCACACTGCGTGATGATCGCATCCATCGCCGCAATCTTGGCCCCCACTTCAGTCCGCATTGTTTCCGCCGCCAGGCCTTTCGGCCGCGTGTTGGCGGGTGCCGTACGTCCCTCAGGCAGGCGGCCAAGACCCACCACCAAAAAAGTCCGCACCCGATGCGTGAGAGAAGGTCGCGTCGCCAGCGGCCTGCCCGATTCAATCACCTTCTCGAACCCTCTGATCGTTCCCGTGTAAGTCAGGTACAGATGTTCCAGCACCTCCGCCGCGCACCATTTCCCCTCGGGATGCCAGCTCAATTGTTCGCTCGACATGCCTAGCACTGCGGACTCCAGCGTTTTCTTCAACTTTTCCAGACGGGAATCCATGGAACTACTCTCCGCGTACCACGCGCTTAAGGTAGAATGTTGCGCGACCAATAAAACACTTCAGTTATAACAGGAAGGTTCCATGAAGATGCGGGACTTTATTCCGTCGGAGACCGCTGTTGACACCGCTACCCTTGCGGGAGCCGTGCAAAACGGAAACCAGAGAGCACCTCTCCGAGATGGTCGAATCCCGGCCGCGAGAGCTTTTGCGGCCGTTCTCTCCGTGATACTCGCACTTGCCGGGTGTAACTCAAAAACTCCAGCCGCGCCACCGGCCAAGCCGGAACCCAAAGCTCCAGAACTACTCACTGGACGCGCAGCCTTCTATAAGGTCTTTATCGCCGCCCGCAATTACGCCGCGGATGTGAAGCCCTTCCGTATCGAATCAACTCCCTCCAGCGAGAGCAATGGCCAGGATGGCAAGTCGACAATCTGGCGCTCCAGCTTTGCATCGGCAAACCAGCATGGCGCAAAGCCTTTTTTCTGGTCCGGCAGCAATCTACCCGACGCTCCTTCCCGCGGCGTCTCGTTCGGCAACGAAGACGTCTACAATCCCGGCAACGCATCGACCCAGGTTTTTGATCCGGCCTTCCTCAAAATCGACAGCGACCAGGCCTTTGCTGAGGCCCAAAAACATGGCGGCGACAAGGTGCTGGAAAAAGATCCCACCACCCCCGTGCTCTTCATTTGTGACTGGAACCACAACACTAACGAACTCACCTGGCACGTCATCTACGGCGCATCTCGCGAAACCGCGAAGCTGACGGTTGCCATCAACGCCTCGACGGACGCCTTTATCCGGGTGGAGAAATAGGTCTGTGTTGGCTGCTTATTGGAATGGTCGCGCGGGACAAAGCCAAAACCGCGTTGGGATGTTATTCTTGCTGTTCAGTCTGCTTCAGTTGGTCTTCGATGGAGCCAAAGAAGCGGCACAGGGCTCCGGCGGAGGCGATTGCACCTTTCAGCGTCTGGCGTTCCCCAAAGGAAACAATATCTGCGACAGAATACTGCAGACGGAGACGATCGGTGGCACACTGCGCGCTCAACAGTTCTATTTTGGCGGCGCGGAGGTCGGAAATTAAGCGTGCGATTCCTGCCTGCTTCGTCGATCCATCGTTGAACATCTACAACTCCTCCAATGGGATGGTTGACCGGCGTGCGCCCGCCGGAACCACGATTGTTGGGGAGGGCTGTGAATCAACAACCCTGGTGGCTCCGGCAGGTCGCAGCCTGCGGATTAACGCTATTTGCTAGTGTGAATAAATTGTACGATGTTAGTTGTACATAGTCAAAGCAGTTGGGCCCTGCAGTGATCCTGGTGGTACGGAGGCGGGCCGTTGCCCAGACAAGCAGATCCTCAACTCGAACAGCGCATCCTTGACGCTGCCTGCCGGCTTTGGTCTCGTGGCGGTGAAAAAGCCCTCACTATGCGCGGCGTCGCCAACGCGGCCGGCACCACTACTCCCACGCTTTACGAGCGTTACCACGACCGCGACGATATTCTCCGCGCGGTACGCATCCAGACCCGTGTCGAACTCTTCAGCGCTCTCAGCCGCACCCCCTCTCTCACCCAAGCCTGCGAACGCTATCTCGAGTTTGCCATCGAACATCCCCACGCCTACGAGATGCTCTTCGACGGATTCGCCCAGCCTCCATCCCTGCACGAGCCCTGGCCTTCCTTCAATCTCCTGCGCCTGCGTCTGACGGATCGGCTGGGAGGAACTCCCCGCAAACACACTCGCCTGATGCTCTCATTGTGGTCACTGCTGCATGGCACCGCGATGCTGCTGATCCGGGGCGGTGTTGCCGGGCCGCTCCGCGCCCAGATGTTCCACGCCTGTCTGGACGCGGTCGAAGCTATCGTCGCACAGGCGGCACGTTCGAAGGGCAAGGCAGGTTCCGGCCCCAAGTGGCCGTCGAGCCTGGTCTTGGGAGAAGCCGCTCACAGCAAGGTAACCAACGATGGGGCCGATTCCAGAACGAAGCCCCTCACCGCCAGGCAGGGCAATCATTCGAAGACACGGTCCGCTGCCGGACTCCGGGGCGTTCGTCATAAAGCATGATCCTGTGCTCGACGATCTTCCGTGCGAAGATCACGCCAGTCTCGACTACTGCGGTTGCTTGGTCCCCGCCGTCTGAGCTTTCAGCCGGTCAATTGCCTTCTGCGCTTCCATGGCCTCCGGACCGTGCGGCAAAATCTTCAAGTAGCTTTCATACTCGGCGCGCGCGTCGTCCAATATCCGCAGCTTCTCCAGGCACACGGCCAGGCGGAATGTAGCCATCGCATCGTTATCTTTGTAGCGCAACGCTTCGCGGTAGCGGTCCTCGGCGGCGCGATAGTTCTTTCGCTTGAAATAGAAGTCGCCCACCTCTACGCTTTTCGCCGCCTTGTGCGGATCCCAGGTATGGAACTCGCTGACTCCGCCGCCCAAGACTTCGGCCTCGGCGTCCGCTACGGCCACCGAGCTATGCGGATGTGCTTTGGCATCATCCGGCGGAGGGCTTAAATCCACCTGCGTATCTTTACTCGAGCTTTCTCCAACGCTCGTGCCCAAGTCTTCAGCCTGCACGCGATCGGAGCGCGGCGGCGACATGCTCGGAGCGCGCTTCGCAGTATCTGCCTTCGCCGGCAGGGCATTCCCAGGCCGATCCCCCGGGAAAGTCTTATCACGACTCAACCCCGCAGCAGAGTCCGGATTCTCGGAGGAAGACGCGGCCGGCGGCGGCGTTTGTGCTGAACCCTGCTGAGCCCACACGGCTCCGCTCACTCCCAACAACAAACACAAATAGACCCAACGTCGCATAATCCCAATTTTACCGCCTTTGTCACCGTATGCTATCGGTTATCCGTCCCTGCAAGAAAATACAGGCCGCTCAGGTTAATCTGAGCGGCCTGTTTGGCGAAGTCCTCCAGTGAGGAGGGGAAACTTATTCTCTGATCACAGCGACGAAGGATTGTTCTGTCCGGTCGTCGTTGGCGTCGTCGAGGGAGTCGTATCGCCCACCGTGTTCGTCATCAAGCGGACGTCCACGCGGCGGTTGTCGGCGCGGCCTTCTTTGGTCTTGTTGGTCTCCACCGGCTTGTCCTTGCCCAGGCCGATCACATAGATCTTGTGGGCCGGCACGTTGTATTTCGACGCCAGATACTGGATCACGGAGTTTGCCCGGCGCTGGCTCAGCTCGTAGTTGTAATCGGCCGAACCTACCGAGTCCGTGCTGCCTTCGAGCGCGATGATGTAGCCCTTGGTGCTGGCGATGCTCCCTGCCAGCTGGTCAAGCGCTTCCATGGACTTCGGAGTCAGATTGTCTTTGTTGAAACCAAACTTCACCGAAGTCTCCGCCACCGGACGATAGTTGTCGAGGTTCGCCACTGTGTCGGTCAGCACGCCCACGCGGTGGTTGGCGGAATCGGCCATCTGCTGCGCCGATGATGCGGACTGTCCGGCGGCCTGCGCCTTCTGCTCTACATCCGCTGTCTTGGCATTCACGGCCTGGATTCCGGCCTGAGCGCGGGCATCGACGTCCTTGATGTCCTTGCTGTTTTTCGCCGTCATGTCATCCAGTTCGTTGGTCTTGTTGATCAGCGGTGTGGTCTGTTGTTTCACATAGTTCTTGCTGGTGCAGCCCACAGTGGCTGCCATGCTGGCTGCGAGGAAAATCACTAACGAAGTGCGATTCATAATGGGTGAGGCTCCTTAGATTTCTTGTCTCAGCGCGATCGGGTTACCCCACGCGCGAATTCGCTCAAATGCTGGCCCTGGGAACTCGCAACTGCTTTCAAATCCCGTTTCTACTTTTGCACGGCGCGTGCCAGTTCGCCATACAGGAAAATCCCCGAGTTAAGTATATACGTTTTCAATCAGTTGCGGGCGCTCCCGGCGCTGGAGCAAGAAAAACGGTCTGTCCTGGAATGACGAAAACCCCACATAGGTGGTGGAAATTTTATACGGTGGGACTCACATACCTGCTCGCCCGTCAGTTGGTTCGGGGTGGACAAATGAGCTGGATCGCCTCTCGCCTATTTTTCCGATAGACGCGGAAGTCGGTCTCATCGACGGTAATTACGGAGTGGCGCGGATATAGCTCGCTCATGCGCACAAGGCACAGATCGGCCAAGTCGGGCTTGCGATCCCCATAGCGTCGTGCCAATTCCCGAAGCTGTAGAAGGTTTGCGGAACAATCAAATGCCACTTGCAACCACACGTCTTCTACAAGGGAAAGCACGTACGCGCTCGATTCCAGATGGAAAGCCGTTTCCGCCAACACAGCTTCACAAGTAAGCAAAGGTTCGTGGACTTGGGCGGCGACATCAAGGGCCCATGAGTGATACCGGTCTTTCTCTCTGGCGTATGCAACAAGGAAGCCGGTGTCGGCGATGCCTCTCATGAACGGGAAAATCCCTTCCGCGAACTGACGTCTGGGGGACCTCCCTTAATGACCCCGGCGTGGCGAAGATACCGCTTTTCTCCGTTCGATCTTGCGTTTTCAATCTGTTCGCGCACAAGTCGGCCCATGGGTATCCCAGTTCGCCGCGAGGTTTCCTTCAGCCAGGAGAGGAGTTCCTCGGTAAGACGAATTGTCAATGTATGACCCATATGACAAAAGCGTAACACACAAAGCATGGAGTGTCACTTCCAAATATCTGTAATCGGCGCCGCATCGCGATCCCCTTCGTTCAGGGGCTCCAATCCAAAATTGTCTTCAATCGTACGCAGCACGTTGTAATGCGTGTAGTGGCGATCGAGCACTTTAGGGTCTTGCTGGCTCGCTTCCTTCACCATGTCTCCAAGAAAGAGGGTGTAGATGCGATTGTCAGAATTGCGGTCGGACTCGTCGAAGGTCACAATCACCAGCGTGCCTTTGCGCAGCTTTTCGGTAAAGGTCTTGTCCAGAAATCTGGCCACCCAGGCGCCCGCTACGCCTACGTTTGTGTTGTGGCCGTCGTTGTTCATGTTGGGCGTGTAAAACGAATAGGCTACCAGCCCTGCTTTTGCGTCCCTGACGAAGGCATTGTCGTCAAGCCCCAGCAGGCTGTTGCCTTTGGTCGAATCCACCGCCACCACGCGGTCGCACCACTTCTCCTGAACTTCTACAAGGCTCAGGAACGGCACATGCCGGCGCACGTAATCTCCTGTCTTTCTCTGGGCCGCATGCTGATTGTCGATGCGAAATGGACATGGGCCTTGAGGCAATTCTTCAGCATAGTTCTTGAAGTCGAGGCCGGCGGCGATGAGGCGATCGGCAATGGTCTTGTGCGCGGCATCATTGGGAAAATTCACCTGCCGGTCCGCGAGATACCGCCCGCGCCGGTGAATGCCAAAATCCGTGCCCGCTACCATCGCCAGATAATTCGGATACGAGGGATGAAACAGCGCGTGGAAATTCGAGAGGCTGGCGCCCTTGGCGGCCAGCGCGGCAAGACTTTTGTCCTGAACCGCAGCCTCGTAGTCGCCATTCTCCAGCACCACGATGACCACGCGATCGAAGTGGCGGGCGCTCGCCTTCGCCGCCGCCAGAGCGGCGTCTTCTTTTTTTTCCTGAGCCGGCCTCGCCGCCTCGGCTTGATTGGATTGCGCGGGATTACTTACTTGCGCAGGTTGGTTGGCTTGCGCGTTATCGGTCGTCTGTGCCGACGAGACAAGCGACACAGTGCACAACAGCGCTCCAACGGCGAGGCAGGCGGAGAGAAACAGGTTCCGGGAAACTTCCGCCCGGCCGGGCAAGGGTCGGCTCATCTGACTTTCTTGTAACACATTCG
>Ga0210405_10000244_pt1 | contig 76738 bp, 71 predicted proteins | sample IncBWH11MmetaG_FD_155492 | JGI IMG/M metagenome (GOLD analysis project Ga0210405, IMG submission 155492) | Forest soil microbial communities from Barre Woods Harvard Forest LTER site, Petersham, Massachusetts, United States - Inc-BW-H-11-M | ecosystem: Environmental > Terrestrial > Soil >... | reverse complement strand
TGTCGGCGACCCATATTTTCCAAGGCATCGTCTCCGCCGACGATGTACATCGGGGCAAACCGGATCCTGAAGTGTATCTCGTCGCCGCTGCTCGCGTTGGAGCCTCGCCCGACCGGTGCATCGTCGGCGAAGACGCCGCGGCCGGCGTGGAAGGAGCACGTCGGGCCGGCATGAGAAGTATCGGAGTGAGCCGCGGTGGTAAGCATCTACCTGCTGATGTCGTTGTTCAGTCTCTTGAGTCACTGGATCCAGACACTTTCGAAAAGTTGTTGGAGAGCGCTGTTTGCTAATCGATGTGCGGCAGAGACTATGCCTGAAGTTCGTGTCCTTCCCCGCGTCGGCGCAAATCGTCTCTAGTGGACTGTCTCAGCGACAGAATCTTTGGTTGATGCGGCTTCAGGTGCGTCTGCGTGCCCCTGGCGGGCCATCTCCTGATTGAAGTTGAAATCAGTTGGCGCTACCCCAGTGATGAGTCGTGCTCCACGACTAAAAGTTATGTCTTGAATAGCCCACTGAATGAAAACCAGAATCCGGCTCTGAAACTCTTCGATGTACGCGAGGTGGATAAACGCCCACACCATCCAAGCGGGGAGACCCCAAAGATGCACACCAAAGACGTCGGCCACGGCAGCCGCACGTCCGATGACCGCGAGGCTGCCCTTATCAAAATACTTGAAAGGCTTCTGGTTGGGTTGTCCCTTTACCTTTCTCACGATCGCCTTCGCCGCGTAGGCGCCTCCCTGCATCGCTACCTGCGCCACACCGGGCAAAGGTTTTCCTTTCGAGTCTATGGAGAGAGCGAGATCTCCAACGACATGGATGTCTGGAAAATTAGCGATTGTAAGGTCCGGGCCGACCTTGATTCTTCCGCCGTGATCAGTTTCAGCCCCTGTGTTTTTTGCCAGCATCCTGGCCAATGGCGCCACTGTGACGCCGCCAGCCCATATGACGGTTTTTGTGGAAAGGCGCTGGCTGGAACCGTTGACTGCGATGCTTACCCCGTCTCGGTCAACTGTCGTGACTCGCGCGCCCATCTTCGTTTGCACTCCCAGCTTGGCGAGCGATCGCTCGGCCTTCTGTGCCAAATCCTCGGGGAAGGTCATGAGCAGGCGCGGGGATGCATCCAACAGAGTGATCTGCGCGTCTTGCGGGTGTATGGAACGAAAATCATTCTTGAGCGTTTGCCGCGCGATCTCGCCGATCGCCCCCGCCAATTCAACGCCCGTGGGGCCTGCTCCCACGATCACGAAATTGAGCCACGCCCGCCGTTCATTAGGATCGGAAAGACGTTCTGCGACCTCAAATGCGTACAGAATCTTATGCCGAAGGGTGGTCGCTTCTTCCACACTCTTCAGCCCCGGAGCCCATTTCTGCCATTCGTCGCGTCCATAGTAAGAGGTTTGCGAACCGGCAGCCACGATCACAGAGTCATACTCGAAACTCGCACCGTCGGCGAGCAGCACGCGTTTCGCTACTGGGTCAATGTCCTCCACGTCGCCTAGCAACACGCGGGTATTTTTCTGGCGGCTCAAGACGCCGCGCAGCGGGGCAGCGACCTCGCCAGGGGAAAGCGACCCGGTGGCAACCTGATATAACAAGGGTTGAAAGAGGTGATAGTTGCGGCGGTCGATCACGGTTACATCAACCGGCGCCGATTTCAGAGCCTGCGCCGCGGACAGCCCGCCGAATCCGCCGCCTATAATAATGACCTTCGATCGTCGACTCATAATGCTTTTTGCACTCCATTCCTTCTAGACTTCCGATCGACTATTCCTCTTTCGAAGTAGAACCACAACCGATCTCGGCGCCACCGAATAACTCAGCGCTTGCAAAGGTTCGCCGCGGTCTGCGAAATCGTCAGGACTCGCCAAGGCTGTGTCCACAATTCGCGTCCACTCTTTTGCCGTTCCTTCTTGAATCTGGAACTCCAGTTTTTCCCAGTACGCGTTGACCATGACGTAGACGTCATCGTCGTTTTGAGAAGCGCCGTGCAGGCAGAACGCCAAACTGCGGGACTCGTATGACAAGTCAGCTCTCTCGCCAACGCCGTACCAGGCGATATCTTCACGCCAGAACCGGCTGCGGCTCAGCGAGGGATGGCTTTTGCGAAACGCAATCATGTTCTTGAAGAAACGAAAGATGTTCTGGTTGGTGCGAAGCTGGCTCCAGTCCAGCCATCCCGTGATGTTGTCCTGGTTGTACGGATTGTTGTTGCCAAACTGCGTGTTCAGGAACTCATCCCCGGCCCGGAACATCGGGGTTCCGTTCGACAAGATAAGCAGGCAAAAGAAGTTCTTCACCTGTTTATGGCGCAGCGCCAGAACATCACTGGACACACCTTCATCACCTTCGTGTCCACCATTCCAGCTGTAGTTGTCGTTCATGCCATCCTGATTGTTGTTGCCATTGGCCCAGTTGTGCTTCTCGTTGTATGAGACGAGATCGTACAGCGTGAAGCCATCGTGCGAAGTCACGAAGTTCACGCTCTGATACGCGTGATAAGCTTCAGCCCGGTCATCGGGAAAAAGATCGTCGCTGCCGTAGATACGCCGCATCAGGTCAGGAACCATTCCGGGATCGCCTTTGACAAAACGGCGCACCTCGTCGCGGAACCTCCCATTCCACTGCAGCCAAGTGATGCCAGGAAACCCGCGGCCAAGTTGATAAGCGCCCGTGTCCCACGGCTCCGCGATCAACCGCAGCTTGCCCAGTTCCGGATCCCCCGCAATATCAGCGAAGATGGGAGCATGTCCCCAGTTGAGAGATCCGTCGGCATTGCGGCTGAACACCGATGCCAGATCGAACCGGAATCCGTCAATATGCGTCTCGTGTTTCCAGTAGCGCAGGCTGTCCATCACCATCTTGCGCACGTGTCCCCGGCTGAAATTCAGGGTGTTACCGGTGCCAGAGTAATTTGCATAAGGATTTGCCGGGTCGGACGACATCATGTAGTAGCTGGCGCTGTCGAAGCCCTTATAGCTGTAGATGGGGCCTCGGTGGTCTCCTTCGCAGGTATGGTTGTAAACCACGTCAAGCACGACTCCGATGCCTGCCTGATGAAACGCTTTCACCATGCTATTGAATTCGAGGTGCTGGCAGTCCGGACCGGTGCTCGCATACTGCGCATGTGGCGCAAAGAAGTTCAAAGGCATGTAGCCCCAGTAGTCACCTTCTTGAGGATCGCGCTGAAAAACGGGCATCAGCTCGACAACTGTAACCCCAAGCTCTTTTAGATATGGGATTTTTTCGACAAGTCCGGCATACGTCCCGGCACGCGCTGGATCTACACCGGAGTTAGGATTTTTCGTGAAGCCCTTTACATGAAGTTCGTAAATGATAGCCTCCGACTCGTGATGCGGCGGTTTGGTGTCACCCCAGTCAAAGATCGGACGGCCGGCGCTCAACACGCCCATGGGCGCATGCCCCGCATTCGATCCTTCTCTCATCGCCAATTGGCGGTCAAACTTGCTGGGGAAAAAGACACACTTAGCATAAGGATCAAGCAGTACTTTTTGTGGATCAAAGCTGTGGATATAGTAAGCAGCCTGCCCCGAGACCGAGTAACCGTAATAGCGTGCATCAGCCATTTTGTTGATCGGTATCCGGCAATGCCAAATCCGACCAGACTTGTTGCGCAAGAAGTCGAGACGGTAGGCCAGCAGAGGGTTTACCAAATCGGTGGCCGCGTAGAGCAAGAGTGTGACACTTTCGGCATGCTCCGCCTGGACCGCGAAGTTGAATGCTTGCTGTTCTTCAATCCAGGTAACACCAAGCGGCAGCGGACTGCCTTCGACCTGCTCCCATGTCGGACGCTTCGGGGGGTAGGACGCGGTGGTGCCGGTTTCGCGGGGCAAGTCCACTTCAGCAAATATTACTCGATTTGAATCGCTCATTCTGCCTCGCTCGCTGAGATTTAGGCTTTCGGATCGCCGGCGGCCGCGCGATCCGCAAAGATCGCCGCCCGAAGCCGGCAAATGCTTCCTGCCGGAATCATCAGGTCGCCTTGTCGTAAGCGAAGGAGTGCGTCTGCCTTTTCGCTGCCGGTCGCCAACCACAAAATCTTCCGAGCGCGATTGAGGATGGGATACGTCAGCGTCATTCGGCGTCTTCCCTGGTAGACACCGGTTAGAGCTACGTCCACGGCAGTCACATTAAGGACTGGATCCCCTGGCACCAACGAAGCCGTATGACCGTCGGGTCCGAGGCCCAGATGGACCAAGTCGAGCGTCGGCGGCGAGGCCGCGATCTCCGCGAGAAGCGAGGCATACTGCCTAGCCGCGGCGTCCAGATGTGGCGATTCCACCGGCATGGCATGGAGCTGCTCCGGGGGAATCGGCGAGTGATCGAGCAGACTTTCTTGAAGATGGGTAAGATTTCTATCCTTGTCGCCTGGCGGTGCAACCCGCTCGTCTACTTGCACCACGTGAATGTTCTCCCACGGAAGATCTTCTTCCGCCAGAGTGCGTAGCATGATCCAGGGCGTTCGGCCGCCGCTGACGGCCATCACGAACCGGCCCCGGTCGGCAACGGCGGAACGGGCTTCGACTGCAATCGCTTTCGCCGCCGCCTGTGCAGCACATGTTTCGTCGGCAAATACTTCAGTCTTCATGGCAGTGTCTTCGCTTCTTAGATCGTGAATGTTTTAAGCAGCATGGCCGACGACAGACGGCACATCGTGTCCAACGACAGGGTCTTGCCAGGCTCCCGGTGGAGTTACGCGTTCGACTTCACTCGGGCCCCACGAATTAGGGGCATACTGAAACACTGGCGTTTCCTTTTTCAATACCGGTTCTACAATGCGCCACGCTTCTTCGACGTAGTCCTCACGCGCAAACAACGTGCTGTCTCCAGCCATCGCTGCCCCTAGGACTCGCTCGTAAGCATCCATCTCATCGGAACCAGGAGAACGGCTCGCGATCATTTCGTTCGCTTGCAGCGAAAGTCCTTCGGCGGAAGGAGCCAGCGTCATCATGCCCTGGGCGATCGTCACTTCCGGACTCAGGCGCAACCGCAGATGATTCTTCACCAGAGCACTATCAGGGAAAAGTGACGGAGGCTTCCGAAATTTGCCCAAAATTTCAGTACAAGTCATGGGCAAGCACTTGCCGGCACGAATGTAGAAAGGAACTCCTTTCCAACGCCAGGAATTGATCTCCAACTTCAAGGCGGCGAAGGTTTCGGTCTGCGAGTTCTTGGCTACGCCGTTTTCATCGCGGTAGCCCTGGAACTGGCCGCGTACCAGGTTCCTCTCGTCGATTGCCGGAATTGCTTTCAGTACTTTTACTTTCTCGTCGCGAACAGAATCGCTGTCAAATCGGACGGGCGGCTCCATCACCAGATTGGACAACACTTGGAATAAGTGGTTCTGCATCACGTCTCGGACGGTGCCGGTTTGATCGTAGAAACCTCCTCGGCCCTGTACGCCGAAATCTTCAGCCATGGTGATCTGCACGCTTTCGATGTAGGTGCGGTTCCAGAAAGATTCCACGAAGGTGTTGGCGAAGCGGAAAGCCAGCAGGTTGTTTACGGGCCGCTTGCCCAGGTAGTGGTCAATTCGGAAGATGTCTGCTTCGTCGAAGACGCTGAGCAGAACTTTGTTCAGCTCCCGTGCACTCGCGAGGTCATGCCCGAACGGCTTTTCAACGATAACGCGCGCCCCATTTGAGCAATTCGATTTTGCCAGCTGTTCGACCACAGTTTCGAACAGAACCGGCGGAATTGCCAGGTAATGCGCTGGGTTATGCGCGTCGTTTAGTTCTCGGCGAAGCGCCTTGAACGTTTCTGGGTCCTGGTAGTCGCCGTCGACATAACGAAGCAAGCTGGCGAGTTTCTCAAACGCGGCTGGATCGACCCCGCCATGCTTCTCGAGGCTATCGTGCGCACGCGCCTTGAACTGCTCGAGCGTCCAGCCAGCTTTAGCGACACCAACGACCGGAACATTGAGGTGGCCTCGCTTCAGCATCGCCTGCAGCGCAGGGAATATCTTTTTGTAAGCCAGGTCTCCGGTTGCACCAAAGAACACTAGCGCGTCGGAATGAGGATTGGTCACATTCATCTCCTTAAGCCACTCTTGTCTTATCTTCAGATTTTTCCAGGTGTCCGCCGAATTCAAAACGCATTGCGGACAGCAACTTGTCTGCGAAGTCAGCCTCGCCCCGCGAGCTGAACCTTTCGTAGAGGGCTGAGGTTAGAACCGGCGCCGGTACCGCTTCGTCGATCGCTGCTTTGATCGTCCATCGACCTTCGCCCGAGTCAGAGACGCGACCCGCAAACTTCGAGAGGTTCGCGTCCTGCGTAAGTGCGTTAGCTGTCAGATCCAGCAACCAAGAGGCAATCACGCTTCCGCGTCGCCATACTTCGGCAACGTCCGGGAGGTTCAAATCGTACTGGTACTCCTCGGGATTCCGTAGAGGCGTAGTTTCAGCATCGATGGCAGCTTTTCCGCGTTTGCCGATGTTAGCAGAGCGGAGGATTCCTAAGCCTTCAGCGTACGCCGCCATGATTCCGTATTCGATGCCGTTGTGAACCATCTTGACGAAATGACCAGCACCGTTTGGACCACAATGCAGATAACCCTGCTCGGCGGTGCCGCCGATCTTTTCTCGGCCAGACGTGCGCGCTATGTCGCCAATACCAGGCGCGAGTGCCGAAAAAATCGGATCCAGACGCTGGACGACATCCTTTTCTCCCCCGATCATCATGCAGTAGCCGCGGTCCAGGCCCCAAACGCCTCCGCTGGTCCCGACATCGACGTAATGGAATTTGGGGCTGAGTTCCTTCGCGCGGCGAATGTCATCGATGTAATAGGAATTGCCACCGTCGATGAGGATGTCGCCTGCATCAAGATGAGGGAGTAAATCAGCGATCGTTTGGTCGACAACTGCGGCCGGAACCATGAGCCAGATCGCCCGCGGTTTCGCAAGCTTTTTCACAAATTCTGCCAGGGACGCAGAGCCGATAGCCCGCTCCTTGACCAGCTCGCTGACCGCCTGTGGGGACCTGTCGAACACAACACAGCTGTGTCCTTTATTAATAAGGCGCCGCACCATGTTGGCACCCATTCTTCCAAGACCTATCATTCCAAGTTGCATCTCTATCTCCTCGAAAAATGTTTTTCTTAAGTCTGTAAGACGCGGGGGTGATGGGCAATGCTGGCGAACAACTGGCCCATGGCAGAGGCCACCCCCGCTTTCTTGCCGAAGATCGATGACCCGGCGACAAAGACATCGGCCCCGGCTTCGGCCGCCAATGGTCCAGTCTGTTCGTCGACGCCTCCGTCCACTTCGACCTCGCAGTTGAGTTTCATTCGTTCGATCATCTGTCGAACGCGCTGAATTTTGGGCAACGTACTATGGATGAAATGCTGATGGCCAAACCCAGGATTGACAGTCATCACCAGCACCAAATCAAGGTCAGGTAGGATTTCTTCCAGCACCGCGGCCGGGGTTGCAGGATTGATGGCCACGCCCGCTCGCTTTCCCAGCTCTTTGATCCGATGGACGGTGCGATGCAAGTTGTTGTTGCCTTCCCAGTGAACAAGAAACGAATCGGAGCCAGCCGCGACAAATTCGTCGACGAAAAAGTCCGGATCCGAAATCATCAGGTGCGTTTCGAGCGGAAGCCGTGTGACACGCCTTAGGGATTGAACGATCGGCGCTCCCATCGAGAGGTTGGGCACAAAGTGGCCGTCCATTACGTCAACATGAATTCTGTCAGCGCCGGCCTTCTCTGCCTCCGCGACCTGTTCACCCAGGCGAGCGAAGTCTGCCGCCAAGATGGAGGGAGCAAGTTTGACTGCATCGTTTTGCATCGTGCCAATTCTCTTTTTCTATGACGCTACCGCGGGCGTCTGAGTTCGGGCGTTTTCGAAAATGTCCACAAATTCGCGATACAGAGTGGCGATCTGCCCAGCGGCGGCCGCGCGCGTGATCTTATTGGCGCGCATATTAACCAGGGGATTCCAGAAACTGGTTCGGCCAACCGCGAAGCCAATGAAACCATCCACGGTGGCTGCGGTGCTGAGCCACTCTCGGACTTTCTGGTCGTTCTCGCCGCGGCCCAGAATGATGCAGCCGACATTGTCGCGTCCGCCACGACGCGCGGCGGCCACAACTTTCTCGCAGTCTCCTCGGCGATCGAGTCCCTCGATCTTCCATACGTCCGGCTCGACTTGCGCATCCTGGAGTTGCTCGATGGTCTCCACCATCAAGCGTGGGCGGAGTTCCAGATCGTAGGCCTTCTTGTCGCCTTTGACCTGATCGAGCTGCGACTTCTCCGCTGGCACCAGCAACTCGAACATGAACTTGCTGCGACCGGCTGTGTGCAGGTAATCGGAGAGCCTTTTCAGGCGGGCTGCCTGCTGCCGGTTTAGAGCGCGGTCTCCCTCCGGGTTATAGCGCACCAGCACCTTGCAGAAAGTAGGGTGAAAGGACTCGATATGTTTGGCGAAGTCCTCACCGTACTCGAAATCGAACTCTTCCTGTCCGCTTTTCTCGGCTGGGCAAGCGGTCGTGTAGCCGTTCGCCGCAGCGTCGCGGAGAATGGCTGCACCGAACTGCTCATCAACTAGGATTCCAGCTTTTTCCCTGGGCACGCCCGCTTGCAGCGCGAACTTGAAGCCGTCGTAGATGACTTGCTTTGTGGAGGCGATCTCTGCCGTTTGACTCGGGCTAATCGTGCCGGTCCAGCCGAACATCTTGGTCTGGAACGATCCCCGGTGGTCGAAAGGCAGGATATATAAAGGTTCATTAAAGCCGATCATTGTTTTTGTTTCTCCTTGAGTTTGCGGTAACGACGAATCAAGTTGTTGGTTGAACTGTCGTGGTTGAGCACAGGTTCAGCGCTGTTCTCGAGTTCTGGGATAATTCGCTGCGCCAGTACCTTACCTAGCTCAACGCCCCACTGGTCGAACGAATCGATGTTCCAGATTGTGCCCTGTGTAAACACGGAGTGTTCATAGAGCGCCACAAGTTTGCCCAGAGTTTCCGGCGTCAGTCGATCTGCGAGAATTGTGTTCGACGGGCGGTTGCCTTCGAACACCCGATGCGGAACCAGCCAATCCGGTGTTCCTTCGGCCCTCACTTGTTCGGGTGTCTTGCCGAAAGCAAGCGCTTCCGTCTGAGCGAAAACGTTGGCCAGTAGCATGTCATGGTGCCGGCCAACCGGGTTGAGCGGCTGCGCGAAAGCAATGAAGTCACATGGGATCAGCCGGGTTCCCTGGTGAATCAATTGGTAGAACGAGTGCTGGCCGTTGGTCCCCGGTTCTCCCCAGTAAATCGGGCCTGTGTCGTGAGCCACCTTTTTTCCCACGAGTGTGACGTGTTTCCCATTGCTCTCCATCGTCAACTGCTGCAGGTATGCGGGGAAGCGCTTGAGATATTGCTCATACGGCAACGCCGCCACAGTCTGTGCATCGAAGAAATCGTTGTACCAAATTGCCAGCAGGCCCATGAGCACGGGCAGGTTTTGCTCGAATGGTGCGGTGCCGAAGTGTTCATCCATCTGATGAAAACCATCCAGCATGGCGCGGAAGTTTTGTGGGCCGATGGCAATCATGGTCGAAAGGCCGATTGCCGAATCCATGGAATAACGCCCGCCAACCCAGTCCCAGAAGCCGAACATGTTGGCGGTGTCGATTCCGAACTTCGCCACTTCTGCAGCATTGGTGGAGACCGCAACAAAATGCTTTGCAACGGAACTTTCATCTCCTGCAAAGCCCGCAACTGACCAGGCGCGAGCTGAGTGGGCATTTGTCATGGTCTCGAGCGTAGTAAAAGTCTTGGAAGACACGATGAACATTGTTTCCGACGGATCGAGATCCCATACCGCCTCGGCGAAATCGGTCCCGTCCACGTTGGAAACGAATCGGAAAGTCATGGAACGCTCGCTGTAATAGCGGAGCGCTTCATAGGCCATGACCGGCCCGAGATCGGAGCCGCCAATTCCGATGTTGATGACGTTGCGAATGCGTTTTCCAGTGTGGCCCTTCCATTCGCCGTTGCGCACACGATCTGAGAAGCCTGCCATTTTGTCGAGCACTGCATGGACTTCGGGCACGACGTTCTTCCCGTCCACAAGAATGGAAGCACCCTTCGGAGCGCGCAGGGCCGTATGCAGAACGGCCCGCTTCTCAGTGATATTGATCTTTTCCCCGCTGAACATCGCATCGATTCGTGCCCGCAACCCAGACTCTTCGGCCAGCTGAAGCAGCAGCTCGATGGTCTCGCCGGTAATGCGATTCTTGGAATAGTCGAGGTACAACCCCACAGCCTCCGCCGTCAGACGCGTGCCTCGCTTGGGATCATCCGCAAACAGCTGTCGGAGGTGTAAATCGCGGACTTCCTTATTATGAGAACTGAGATCCTTCCATGCTCGCCGCTTCAACGCTGGGCGCTTTGTTATTGCTTCTGCTGGTGCTGCCATATTCGCTTTCCTTTCCGGACTTCTGAGTATTTAGAGTCAATCTAGCGGGAATAGGAGACATCAATCGCGGCTATGTTTTTCCTTAGCTGAAGGTATGCTCCGGAATCGAATTCTCCAGCCCGCATACAGCGGCACCCGCCAGGCCCGCTGGAGTGACGATGACATGGACTGGGATGCGCTCCATCAGATCTGCAAAACGTCCTTTGCGGTTGAAAAACCGCATGAAGGCTGGGAGCTCAATCGCGCGCAGGGTGTGCGTCGCTACGCCCCCCGATACGTAAACCCCGCCTGTGGCCAGAAACTTCACCGCGACATTGCCTGCCTCGCTTGCCAAGATCGAAACAAAGAGTTCGATGGTTGCCGCACACAACTTGCTGCGGCTGGCCGGATCAACTCCCTGCTCGATGATCACGAACGAGGGATCGCTTGCGGCTGCGACGAGCGCAGCAACTTCGGGATCTTCTGGCATTCCTTCCACGTCACGAAGGTATCGGTAGATATTTGGAATTCCAATTCCCGAACAGACATGCTCGAAGCTCACGTGATCGAACTTCTCGAGCATGTGTTGGAGCAAGCGGATTTGCTTCGCGTCCGTAGGCGCAAAGTCCGAATGACCTCCTTCAGAACTGTGTGCCAAATACCGTGATCCATCCCACGTAAGGAACGACTCACCCAGCCCGGTGCCGGGCGCAATAACGGCAATGGCTCCCTTGGAAACAGGTACGCCGGCATTAATTGTGTGGACGTCGCTTGGTCTGAGGATTGGAACAGCACGGGCAATCGCTTCGAGGTCATTGATGAGACGAACTGACTGGAGGTTAATGTTCAGTTCTTGGGCGAGAGACGTGTCTTGAACCACCCACGGCAAGTTCGTAGTCTTCACTCGCCCGCCAATCACTGGTCCAGCTACCGCAAAACAGGCTCGGTCGACGGGCTTTTTCGCCCTTGCCAGAAACTCCTTCACGATGGCTTGCAAGCTGGGATAACCGGCACTATGAAATATTCCTTCTGCCAGTGGCGCATGAGGCCCGCCTTCGTTCGAGAAGATCGCCAACGCCGTCTTTGTACCGCCAATGTCTCCTGCAATCAGCATTGCTATGCTCCCAGTAGTTTTCTTAAGCCGTTACGTACCGTTCACTGTTTGGTTTCGAACCACTAAGCCCGTAGAACAAGATGTACAGGTAACACAGCACAGGCAGGACAAACGCGTGGTGAAGGCCGACGCGATCCGCAATAACCCCTTGGATCACGGGCAATATTGCGCCGCCCACAATCGCCATGTTTAGCAGACCGGACCCGCTACCAGTTAGCGGCCCAAGTTCTGCGACACCCAAGCTGAAAATGGTGGGAAACATAATCGAGTTGAAGAATCCAACTGCCAGAATCGTCCACATTGCCGTGTGTCCGCCGAGTACCATGGAAGCGGCGACCAGAGTTGCGGCACAAATCGCGAATACGGCAAGTAACCCTTCGGGTTTGAATCGACGCAGAAGTCCCGCACCAAGGAAACGTCCAACCATGGAGCCTCCCCAGTAGAAGGAAACGTACCCTGCCGCGGCCTTGGCTGAAAGACTTGCTATATCAGGCAAGCCGAAATAGTTGACGAGAAAGCTTCCAATCGAAACTTCCGCCCCGACATAAGTGAAGATGCCAATCGCGCCTAAAAGGAGATTGGGATGCTTCCAGATTGAATCGCTAACTTTGTCGTGCAAGCGGTATTCCCCAGCCTCTACTTTTGGCAGATTGAAGCTTCTGATCATGATTGCCAGCAGCACCAACAGCACGCCGATGACGGCATATGGCATCTTGACGCTGGCTGCCTCTCGCACGCGGTAAGCGTGAAGAGCCGCCGGCGAGAGCTTCCTCAACTGCTCCATCGCCAATGGCGCCGCGGCCAGGATCAGCAGCCCTCCGACTTTTGGAGCCAAGGTCGTGCCGAGTGAGTTGAACGCCTGTGTCAAATCCAGTCGACTTGAGGCCGTTTCAGGTTTGCCCAGCAGATCCACATAAGGATTCGCAGACACCTGGAGGCCCGTGATCCCCGTAGCGAGAACAAGAAGCGCGGTTAAGAACAGGGGGTACGAAGCAGCGGATGCCGCGGGCAAGAAAAGGAATGCACCAAATGCCATGGTGAATAATCCGATAACCATCGTCCTCTGGTAGCCCACCGTGTTCACAACCTTCGACCACGGCACTGAGAACAAGAAGTACGCAGAGAAAAAGGCAAACTGGACCAGCATCACACGCGCATAGCTGAGATCGAAGATTGCCTTCAGGTGTGGCACCAGAATGTCATTCAGGCAGGTCAGAAATCCCCACATGAAGAAGAGCGTGGTGACCACAGCCAGCGGCCGCGAGTAATTCTGGACCGCGGCCGCTGCTGGAACACCGTGCGGCGCCGGACGACTAGGCATTTCTCGAGTTGCCATGTTTCTCTCCGCGAACTTCGCTTGCAGCACTCCCGCTAGAATCCCGTTGGTGCTCGTTATAAGTCTGTCGGCTCAAGAGGGGAGACCGGCAGATCACCACCAATGCTCCGCTTGTAATCCATAAGTGAAACCGTTGGTCTTAGTGGCAAAAGGAACGCCTCCAACAAAACCGCGCAGGCCGTCTGACCAATCGCCATAGGTCAGGAAGGCGCGCAGGGCAGGCCGGCTGAAGAACTTGTCCCCGGACTTGAGTTCCGGCGAAATAGTAAACTTGCGCAGCCATCCGTCATACCCACCGCTCTGGCTGTGCGTGTGATCAAACCCTCCTTCGAATGCCAAGGCAACATGCTTCGTAAAGAAGATCTCCGGCCTGGCGCCGAATGAAACCCACTGATCCCAGCCGTGTAGCGGGTTCCCATCTTTGGTCCGCTCGTAGACAAAGATGGGCATGATGGCAAATTTGTCGTTGGGCTGAATCAGGACTTGTTCGGTCACCAACAGTTGAGCAGTGCCGTTCAGATACGGATTCGCATTGGCAACGACGGTGCCGCTACCATTCGAGCTGAAATTGCTAGCCGCTCCGGTACCGTATTGAATCGAAAATGCGTGGAAACCGCCGTGCCATTCAAGACGCTGATGCCGCAGCCCGAAAGCGTATCCATTGCTAGTGGGGAGGACGATCTGCGTGGACTGCACGGTCCCACCCTTTTCTCTGGCGAAATCAAACCAACCAGCCCACAGGCCTAGAGGACCTTTGAGATCGTAGAAACGTACGTCGATGTTGACCTTTGCGGGATTGCCGTTCTGGGTCACGATATCCGGTCGGGCACCGGCCAAGAGGGCAACGGCCATTTTGCCGATACCCAGGTCCCAATCCTCCACCCCGCCACCATAGCCGCTCAGGTCTAGCGGGTAGAAATCGTCGATGTCGATATGCTGTCGGCGATAGTATCTTTCTCCCGCCCAGAACTTCGCATTCGGCTGGCTATCCAGCATGTTTCCCATTTGGACGAAAGCTTCACGGAATCGAAACTGATCGTCGCCTACGCCGTTCGGAAAGTTGGTGTAACTTTGCGAGTTTGTTGTATTGGCCTCGATCATGAACTCGGTTCTCATCCACGCCTTGTCGGAGTCGTGTTCCGGGTTGATCCAGTTGTTGACGAAGATCAATTCGCCGTAAGTCTCGGCTTCGTTGCCGAGGCGGTACTTGGCTTCTGCGCCCGGCGCTTGAAATGCAACTTGTTCTCCGCCTTGACTGTTGAGGCCGTAACCGGAACGGAAGTATCCGTGAAATTCAAAGGTGCCAACCTGTTCTTGCAGCTTTGCAATTTTGGTGTCGGCTTCTTTCAGGAAGTCATACGTAGGCTCCGAGGGCACGTCGCCCTGAAACTTCGCTCCAGCCTGATCAGACTGTCCAACAAAAGACTTTTCCGTCAGCTCCGCCGCTAGCTGTACTGCGGAAACCGTTCCCTGTTTCTCCTTGCTTTCCTTTTCTTCATTGATCTGCTGTTCAAGGGCGGCGATGCGTTGTTCGAGATCGTGAGTTGTCGTGTCGTACTGTTGTTTCAATTGCTGTAGCTGTTGCTCCAGGTTATCTGGCTGCTGGCCTTTAGCGGGGGTGCCGATAGCAGTTAATGCCATGCAGCCGACGGTCCACCCAAGAAGGCGTTTTCGATGAGCACGAAGTCCGGTGACCATTAACTTGATCTGCTCCCACCTGCCACACGTTCTTTCTCGTGAACGCAAAAGCCCAGCCATTCCCAGACACTCTTACCCCAAGCATTCGCGATACCATTGTTTCGGCACCATGTGCCGGGGACACCGCATCGGCAGCACATGCACTTACAGACTTGTCATCGAGAGCGCTCTACGCGGCAATCAAAACAAACCCGAAATAACTGCCAAGGATTTGGCAAATGACAGTCGCGAGTCCGAATCTTGAAAAATCACGCAAGGTGCAGTTTCCGAGTTGCCAAGGGGGGACGTTTCGAACAAAGAGAAATACCACCACCTTATGTGAGAGGTCCTTCGAGGCAATTCGGAGAGTTCGCGTTGGTGATTTCTGCGTGCCGAGTTCTGGTTCTGCTACTGGTGGTCTATGTTGTTGATCACCACTTGTGCCTGTTCTGGTTCCTTCATGGTTTGCGATGGCGTCGTCTTACCGACAACTGCGCCAAGGAGCGAGCCAACGCCGCATTCACCGATGCGACCTCCTGTGAAGATAGCGTTTCGCGAAGCCGTGCTGCAGCGCGTTGGCGGGCTTCTTCCGCTTTCGCTTCGTCAATGTTCTCGGCAGGAACCGCCATGTCCGTAACTATTGCCACGCGGCCATTGGTGATTTCAACCAAACCCTCTCCAACCGCCAGGAAATTATCGTGGCCGTCCTTTTGCACGATCATTTCCCCCGGCACTAATTGTGTCATTAGCCGGACGTGCTGAGGATAGATTCCCATCTGCCCCTCGATGCCTTGCAGCGTAACCATCTCCACGTCTTCGGAGTAAACCGTGGCATCCGGCGTCACAATTTCAAGTTTTAGAGTATTAAGCATGTTTGACCTCGGCGTTCACACGTTTCTGCCAGGCAAAAGGTTCAACCTTTCTTAACCTCTTCAATTGCACCTTTCATGTAGAAGTTCCCTTCCGGCACATCGTCGTGCTTGCCTTCGAGAATCTCCTTGAAACCGCGAACCGTTTCAGCCACAGGCACCTGTTTCCCCTCGCGTCCAGTGAATACCTGTGCAACGCTGAACGGCTGGCTCAGAAAGCGCTGAATTTTGCGCGCACGTAGCACTGTCAACTTATCTTCCGGCGAGAGTTCATCCATACCCAGAATCGCGATGATGTCCTGCAGGTCTTTGTAGCGCTGGAGCACCTTCTGCACTCCGCGTGCCGTATCGTAGTGTTCCTGACCCACGATTTCCGGCGCCAGGGCGCGAGACGTCGAAGCCAGCGGGTCCACAGCAGGATAAATTCCGAGCTCCGCAATCGCACGATCCAGCACGATGGTTGCATCAAGATGTGCGAAGGTTGTGGCTGGCGCGGGGTCGGTCAGGTCGTCGGCGGGAACATAGACAGCCTGAAATGAAGTGATCGATCCTTTTTTCGTCGAAGTGATCCGTTCCTGCAACGCTCCCATCTCAGCCGCGAGGGTAGGCTGGTAACCCACGGCGCTGGCTGTGCGGCCGAGCAATGCCGAAACTTCGGAACCTGCCTGGGAGAATCGAAAGATATTGTCAATGAAGAGGAGCACATCCTGATTCTTTTCGTCGCGGAAGTATTCCGTAATTGCGAGTCCGGAGAGAACCACGCGGAGGCGTGCGCCCGGCGGTTCGTTCATCTGGCCGTATACCAGCGCGATTTTGGATTCACCAAGATTCTCCTGATTAATCACTCCGGCCTCGGACATATCGTGGTAAAGATCGTTTCCTTCGCGAGTGCGCTCGCCGACGCCGGCGAAAACTGAAACGCCGCCATGGAGTTTCGCGACGTTGTGAATCAGCTCCATGATTACGACCGTCTTGCCCACCCCGGCGCCACCGAACGCGCCCACCTTGCCGCCTTTCAAGAACGGACAGATTAAATCGATGACTTTGATCCCGGTGGGGAGCACTTGGGGAGAAGTCGATTGGTCTAGCAGTGGTGGCGGGTCGCGGTGAATCGGATAGCGCTTCTCCGCCTTGACCGGTCCGCGTTCATCCACCGGGTTTCCCGTGACATCGAATATCCGACCCATCACGCCTTCACCCACTGGCACAGTTATCGGCTCACCGCTGTCCGTGACCTCAAAGCCCCGCTTAAGCCCTTCTGTCGCGGCCATGGAGATTGCTCTGACCAATTTATCCCCGAGATGCTGCTGCACTTCCAGGGTGACCTTAGCGGGCTGGTTCTGAACCTTGTATTCCACGGTCAACGCGTGATAGATCCCGGGCAGTGCTCCCGGAAACTCAACATCTACCACGGGGCCGGTAACCTTTACGATCTTGCCTTTGTTCATATTCATATCCATCCCGCAACGAGCGGTGAGTTTTTCTCACTCAGACTGGCCGCCGGCGATTTCCAGCAACTCCTTCGTGATATTGCCCTGCCGCTGCTTGTTGTATTCGAGAGACAAGTCTTTGATCAGGCGCTCGGCACTATCGGTGGCGTTCTTCATCGACACCATGCGTGCGCTTTGCTCGCTGGCTTTGGCGTTTAGCAAGACCTGATAGATATAGAAATTGAGATAGTGCGAAAGCAGATATCCAACAACCGTCTCCGGATTCGGCTCAAACAGGGACTCGTTGTCGTCTATTTTGAGCTGCTCTTCGGATTCCATACCCGGAATTTTCAGCTCGCTGATTTCGCCCACAGGAAGAAAGTCAACGGCCAGCGGTTGCTGTGTGAGCGTGTTGACGAATCGTGTGAAGACGATCTGGACCTGGTCCACTTCCGTTTTTAAAAAGAGGTCACGGGCGCAGGACGCAATTGCAGAAGCTTCAGAAAAGCCAGGCGTGTCGGCATAGGCAAACTCGGCGGCAAGCCTCCGGCCACCGTGAGCCACGAACTGTGCGGCTTTGCGTCCGGCTGTAATGAAGACAGTTGATCGAGGATCGAACTGAGCGGCCACGCGGAACAGGTTGGTGTTCAGTGCCCCGCACAAGCCCTTATCGGCGCCGATCAGGACGATCGCCCGGTTGCGGACGGAACGGACTTCCAATAAGGGATGGCTGAACTCGCCCATCCGAGTCGTGGCTTCACGCTGGACGCGGTACAACAAGTAGCCAAAGGGCCGGCCAGCGCGGGCGGCTTCCTGAGCCTTGCGCATTTTTGATGCTGCCACCATCTGCATGGCTTTGGTGATCTGCTGCGTACTGCTGATCGAGCGGATGCGTCGGCGTAAGTCGCGAGTACTATGCATGGTCAATAGTCCGAATGTTCATTTCCATGTTTGCTTGAACTCGTCGGCCACGGCTTTCAGCTCCGCCACCAATGCGGGGCTGAGTCCTTTTTCATCGTCGATTTTCTGGAGCAGCTCGGCCTTGCGCGTGTTCAGATACTCAGTCAGCTTATTCTGGAATTCCTTGACCCGATTGGTAGGCACATCATCCACATAGCCGTTTTGAACCGCCCAAATCACGGCGACCTGAACCTCGACAGGAATCGGGCTGTACTGGGGCTGCTTGAAGATCTCGACAATGCGCTTGCCGCCGTCGATCTTCGCTTGGGTCTTGGCATCCAGTTCCGAGCCGAATTGGGCGAAGGCTGCCAGTTCGCGAAATTGAGCGAGGTCACCCTTGACCTGTCCAGCAACCTGCTTCATGGCCTTGAGCTGCGCCTCCGAACCAACTCGAGAAACCGACAAGCCTACGGAGATCGCCGGCCGAACACCCTGATAGAACAAGTCCGTCTCCAAGTAGATCTGGCCGTCGGTAATTGAGATGACGTTGGTTGGTATGTACGCCGATACGTCTCCAGCCTGCGTTTCAACAATGGGCAGAGCGGTTAGCGATCCGTTGCCGTACTTTTCGCCGACGCGCGCCGCACGTTCCAGCAAGCGGCTGTGGAGATAGAACACATCGCCCGGATACGCTTCCCGGCCCGAAGGCCGCTTTAATACCAGAGATACCTGCCTGTATGCCACCGCATGCTTGGACAAGTCGTCAAAGACGATAAGCGCGTCCATGCCGTTGTCCATAAACCATTCGCCCATAGCCGCTCCAGCGAAAGGAGCCAAGTACTGATTCGTGGCCGAATCGGCAGCGGGAGATGCAACGATGATCGTGTAGGGCATCGCACCGGCTTCCTCGAGTACGGCGATGGTGCGGGCAATACTCGACTGCTTCTGCCCAATCGCTACGTAAATGGAATACAGTGGGCGGAATGTCTTGTCGTTAGCTGCTTCAGCGGCTTTGTTGAGACGGGCTTGGTTAATGATGGTATCTATACAGATGGTTGTCTTGCCGGTTGAGCGGTCGCCGATGATCAATTCCCGCTGCCCGCGGCCAATCGGAATCATCGAGTCGATCGCCATGATGCCCGTTTGCACGGGCTGGCTGACGGGGCGACGGCGGATGATTCCCGGAGCCATTTTCTCGACCGGATAGGCAACATCGCTCTTGATGGGGCCCTTGCCGTCCACTGGCTCTCCCAGCATATTTACGACGCGTCCCAATAGTCCCTTGCCGACGGGCACCTGCAGCAGCTTGCCCGTAGTGCGTACCTCGCCGCCTTCCTCGAGTTGGGTGTATTCTCCGAGAATCACTACTCCGACTTCAGTCTCGTCGAGATCCAAAGCCAAGCCGGCTATGCCATGGCCGAGATCAAGCATTTCGTTGAGCATCGCGTCACTAAGGCCTTCCACTCTGGCAACACCGTCGCCGACTTCGCGAATGACACCCACGTTCTGCTTTGTAGCCGTAGCCTTAGCTCCCGCGATTTGAGCTTCAATTTCCTGTAAGAGGTCAGCCATAATTTGCTTTCGCCTCGATCAAACGATCTCAAGCTTGCAAGAGCGTCAAATTCCGTTCAAAAACTTCTCTCCACAGCGGCCAATCCGGATCGCACGCTTCCGTCATAGACATCACTGCCTGCCTGGATGCGCATTCCTCCGATCAATCCCGGATTGAGAACAAACGAAGTGTTCAACCCCGGCCCATACAGGCGCTCGAGATTCGCGAGGACACTCGCCTGCAACGCTGCAGACAACGTAGTGGCAGTCTCCACTTCAGCAGCGTGTCGAGAGCGTTCCAGCCTCACCAGGCGCCGAAAGTAAGAGAGCACGGTAAAAGCGCCACGGCGTCTCGCTTCGAGGACTTTTTTTACCGCTTTACGAGCCCTGCCCTCATCCAGCAATCCTTCAACCAAGCACAAGCGAAATAACTGCATGGCTTCACGGCGGAGTTGTTTCGTGCTTTGCATTCTGGTCTTCCTTTTGTGCGTTTTGCTCTGCGAATCAAGACGTCAATTGGTTTGCGGCTTCCTCGGCCAAGCGCTGTTGGTCTTCTGCCGTCAGAATTTTCCCCGTCACGATGGCCGACGTCTCCACCACCAGCCGGCCAAACTGCGATTTGAGTTCCGCGAGCATGCGCGTCCGTTCCTGCACCGCGGCCTCCTGCGCCTTGACAATAATCTGCGCGGCTGCGGCGATGGCTTTTTGTGTTTCCTGCTCCTGCACACGGGCAGCGGCGGCCCGACCTTCTTCGATCAGCTTGCTGGCTTGAACGTTTGCCTGGTCCAGTATTTCCTTGCGCCGCTCCTCGGTGCGGGCCAGTTCGGCCTTGATCTGTTCAGCATTAGCCTGGCTTTGCGCAATTTGCTGCCTGCGTTGCTCCAGCATTTTGAGAACGGGTTTGTAGGCGAATCGCTGAAGAAGAATACAAACAATGCTGAAGCTAATAATTTGAGCGATCAGATGAGACCAGTCCACACCAAAGGTCCTGGCAATCTCTTCGATCTGCCCTTCACCACTCGTTGCCACCAGCAATGCCAAAATGTGCATAATCAAAACTCTCTTATCGGCGGGCGCCAAACGCTTGCGTTCTGCGTCCTGAATGTCCCCTTACTTCACGAGAAACAGCGCATAGAACACGATTGCTTCCGCGAAGGCAATGGCCAGAATCGACTGGACGAGAATCTTCGTAGCCGCCACCGGATTACGCCCCACCGCATCCGAAGCCTTCGCGCCAATCAATCCCACGCCAATGGCTGCTCCGAGGGCGGCCAGACCTACGTGTATACTTCCATTCATTTGATTTTCCCTTTCTTTCTGGCCGCCTCTTATGATCGACTCGCGAGCAGCCGAGAATTTACGCATCAGCTTTGTGCTGCTCCCGGTTCTTCATCGCGCTGGCAGATCAGCAACGTGAAAACAGCGGTCAGCAACATGAAGACCAAAGCCTGAACCACGCCCACGAGCAGCTCCATAAAGTAAAACGGTACCGGCAACAACCAACTCAGCCTCGGGACCAGTGTGGACATGGCGTCCAGCATGTTCTCGCCTGCGAAAATGTTGCCGTAGAGACGAAAGCTCAGTGAAACGGGCCGAAACAGAATCGATACAATCTCCAAACATCCTGAGGCGAAGAACACAATCACCATCACCACTTTGATCAACCCATCCGTCTCGCCTTTTGGAGCAAACAGTTCCTTAAGAAATCCAATGGGGCCATCTTCCTGAAGTGCCCAGATAAGCCAGCAGGCGAAGAAGACCAGGGCCATGGCAACCGTCAGGTTCACATCCGCGTTGGCGCCGCGGAACACGGGTTGATCGATTCTGAAACCATGTGCACTCTGGTGCCCCCAGCCGATGGTGCCCACCCCAGGAATCAGGCCAAGCCAATTGGCGGCGAGAATGAAAATGAAGACGCTGGCAAAAAACCAGAATGTTCGCTTCACCAAATGCGAGCCGATGATGTCTTCTAGAAACGTGTACAAGCCTTCCACCAGCCACTCCCAGAAATTCTGCGCGCCGTCAGGAACTGGCTTCATTTGCCGCGTGGCAACCTGGGCAAAAACAATTAGTCCCGCGACAACAATCCAGCTAACGACCATGGAATTGGTGATGGGAAATCCAAAGATCCTGGCGATTTCTACTGGCTTTTGTGAAGGCCCGTGTTCGGTTTTTTCTGGGGTAACTGGCACAGCTTTGGCATGTACGGCCGTGTCGGCTGATGTTGCCGGGTTGAGCTCTGCTTGAGCTGCCCTGGCACTGTTGCCTCCAAGGCAGATCACCGCGGCAGCAAAGATTGATATCAGCTTAGTTCTCAAGTCGGGCTCCTGGCGCAATCAATGGCCGCTTTTCGATAGGTTCCATAGTCCACTCCTGCGTGCGCCCAGCTAAGCGTTGCGTCCAGCGATAAACTGGGCAGCCAATTCCGCTACGCGCCTGCCTTGGAAGCGCGCAGCCGCGAGCGCAGTCTCGTCCGGTTTGAGGGCGCCGTTGTTGCTCGTGAATGACGCGCCGTAGGGATTGCCAGCCTTGAACTGAATCGGGTCGGCGTAACCTGGCCCTACAATGATCGCGCCCCAGTGGTAAAAGGTCGTGTTGAGGTTGACGATCGTAGTTTCCTGGCCGCCGTGCGCAGTCGCGGAACTGGAGAACGATGAGCAAAACTTGTTAACCAGCGCCCCTTTAGCCCAGAGCGGCCCCGTTGTGTCGAGGAACTGCTTCAGTTGTGCGGTTGGCAGGCCGTACCGCGTGGGGGTACCGAAAATGATCGCGTCAGCCCAAAGCAGATCGTCATTGGTCGCTTCCTTCAAATGCTGTGACTCCAGTCGATGTGCGGCCCATCCTTGATTGGAAGCAATGGCTTCATCGGGTGCGAGTTCGTGCACTTTTCGCAAACGCACCTCTGCACCGGCTTCGCTTGCACCCTGCTCCACGGCGCGTGCCAAGTCGTACGTCGTACCAGTGGCGCTGTAATAAATGATGGCAACCTTTACGGCCATTTCGATTTCCTCCGATCGAAAGTGATAACCGCTGATTCGAGTCTTCTCACAGACATAAGTCCGTTGAACATCTCTACAAGGCAGCCATCGAACGGCGACGCTGGCGTCTCATGGTCATGTTTTCCAGACAATAATCGAACTGCGCTCCGCAGTCGCAACACACGCGATAAGTTCGTCTGTCGATAGTGAAAACACGGCTCAGCTGTCCGTGGCGGCAGCCAAGAAACCACTTGAAGACAACTAGCAATTTCTCCATAGCTAATTCCGCATTGCCCCTCCTGCTATGCGTGTGAGCCTTAAGGGTCAATGAGTGGAGCTTGAGCCAACTGTAGGTTGATCAACAGGTCGAGCCGCCATTCGATCTGAAAAAACAACGCTGTCTGACGGCCCGGCAGCACTTTGCGAAATTCCGGCACGTACTTCAGCCTCAGCTGCATGATGTCGCTGTCTGCAGCGGCCCGCTGGCGAATGTAGCTCTCCGCCTCATTGCCGTTCATCGTCTTGTAGTGGTCGAGATATTCTTCGACTAACGCAATTTTGGTGTCGTAGATCTTCGCCAGATCCGCGGCATATCGGTCATAGACGGGCCAGAATTTTTCTGCCTCGGTGTCTGTCAAGTCCATGTTGGCAGCAATAATCTGCTTCTTTTGCGACCTCAGGTCTTTCCTCAACAGTTCCACGTCTTGATCAGGAGCCCATTGCGAGTCCTCGTAAATTGCGGGACCGTTGGGAGCCTTAAGTTGCTTGGCCGGTTGCACGCCGGATTCTTGCGCAAATGACGAATAGCCCACCGAGAAGACCACGGCGACAATTGTAGGGATAACTAGCGTTGACGTTACTGTTCTCTGCACTCATCCTCCTAAACGGATGGGTTCTTCTTAGACAGTTTTCTGAGACCCGTCTACCTACACACTGCATACAGGTATCCACTGAGGCGGTACGGCCACACAGCTCGCAGATCGTGATGGGACAAACGGTTAGGAGAAGCTTCTGTCAACAAGCCCGTGGAGATTCTGCAGGTTCGTGACAAGAGTCTGGCAGGTGACAGGCCAGCGTGATCGAGCCAATAGGCAAGCGACATGGGAGGACTCGATAGTCGATGCGGGTCGCGAGGGTTGTGCGGGACCGCAGCGTTGAGGAGTGTCCGTCTTTGGAACCAGGAGTGCTTCTCAAAGACCGTCGCTGTGAGGAAATCAAATGGGCATGACTTTCCGGAAAACAAGCTCTATGAGGATCGTTTGGCGGAATTCAAACAAGATTGCGCAGAATCCGGTCTTGGTCGTATGTACCGGAGGCTCGGACGAGCCAGGCAAGTTGCGACGCTTTTATCGAAGCCGCGCAGGATTGGGCATTCTTGGAACTAACTTCGAACTTTGGGTGAACTGCGAAAAATCTTCGTCGGCTGCGTAGAACGAAGACCCTCGTAGAACAACCGCAACGACAGAAACATTCATGGTCTTCGCTCGAGAGGCCGGATTTGCAACCATTCTCGTGTCCATCACGCTGTGGGTGCAGTGCGCAGGAATGGCCGTTCTCATTCGCTTGGCAAGAGCCTATATTGCGCGAAGCAAGAATGGTCTAAGCCCATGGCATGCAGGAGTACTTATTGTGCGGTTTTCTGCTGCCATGATTGTTTTGCACATTGTGCAGATTCTGCTGTGGGCAGGCTTTTATCACTGGCGTTGTCTTCCAACCTGGGAATCTTGCTTCTATTTTTCCGCCAGTAGCTATTCGACCGTCGGCTACGGAGACCTCGTTCTCCCGCGAGTTTGGCGGGTTTTGGGTCCGGTAGAGAGTGTTACAGGAGTGCTGATGTGTGGCATGTCCGTGAGCGGTCTGCTCGCTATCGCCAGTCGACTGGTCGCTGCTGAGGCCAATGAAGGCACAGAGCTCTCCCGTTTGTTGTAGAGTTCGAAATCCGCGGTAGTAGTCTCAAGATGAGCTTCGTGACAGTGTCAGCGTAAAGGATATTGGGTAGTGATCCGACGCCTTGACCTGCTTGTGAACCCGGCCGAGGCTGGCACGTATCGGCCCGCGAACAAGAGCCCAATCAATCGGGCGCCCCGGTTCAAATAGCCGGCGGGACGGAGTCGTAGGGGTGCGTGGGCTCGCGATCGCATCCTGAAATCCCGCAGAGGCGAATGTGGCAGCCGCACTATTTTTCGAAGCATCCAGATTGAGGTCTCCAGCAATCACGAGCGGCCACCGCGGGTCTTGGCGGACGGCATCAGATAAAACTTCTTGCACTTGTGAAAGGCGCAATTGATCGTTGGCGCGACTCTCCAGATGAAGGTTATAGGTCACAAGTTTGCTTCCCGCGACGTTGATGCCGGCCACCAACGCAATTCTTCCACCGAGTCTCTCTTGAAAAGGTTCCATCCTTGGCAGAAACCAGCGCGGCTGCCAAAAGTGCGACTGGCGTGCGAAGCGGATAAGGCGTGGGTTAGAAATAGGCCATCTCGCGAGTGTAGCCTGTCCATGGTATGCAGGAGACCCTTCGGATCCCTGGACGAGCTCCTGAAACTCGCGCCCAAAGACGTAATTCATCCGTAGATTCCGGGCAATCTCCTCCGCAATGTTGAGGCGACACGTGCGGCGTGCGTTGAGATCCACTTCTTGCAGGACGAGGATGTCTGCATTTGCACCGGCAAGAAAATCTTTGACCCCTTGGAGTTGCAGCCGCGATCGATGTTCCAGTCGACAATGCGCACTGAAGTCGGCGGCCAAGCCACCCAACGAAACGGTGCGAAGCTGCCTGTAACAATTTCCTGTATTGCCACGTTTGCACCCGTAGCCCATGGTTCTTCGAAACGGCTACATTTAGGAAACAGCGTTTGGCACTGTGGAGGCTCGTGCTGGAACAAACGACAGGTAGGAATAAAGAGCGATCATCCAAACCAGATTTGCACCCACCGCCCCCGCAATCAAGAGCCAGTTCATGATGTGGAAGAGAGCAAAAAATAGGAACACGTAAGGCAGAAAGCAGCGCCGGATGATGAATTTAGTGTGTCGTCCGAGCAGTGCAATGAGGCGTCCAAACGACGAACCAGTTGGTGTGGAGTGACGCAAAGCCTTGAAGGAACTGTGGCTTGAGAGATCTGAGCCAGGAAATTCGCAACCCGGGCCCGACGTTGCCAGAGCGCGACGAACTTGGCAGGTGGCGAAGTCTTGACAGCCTTTATCTCGCTGGCGGCGGAACGCGCTGCCAGCCCGGTCAAGATACTTACGCCCTTTACAAGCAGTTTGCTGCGATCCCCTGAAATAGGTTAGCGGGGTCCTACTCAAAAGTGGTAGTCAAGCCTGACTTCATCATGTAAGCGAAAGAGCACTCGATTATGTAAAGAAAAGTCCTTCTATCTAGGGTTGTATGCAAATCACTCTTGTTGCATCCTCGTGACATTCGGATGAGGAGGTAATCATGAGCGCGGTTGAATTTGGTCTGACATCACAAACACCTTTTGTATACGCGGCCGGACAGCCAACGTTGGCGCATGCTTCGACAGGCCTGGAATCTTGTGCCACGCGTTACGAAGCACTGGCGCAGATCTCGAGGTCGATCGCTTCGCTGGACACTGAGATTCTCTTGCGCGATCTTGTTAGTTTGTTCCAGCCATTGTTTCCATGCGACTTTGTGAACATCGTTATGTTCGACCAGGCCGATGGAGCCGGTAGCTGGAAATCTTATGGCGCCCAAGAGCTTGCGTGGCGGGAAATATCCTTTGAGGAAACTACGATATGGTCGGTGTACCAGGAGCAAAGTCCTCTCTGGGTTGTGGATTGGCTGGAGGATGAACGGCTGGCTGTGCGAAGAGAGGCAGAAAACGGAATGGGAGTGGAATATCGGTCGCTCTGTCGCCTGCCACTGTGCACGCCTCGCGGCTGTTTTGGAGTTCTCAGCATAGCTGGCTTGCGGCCTTACAGTTACTCTGAACAGGATACTCAGTTCTTATTGCTGGCCGCGGACCAAATCGCGCTGGGCCTGGCCAACTTGCTGCTACATGCGGAAGTGCAGAAGCTGAAGAGCGAATTCGGTGAGCAGGAAGTCTATGTCGAGGATGAGTTGCCGAGGGAGCCGTCGTTTGAAGGGGTCATCGGCAGGAGCCCTGCACTGCAACGTGTGCTGCGCGAAGTTGAGGTCGTGGCACCGACCGACTCCGGAGTGCTGATTCAGGGCGAAACCGGGACGGGGAAAGAGCTGATTGCGCAAGCTATTCACAATCGCAGCGACCGGCGCGATCGGCCGTTTATCAAGGTGAATTGCGCAGCAATTCCCTCGGGGTTATTGGAGAGCGAACTCTTTGGGCACGAGAAGGGCGCTTTTACCGGCGCCATCATGCGAAAGCCTGGCCGGTTCGAGTTGGCCGATAAGGGAACGCTGTTCTTGGACGAAGTTGGAGATATTCCGCTTGATCTGCAAGCCAAACTGTTGCGCGTCCTGCAGGAGCACGAGTTTGAGCGACTGGGCAGCACTCGCACGCAGCAGGTGGATGTGCGCGTGATTGCGGCGACTCACCGGGACCTCAAACAGATGGTTGAAGAGGGCACATTCCGCAGCGACCTGTACTACCGGCTGCATGTGTTCCCGCTGCTGGTTCCTCCCTTACGCGAGCGTCGCGACGACATAGCGCTGATCGTCCGCCACTTTGTGGACAAATATGCCCGGCGCATGAATCGGCGCATCGAAACCATTCCGGCCCGGACCATGGAAGTACTGGCAAACTATCCGTGGCCAGGAAATGTGCGGGAGTTGCAAAATTTTGTTGAGCGGGCGGTGATCCTTTCACCAGGAACCTCCCTCCGCGCCCCTCTAGAGGAGCTGAAACAACAGGCGACCCAGGCTTCAACTACGAGCTTAAACACCCTCGAAGAGATGGAGCGCGAACACGTGCTCCGCGCCCTGCGAGAATCGAATTGGGTGACCGGGGGACCGAACGGGGCAGCGGTCCGGCTGGGGATGAAGCGGACCACGCTGGCCTATCGGATTCGCAAGCTGGGAATTCCGGTTCGGCCGCAGTGAGAGGCGGAAATGCTCGCGTAATTGGTGACTTTGAGGTGATTTATGTGGCGTATTAAGTACAAAGGACTGACACTGCAGGAGGTCTTGATCATGGCTTACATGAACGCTCTGGAAGTGGTGTCATCCGTGCCGATTTCGTAGAAGCCGCGTCAGCTCAACATCTTTTGGGTCGTCTTCAACAGGTAAAATCCGTCCCGGAAGGGCCATGTCCGTCTGCTCCAGCGACTTTAGAAAGTGAGAAGTAGAAGGTGGCCCCACCCTCCACTTTGCCCTCCGCCCAGACGCGACCACCATGGCGGCGGACGATGCGCTGAACCGTAGCTAAGCCGATTCCCGTCCCCTCAAAGGCCTCTTGCGGGTGAAGCCGCTGGAAGACACCGAAGAGCTTGTTGGAATATTTCATGTCGAATCCGACGCCGTTGTCTCGTACGAATAGCACCACATGATCCTTCTTACGTTCGCTGCACCCGATTTCGATTTCGGGTTCGGATCGTGTGCGGGTGAATTTCACGGCGTTGGAAATCAAGTTGATCACAACCAGGCGCAGCATCGATCGGTCTCCATGCCATTCGGGCAACGCGTCTACCCTCCAGACTCTATTTTTCCTGGGCTGCCTCTTACAACATAGTTGCTAGTAGGTTCAGGGAGGCGAGGTCATGGCTGGCTCAAGCGGATGCCCTTAAATTTGACAGCCTCGGACTACGAATCGCTAGATTACAACTCGCATTCATCGAAGGCGATAGGGGCACTCTCGACCGGATCTTCGATGGCGAAGCACATGGCCCTAATCGGGTCGTCTTCATGCGCGAGCGATCGACATTTGAAGCTCAGCAGGGTCACTTTGATTCCGCAGATCGCATACGCCTGATGGCATTGAAGCTGTCAGACCCGGAAAATATTTCCAGGGACCTTGTTTTTTCGGCCCTTCGCAACGCTGAGGCGGGCAGGGCAATCCAGGCGCGCAAAACCCAGGATCAGGCACTTCAGAATAAATTGGAGCGAAACGAAAAAATGGTTTTGGCTCTGTCGCTCGCCCGGTCGGGGAGAACCGACGAAGCCAACCGGCTCGCAGACGAAGTCAGCCAGGAAGCCCCATTGGACACGATTGTGCAGAAGTATCTTGTTCCCACAATTCGCGCATCGGTCAAGTTGCAGAAGCATGATCCTAACGCCGCCATCGATCTGCTCCGCGGGGCCGTTCAGTACGACCTCGCATTCACCCAGTCGTTCGATTATCTCTATCCGGCCTACATCCGTGGCCTGGCCTACCTGGAGTCAGGCGATGGCCTATCGGCAGCGGGGGAATTCAAAAAGCTGATCGACAATCCGGGTTTGTGCTGGGAATTTATAACCGGCCCACTGGCTCGGCTTCAACTCGGTCGGGCACAGAAACTGATGGGCGATAACGCATCCGCCCGTAAATCTTACGAAGAATTCCTTAGCATTTGGAAAGATGCCGACCCCGATCTCCCCATCTACCGGCAAGCCAAAGCCGAGTACGCCCAGCTCGGAAAAAACTGAATTCGCAGATTGAGCTTTAAATCGCGGAAGACGCTGAAGTTTTTGCAGGCGTACAATTGGCCTGCCAATATTGACGAGCGATCTTCCAGCACGGGTCGTTGAACATGACAGCTAACAAGCCCATTCGAATTCTTACGGTAGATGATCATCCGGTATTGCGCGAAGGGATCGCCGCGATTCTGTCGAGTGAGCCCGATATGGTTCTCGTCGCAGAAGCCAACAACGGACGCGAAGCGCTTGAGCAATTCCGCGCTCACCATCCCGACATTACTCTTATGGATCTGCAGATGCCGGTCATGGGTGGCAGTGACGCGATCGCAGCCATTCGCAAGGATTTTCCTGACGCCCGGATCATCGTGTTGACCACCTACAGTGGCGACGCCCAAGCAGAACGTGCGTTCAAAGCGGGCGCTTACGGCTATCTTTTGAAGAGCATGCTACGGAAGGAGTTGGTTGAGACCATTCGCACCGTACACGGTGGCCGAAAAAAAATGCCGCCCGAAATCGCTGTCGAGTTGGTGGAACATCGTGCCGAAGATGCATTGAGTGAGCGCGAAATCGAGGTTTTGCGCCAGCTCGCCTCCGGCAACAGTAACAAGATGATCGCCGACAACCTCGGCCTCTCTGAAGAAACGATTAAAGCTCACATGCGGAACATTCTTTCAAAACTTGGCGCGAACGACCGCACTCACGCTCTTGCTATAGCCCTGAAGCGTGGGATCATCGAAATCTAGTCTTCAGTACCGCGGATCATGCGGTCTTTTCCTGAATGGCTGCACTTTCCAACTCTGTTTGCTGTCGGCCAATCTCTGGGCCTGAGCGCTTTGTGTTTTCGGTCAGATTGTGCAACCACTCGAAGGCTGGAAGCGACAGGTTTTCTTCCTGCAATCGCCAACCCCAGTTTCCGCTGGCGCGCCCCGGTATATTCATGCGTGCTTCCGCCCCTAGGTTCAGGAGATCCTGCAACGGAACAATTGCCAGCGCCGCCGGCGATGACCATGCCAGATGTATCAGTGCCGGAGCAGCTTCCGCGCTCCCGCCTGGCGCACGCTTGAGATAACTCCAGAAGTTTTGTCGCTGGTAATCGGGCAATTCTCCGTACCACTCCCGAGTGGGAGCGTTGTCGTGGGTACCCGTGTACACAACGGCGTTATCTGGGATGTTGTGCGGAAGGTAGGGATTACCAGGAGTACCGCCAAAGGCAAATTGCAGAACTCGAGTTCCCGGCAGTTGAAATTGGTCGCGCAGTGCCTGTACATCCGGAGTAATGACACCCAGATCTTCGACGATGAACGGGACACGACCCAGTTCGTTCCGAACTGCTTCGAAAAAGCGCGCGCCCGGGCCCGGCACCCATTGCCCAGACTGAGCCGTTAGTGCGCCAGTTGGAACGTGCCACGCGGCCGCGAACCCGCGGAAGTGATCGAGACGAATTGCATCCACGTGAGCAAGCAGGGCGCGCACGCGATCAATCGACCAGCGGTAACCGGTTGCGCGGAGAGCATCCCAGTTGTAAACGGGATTGCCCCACAGTTGGCCCTGGGCGCTGAAGTAGTCAGGAGGAACACCGGCCACGAAGCGTGGCCGGTGATGCTCGTCGAGCAAGAACAACTCCGGGTTGGCCCACACATCGCTGGAATCCGGGGAAACAAAGAACGGCAGGTCGCCGATCAGGCTCACACCCTTTGAGTGCGCGTGTTTCTTGAGTTCATCGGCTTGGCGGAACAGGAGGAATTGCGCAAAGCGGACCTTATCGATTTGATTAGCTAACTCTCGACGCGCAGTGGCCAAAGCCTCCGGGCTGCGCTGAACCAACTCTGCCGGCCAATCGAGATAATATGCGCCCTGAAACTTGGCTTTCAGCGCCCGAAATAAGGCATGGTCTTCAAGCCAATGCTCGTGTTGAGCGCAGAACACCTGGTATGCAGGCAGCAAATCCTTGCGTTCGCCAGCTTTGAAGTTTGCCCACGCTGTTTCGAGGAGTCGGTTTTTGAACGGGATCACGCGATCGTAGTCAACTACGCCCGAGACAAACTCAGCCTCACAATCCGTCGCCTTGAGCAGCCCGTCCTGGATAAGGCTGCAGGGACCGATCAGCATGGCGTTTCCCGCAAACGACGACATCGGTTGATACGGAGAGTTTCCGTAACCGGTCGGACCCAGCGGCAGAGCTTGCCACCACCTTTGGCCGGCATCGTGGAGACGATCCACCCACGAGAACGCCGACGATCCCAAATCGCCGATTCCATAGGGCGATGGCAGAGAGGTGACGTGCAACAACAAGCCCGAGGCACGATACTGGGGCGGAAACGGAGGAACATTCATGGTCCCGCCGTTATCGGTCATTGGCGGGCTCCGGAATTCAGTGCGTTGTTCACCATCTCTTCTGCTTCGTTGAGGATTGCGTTCAGATGTGATTCGCTCTCGAAGCTCTCGGCGTAAATCTTGTAGATGTCCTCCGTGCCCGAGGGACGAGCTGCAAACCAACCGCTCTTTGCCACGACCTTCAGCCCGCCGATCGGAGCCTGGTTGCCCGGCGCTCGTGTCAGCTTCGCAGTGATTGGTTCGCCTGCCAAATCCGATTCCTTCACAGCATCGGGTGTGAGTTCTTGCAATTTTGCTTTCTGTTCGGGCGTTGCTGGTGCATCGATGCGCTTGTAGTACGGAGTGCCAAACTCCGCGGTCAGTTCGCGGTAATGCTCCCCCGGATCCTTGCCGGTGACAGCAGTAATCTCTGCAGCCAGCAGGTCCATGATCGGTCCGTCTTTATCCGTGGTCCATACCGTACCGTCGCGGCGCAGAAAGCTCGCGCCCGCACTCTCTTCTCCTCCGAAACAGCACGAGCCGTCGACCAGTCCCGGGACAAACCATTTGAAGCCAACCGGCACTTCACTCAGCTTGCGTCCGAGCTTTTCGACGACACGGTCAATCATGCTGCTGCTCACCAGCGTCTTTCCTACGGCGACATTCTGATGCCACTGCGGGCGGTGGGTGAGCAGGTATTGGATGGCCACTGCGAGATAGTGATTCGGGTTCATCAACCCGGCAGTAGGAGTGACGATTCCGTGCCGATCGGAGTCAGGGTCGTTGCCAAAAGCCACCTGGTATTGACCTTTCAGCCCCACGAGCCTGGCCATAGCATACGGGCTGGAACAATCCATGCGGATCTTACCGTCGTGGTCTACCGTCATGAACGAGAAGGTCGGGTCAATGGTTGGATTAACGACAACAACATCGAGTCCGTAAATCGAGTTGATCGGCTCCCAATAAGGCCGGGCTGCCCCGCCCAGAGGGTCCACCCCCAGTTTAAGGTGGGCGCCGCGAATGGAGTCGATGTCCACAACATTCTTGAGATCGCGAACGTAAGGGAGGACAAAGTCCTCCTGATGCGTGCTGGCGGCATGAATGGCCTTGTTGAACGGAATTCGCTTTACCGTTTTATTTCCTGCCCGCAACAGATCATTTGCGCGATTTTGTACCCACGCAGTCACATCGGTATCGGCCGGCCCTCCGTTGGGTGGGTTGTACTTGAAGCCTCCATCCTCGGGCGGATTGTGGGACGGAGTGATGACGATACCATCGGCCAGATGTTCTTTTCGACTCCGGTTGTAAACTAGAATCGCGCGCGAGATGACGGGGGTTGGTGTGACAGCATCCTTCTCCTGAATGATGGTCTCGACGCCATTCGCAGACAACACTTCCAGAGCGGTCTGCTGTGCAGGTCCGGAAATTGCGTGGGTATCTTTCCCCATGTATAGGGGGCATTGATGCCTTGCGCCAGCCGGTAGTCACAGATCGCTTGCGTTATCGCCAGAATGTGCGCTTCAGTGAATGTGCCGTGAAAAGGAGAGCCGCGATGTCCACTTGTTCCAAATGCGACGAGTTGGTTGGGGTCGCTCACTTCGGGCTTGCGTTCGAAGTATTCCTTCTCCAAACGAGCCACGTCGATCAGCATTTCCTTCGGCGCGGGCTTGCCTGCCAGCGGTGAAATGACCGGTTCACCAGGGATTGTAGTCGGGTGCGTGTCTATGGTATGGGACATGGGTCTGCCTTCCAAATTTCGGTTGTGTATTCGTGAATCGTGCGGTCGCTCGAAAATTTCCCAGAGCCCGCAATATTAAGGATAGCTTTCCGCGCCCACTCATTGGGCCTGGCGTACAGCTCGCCAAGCCGGTCTTGAGCCTGGCAGTAAGACGTCAGATCGGCCAGGTGCATGTAGTGATCGCCGTTAGTCAGCAAGGTATCGCGCAACGGAGCGAACGCGCCGAGTTCGTTTCGGCTGAAGTAATCTGAGAAGATTAGGTCCAGTGCAGCACGAGTCTCCGGCTCGTGTTCATAGTGCCAGTGCGGGTTATACCAGGCTTGACTGTTCTGCACCTGCTCAACGGTTAAGCCGAACAGAAACAGGTTCTCTTTCCCCGCTTCCTCAGCCATCTCGATGGTCGCACCGTCAAGAGTACCGACCGTGAGAGCCCCATTCATCATGAACTTCATGTTGCTTGTTCCGCTGGCTTCGTAGCCAGCGGTAGAAATTTGGTTTGAGACGTCGCTGGCGGGAATCAACCGTTCTGCTAACGAAACGTTGTACTCGGGGAGAAAAACTACTTTCATTCGTCCGCGGACGATCGGATCGCTGTCTATCGTGCCTGCAAGATTGTTGATGAATTTTATAACGAGCTTGGCCAGCCGGTATGCTGGTGCCGCTTTACCGGCGAAGAAGAATGTGCGCGGCACCATCTCCATGTCGGGATTCTCCCGCAGCCGGTTATAAACCACGATGATTCGCAGGGCGTTCAACAGCTGCCTTTTATATTCGTGGATGCGCTTGATCTGGCAGTCGAATACTGTATTCGGGTCGACGACTTGACCAGAGCTCGACTTCAGCCAATTCGCGAATGCTACTTTGGCATCGCGTTTTGACTTGTGGAATGCTTTCTGCAAGCTGGAGTCGTCAGCCAACGGTTTGAGGTTGCCGAGCTGGCTCAAGTCAGTGATCCATTTGTCGCCGAGCGCGTCGGTAATAGTGTCCGCCAGTGCGGGATTCGCTTCCAGCAGCCAGCGGCGTGGTGTGACTCCATTGGTCTTGTTGCTGAATCGCTCCGGAAACATTTCCGCGAGATCCTTAACCGTTGTGCTGCGCAACAGCTTGGAATGGACAGCGGCCACACCATTCGTGCTGTGCGAGCCCACGATTGCGAGATTGGCCATGCGAACCTTGCGAGAGGGTTTCTCTTCCACCACACTGACACGCTCCACGCGGCCTTCGTCTCCCTTGAAGCGGACACGGGTTTCGTCGAGGAGACGACGATTGATCTCGTAAATGATCTCCAACTGCCGGGGAAGCAGCGCTTCGAACCACGCGACTGGCCATTTTTCGAGAGCTTCGGGCAGCAAAGTGTGATTTGTGTAGGCGAGCGTTTTTCTGGTCAGGTCCCACGCCTGGTCCCATCCCAGGTGAGCGTCGTCCAGCAGAATGCGCATCAGTTCGGCTACTGCCATCGAAGGATGCGTGTCATTAAGCTGGATGGCGGCCTTCTCGGGTAGTTTTTCCCAATCCGTGTTGTGACGCAAAAAGCGTCGCACCAGGTCGGCCAGGGAGCACGCCACCAGGAAGTATTCCTGCAGGAATCGCAACTCCTGTCCGGCAGTGGTTGAGTCGTCCGGATACAGCACACGCGTGAGCGATTCGGCTTCGAGAGTCGCGCCCAGCGCGCCGATGAAGTCGCCAGTGCCGAATTCCTGAAAATCGAAATAGTCGGGCGCGGCCGCCGCCCACAGACGAAGAGTGTTGATTGTCTTTCCTCCGTAGCCCACGATCGGACGATCATAGGGTATGCCGAAAAGGCTGGACGGACGATTCGGAATAACTTCGACGCGTCCGTCCCGGAGCTTGAAGGTGCAGTTGAGCTGGATTTCCACTTTCTCGTGCGCCCGAGCGATTTCCCACGGATCGCCGTCGCGGAGCCAGTTGTCCGGGTTCTCTTGCTGCCAGCCGTTCACAAATGACTGCCGAAACATTCCGTACTCATAGCGTAGGCCATAGCCGGTGGCCGGTAGCTGCATAGTGGCCATCGAGTCGAGGAAGCACGCGGCGAGACGGCCGAGGCCTCCATTCCCGAGCCCGGCATCCGGTTCTTGTTCGATCAGTTCAAGCCAGTCAATTCCCTTTCCCTTGACCGCTTGCTGAACCAGAGGATCGAGCAAGAGATTGGTCACATTGTTGGCCAACGAACGTCCGAGGAGAAACTCCATCGAAAGGTAGTAAATGCGCTTGGCATTCTTTTGTTCGTAGGTTTGCTTGGTTCGGACCCAGCGCTGCGCCAGGACGTCGCGCACCGAACTGGAGAACGCCTCGAAACGCTCCCTGGCGCTGGCCGCCTTGGGGTCGATTGCCCGGTCGAACACCAGGTGCTTTTCGTAAAGTCCATCGTCCGTTCCGAGAAACGGAATAGGGCGGGACCAATAATGCTTAAGAATTTCCGAAACATCGGAGGGCTTGTTCGCCATTTCAACGACTTTGGCAGAACTGGAGCGCGCTATACTTTTTGTGCTCATGAGGATCCTTTCGGCCAACTAATTAGAGATGATTGTCATCGCCGTTTGGTTACTTCAAAGCATCACGCCGTAACGTGGTGGTCGTCGTTCCATAGCCGTATGACGGGACGCGACACATTGTGCTCATAACTAAGCGCACTCAGGCTGGCTGGGTTGAGCAGAAAATACCTGCCGCCGGTTCCTGGGCCAAGAGCCAACCAGCGCGCGGTCAAGACCCGAATGAAGTGTCCACTGGTGAAGAGCAGTACGTCTCCTGTGATGCTACGGACACGCTGGACCACACGATCGGCCCGCTCACCGATTTGCGCCGGAGATTCGCCGCCCGGGCAGCCGTCGCGGAATAGATCCCAGTCCGGGCGTTGTCGGAGTATTTGTGAGGAGGTTAAACCTTCATATTGGCCGTAGTTCCATTCGACAAGATCAGAGTCGGTTTCGGCGTGGGCTCCGAAGCCGGACAGTTGGCAGGTCCGGGCCGCACGCTGCAACGGACTGGTGAACACTTTGGCGAATTTCATCCCATTCAGCCGTTCTCCAAGCCGCACGGCATTGCGCTCGCCATCGGGCGTCAAGGGCAAATCGGTTAAGCCGGTATGCTGGCCCGAAAGAGTCCACGCTGTATTACCGTGCCTTGCTACATACACCACTGGAAGTACTTCGCTCATACAATCTCTCTCCTTCGCACTTCTAGCTCACTTGCGGTTCTCGTCTGGGGAAATGTTTTAAGGCCAGGTCTGATGGCCGGATCAGAACCCGTGCCATTTCCATCCCACCTCTTCGGGGGAATTGCAGAATCGAAGTTGTCGCTACTTCTCTGCTTTCTCCGAGCGATGACATCAGTACTACGCCTCTCCGCGAGTCAGCCTGCAAAGCGATATGTGTGGCACACTGATCGCACAACCAGTACCGCTCGACGTATCGCTTGCCGTTCGAGGACGTGCCCTTGCCGCAAGGACATTCTCTGTACTGAATTTCAACTTCAAAAAGCTTTCCTTGATGCAGATAGCGGAATGGGACATAGCAGACAGGGTTTGCACACTTGCGAAGCACCGCAGCTCCTCACAATAAAGTCGTACGACGAAACCCATTGGTTTGCTTTGAATCCTTGAAGAAGCGCTTTCCCCAAGACCGTTGATGCCGCCTGTATCTGCTCCGTGCATTCAGAGTTCCAAGCTCATTGCTTGGGCCGAAGAATCGAGTTGTTTCGTTTGAAAGGACAACTTGCGGGCCCTCGGACCGCGCCAGTGTCTTTCATCGAATTACGCCGTGTCCGCAACCTTTGACGAGAGTTTGGCAAGTGATAAAGGCGCAGGCGATAAAACTTGCTGCCCAGACACTTTCCGTTGGCGTTTAGCACCGACGCGAGCGAGCTTCCAGCATTCCGTCGCAATGGCCCAGTCCTCCTCCGCTCGAATCACCAGGATGCGGACCCGGGAGTCTGCAGCAGAGATATCTGCATCGAGTGAAGGCCGGAGGTTGAGTTCGCAGTGGTAAGGTCCGACCCGCTGTTCACCCAGCAGGTTCAGGGAATAGTTCGCAGGTGAGATGGCACTGTCGTGGTGTTGTTTGCCGGCTGCGGTTTCAATCTCACTGGATATCAGCGGCTTCAGAGCCATTCGACGAACAACTCCTGATCCTTCCTCCGATTTCACCACGAAACTTTTCTGGTCCGGTGCACGAAACTCCATTTGGCCGACTTCCTCCGCATGCACTTTTCCCTTTAAATCGACGACTCGATAGGTTCTGAGGACTGTATAGTCGAGCAGTGCCGTCTTTCGAAGCTGGTTATGGGCATCGAGCTCATCGAAAAGCCGGCCCTCTGCGACGCCGGGACGCAAAGGTTCGAGTGAGGTTGAAAGTTCGGGTTGGCCGTCTGAATCACTCTGACCTTTCGCCTCGACCGCGAACATTGTCATCGCGACAAGTGTTGCGAAAAGCAGCGACAGCGTAAATTTAGTGCTCGGTCTTTCCATATCTGTTCCCCATCTTGGTTGTCGTCGGTCTGGCCAGCAGCAGTGGCAAGCTCAGGGCACCGAGTCTTCCCAATTATTCCGTAGCCTACTTGGGCTGCTTAGTGGCCGACTTTGGCTCACGATCGGCACTTCTTGTGATTGACCCAGGATGTCGTTGTAAGTAATTGTTTTTTTCCCCGACCAGCACTAACAGCTCACGGCCGGCGGCATATTTCACCGTGGTCAGGCCCAAAGGCGGCGTGTAGAGAACTACGTAAATCGTGCCCCCCACTTTAACGGACACGTCGTAGCGGGCGACGTCCGAGCCGCTATCCTGATGAGTCTTCACGTCGGTGATCGTGGCCACTTCGTATTTTGAAGCCGACTGGCCAAAGGCGGGAAGAGTCCCCAAGCAGATACAGGTCACACAAATTAGTTTCAGCATGCATCACCTTTACGTTGCTTTTACCTTATTGCTCTGGTATTTGCAGGTCTTGCTGTAGCGTAAAATCAAGTAGGGTCTCACTTGGAACTTTGACCTGGTCACCCTTCGTGATCACCTCAGACCCTGCTCCCGCCCCACCACCTACGGCCGCTCCGATCCCAGCACCCTTTCCACCACCGGCCAAGGCTCCAATAATCGATCCGACCGCCGCTCCGCCGATGGTTCTCTTCGCGGTGCTCGCACCGCGCGACTTGCCAGTCAACTCATACTCACCTGTGACCAGCGGCACCGTATGCCCGTTCACCACAATCCCGGTCAGCTCCAGCTGGAGCTCCGATCTGCCGGTGAAAGTTCCAGATTTCTTGGACTCGGTCAGTCGACCGTAGACGTCAGCTCCTTTTGCAACTACGACGTTGTCATCGACCGTCAGTGTGTCTTCGAGAGAGGCTTCAAAGCGATCTCCTACATGGTTTTTTGTCGAGTCGATGCCATCGATAGTGCGTACACAGATAAGTGTTCCCGCCGGAATCGTGATGTAAGTGGGTGTCTTGATGCCCAGCTCGCTTGGAAACGCCGGGTCGGAGCGTGAAAGAGCGTCTTCCGGTACGCTTGCGGAATCAAACTTTAGGGAAGCAACATCCGCCAGATTGTACGTTTGCACTGACGAACCGACCTGGAAGCTGATTTCGTTCTCCGTACCACCCATGAACTTGCCGTTAATCTGGTTCCCATTCTTCAGCTCCAACGAATCCGCCGACACGATCGACCTCGCTACGCACAGCACAACGAGTAAACTGAGATTCCGACTGAACTTCATTTTTTGGTTCTCCTCGCTACTGGTGACGTCTGCTGTGACGGTAAATGGCGTTAACAAAGTCGTCTCGCTAAGATCGCAAGCACGATGCCAAATGGAAAACGGAACCTTGGATCACTAAGTGAAACGTTTTCAATGAGACGGCACTACACTGCTTTTCAGATGCCAGGACACTGGTCGCTGCAGGCACGTCCTCACTTGTCATTTGCCAAATGCTTGCCGGTGCTTGCGGCACACCATTCCTACATATTGGGAAATACGTCGGCTTCTCAGGGATTATCTACGCGTAGTTCTTGGCATGCAGCTTGCAAGCGAACCACGCAGCGAGGCAGCGGTCGGTACAGGCCACAGACGAATTCCGAAGCCAACCAGCATGGAGCGTCTGAGAGTGGAATGACACCGGCGTCAAGTTAACCGACATACGCAGTCTCCGGCTGCACCTCGCATCACAATGCGGAATCTTTCCAGCAGAAACCCGCGATACGGGAGATAAATTATGAGCATCATCGAGACGCTGCCAGGTGAACCTAGAGCAAGTCTGATCTCGTCGATCATAAATCTCGTCTGTCCCCAGTGCGGCAGAAGCATGATGGAATTCCAATGCTACGGCAGGTGCCGTAGAAACCGGCTTCCGGAATGGGAGTGGGCAAACATGGCGATGAGGAGTTTCGATACCAAGAGGCCATCGAGCACAGCACGGTTCAGGGAGTAACTCGTCGCCTTTAGGTGTTCTTGGCTTGAGAAAAGTTCGCGCAGGTTACCGTTCGGAATGCCGCCCCTGTCTTCCCTAATAAATTGCTGAATAAGTATTAAGGGAACGGCTAGACGCGGACTGCCCCGAGTACATTGACAGCGCTTTAGGCTAGGGCGAGGCGTATCTGCAAAGTGCGCATGTTACGTCCCGAAACCGGAAACAAGCTACGCGGGGCCTACCGTTTTTTCCAGAAGAGCACACGCGAGTGAAACCACGTCTTGATCTTCGGAATGCAACGCCCGAACCAATTCGAAGCCAGCATCTCGGGAAGCGTATTGCGTCCACATCACTCCACACAACAAAACATAGTCTTTACTCATTTCATCACCTCATCGAACTTCAATTTGCGTGCCCAATCGTTCTCTTGCGGAAGATCGTCTTTTCAGCGTCAGCCTAATCACCACATCATTTGAGCAGTCACAGCTCCAATCCGAAGCAGCACAAGTTCTGAGTGCTAGTTGCTTCAACATGAGCTAGTTAGAGTGTGCGACGCACTCTCGCAGGTTTATTCCTAGAAGGAACGATGCCAAGCTATTGGCGCCTGACGGGTAACTCGCAATGTTGTGCTGGATTCTGAATCGGGGTTTCGAACGCCGAGCAGACAATCTTTGTCAGGCGGTTGCCGTCTCAGAAACGCAGGGTGCAGGGCTCAAACGCTCTTCTGAAGGGTGGCCAGAAAGGTGGCCGCTTTGTTGTTCGGTACGTGCACAACAGATCACCCGCACCGACGCCATGAACGGTATGGCGAGGTAGATACCAACGATTCCGCCGATCTCAGCGCCGACTAGCAGGGCGAAAATCGCCGCCAAGGGGTGAATCTTCAGGTGGCTTCCCAGGATACGCGGGGTAACGAAGTAATCTTGAATTACCCTCCAGAAGCCCAGCGATACTGCCATCCAGATCCAGTGCAGGTGATTCACAAGGCCTACTCCAACAATCGCAGCCAAGGTGGTGATCCAACCCAGCGCTGGAAGAAATTCCAACAATCCACCGAGAACGCTCAGTGCTAAGGCGTGCGGAAACCGCAGCAGCATTAACGCCGCTAAGTAGAAGAGGAACGAAAGACTGCAGAGAAATACTTGCGCCCTTATATATTCGGTGAGCATCAGGTGCAGTTGGTGAGCCAGGACACGAATCTTTGGGCGCCGCTCTGGGGAAACAAATAACCGGATGAGTATATCTGCGATGTTGTCGCCATCGCGTAAAAAAAAGATCGCAAGCACTGGAATCATGAGCACCGAACCTAGCAATTCGGCGGTATTTGACAGGAAGCGATCGGTGCTTTGTACCAGGCCCTGGATGTCCTCTTTGTGCCTGGCCAGGAAGGCCCTAAGCCGGAATTCCTGTTTCTCGCTCCACCCGTATCTGTCTCCCAGTTGGGTCGCGATGTCCCCGGTCGATAGGCCGTCCAGCAGGGCTGGCACTTCATCTACCGCTTTCATCGTATTCTGGATCAACCCCGGAGCGAATCTGTAGCCCACTACCGCAATTAGAATCACGAAGGCCAAGTACACTTCTATTACGGCCGGCGCTCTCAAATTCCTGCACAATAACGAGTGCCGCTGGAGGAACTTGACCACTGGATTAATCAGATAGGCAAACAATACGGCGAACACGAAGATGAGAATAATGCGACGTGCACAATAGATGGCCGCGCACACCCCGGCGACCAATAATATGGTCAGCAGGACATCGACGGTGCGGCGTTCGGGAAATGCCATCGTCAGGGTTCCTACGTCAGAAAGCTGCGGGACGCAGTCCCCGCATGCCGGATTTGGTGCCCTCTCGTTTCAGTTGAGGGCGCAGGGAGCGTGCTTGCAATCGCATTGAATCTCGGTTTCCTGAACATTATCGGCCTCGGAGCAATAGTCGCTGCAATGGCTTTGTTCGCTTGTCACCGTACATTTGCACGCCGAATAGCCACACTTCCGTTGATCTTGAGCATTCATCCTTTTCACCGTCCTGCTATCAAACTCGACCGAGAGTAAATGCAAGACAAGGGCCATTGCCAGAAAGATGAGTTTGAGGGCGTCTCCCGGATGCTATGTCATTGAGTCGCTTTCGGCGCGCGGAGTTTCGCTCACCCGACAAAAAGGTGAAATTACTCTTGTCTTCTTAGATCCACACGAACTCACATCCCACAATGGCGCACGGAAACGGACAAGACCCACCTTGAAATGACGCCCCGACTCCCAGTACCGACAAAGCCGGCCGCACCGCCGGACGACTCTGGCCGGTCGGATTCCAAACTCAATATCAGGTTACGTCCTCATTGGTTACCGCTTGGCGTGACGAAACTTTGTCATAAGACAAGCCTTCCTCGGAAGCGACGTGTGCGAAACTCGCCATCCTCAGAAAACAACCAGATTTTGCAAATCCGACCTTGGCACAGCGAATGCAGAGTGAGAGATGTGCGGGTGGCCGGGCAGGCATCCGCAGTTAAGTGAGGCCGCAGTTCCAGAGGAGGGAAAGAATGGCCCCAGAACCAGCGAGTTCCGTCCCAACTGAGGCGACGAAACCTGCACTTGCGCCCGTCAAAGCGGTTGAACCTGACCACATTCCCGCGCTCGAGAGGCCGAATTGGCAGAAGTACGGGACGCCGCTGCTGGTGGTGCTCCTGGCCACGGCAGTCGTTTTCACCATCATCCGAAACTGGGACTCCTGGGAGGGAGGCCGGATCGAACAGGTAACAGACGATGCTTACGTTCGAGGTGATCTCACGCCGCTGAGCACCAAGGTTGCTGGCATCGTTAGGGACGTAAGAGTCTCCGACTTTCAGACCGTGCATCAAGGAGATCTCCTCGTTCAATTGGACGACGATGATTATCGGGCGCAAGTGGCTCAGGCAAGTGCGGCAGTGGAAGCCGCAAAGGCGGCGATCGAGAACAATCGTCGCCAAGAGAAACTGCAACAAGCCAAAGTGGACCGCGCGGTCGCGGGCGTGAACCAGGCAGAAGCGGAAATCTCGGCAGCTCAAGCCGGAATTGACGCCGCGCAGGCCGATATCGAGCGTACCCTCCCTGAGCGTCGCCGGCAGGAAAGTCTCATGCAGACCAACTCCACAACTCAACAGAAACTCGAGCAGGTGGTTGCCGAAGAGGACCGCTCACGCGCGCAGCTCGTCAGCCGTCAAGCGTCATTGCAGCAAACCAAGGCCGCGCACTCGAGCAGTCAGTCAGCCGTTGATGCGGAACACCGTGGGCTTGACGTTCTAGGTTCGCAGGAACTTCAACTCATTGCCGACCTCCACGCCAAAGAGGCCGCACTCACCGTAGCGCAGGTAAACCTCGGCTATACAAGGATTCAAGCGCCCGGCGACGGCAGCGTAGGCGAGAGGCAAGTTCGACCTGGTCAACTCGTGTCTCCGGGAACCCAAGTGATTCCGTTCGTCAGCAGGATTAAGTGGGTACAGGCCAACTACCGCGAGACCCAGCTGACAAATGTCAAGATCGGTGACCCCGCGGAGATTCGGGTAGATGAGTATCCAGGGCAGGTGTTTCGCGGGAAAGTTATCGAGATTGCGCCCGCCAGCGGCTCGCAATTCGCATTGCTGCCGCCCGACAACGCTACCGGCAATTACACGAAGGTCGTGCAAAGAATCCCAGTGAAGATCGCGTTCGACGATTCCGAGATCGCCACTACGCTGCAGCCGGGTCTTTCCGTGATCGCGACGGTGCGGACAAAACACTGATTGGAACGAGCCATGCCAGCGTCCACGACCACACTTCGACCCAATGCATTCCAACTCGCCAGAGCGACTGCCGGTGCGGTACCAGGCGAACTTTCGAAAAGTCCGCTGCTCGGAATCCTCGGCGTCATTATGGGTGCAGGTGTGGTCACGCTCACCAGTCGCATGATTACGCTCGGACTTGCCGATTTCAAAGGACACATGGGATTTAGCTTTGATGACGGCGCCTGGATCGGGACCGCGTTTGATGTTGGTTTGATGTTCATAGGCCCATTCACGGTGTATCTCGGAGGCCTCATTGGACCAAGACGAATTCTGCTGGTTGCGGCAGCCGTATTCACGCTGGTTTGCATCGCAGTCCCCCTGGTTCACAGCTATGGGCTAGTCATCACCTTGGCGATTCTAGGGGGCCTGACTTCTGGCACTTTTTATCCCCTGACGCTGACTTTTGCGCTGCGAAATATTCCGCTTCGGTTTCTTCCGTTCACGATTGCGCTTTATGCAACGTTTGTCGACGGTGCGGTGAACATTGCTCCATCGCTTTATGGCTGGTACAGAGATCATCTTTCCTGGCACTGGATGTTCTGGAATTCATCGTTGATCACGCCGCTGATGATGCTGTGCATCTATTACGGGATTCCGAAGTCCCCTCCACAAAAGAGATCCGGTCCGGTGCCGAGTTTTGCAGGCTTTTTGTATGCCAGTGCCGGCCTGGCGATGATGCTGGCGGCGTGCGAACAGGGTGAAAGGCTTGATTGGTGGCGTTCCGGCGTATTCAACGCCTTGTTCTTCGGCGGTTCGTTGCTTGTGCTGTGCGCTCTGGTGCGCCGCTTTCGCGGTCCAAATCCTCTCGTAGATATGCCGTATCTCCGGCAGTGGAACACGATACTGCTCGGCATCGGACTCTTCTTTTTCCGCTTCTTTCTGGTGACCACAATTATCTTGGTGCCGCGGTCGCTGGCAATCCACGGATTCGAAGCTGATCAGATAGGACCTGCAGTGATTTGGAGCGCCGCGCCCTTGCTGCTCTTCGCCTTTGTGGCGGGACTGTTGCTGCTGGCGAAACTAGATTCACGCCTGCTTCTGGCTTCAGGTTTCGCCTGTATGGCCCTTGCTTCCTGCTTGAACGCAGACCTCACCAGTGTGTGGTCAGCAGCAAACTATTACCGCACAGAACTCCTCATGGGTCTGGGGCAATCGTTCGCATTCATTGGTCTGGTCGCAAGCATCGTTTTGCAAGGAATTTTCTCAGGAGGGTTATCGAAACCGCAGTGGATTCTGACATTCTCCGCGTTCTTTCATACCATTCGCCTGTTTGGCGGAAACGTGGGCGCGGTGATTATGGGCCACTTCATCGCGCAGCGAGAGAAGCTGCACTCGAATCTCCTCGGCTTGCACGTTCAGAGTGGAAATTGGATCACGGATACCAGCATCCACCAGCTATCCGCCGGACTATTCGCAAAATCCTCCAGTCTCCCGGCGGCGATGGGCCGGGCGGTTGCAGTCATCGGCGGGCGCCTCCGTCTGCAGGCCTACACCCTGAGCATTAATGATGGATTCTACCTAGTGGCGTGGGCTTGCGTTGCTGCTCTGCTGCTCGTAGCCCTAATGCGCAAGTCACCTCTGAACTACGCAGACCTCGGTGCCATCCAGCAGCAATTGACCGCACATCAGGACGCAAAAGCATGAAAAAACGAAACCACACGATCGGGCGATGGACCACGGTAGCAGCTTGCGCCTTAGCAATGCTGTCCGGGGCCGCGGCGCAAGAGCGGAAATTAACCGTGCAGGACGCTATTGACATTGCCACGCGCGCAAACCACGGTCTGAAAGCGGCATCGTATCAAGTCGCAGCCGAGGAGCAGAACCGGCGCATCGCCAAATCCGGGTATTTCCCCAGCCTTACAAACGAATCCTACGCACTTCATATTACCGATGTGCAGCGTGTCGACGTTCCACCAGGCGCTTTCGGTCCAGCCATTCCGGCCACAAACGTTTTTCTTACCCAGGGACGAGAAACATTCGAAACCAGTGGCACAACTCTGGCGCAGCCGATCACACAGCTCATCAAGGTTCACGCGAACAATAAAATCGCAGTTGCAGATTTGAAAGCCTCGCAAGCTTCCTTCCAAAAGGACACGAACGATGTCGTGTTCCACGTTCAGGAACTCTACTATCGCATCCTTACCAGCCAACTGCAGAAAGAGGCAGCTGAACTGAAGATCACCTCTGACACCGAAAACCTGAACGAAAACAACGAGCAAGTCAAGAGGGGATCTCTGCTGGAAGTGGCGCGCGTTGAAAGCAGTGCCACCCTACTCGAAGCCAAGCAGACGCTGCTCGCTACCGACATGCAGATTGCTGATCTCACCATCCAATTGAACGATGTGCTTGGATGGCCGCTCAATACAAAACTCGTCCTTGACCCGAACGTCGATGCCGTGCTTGATGTGCCGCCGCGCGAAGAGTCGGTGAGAACCGCATTGAGTGATAACCCTGAAGTCGAAGAAGCGGTGCAGACCCTCGCTAAGGCGCGAGCCGCACACACTGCAGCAAAGGCGGAATACATCCCCGATGTCACCGCCTTTGCTCGGTACGACTATCAGAACAACGTGCCCTTGCTGGTTCGAAACTTCGGCACATTTGGTTTCCACCTGAGCTACGACGTCTTCGATGCAGGCAAACGCAAAGCGCTAGTTCGAGAACGCAGGGACGAAATAGCGGAAGCAGAAGAGAACCTGCAGCGCGTGAAGGACGAAGTCGAAGCCCGCGTACAAATGATATACAACCGGCTCGATGTAGCGCGCTCCATGGTGGAGGTGAAGAAAGAGTATCTCGTCGCGCAGCAAGAGAATGCGCGCCTTTCAGAAGATCAATTTAAGCAAGGAATCACATTGGCGTCCCAGCGCGACGCGTCGCAAGCCCAGGCGGTTAAGGCACGCGCAGGCTTGCTCGACGCGAGCCTGGCTTATCTCTTGGCCCGCGACGATCTAAACCGGACTTTGGGAGGTACGAATCCGTGATTTTGGCCATGCTCACGATTCCCGTAACTGATTTTGGACACGAATTAAAAGAGAGCGATTAACGCAAATGCAGCGCAAACAAAACTCGATTAAATTGAAGACGCTTTTTGTACTCGCGCTCTTGTTCTTGTTTATGGCGACAGCGGCAGCCGCCGCACTGGCAGATCCATCAACCGGCCTCACAAATATCTTTGCGCCTGCATCAACGCCGGCGAAGATGGTCACTCACCTCTCCGTGTTTGTCCTTGCCATTACCGGAATCATCTTTGTCGTCGTGTTTACGTTACTGGTCTATTCCATCATTAAATTCCGCGCGCGAGCGGTGGATGCCGACCGCGAACCGGCCCAGGTATACGGGAGCACCCAGATTGAGCTGGCCTGGACGATCATTCCCATCCTCATCGTCATCGTGTTGTTCTTGGCTACGGCGAGAGCAATCCATGCGGTTCAGGATGCTCCCGAACCCGCAGGCGCCATTGAGGTCACTGCCATCGGGCACCAATACTGGTGGGAATTTCGCTACCCGAAGTTGGGAGTTGTTGCAGCGAACGAGTTGCACATCCCGGTGAGCGATCCCGCGAAGCCGACTCCTACGTTCTTGACCCTGCTTTCTGCTGACACCGATCACAGCTTCTGGATCCCGGAACTCGCAGGCAAGACCGACCTGATTCCCAACCATCCGAACAGAATGTGGATGGACCCACTGCGCACCGGAATCTTTCTTGGTCAGTGTGCGCAATACTGCGGGGTTCAGCATGCAAAGATGCTTTTACGCGTCTCTGTGGACAGTCCTGCCGATTTTGCTGCCTGGGTCCGTGGCCAGCACCAGCCCGCCGTTCAGGACCCAAGCGTAGCCACCGGCAGGCGAGTTTTCGAAAGCAATGCCTGCATGAATTGTCATGCGGTGGCAGGAACGAATGCAAACGGACGCTTCGGTCCCGACCTCACACACTTGATGAGCCGGGTCACAATCGCCTCCGGTGCAGCAACGAATACACCAGAAAACCTCCGTCTCTGGATTCAGGACCCAGACGCGATCAAGCCCGGCTCGCTAATGCCGGCCATGAAGTTGAGCGATTCGGACCTGGATGCAGTCGTGGGTTATATGGAGACACTTCGCTAGAGGAAGCTGAAGGCTAATATGTCATCGAGTGCGATCACAATTCCGGGGGTGCAGATTGAAGATAAACCGTGGGTTGACACTCTCCATGAGTGGGTGACGACGGTTGACCACAAGCGCTTGGGCGTTCTCTATATTCTCTACGCCCTGCTATTTCTGGTTGTCGCCGGTGTCGAAGCGCTCATCATTCGCATTCAGCTGATGTTCCCGCACAATCATTTTGTTTCGCCGCAGGTCTTCAACCGCCTGTTCACTATGCATGGCACAACCATGGTTTTCTTCATGGGCATGCCAATTCTGTTTGGCTTTGCAAACTATCTTGTGCCATTAATGATTGGCGCCCGCGACATGGCGTTCCCCCGGTTGAATGCCTTCAGCTTCTGGCTTTCGGCACTGGGCGGATTTCTTCTTTACTTCAGCCTGGTGGGCGCAAATGGGCTCTACGGCGCGGGCAATGCACCTGACGTGGGATGGTGGGCGTACGCGCCTCTAACAGCACGGGCCTTTTCGCCCGGCCACAGCACGGATTATTGGACGCTGGCGCTGTTGGTCTCCGGACTTGGAAGCATTGGAACCGCCATCAATATTATTGCGACCATTCTGTGCATGCGCTGCCCGGGCATGAAGCTCAGCCGCATGCCTTTGCTGGCATGGCTCAACTTGGTCATGTCGGGAATGGTTCTGATCTCGGTTTCGCCCCTGACCGCGGCACAGATCATGCTGCTCATTGATCGATATTTAGGCGGTCATTTCTTCGATACGCAGGCTGGCGGCTCAGCCATTTTGTGGATGCACTTCTTTTGGATATTTGGACATCCGGAAGTGTACATCCTCATTATTCCCTGCTTTGCTTTCATGTCGGAGATCATTCCGGTGTTTTCACGGAAACCGATTTTCGGATATCCGGTCATGGTCGCGGCCACTGTCTGCATCGGCTTCGTGAGCATGAGCGTTTGGGCCCATCACATGTTCTCAGTCGGAATGAACTCGTACGCAAACAGTTTTTTCACGATAACCACGATGGCGGTCGGTGTTCCTACGGGAATTAAGATCTTCAATTGGCTCGGCACGATGTGGGGAGGAAGGATTCAGTTTAAGGTACCGATGCTGTTCAGCATCGGATTTCTCTTCCAATTCCTGATTGCCGGCCTGACCGGCGTCATGTTGGGAAGCGCCGCCTTCGCTTCGCAGCTTACCTTGTCGTATTTCGTTGTCGCGCACTTCCACTACACGCTCGTAGGCGGGGTTGTGTTCGGCGTTTTCGCCGCCATTTATTACTGGTATCCAAAAATTACGGGAAGAATGTTAAACGAAATCCTCGGCAAGTGGCACTTCTGGCTGTTCGTGATCGGCTTCCACCTGACATTCGATCTCATGCACGTTCCCGGTCTGTTGGGTATGCCGCGCCGTATCTACACCTACGAGCCTGGCCGCGGCTGGGGCACGCTAAACCTGCTCATCAGCGTTGGCGCGTTCATTCAGGCAATCGCAATTCTCGTGTTCGTCGCGAACCTCATCATCTCTTATTTCAAGGGAGCCAAAGCGGGAAACGACCCGTGGGACGCATGGACTCTCGAGTGGTCCGTGAGCTCTCCGCCGCCTGTTTACAACTTTGCTTCCGTACCGGTGGTCGCGAGCCGGAGGCCATTGTGGGATCTGAAGCATCCGGAAGATCCGGATAGCCGCTATGAGTAAAGGGAGAAAGCAATGAACGCTATGACGACTCCATTCCGCGGAACCTGGAGTCTTCCCTATCGCGGCAAAGTCGCGATGGCCGGACTCATCATCGCGGAGTCGGCCATCTTCACGATTTTTGTCGTAGCGTACCTCTTCTATGTGGGCAAGAGTCTAAGCGGGCCGACACCTCGCGAAGTGCTCGAAGTCCCGGTCTTTTACACGATCTGTTTGTTGTCCAGCAGTCTGACGATTCACTTCGCAGTGAAATCGCTCGAACGAGGCAAGCAGAGTACGTTCCTGTCCCTGTGGATCGTGACCATCATTCTGGGCGGTCTCTTTTTGTTCGGAACCGGACGGGAGTGGCATCGACTGATCTACGAACACGGGCTAACGATTTCGACCAACCTCTTTGGAACCACCTACTACTCGATGGTCGGTCTGCACGCCTTTCACGTCACTGCAGGTCTGGTCATGCTGTGCATTGTGGCTGCATTCGGTTTGGCAAACCGTGTCGGGGCCGATCAGTCCCGTCGCATTGATGTGCTCGCGATGTACTGGCACTTCGTGGATGGGGTGTGGGTTGTGGTTTTCACCGTGGTTTACATTCTTGGGCGCTGAGGAGAAGAAATGGCAACGTTGTTATCCGTCGAAGAGATGAGCCAAAGCCCTCCGGCTCCACGCGAGCTTGAAGTGCCTGCACCGACAGCCTGGCCGTTTGTTTTGGCCGTCGGATTTACTTTGTTGTTCGCGGGCCTGGTTACGAATCCTTCGGTAAGCATCCTCGGCGCTGTGCTTGCTATAGCGGGTTCTGTTGGATGGTTCCGCGAGGTCTTCCCTCACGGGCATGAAATTGCTGTGCCTATCGTTCCTGAGGATCTACGGATTGCAACCGAGCGCCGGGTGGTCGAACGCGTTCCGGTCGCAGCCGACCAATTGCGCGCCTGGTTGCCTGTTCACACGTATCCAATTTCTGCTGGCGTGAAAGGCGGACTAGCAGGAAGCCTAGCGATGGCCGCGTTGGCCTGTGCTTATGGGATGCTTAAAGCCGGAAGTATTTGGTATCCGATCAATCTCCTGTCTGCGGCGGTCTACGCGGAATCGCTGAAACTCGGGCCTTCACAGCTGTATTCGTTCCATGCCGACAGCTTCCTCATTGCTTTGGGTATCCACGGCCTTGTGTCCATCCTGGTTGGAATGCTCTATGGAGCGATGCTTCCCATGTTTGCACGGCGGCCCATCGTTCTCGGGGGGCTGATCGCGCCTGTGCTGTGGTCGGGGCTGTTGTACACGATGATGGGCTTGCTTAATCCTCTGCTCGCGAGCCGCATTGACTGGTTTTGGTTTATGGCTTCGCAGGTTGCCTTCGGCCTTGTCGCCGGTCTCGTCGTGATCAGGCAGTCGCGTATGCCGACGCGCGAGAACGTCTCCTTCGCGCTGCGCGCCGGAGTTGAAGCCCCCGGATTGATTTCACCACGAGACAACGGAGCGAAACGCCCGTGAACCGATTTCGATATCTTTGCTCATTTGCGGCGCTGGCCGTGACCCTGCTATCGGGTTGCAGCTCTCCGCACGGACAGCCACAGAAAGGTTCCGAGACTCAGGCGCCGAACGAGGTCCTGCAGTTCGGCCCTTTGTACGCACAAAACTGCGCGGGTTGCCACGGCGCAGAAGGACAGGGCGGCGCGGCCATCGCCCTTGCTGACCCTGTTTATCTGGGCATCGCGGATGAAAAAGCGATGCGCAAGGTCATTGCTGGCGGTGTGCACGGCACCTCAATGCCGGCGTTCGCTCAGAATTCTGGTGGAATGCTGACAGAGAAACAGATTGATGTAATCAGCAATGAAATCCTGTCGCGCTGGAGCCGGCCAGGAATCCTCAACGGAGCCAATCCGCCCTCCTATGCGGCGAAGTCGGCCGGCAACGCTCAGCAAGGCGAAGTCGTATACGGAAATTACTGCAAAAGCTGTCACGGTGCAGACGGGCAAGGCGGACCGAAGGGCAGCGCCATTACGAACGATTCCTTTCTGGCGCTGATGAGCGATCAGGAGCTGCGCACGATTGTCATTGCTGGCCGGCCGGAACTGGGCGCACCCGATTGGCGCGGAAACGTTCCTGGCAAACCGATGTCAGACCAGGAAGTCACTGACGTCGTTGCCTGGCTGGCTTCGCGCCGAGTGCCGAACCCTGGCCAACCTTATTCCGCTTCAATTCTTGCGCAGCATTAGGAGTCGAACGATGTCGAATGAAACTACACTTTCTCGTCGGGGATTCTTCACGAAGATAGGCATTCTGCTCAATGGGTTGGTAGCAGCCGCATTGGCAGTGCCGATGGCGGGATTCCTTCTTTCCTCGATTACGCGCGGCCGCGCCAATGGTTATCTCTCCTGGGTGCCGCTCGGACCAGTCAGCGATTTTCCGGAGGGCGAGACCCGGCTGGCAACATTTCGAAATCCGTACGTGATGCCAACCGATGGCAAGACCGTGGACACTGCCTGCTGGGTACGGCGCATCGCGGGCGATCAATTCCAGGTCTTTGCGGTCAACTGCGCGCACCTGGGGTGCCCGGTTCGCTGGTTTTCGCAATCCGGTTTGTTCATGTGCCCCTGCCATGGCGGAGCATATTACAGCGACGGCTCGCGCGCCTCGGGACCGCCGGAGCGAGGGCTTTTCGAATATCCGTACAAAATTCAGGACGGCACGGTCAGCATTCAGGCCGGTGAGCTACCCACGCCGGGAGCAGCAATCGCAGCACTCACTGGAGAGAAACCGTCATGCGCATCATGATTGGCAAAATTGGACAGTGGTTCGACCGCCGGTTGCAATTGGCTGCGCCCATCCGCGAAGCCGTCGAACATCCTGTGCCACGGAGAACCGCCAGTTGGTTCTACGTGTTTGGCAGCGCCGCGCTCACCGTTTTCATTCTGCAGATCGTGACGGGAATTCTTCTTGCGCTCATTTATGTTCCCTCGGCCGCAGAGGCGTGGAGCAGTCTCCACGCTTTGAACCACGACATAACTCTCGGCTGGTTCATCCGTGCCATGCATGGCTGGGGGTCGAATTTCATGCTCGCGATTGTTCTGATTCACATGGTGCAGGTTTTTCTCTTCGGAGCCTATAAGTTTCCGCGAGAACTCACCTGGATCGTGGGCGTATTTCTATTGCTCATGACACTGGGCATGGCCTTCAGCGGGCAAGTGCTCCGCTTCGATCAAGATGCCTATTGGGGGTTGGGGATCGGAGCGTCAATCGCGAGCCGCGTTCCTATCCTGGGTCCGTCAATTGTGAGATTGATGTTGGGTGGGCCGATCATTGCAGGGGCAACTCTGTCCCGATTCTTTGCTCTGCACGTCTTCGTGATTCCAGGAATGCTGATCGCGTTCGTAGGCCTTCATCTTTTGATGGTGTTGAAGCTGGGGATCAACGAATGGCCGATGCCAGGAAGGATCGTGAAGCGGGCGACCTATGAAAGCGAATATCATGAGTTGACCAAGAAGGATGGTGCACCGTTCTTTCCCTACGCGGTGTGGAAAGATCTGTTTTTTGCTGCGTGCGTCATTCTGGCCATTGCCGCTTGCGCGCTTTACTTTGGTCCATTCGGCCCGACCGGCCAGCCTGATCCAACGATTATTCAAACCGCGCCCAAACCGGATTACTTTTTCCTGTGGCTCTATGCCTTGCTCTCGCTCCTTCCGCCATCGCTCGAAACTCCAGCGCTGCTGGTCGGGCCGGTCGTTGTAATCGTCGGATTGCTCCTTCTTCCATTCCTTTCCGGCGAAGGAGAAAAGAGTTGGAAGCGGCGCCCAATCGCAGTTTTGAGCGTAATGTTGATTGCGATCACGCTCGGCACCTTTACTCATCTGGCTGAGTTTGCTCCCTGGAGCCCGCACATGAGCGCGTGGAGTGGCGATCCCGTCCCGCTACCATTGCTGCATGGCGCCACTGCTCTTGAGCGCCAAGGAGCGCTCGTTTTCCAGGCTAAGCAGTGCCGCAACTGCCATTCCCTTGGCGACAGTGGCGGGCAAAGAGGTCCGGCTCTCGACGGTGTTGCTGTGCGGCTCACGCAGAACCAACTCATCCGCCAGGTGATCCAGGGAGGCGGTAACATGCCGGCATATGGGAACAACTTGAGTCCGGCGGAGACGACTGCGCTGGTCGCATTTCTTGAGACGTTGCATCCGCCAAGGCAAAATCCGGCCCGCGATGCTTCACGCGACACGGTGCTGAGCGAGAACCCGGTGAAGAGTCCCGGCGGGCAGCCATAGGATTAGAATTCATGCCACTCCTTCATCATGGCGGAATCGAATCGTCTGGGGTGTGGCTGACCCTGAGCATCGCGCTCACCGCATTGGTCTACCTGCGGGGATGGCTTCGTCTCCGTTCGACGTCCGCGAGCGGCATTTCGGTCTGGCGCGTTATCAGCTTTCTTCTAGGACTTTGGCTGATCTGGGCTGCCATAGCCTCGCCGATAGCTGCGCTCGATCATGAATTACTGACCGTTCACATGTTGCAACACCTTCTGCTCATGACGCTCGCTCCTCCGCTGATCTGGCTGGGCGCGCCCTTCATGATGTTGTTGCACGGTCTTCCGCGACAATTCGTAGACAAGGTTATCGGTCCACTGCTCCACTCGGCGCCTGTACAGACGACGGGAGGGATGCTCACACAGCCCGCGTTATGCTGGTTTGCCGCCGCCGCGGCGTTGGTGGGATGGCATATTCCGGCGCTATTTACGCTGGGGCTTCAATCCGAAGGCTGGCACCTTGCGGAGCACGCATCCTTTCTCGCAACCGGCCTTCTTTTCTGGTGGCCTGTGGTTCAGCCCTGGCCAAGTGTTTCGAGGGGGCCGGAGCTGTCGATGATTTTGTATCTCTTTCTTGCTACCTTACCGTGCGATATCCTTTCTGGATTTCTTGTGTTCTGCGACCGCGTAGTTTATCCGGTGTACTTCGCCTCGTCACGACCGTTCGGCATTTCTGCTCTCGAAGATCAGCAGTGCGCGGGCGCGTTGATGTGGACGTTTGTCACAGTTGTCTATGTCGTTGCTGGTGCGGTTCTCGCAACGGGGGTGCTCTCGCGGCAGAGTTTCCGCGAGGACGAAATTGGCTCAGTCGGAATTACGTGGCAATCAAGTAGCGCAAAAGGTGCTGCAGACCTGGAGGCATTCTAACCGTGGTCACCCAGCCCATTGTTGCTCCGCTCGATGTTCCTGCCCTACAACACAATCGTGTGATCGAGACGGCATTATCCGACTACTGGGCGCTTACCAAGCCGGAAGTCAACCTTCTGATCGTGATCACAACTTTCGCTGGGTTCTACTTGGGTCGTGCAGCGTCGTGGCGGGATTTTCCGTTCCTGCTAATGCTTCACACATTGGTGGGAACATTGCTGGTGGCCAGCGGCGCCGGCACCTTGAATCAATACATCGAACGACGCTTCGACGCTCAAATGCGCCGGACGGCCCGGCGGCCACTTGCTGATGGCCGTCTCAAACCTTCCGCAGTCCTCTGGTTCGGTCTGGCTCTTTCCCTGATCGGCAGCGTTTATCTTTCTGTAGCCGTTAATCTGCTTGCAAGCCTCCTCGCAGTGTTAACTTTGCTCTCCTATTTGTTCTTGTATACCCCGCTCAAAAGAAAAACACCGTTATGCACACTGGCTGGGGCATTTCCGGGTGCCATGCCTCCGTTGATCGGCTGGGCAGGCGCATCAGGTAAGGTGGGCTTCGAAGCATGGGTATTGTACGCGCTGCTTTTCCTATGGCAGTTCCCACACTTTATGGCAATCGCCTGGATGTACCGGGACGATTACGACCGTGCAGGCTATTTGGTTTTACCTCCTGAAGGCCCCGCCAGGGACCGCTTCGTGAACTTCCAGACCCTTTGGCCACTCTCGGGTCTGGTAGCCCTCAGTCCCTTGTTGGCCTCAGGAGGTCAGCCGTTCTCGCTCTGTGGCATAGGAGTCTTTCTCCTAAACCTGGGTTTTTTCTGCTGCGGAGCGCAATTTGTGGTTCGTAGAACTAATGCAGCGGCACGGTGGCTCTTGACGGCTTCGATTATTAACCTTCTCTCCTTATTTATATGGATGGTCTTTCTGAGGGCTGGCGGGCTTACTGGCACCGTGGTTTCGAATCCCTGGTAGCTGAATATAAGGAAAAGAGCAACCAGGTAAGTGGCTTATCGCCGAATGTCTCGCGTCTTGCTACTGGCCGGCCGTCCGCGTTGGAGTACTCTCCAACTCTCTTACGTCAACGGTTATTAGGTTGCGCATCACCTGTATAGTTTCAGCGGTTGGAACTCCAAACTCAAGTGCGCATCGCTCACATGGACGTGTGACGGATGCTATTTTATGGTCGTAGACGGCCGACAGTGTTTCCAAGCGCGCAATCATGGTGCGGGTTGCATCCAACTTCAGTTTCCGCTCCTGTTGCTCTGTCAAATCTCCGGATTCCATGCGTTCGGAAATCTGCCGCAGGTTAGCGTGGACATCTCGAAGCAAGCCGTTAACGCGATCCGCGTAGTCCTGCAGGAGCATAGAGGCTGTCTCATCGCTCGCGTTGTTGTTTTGGCTCGGTGCGTTTTGTGCGAATGCCGGAACGATTGCGAGGCATACAAGAATGATGTACAGAGTATTTTTCATTTCGCGTTACCTTCTGATCCCGGGCAACAGAACAAACCCCATGTAATGTCTAAGGCGCATGTAAAGCCGACCCTCTTAATGACGAGCAGGCACACAGCCAATATCGCAACGACGAACTGACGCCGGAAACGGGTCTGCCAGAAGACACTTCCGGGGATTCGTCCACCCAAACGACACCAAGATGTGAGCATCTCGCTGCCGACCAACTGCCACCTGCCAATCCGATCCCGTTAGTGGGCTTGAGGTTATTGCTCAGTTCGTGAAGTGTATTTCATTGGAAAACGCGGATGCGGACCTTTTCAATCGCTATTTCAAACTCGCCAGTGACGCTGCCGGCTTCGCGGGGGTTCTGGGATGCTGGTGTCTTGCGCTGCTTTGTTCCGCCCTATTGCGAAAACGGCGACTGGATTGCACATAGAGAGTACTGAAAGTCGGAGCCCGGGGTGATAACGGTCATGAAAGACACATTTTCGATGGCTGAACTGATGGCTTTGCGGAGGGACCTACTTCAGGATCTGATCGATTCGCGCGAGGCTGCCGAGTTAGTTCAAGTGTTCCTGATGGGACGGGGTTATGGCGCGTCGCCCGAAGCGGCCCTCGACGCCGCAAGCCGCGTCGAGATGTCAGGGTGTTCGATGCCGGTACTGAGAAGAGAGCTGGAAACTCTGGCGTTGGTGATGTGAGCGCATGCAAAAAAAGGACGGAGCGCTCACCAGAGGAATGAGTTCTAAACCGCGGTGCGAGTAATCACGGTTGCACTGCCGCCAATGGCCCTCTAGGCTGTCCCCCCGACCCGATCGAACTCCCGTTCCTGCGGCCTCTCAACAATGCGGCTTAGGTTTACTGAGAACACCGCCTGACCCTAGTCGCAAGCGCTCGGCCAGAGTTATGCTGAGAGGCGATTATCAATTGAAACCTCCAGAGCAATAGTGCTCGGGATGGAGAGTTCTACCTCGGTACCCGCACTTGCATTGCTGTAGATTTTGAGTAGCCCGCCGATTTTCGCTGCCCGCTCCCGCATGCCTGCCAATCCCCAGTGTCCCTCACGCCCGGCTGCGAGCACTTGGGGATCGACGCTACAACCGTTGTCCCGAACCCTCATGCGCAGCTCACTGTTGGCATATTCAAGTTCGACCTCAACCCGGGTGGCTTGAGAGTGACGAAATGCGTTGATGAGAGCCTCCCTGCCAATTCGATAGATCTCATACTGGATGGCTAAATGCAGAGGGCGCTTCTCTCCGATAACCGAGACCCGAAATTCAACGTCGCATGGAACTGCGAGTTCGCGCTGAATGCCCGAAAAGGCCTGAACCAAGTCGAGGGGGACAGTGTCAGGTAGGCGAAGGCCCTGAAGAGCTTTCCGGCCGTCCTCTATCCCTTGCTCCATAAGCTGCAGAATTCGATCCAGTCGCACTTTCATCGGCGAATCGGAAGGCACGCCATTCACGGTTGCACCAAGTTGCATCGAGGCGCTCAAAAAGTTCTGCAACAGCGTGTCATGGAGTTCCTGGGCAATTCGAGTGCGCTCTTCCAGACGCACGTTTTCTTGCCGAACCCGTTCTTCCTCCTGTTTACGCGATTCAATTTCCGTTGCGCTCACATACCATCTTCTGACTCGGCCTTCCTCTACCAAGGGGTTGTACCGCCACAGGAACCACCGGTAGATGCCGTCTTTTCCACGCTGTCTTGCATCAAGTTCAAACGGGTTACCCTCGGAAAGCCCACGCTCGCGTGCGGCTCGCATCTTCTCCACATCGTCGGGATGAATTGCCCTGCCGATCATGTCCTTGGACCGAAACTCCTCAAGTGTCAGACCTGTATATTCCCGGGCCATCCGATTTACGTATATCCACTCGCCGTCCGGTCCCAGCACCACAATCAACTGGGGGACAAGGTCCACAAGTTGCTGGAGTTCCTGTTCCGCACGCTTGCGCTCGGTGATATCGATCACCGTCCCCACGAACTCACCGAAATCGCCCGAGCGGTCGAGGACCGCATGGCCTACGACGTGAATGTCCCTGACCCCTTTGTCCGGATGAACGAGGCGGTAGTCAAATTCAAAATCCGCCTTGTCGCTAATGGCTTTCTCGTACTGTTCCCGGACGGGAGCCTGGTCGTCTGGATGAAGACGCTGAAAGAAGGTTTCGAATCGCGGTAGCGGGCCATGCGGGTCGAAACCCAGCACCCGATAGCACTCCTCCGACCAGTATCTAATGTCACCGGTCACAGGGTTCCAGGCCCAACTGCCGGTTTGGCTCAGCCTCTGCGCTTCCGCCAAGTACGCTTCGCTTGTGCGGAGTTCCTCTTCTGCTCGTTTTATCGACGTCACGTCAGTCGCTGCCCCTACAAACTCGCGGTTGCCGGATGCATCTTGTAGTGCGTGGGCCAGGGCGTGGACGTGTTTGACACTCCCGTCAGGCAGCAGCCAACGATAGGTGTGCTCGAATTGTGTCGCCCCCGCAGAGGCACTCTCGATGACCTTCAGAAAGTCGGGTCGTTCCTCGGGATGGACGCGCTGCACCAATAAATCTATTGTTGGTTTCACCGCGTGGTCGTATTCGAAGATGCGATAGGTCTCTTCTGACCAGACAATCTCTCCAGTATCGGGTTTCCACCCGAAGCTACCTGTATGACTGAGCCTCTGGGCTTCGGCCAGGTAGGCTTCACGGCGCCGGAGTTCCCGAGTCAGTAGCTCGTGCTCGGTAACGTCCATCGCAGTGCCAACGATTCTTTGCAGCGTGCCATCCTCGATTACGGGGGTACCCACACAACGAATGTATCGGAGTTCACCGTTTGGTCGCACAATTCGCTTGGTGGCATCACATCCCAAAGCTTCCGCCACCATTTTCTTGATAAGCGATGTCATGAACTGGAGATCCTGCGGATGGATCAGGGCGAAGTATTGCTCAAGGCTGGGCCCTTCTTTCGCCGGATCAAGACCGTACATGTGGAAAAGTTCGTGCGACCAGTAAGGGAAAAAACCCGCAGGGTCCAAAACCCAGCTGCCCATGTGGGCAAGCCGCTGCCCTTCGGCCAGATAATACTCATTACGCCGCAGGGCGTCCTCCGCTCGTTTGCGATCTTCGATGTCGGTCGTGACCCCATACCACTTGACGATGTTTCCATCTTCATCTCGGAGCGGCACTCCGCGGTCCAAATGCCAGCGATATTGCCCATCCGAGCGTCGGGAACGCACCTCGCTCTCGTGAGGCTTGCCGGTAGCAACCGCTTCCATCCACTTACTTGCATGTCGCTCAAGGTCATCCGGGTGAACTAGCGCTTGCCACCCTGATCCTGCCGTGTCTTCCGCCGATGACCCCGTGTACTCCACAAATCGCTTGTTAACGTAAGTATTGGAGCCATCGGGCAGAGCACTCCACACTAACGCCGGAATGGTATCGATCGCATCGCGAAGCTCTCTTCCACTTCTGCGCAGTTCCTCCGTTAATCGCTCTTGCTCGGTAACATCCATCCCTGTTCCAAGGAACCCCTGGAAAGTCCCCCCTTGCGTGACCGGTATACCCACACAACGTATGCGACGAATCTCGCCATCAGGCCGCACAATTCGTTTTGTGAAGTCGAATGCAAGATGGTCATCCAACATCTTCGCCATGCCTTGTTTCATGAACGCGCGATCTTCCGCGTGTACAAGAGCCAAATATTCTTCTACCGTTGGCGGCTTGCCGCCCGGAGTAAGACCATAGATCCGAAACAACTCGGAGGACCAGTAACTGAATCCGGTTGCGTCGAATGCCCAGCTACCCATGTGGGCAAGCCGCTGCCCTTCGGTCAGATGAAACTCGTTACGCCTTAGCTGCTCTTCGGCCTGCTTTCTGTCCTCAATGTCGATACTCGATCCGTACCATTTGACAATTTCACCGCGCTCGTCGTGCGCAGCTACTTTATGATGCAGCATCCAGCGATACTGCCCGTCTGCCCTCCGCACGCGCGATTCATGCAGGAAAGGCTCTCCGCTTGCTAGTGACAGCCGCCATCTGTCCACAATGGCGTCGACGTCTTCCGGGTGAATTGCTGCGGTCCATTTCCACCCCAGGATGGCCTCCATCGGAAGTCCTAGATACTCAAGCCAGCGTTGGTTGAAGTAGTCGAGGTAGCCGTCAGGCCTGCTGGTGTGTATCAGCGAGGGAATGGAATCGATGAGGCGTTCGAAATATTTCGATTCGGATTCATTCCCTAGCGAGGCCATAGCGCTCTCATTAAGTACACATCCAACTCTCTAGAATTCGGTCAGGCTCGCCATGAATTGCCGCTCCCGAAATCGTGCCTTTGGTCTTGAGTTCAATTGAAACCTCTTGATCCGCTCGGATGGCAACCCATCTCCACTGGTGGTCATGGCGGGCATTATATGCCATTTTAGATGTTTTCCCATCTCTCCTTGCGTCTCAACTACAGCCTCGTCCTGTCTGGCCGTCAAGGCCATCTTCACCTTCTCCTTCTCGGTGTCAAGGTCTTGTCTTTTGACGAAAAAACCCGGGCCTGTCTGCGAAATTCTGTTCGAAGGCTGATTCACTCTCAGGCACTTGTCGGGAACATGGTGCCTGTCCTGATTGGCCGTCACTTTGCACTGCAAAAGTAGTTCTGAGATATGGAACCTTTTAACGGAGATCTTGCTTCGCCCGGTTCTACAAGGGTGGCATCGACTTTGGCTTTATGGACAGGAACTGCCGCAGCTGGGCTTTTGAAGCAGAAAACCAATCAGCCGTTGGCCGAGAAAGGCAGTGCGCTTAAGCAACTCCGTTGAAGGAGGTTCGATCCTACTTTTTCATCATTGTCGCTATCGATTGAGGCACGTTTTTCTGAACTGGTTCACAAACCATGGTTTCGGTTCCCATGCGGCTGAATGGCTCGCGCTCGCAGTCGTAATCTTACTGGCGCTAGAGCTATTCACCGGGATCATGGAATTTGTCTCTTCGCTTTTTGCGCGCAAACGTGAGGCAGGCGAATCCGAGAACGACTATTGGCGCATACATGGAGGAGAATGACTGGCGTCGATGAACCGCCTGGTGACAAGTTGGGGATTCGTTCTCGGTAAAGCTCTAGCCGCTTCAATTCCGCGAACTCTGCCACAGTTCGTGCCCAGTGGTCTTCCCGGTTTGGCATCTGCGTTGCTCTTCCTAGCAAACGTAGAGAGGCTACGGTTGAAACGCTTAAACATTGATCTCGGTGCCGCACTCGCTGTGGCGTTAGTCCTTTCCGCGCTGGCCTCTGGCCAAAACAATCAAGCGACGTCAAGAACAGCAACCATCATGGGCACCGTTACCGACGTCAACGGCGATGCGATCCCGAACGCGACGGTCGCTCTTAAAGCAGTTGCAAGCAATGACTGCCGTACGATCATGACAACCGAGACCGGGATGTTCGAGTTTCACGATGTGCTACCAAGCATTCCGTATCAGCTCAGCATCAACGCCAAGGATTTTGCAGACTGGGTATCTGCCCCGATCATACTGAATCCGAATCAGTTCAAAATTGTGACCGGTATCCAACTGCGAGTTGCAACCGAGCGCACCACTGTCGATGTTCATTACGACCCTGTCGAGGTTGCTACCGAGCAGTTCAAGGCCGAAGAAAAGCAGCGCGTGTTCGGAATCATTCCCAATTTTTACGTTTCTTATGAGAGCAATCCTGCACCGCTGACGACAGGAATGAAGTTCAAGCTGGCTCTGAAGGTCTCGACAGATCCAGTTACGGCTGCGGGAATCTTCTTTGTCGCCAGTGCCAAACAAGCTGGAAATACTCCGGACTATGGCCAAGGATGGGGAGCATATGGTAAGCGCGTTGGCGCAGTCGCCGCCGATGGTTTTTCTGACATCATGATCGGAGGCGCCATACTGCCATCATTGTTGCATCAGGACCCGCGCTACTTCTACCAGGGAACTGGTACCACTGGCTCCCGAATCCGCCACGCGGTATTCAGTCCCTTTGTGGCAAGAGGGGACAATGGAAACTTGGAACCAAACTACTCTAGCTTGGGCGGCGTTCTAGCATCATCCAGCCTCGCAAACCTTTACTATCCCAGATCCAATCGTGGTGCCGGGCTGGTGTTCGGAAATCTTGCGATCGGCGTCGCTGAACGAATTGGCGCAAGCGTGGCCCAAGAGTTCCTTCTCGGCAAGATCACCCGGAGAGGTGGTCACATGAAGTAAACAACGAGGACGAGGGTTTCCATTCCCAGGGCGAGTGACGAACCTCTGGGTCAAACGAAAACAGCACGAAGCAATGAAACTTTCAGTCGTCTTAGTTGCTCCTAATCGATAGTACAAATTCGCTCGGCCCACCACTCAGTAACCATGGAGGCTGGATCCTACGGCAACCGCTCCAAAGTTTCGCATTGATGTCGACATTCATAATTTGCCGATGGATTCCTCGCGGGAGCCGGTGAGACCGGCGGCCCCCGAAGTTATCGCTTGTTGACGATAAGTCGCCTTTCATTGAGGGGTTTTGAGCGGTATGGTCCGATGTCGTCAAGTCTCGTCTCACTCTCACGTCGTGCTCACAAACACAGCTTCATAGCCTCGATATCTCATTCAGCATACAAGGCTGGCTGAGTGAGTTTATTTGTCCTGTATCGTCAAGACGATGTTCGGGAGTTTAGCGCCACACTGCCTCTCCTGTTCCCGAGAGTGCTCTGTCCAGATAGGTTGCCGCGCTGATCAGCGCAAGATGCGTAAAAGCTTGCGGAAAGTTCCCGAGATGTTGTCCGTTCGAACCAAGCTCTTCGGAATACAGGCCAAGATGATTGGCATATCCTAAGAGCTTTTCAAACAATAACTGCGCCCTTTCCAACTCACCAGCACGGGCCAGGCATTCGACATACCAGAATGAGCATGCGGTGAAGCTCCCTTCTTCACCTGGAAGGCCATCGACGTGGCTGCGTTCTACCTCGTAACGACGGACCAGTGTATCTTCAATCAGTCTGCTTTCTATCGCTTTCATCGTCGAGAGCCACATCGGGTCCACTGGACTGATGAACCGCATCATGGGCATCAGCAGTGCCGAAGCGTCTAAATCTTTTGTTCCTTTGGCTTGCACGAACGACTGAAGTTCGTCGTTCCAGAAGTTCGTAAAGATGTCATTCCGGATTTCGTCTCGCGTGCGTTGCCACACATCGAGAGGACCCGAAAGCGAGCGTTTCTGGGCAAGGCGCAAAGCGCGGTCGAACGCGACCCAACACATCACGCGAGAGTGAAGGAATTCTTTCGCGCCGCCACGGACCTCCCATATTCCCTCGTCAGGCCGCTGCCAATTCTTTCCCAGCCAGTCCAACATACGCTGAACAGCCTGCCATCCGACGTACGAAATAGGATCGCCGTATTTGTTTGCAAGGTAAATGGCGTCCATCATCTCACCGTAAATATCCAGCTGAAGTTGCTGATACGCGGCGTTACCGATGCGTACCGGCTGGGACTTTTCGTACCCGCACAAATGATCCAAGGCGAACTCGTCGAGCTTTCGCCTGCCATCGATCCCATACATTACTTGCAAGGGGCCGCGCTCCGCGTCATCAATCGCCCGCGCTTTCAGCCAGACAATGAATGCCTCTGCCTCTTCAACAAAACCCAGGCGGATCAGTGCGTAAAGTGTGAATGTTGCATCGCGCAACCAAGTGAAACGATAGTCCCAATTACGCACTCCCCCAATATTCTCGGGCAGAGAAAACGTCGGCGCCGCAATTAATGACCCGTGCTCCTGGCTGATGAGCAACTTCAGCATCAAGGCCGAGCGGTTGACCATTTCTCGCCACCGACCTTTATATTTCGATTTTGCAATCCACTTCTTCCAATATCGGGATGTTCGCAGGAAGTGTTTTCCGACGACTTTCATCTCATGTGGCTGACCTCCAGGCCGCGGGCCACCCAGTACGAAAGTCGCGGTCGCGCCGGCTTGCAGGCTGAACTCTGAGGCTACATCCTGAGACTGTGGTCTAAGAGCAACTGTGGAATACAAAGCCATCGGCGAGTAAGTGCTGTCAGCAGGGATGAAGATCGCGCAGCCCTCCGAGATTTCTGTCCGGTGCGCTGATCTTGCATAGTCAAATCGTGGCTGGCAACACATTTTGAAACTTACGTTGCCTCTGATTACGGAGACCGTTCGAACGATCTCATTCGCATGTTCTCCGCTTTGCTGAATAGGCATGTAATCTGTCAGCTCAGCTACACCTTCTTCGGCAAGGAAGCGCGTCAGCAAAATATTTGTATCCGGCAAGTAGAGCTGGCGTATGCGCATGTTCGTGAGCTGGGGCGCAATCTGAAAGCGGCCACCTTTGCTGTCATCGAGCAGCGCCGCAAAGACAGTTGGAGAATCGAAATCCGGGTAGCAGAGAAAATCGATCGAGCCGTTCATGCCTGCCAGCGCAATCGACCGCATGTTACCGATAACGCCGTAATTCTCGATAGGCTGAAAACTCATAAATTGGAACCCACGAAGGACCGTTAAGCATGTCCGATGCAAAACTCGACTCGTTGGAGCAACATCGCCATATCACTCGTTGACCGAGAAGAGGTTTTAGTTATCGTCAGGGCAAATGCGCCCAACTAGCTTACAGATTTCGTTCCAAAGTTTTGGTGCTCATCGGTCGAACGATTGTCATAACTGCTCCACATCGAGAGGGATTTAGCCCAATCTTAGCTGATCGTTGGCGAAAAATCCCTACTACACTTATGGACCTGCCCGCCCAATTCTCAAAGAGTCTACTGGCCTGATCTCGACGGTTACTCCCCGACGCTCACCACGCGCCGTCCACCGAGAGCAAGAATGATACTTCACCGTCATCGTTTGGGCCACTGCGGTGCACTCTCCAATCCTTGGCAAAGCCATTACCACTCTGGGCCGCGAGGGTATGGACTCGAGAGCTATCGGCGGATCACGCCTCTATCGCTGAGTGTGCGCTGGCATTTGTTAATTATTACCCGAACGAGGTACTAATGGTTACCCGCACGAGGTACTCGTCAGACCGTCTCCCGTGGTAGAACAAAAACACTGCATCTCGTGATGTGTTCTCGGCGAGATCGTGCGAGAGTTGTCATGTAGGGCGGGGGAACGGACATGTGGATGAGATCATGCGCTATTTGTAAAGCACTCTTACGCAAGCTCCGGTTGCACGACTCAGTGCAATGTCAATGTGGATGGACTTGGTAGGACCGCCCGAGTCGAAAGCCAAGAAGGCCTGGCGGACAGAGACTCATGAATCAAGGAGATTGTCATGGCAAAGGTAATTGAGTTTTACATTCCGGAGAATGCTCGGAAACCACGCAGGTGGGCTCCAGAACAGCAACTCGGAAAAGTTATCGAGTTTCGCTCGCAGGCGAAAAAATCAGCCTAGCCGTTTTTCGCCTTGCGACCGTAGCGTCCTCGCTAATAACCCACCAATGAAGCGGCTGTTCGTAAGCCAGAACAGCCGCTCCCACCTCTCCGTTTAGATGGAACACCGAATTAATATGTGTGTGGTGGCACCGACCGGTCGGAAATAATATTCGCTGATTGCTGTTCTAGTAACTGTTCCAACACCCTGTAACACTCATTGACCAGGGTAATGGTCAACATTCTGGGTTGTGCGGGAACGGAGATCCGGGGCGTGCGACACAGGTGGGTTTAACCTGTGGCATGTCTCACGTACCGTTGAATCCATTCTGTCACGCGGTGAGTCATATAAGTTGTTTAGAATGATGGTGGCCAGGGACGGACTCGAAACCTTTTTGGGGTGTTTACTATCAGTCTGACCCTTTAGAATCAAGGACTGCATTGCCTTTCAAGGACTGCAGGGACGGTTCGACAGTACAAATCCAGTACACGGGATCCAGCGATTTCAGAACTCACAACACTTCGCGCATGTCTGGCGGACGCACCCCGCAGCAGTTACGCGCTGAGCGCAAGCAGGCACAGTCACATCTGGATAAGTTGAACACCCTGGAATTAGTGTCATCCGTGCCGATTTCATCGACGGTCAAGACGTGCCAGCGCGTGCGTTTCACCGCAGAACAGTTCGCTTTACCTGCCACAAAGCTCAGACGCCATCCGTATCTCTGCGAGGGGGCACAACCATAACCCTCAGCCCGAATAATCGTGCATCCAGCGAATAGGCTCCAGGCCCGAGGAGCGCGAGCGCAATGGAGTTCAGGACCAAAGAAACCACCAGCCAATCGAAGCGAAGACCAATCAGAAGATCCGCAATCGCATATACACATACGATGGATGACACCACGGGCGTGAATATTCCGATCGCGAGCGCTATCGACACCAACACAGCGCCCGCGAAGAGCAAATGCAATGAAGGCAGGTCAGGCCGACCCGCCATGCTCACGAGGAGAATCGCTGCCACCGAAATTCGAAGCAGCAACAGGGCAAACCCCGGCCCTCCTCGCGGGAACATGGAAAACAGCCGCTGCACGATACTTAGGATAATGGCTTTCGCCGATGAGCCATACCCTAATTGAAGCTATAGCTCAATACCTCCCTAGAGGGATTCTTCAGCGTGTTGAGAGCATCCCGCCGAACGGGCGCAACATTGCTTCAACTCGCCACCTCGAGCCAGACGTGACTAGCACGCTCGCGTCGTTCGCCATGGCCGGTCTCGGGACGGTTGCCGCTTCATTGGAGCCGGCCAGGAGCTGGGACCGAGGTTGGATTGACGGTTCCTGCGGCGATGGCTTATCGGTCGCTCGCAAAATCGAAGGGTTCTTGGTTTCGCCGATCTTCCAGCATGGGTGGTTGAACAATGACGGCAAGCCCATTCGAATTCTTACACTAGATGATCATCCGGTATTGCGCGAAAGGGATCGCAGCGATTCTGGCGAGTGAGCTGGACATGGTTCTCGTCGCGGAAGCGGGTAACGGGCGAGAAGCGGTCGAGCAATTCCACGCTCATCGTCCCGACATTACTCTCATGGATCTGCAGATGCCGGTCATGGGTGGCAGTGACGCAACTGCAGCCATTCGCAAGGATTTTCCTGACGCGCGCATCATATTCAAAACTGTCCGGGAGTGAATCACGATGAGTTCGACCGTCGCAAGCGCTCGCAGCTTCACTGGACGTAACAATGAACGCGACGAGCGTTGCAATCGAGCACACAATTATCGGAGTATTCGCCGTAATCTGCCACCTCACGTCTGACCGCAGTTGTCGCCTGCCGAGCATTTTCTGGGTTTGGCCGCTTAGCCCATCTGACCTTCTCCCTCTCGGTGTCAAGGTCCTGCCTGGTGTCAAGTTCTTGCCTTCTGACGAAAGAACGCTGGCCTTGCCCGCGAAATTCTGTGCGAAGGCTCATGCACTCTCAGGCATTCGCCGATCATGATGTCAATCCGGCTGGACGCCAGTCTGCATTGTAAAAAGTAGTTCCGAAGAATGGAACCCGATAGCGGAGAGTCTTGTTCGTTCCGGTCTAGAAAGGTGGCATCGACTTTAGCCTTATGAACAGGATTTGCCTCGCTATCGATTGAGGCACGTTTTTCTGAACTGGTTCACACACATGGTTTCGGTTTCTCACGCGGCTGAATGGCTCGCACTCGCAGTCGTAATCTTGCTTGCGCACGCGTTATGCATCGGCGCACTGAAATTTGTCTCCTCGCTTCTTACCCACGAACGCGACGCACGCGAATCCGAGAAGGACTATTGGCGCACACATGGAGGAGAATAGAATGGCTTCGCACACCTCCCCAGCCGCTTCAATTCCGCGAACTCTAGCACAGTTGCGCAGAAATGCCCGCGGATTCCTTCATGCGTAACTCACGGCAATCTGCGGCTTCACACCCTCGAATCTCGCGAGAGTTGCCCGTTGAGAGCGACCCTTCCATTTTGGCCCTACTCGTGCAATCGCAATGTTCGCGAGCGAAGCTGCAGAGTTAACTTTTCGGCGCGCTGGATGCGCAAACTATCGCGCAACTTGGTTGCGAAGAGACGGCGCCGGACCAACCACTCCGCAAACTCTCGCTTCCGGTCGCGATCTTCGCGATCAACTTAGGACTGCTGGTATCGCCAGTACAAAAAGGAGAATGAATGAGCTCATCAAACGGAAATCGTCCCAAGCTTAGCGAGAAGGGACTTCTTACGCCTGATAACTGTGTTGTGGCGTTGATTGACCATCAGCCACAGATGCTCTTTGGAACATCGAATTTCGACCGACAGGGAATCATTAACAACACTGTCGCTCTTGCAAAAGCTTCCCGAGTGTTTGATGTGCCTGTGGTACTCACCACTGTCGAAACGAAATCCTTTAGCGGCCAAATGTGGCCTCAACTCCGAGCTGTATTCCCGGGCCAGGAGCCTATCGAGCGTTCATTTATGAACTGTTGGGACGACAAGAACTTCGTGGCGGCCATTGAAAAGACAGGACGCAAGAAGATCGTGCTTGCCGGGCTGTGGACGGAGACTTGCGTGGCGCTTCCCACGATACAAGCGATCCACGACGGCTACGAAATCTACGTGCTGGAGGATTGCTGCGGCGACGTGAGTCAACTCGCTCATGACAACGCTATGAAGCGAGTAATTCAGGCGGGAGCAAAACCCGTGACGTCACTCTCAACCATGCTGGAGTGGCAGCGCGACTGGGCTCAAAGGGAAACCTACGATGCCGTGATGGACATTGTGAAGAACCATTACGGAGCGTATGGGATCGGGGTCGAGTACGCGTACACGATGGTACACGGAGCGCCGCCCACGACATTTCCCGAGTATGCAGTTCCTGAGCTGGCTGGAGCTCACAAGTAGAAACTCAGCGGGCGGAGCCTCCTCCGCCCTTCTCAATCCATTCGGAAAAACCTGAAAGGAAGATTACCGTGTCTGCTGAAATCATCTTGCACAACGCCAGGATCGCCACGAATGGCGTGCCCTCGTTTGTCGAGGCGATCGCTATTTCTGATGGAAAGGTAACTGCCACCGGTGGAAATGAAGAGATTCTGCGTCTCCGCGGGCCGGTGACGCGCGTCGTCGATGGCCAGGGACGCACCGTCATTCCTGGACTAAACGATTCGCATATGCATCCGATCCGCGGCGGGCTCAACTACAACCTTGAATTGCGCTGGGATGGTGTACCTTCGCTCGCCGACGCTCTGCGCATGTTGAAAGAGCAGGCGGCGCGGACGCCTGCTCCGCAGTGGGTCCGAGTTATCGGAGGGTGGACAGAGTTTCAGTTCGCCGAGGGCCGGATGCCAACGCTCGATGAGATCAATGCAGCAGCGCCAGACACACCCGTCTTCGTGATGCATTTGTACGACAGAGCGCTGTTGAACGGAGCGGCGCTTCGTGCTGTGGGCTATGACAAGAATGCCCCGGAGTTTCCGGCCGGTGAAGTTCAACGCGACCGTCACGGGAACCCCACAGGTCTTCTTATCGCGAAGCCGAACGCAAATATTCTCTACTCCACCCTGGCCAAGGGGCCGAAACTTTCGCGCCAGGATCAGCTTAATTCTTCACGGCAGTTCTTCCGCGAACTGAACCGTTTTGGAATCACCAGTGTCATCGATGCGGGCGGCGGATTTCAAAACTATCCCGACGACTACGGCGTTGTGAACGAACTGCACCGCAACGCAGAGCTTTCCCTCCGGCTTGCTTACAACCTGTTTACCCAGAAACCGAAACAGGAACTGGGCGACTTCCAGAGCTGGACCAAAATGACAAAGCACGGAGACGGCGATGATTTCTATCGCGTCAACGGCGCCGGGGAAATGCTCGTATTTTCCTGCGCAGATTTCGAAGACTTTCTTGTGCCACGGCCAGACATGCTCCCCATCATGGAGAGCGAGCTGAAAGCGGTGATCCGACACCTTGTAGAGAATCGCTGGCCGTTTCGCTTGCACGCGACATACAACGAGACGATCGAGCGAGCATTGAACGTTTACGAAGAAGTGAATCGAGAGATTCCGTTTGACGGCCTGCACTGGTTCTTCGATCACTGCGAAACGATCACCGATCGCAATATCGAACGTGTGAAAGCGCTGGGCGGCGGAATCGCGGTGCAGAATCGCATGGCATTCCAAGGCGAGTACTTTGTCGAGCGATACGGGGCACAACAAGCCAAACGCACACCGCCGATTCGGAGAATGCTCGAGATCGGCGTTCCGGTTGGGGCCGGCACAGACGCAACGCGCGTCTCAAGCTACAACCCGTACCTTTCCCTCTATTGGCTTATCACTGGCAAGACCATCGGCGGCCTCAGCCTTTATCCACAAGAGAATCGGCTCGATCGGGCGGAAGCACTCAAGCTCTACACGATGGGCAGCAGTTGGTTTTCAACAGAAGATGGTAAGAAGGGGGCGCTTGCTCCTGGGCAGCTGGCGGACTTGGCCATTCTTTCCGCGGATTATTTCTCGATTCCGGATGAGCAGATCAAGCAGCTCGAATCCGTGCTCACGATTGTAGGTGGGAAGATCGTTTATGCCACCGAAGAATTCTCAAAACTCGCGCCGCCAGCGTTACCGGTGAGTCCAAGCTGGTCTCCTGTCAAAGAGTATGGAGGTTATGCAAAGGATCAGCCCGAAGTTGTCGGCGTCTCGCACCGCGCTTCCTCTTCCGATATTGAGCCACCAGATCATGGCCGGGCAAAATCGCACGTGCAAGTGCTGGGCGACCTCGGCCTTTGGGAGTTGGGTTGCGACTGCTTCGCATTTTGAAATACAGCAGCCGAATTCTCATTAAGAACAAAGAGAGAATGGAAATGCCAAATATCACTGACAAAGTTGTAGTAATTACCGGGGCCAGCAGCGGTGTTGGCGAAGCCACAGCCCGCCATCTCGCGGGGAATGGCGCGAAAGTCGTGCTCGGAGCGAGGCGCAAAGATCGGATCGATGCCCTCGTCAGGGAGATTACCGGCAAGGGAGGCAACGCTCTCGGTTTCAAGACGGATGTGACAAGGCGCGAAGATGTCGAGGCATTAGTCAAAGGCGCCGTTGACAAGCACGGCCGAATCGACGCGATCGTGAACAATTCCGGGATCATGCCCATCGCGCCTATGGCGGCGCTCAAGATCGAAGAATGGGATCGAATGATCGATGTCAACATCAAGGGCCTCTTGTATGGAGTGGCCGCGGTACTTCCGATCATGCAAAAGCAGAAGCTGGGCCACATCATCAACATCGCTTCTGTCGCTGGCTTCAAAGTCTGGGCCCCAGGCGGCACCGTATACAGTGCGACGAAGTTCGCCGTGCGGGCGCTGACTGAGGGTCTTCGGATGGAGCACAGGGCCGACAACATTCGTTGCACCATAGTCTCTCCTGGCGCGGTTGCTACGGAGCTGCCCGAAAGCAGCTCGGAGGAAGGCACCAGAAAGAATTTGCGCGCGTTCTACAAGATGGCTATTCCGGCCGACTCGATCGCTCGCGCAATCTCTTACGCCATCGAGCAACCAGCCGACGTGGAAATTGGCGAGATCGTCATCCGGCCCACGGCACAGGACTTCTAATGCGGAAGCAAACTATGCGCCCTCTCTGCTCGCGGGGTTGGCCCCGATTCTTAGTCATTTGGGACATGATTTGTGCCGGAGAAATGTAATGAAAATCTTGTTCATATCCTTTGTCGTTGGTCTGGGTGTGGGTGTCCTTTACGGCCTCATTCGAGTCAAGAGTCCAGCGCCGCCCATCGTTGCGTTGCTCGGCCTGTTAGGGATGGTGCTTGGTGAACAGTTGGGGATATGGGTTCAAACCAAGAAGCTCGACGTTCCGCGTGCTGCGGCTGTCTGCCTTGTCGGCGAGTCCTACGATTCGGCGGCATCCGTCCGAAACGCTTTAGCGGTGTCAGCGCCCGAGGTTGTCGCGCAAATTAGGTGATGGTCAATTTATGAGAAGACGAATGCACTTCAACAAAAGTATCGTTGGAACCTGCGTTGCACTAGTTCTAACGCTCGGTCTCGTGGTTGGATCTCCGCAAGTCGCTTTTGCCCAAAGTGCGCAGACAGCCGGAACCGTAAGCGTTGCCGTAGGGCCGCAGTACGACACCACACATGTCTACGTGGCTCCGGTAGATTTCAATCGCTTCGTGGCAAGTTTGCTCGCGACATTTGGCGGCACAACGACCAAGCAGGGAGTCTTCACAGTAACTCCGACCCAGAGCAGCACTATGTCGCAGCTGGTCCTCACGCCGGTAGGCTCGGTGTCCGTGTTCGGCTTCAAAACACCCATCCCCTATCCATTCGGCTTGGAGCGCACGGGCTATCTAGTCACGGACATGGACGAGGCGGTCCGCGCCGCCAAGGCCACCGGCGCAGACGTGTTCGTCGCTCCCTTCAACGATCCGATCGGCCGAGATGCAATCATTCAGTGGCCCGGTGGTGTGAACACACAATTGTATTGGCATACCACTGCGCCGTCCTATACCCAGCTCCAGACAATCCCGGAGAATCGGGTCTATGTGTCACCGGGCAGGGTGGATGCCTTCATACGCAGCTTTCTTGCTTTCTCCCACGGAAGCGTTGTCTCGGATGAAGCGCGAGCGCCTGGCGTTGAAATCGGAAGGCCTGCAGAAACCTACCGGCGCGTGAGGATCGAATCAAAGTTTGGGAAGTTGACTGCGTTCGTTACCGATGGTCACCTTCCATATCCCTACGGCTGGGAGGTGACGGGATATGAAGTGACGAATCTCGCGGAGACGCTTGCCAAGGCCAAAGCGGCCGGGGTGGAAATTCTGGTCGCTCCCTACCGGGCCGATCAGCGGGATGCGGCGCTCGTGCAATTCCCTGGAGGCTATATCGCCGAGATCCACTCGGCGTTCAGCAAATAGATTGCTGCGGAACGAACTCGGGCAACTAGCGGCTATGCGGTGACTCTGACGAGCGAGGCCTACTCAGCGGGGGGAAACGATTGCAGAAATAAATTCGATGCGCATGCTTCCAATCATCGCGGTCGCGTTTCTCGTCTGCGTGCTGCCTGTGCAAGCCCAGTCGGACCAGACCAGTGGCCTTGTGCTTCCGGATCGTAATTACCACCTGCTGCGGGGAGACGAGGATTGGAGTTTTCTGCGCGACCCGGCCCTCCGGCAGGACTTCTGGGATCCGATAAAGTACATCCCGCTCCGCCGCGACTCCCCCGACTGGTACCTGACGATCAGTGGGGAGGCGCGAGAAGTGTGGGAGCAGACCGGCAACAACAACTGGGGAGAACAGCCATTCTGGAATAACTTTTTTCTTGAGCGCTACATGCTGGGTTTGGACGCGCACTACGGCAAGCATTTTCGAACCTTCGTCGAATTCAAGAGTGGTCTTGAATCTTTCAGAATAGGCGGCCCCAGGCCCATTGACGAGAAGAAGCTAGACTTCCAGAACGCGTTTCTTGACGTCGGAACCGGGGGCGAACAGAACTGGGCCACGCTCCGCCTTGGGATACAAGAGTTGGAGTACGGGGCTGGGCGTTTGATCGACGTGCGGGAGGGCCCTAACGTTCGTCTGAGCTTCATCGGATTCAAGATACTGAGCAAGGTGGGGTCGTGGCGGATCGACACATTCGCTGTCCGACCTAGGGAGGACAACTTCGGATTCTTCGACGACGTGCCCAACCACCAAGTCGGGTTTTGGGGAGTGTACTCGTGGCGGCCACTGTCTCGGGGAGTCTCTGTCGACGCATATTACCTTGGTCTTGATCGCGCGCAGGCTGCTTATCAGAGGGGCACAGCGCCTGAGTCTCGGGAAAGCTTGGGTGCAAGGCTTTGGCATCCGATTGCAGACAAGAAGCCTGGTTGGGACTTCGATTACGAAGGCGTGTGGCAATTCGGCAGCTTTGGATCAGCAAACATCCGCGCATGGACTCTTTCGTCAGACAATGGTTACACAATCCCAACCTGGCGGCTCAGGCCGAGGTTCAGCGTAAAGGCTGACATCTCCAGCGGTGACAATCCGAAAACCAACACGCTGGGAACGTTCAATGCACTGTTTCCGATTGGAAACTACTTTGGGGTGATTGCGGATACCGGTCCCGGACCGATCAACTTCAGAGACATTCACCCGCGCGTATTAACGCAGTGGGGCCATGGGGTGACGCTCTCGACCGATTGGGTTTTCTATTGGCGACAAAGCCTTCTGGACGGAGTGTATAACGTGCCAGCGTCCCTGATCAGGGCCGCTGGAAATAGTACAGCGCGGTTCGTGGGCCAGAGGCCCGGAGTTGAGGCGCGATGGCAAGTAGATCGCCACGTTTGGCTCCAGGCGGATTACGGAATCTTCTACGCGGGGAAGTTCCTGAAAGAGACGCAACCTGGCCGCAACCTCAATTACTGGGCATTGTGGGCCGGGTATAAGTTCTAGGGAGCGATCGTTGAGCGGTACGTGTCCCTCTATTTGGCATGCCAGCCGCGTTTATCAAAGGCCACGAACATGGGTGCCGAATTCACAACAGGCGTCATGGCCACCACTCGTGAAGGTTCGTCCGCACTCGCCTTCACTGTCTTCAAGGTTCTACCGCTCCAGCCCACCGTGAGCATTGACGGCGACTTGCAACAAATCGTTCATCTACCTCCTCCGGAATTAGAGCGTTGGGAGGGAGTCCAGTCCGCAAATGCGTAATAACATCTTGAGGCTGACGGACAATGGCAACCTCTATTGATGTGACTGCGGAAGCTCCGTCGAGTAGCAACTCTATGAAGAGCTTGACGCAGGGGCTGAGTTGCGTGACATCTGTTGTCGTGCTCATATAGGTTGTTCACTAAATTCTGTTGATCGAAGTTTTGCGGAGCCGCGGTCGGCGCACTTCACTCGTTCGCTCTAGAAATTTGTCACCGAACATTGGTTCGCCGCTCTTGGACGCAGTCGCAACCGGCGCCCCTGGACGCTTGGGTCTACGCGACGCGAGCCTTCCCGTGATATGCAGGCGCAAAGACGTCCTGCACAAAGTTTTCAAACGAAGTCGGTGTGGTGTTCTCCCGCGAACGCGGCTCCAACGCAGCGAGGACACCTGCGTTGATCGCCTTGAACATCTCGATGTACACCGCGGCTTTCTTCGGCGTCATACCCATTTGCTCTAACAGCTGCTGCACCTGGTCGTAAGGAAACTGCACGTAACGCAAATCCGGTTTGCCAATGCCGCGCGCAATGATCGCGGTGGCTTCGGCCATCGACAGGTCGCGCTCGCCAAGCAGCTCGCGAGTTTGTTTGCCGGAAAAATCCAGGTTCAGGAGGCGCTGGGCGGCGTAGTCGCCGACATCGCGTGTCGCGGCCATGGGCAGCTTCAGGTCGGGTAGCAGTGCATGTCCGAAGATTCCCATCTCCTGAATCATGCTGATCGCCGCCAGATTGTTCTCCATGAAATATGCGGCGCGCAGGTGCAGAACGTTCAAACCGCTGATCGCGTTCAGTTTTTGCTCCGAAGAATGCAGTCCCGTGACTGGCCCGGTGCCTTCCCGGACATGAGCGCCGTAGCTACTCAAATACACCGCGTAAGGCAGGCCGGACTCCGTCACGGCTTTCGCGATCGCATCGCTCTCTCGCTCTTGGTCTTCCCGGGAGGTAATCGGCGGCAACAGCAAGTATGCTGCATTCGCGCCACTGAAGGCTTTGGTGAGAGCAGCCGCGTTGCTCATGTCGCCCGCGAACGCTTCCGCGCCTTGGCGCACAAAGCGCTGCAGTCGTCCTGGGTCGCGCCCCACGACGCGCACCTTCTTGCCCTTCGATAGCAAGGAATCGGCGATGATCGAGCCGGTATTCCCGCTCGCCCCCAAAATCACATACACGGCGTTCAAAGCAACGGGTGAAGTCATAGCAGTGCCTCCTTGATCTTTTAAAAAGTGTGTCGAACGCCCTCAGGACGATCGCATTGTTTTTGGCCGTCACCCGGGGAATGTGTCGCCAAACATGGGAAGGCCGCTGACAGATTCGGCCTTGGTCGCCTCGTCCTGCAGAACGTCCCAATGCTCTTTCAGAACACCGTCTTCGAACCGGATAACGTCGGCTGCGATCCAAGCGGCGGGCCTTCCCATCCCCGTGAAGCGGCCATGCACTATGACGTAATCACCTTCTGCAACGATGAGCTGGTTCTCATAGTGCAGCGTTTCCGGCACCGAGCGGACGAGATTGAACAGCCCTTCGCGACCTGGTGGTATGTGTGCGCTGTGCTGAATGTAGTTCGGTGACCAGAAGCGCTCTGCCGCCGCGTAGTCACGCTTGTTGAACAGTGTCTCGAAGGCTTCTAGAACGAGCGCTTTATTTTTGGATTCGATCGTCTCACTTGCCATTTTTGTTTTTGCCATCTGCCGACCCTCCTCATTCATCCGAGCGATTGCAGCTGACGCCAGCAAGGCGTCGGGTGCTTAAAGCTTCGAGCCGCCATCGACGGGGATGCTGGCTCCCGTGATCCAGCGGGCTGCGTCTGACGCCAGGAAAGCGACGACGTCCGCGACATCTTCCGGCTTGCCGATCCGTTTCAATGCCTGCATCCCTAGCGCGGCGTCGCGGCCTGCCTCCGTCTTTGTGAAGTTCGACATATCAGTATCGATCACACCGGGCGCGACTGCATTGACGCGAATACCTTGCGGCCCAAGAATGGCAGCCCAGTTCTTGACCAAAGTCTCCAATGCTCCTTTGGTCGAGGAGTAGGCGAGCAACGAAGGGTTGTCCACGCCGGGCTTGCCAACTACGGCGTAGGCCCCGATTGAAGAGATCACGATAATGTTCGAGCCTTCACCTAAAATGGGCAGCAGCTGCTGCACCAGGAAGAACGGGCCGCGCACGTTTGTCGCAAAGAGGTTGTCAAAATCCTCTACCGTATATTCCGCGAGGCGTGCCGCCTTGCTGATTCCGGCGTTGAGCACGAGCACATCCAATCGCTTGCCGACGATCGTACGAACTTCCTTCGCCAGCAGCGTTGCCCCTTCCGGAGTTGCCAGGTCGGCCCTGATTGCGTTCGCGCGCCCGCCTTTCGAAAGGATGCCTGCCACGAGAGATTCCGCATCCTGCGCGGAACGACCGTAGTGCACAAGGACATGCGCACCGGAGTTAGCGAGCACGGATGCAGTGGCCCGCCCAATTCCGCGTGATGCGCCTGTCACCAGCGCGGTTTTGCCTTGAAGTGTAGTCATTCCATATACCCTGACAATCCAAAACGAACACGTTAGCTAGCATCGTCCCAGCCTATTCACGACTCGCCGTTCAGAAAAACGATTTGTCTTGAGCAGCGAGCTGCCGTACTCAAGGAAGATTTAACCAGCGATCATGCCTCCATCGACTGGGATGGAAGAACCTGTCATGTACGACGCATTTCCCGAAGCAACAAAGGCGATCACGTGAGCGATCTCCTCCGGAGTTGCAAGACGCTTGACCGGTACCGTCGAAACGAG
>Ga0210405_10000243_pt1 | contig 76767 bp, 71 predicted proteins | sample IncBWH11MmetaG_FD_155492 | JGI IMG/M metagenome (GOLD analysis project Ga0210405, IMG submission 155492) | Forest soil microbial communities from Barre Woods Harvard Forest LTER site, Petersham, Massachusetts, United States - Inc-BW-H-11-M | ecosystem: Environmental > Terrestrial > Soil >... | reverse complement strand
CGTGAACTGGAGTTGGGAAGCCAGCGCGCGACCGCGGTCGCGCGCTGGCTTCCCAACTCCGAAACATAAGCAAAAAGCGTAAAGGATGTCCCGGGACAAACTGTAAAGCATGTCGTGGGACTTGACATGTTCTTTGCGAGGAGTGGGCTTTTGACTTCTCTTTGCTCTATAACCTGTCGGCCACGCGCCCTGACAGGCGATAGTCCGCTAACTCTTCAAGAGCATTCCTAGTGCGTCACAGCAGATGGGACACCTGGCGCGCAATGGTCAAGGAAAGCATCATCCGCTGCATCGGAGAGCCGGCACTGGCCGCTGATACCGTGACAATATAAGTGCCCGGCTTGGCCTTGCTGCTCGCAGTAATTTTAAGCGCGCTGCTGCCCGATCCCGGAGCGGACAACGTGATGGGAATGAACGTCGCTGAGACTCCGCTGGGCAATCCGGCCACCGAGAAAGAAACAGCGGCATTGAAACCTCCACTGACCGTCACGCTCAGCGTCATGCTCTTATTCGATCCAGCGCTGACCGACAGAGAACTCGCCGAAGCAGTCGCAAGAAACGCTCGAGTGGCGCGAGGAGTCGCGTCGCTCCAGTGGTTGACCAGAACTGCAGCGTCGATCGAACCGAGCCCGGTAGCCTGATCGTATCCCACGGTGGCGTTAAAGCCCGTTTGTCCCGGCACGCTGTTGTTGCCGCTGATAATGTCGTGAAAAACGGACGCGCCGCCCGCCCTCTGCTTGCTGACCAAAGAATAGAAGACGGTGTTGGCGTTGCCTTGCCGTGCCGCCGAGTGCTGCACCACGAGCGCCATCACTCCGGCAAACGATGGAGACGCAGCAGACGTGCCGCCGACCACGTAGAGCGACCCTTCCTGATAGATGAGATAGCCGTCGTGTCCCGCCGAAGTGAGCGAAACGTCAGGGACATCACGCTTGCCATCGGCCGGCACGCCCGTTCCAGCCTGCCAGGAAGGCTTGGCATAGACTGCGCTCATCCCGCCGCCGCTCGCCCACAGTCCGTAACCCGGCGCGCTTTCGTTCCAGGCCAGTTCCGGTATATAGCCTATAGCTGATGCCTGCGTACCTGAAGCATTCGACCCCAACCAGTAAAGCGATGGACTGGAGGCATCGCTGAACTCGGTCCCGCCGACGCAGACGCTGTAGGGCGTCGAGCACAAGCCGTTAACCCCATGTCCATGGGTAGCCGATGAGGCTGACGCCGAATCGCATCCCGCAGCCCCGTTGTCTCCCGAGGAAACGAACACGGTGATGCCCTGCGCCGCAGCCTGTTGCCACAAGCTATTCAGGAATCCATTTCCCGAAGACCCAAGCGAGGCCTCACACAAACCGAAGCTCGTGCTCATCACGGCCGCAAGGTTGTGGTTCACAATGTACTGCGCCGAAAGGTCCACACCATCGCTCGAATTCGTCGACTTCGACACCACAAACTTGATACCCGCATTCTTCGCTACTGCACCCGACCACTCCACATCCAGATCAGCCTCGGTCTCTTCACCAGAACTGAAAATGCCCGGGTCGCTTCCGTTGACGATGATCTGCGGGTCATTGGCCGGCAAGCCAAAGAAAGTTCTGAACTGGCGCACGTCCGCGAGCTTGATGTTGGAGCGGCCGACAATAGCCACAGACTGGCCGCTCCCGTTGATCGACTGCTGATACAGCGGCACGAGATCGTAGATGGTGGCGAAGTCTGCGGGAGCAAGATAGTTCGAGCCACCGCTGGCAAAGTCGGGAGACGGCAGGCGGGCTCCGTTGTGCATCGCCTCGCTGCGAAAGTCGTGAAGCGAGACCACGCCTCCGACGACCTGAGCCAAAGCTGCGGGGATCTCAGGATCTTTCGCGTTGGCGTGATGGAGCGCACCGCCAATCTTATAGGTATGAACCTGGGTATGGAAGGCCGACTCAACCTGCGAGGCGGCGCCACTGAAGAGGATGGAGCGGCGGCCGGCCGTGACCTCTTCCACTTCCATGCCATGACCTTGCAGCCAGCCCACTACCTGCGCCGTGTCGGCTTCGGAGATGCCGAAGCGCTCTCCATACTGCTCCGGTGTGAGCCACTGATGGTAGTAAGCGGACTCGGGGTTGTGCTGCGCTTCCAGCAACTGGTTGAGGGCGTCTTGCTGCGCGGCGTCGGGCAGCAGCGTGAGCAGCATGTGGTTCATCGGATAGCTGGGCGCGACTGCGCCCGCGTCATACTGCGCCGCGGCAAGGGGATGGCGGTTGCCGCGCAGCGTTACTCTTTGCTCATCATCAATGAAGCGCGTGATCCTGTCTCTTACTGGAGCGAACGGAGGCAGCATGAACAGAGGGCTCGGCGGGTCGGCTGGAGGCTGCCCCTGAGCCGGAAGCTCGAGGGAAAGGAACGACAAGACAATTATTAAAGTTAGAAATGAACTGGCGCGACGCAGCAGGGGCGCGAGGAACGGGCGGAACATTTTCTTGGCCTCCGGGACGAGATGCGGGTCGTTACTTCCGACGTCAGGGCTTCTGCTTAAGGCTTCATCGGCGGGGCGTGGGAACACTTGAGGGATCAGCCCGACGTTTGGGGTGACGGGAGTCACCGGTGGGCTCTGTCTGGGAGGATCGTTGTGAGAACGGCTTAATGTTCCGACTGGAACATATGTGAGATATGTTCCAACTGGGGGGGAATGCGGGACGGGGAATGCGGGGACGACGGGGAATGCGGGGACAGACGGGAGTGGCACCATTTCTTCTCCCGATGTCGGAACGCGGGCGAATGCGGGGACAGACGGGAGTGGGCGGCACCACAACAACAAAGGCTGCCGCACCTTTCGCGGTTTGAGGCTGTTACGAAACTCCGAGCTGAATCATAGACGGGCCTTGAGCCTCATTGCCGAGAGTGAGGTTCCGTTCTGGGAGTAGCGACCAAGGCCCTCATCCAGTCGCGAGAGCCAGGCGCAATGCTGTTCCACCAAGCACTTTCAGCATGCGTTTGAAGTTATGGACCATCACCGCCAAGCTAATCTCCGTTTGCGCTCCCTTCAGACCGCGTAGCAGAAAGCGCGGATGTCCGAAGATGTGGTATTTGATCGTCGCAAAGGGATGTTCCACGAGAGAACCGCGCAGTCGCATGACCGCTTGCGTGGCACGGGCATTCATGCGCTGTAGCGCGGCATCATGCAAATGCCGCTTCACCAGACGCCGCGGTCTCACGCTGGAGGGGTCCACGCTGCCTTCGGCGATGTGCGCGATCATAGTCCAGCCGCGCCACGTGGCATAGGGCGTTGCCAAGCGCATATATTAAGGATAGCTAGTAAGCCTTCGGACGTTTCGTCCGCTGCGTCCTCCCGCCAAGCCCCTGATTCCAAAGCTGTCTAGCCGAAGATTCCGCATCGATGTCGGTCTCAGTTTCGGTTCGACCTGGCCGTTCATGGTTTAGTGCCCGAAAACGTAAACCTTCCCCTGCGCAAAGTTATTCCCCACCGTCGCATAAACCGCCCCGGCCGCAATGGTGTTGTCGCGGGCGGTCCCCGACCAGCCCATGGATTCAAGGTACTGCGTGTCCGAGGGAGTGAGTTCGGCAAGCTGTGTGGTGCCATCAAAAACGTAAACCGCGCCAACGTCCTCTAGGCCGTTGATGGTTTCCCCGTTTGCTCCAATCATCAAAAGATTTCCGCTGACGCCCACGGATACGCCGAAGTACCCATAGGCCTGCAGGTTCGGGGATACAATTTCGGCGCTCTGCGTCGCGTTCGCCCATCCAGTCGGCGGTTCGTAGTAAAGGTAAGCCGCGCCGTAGTATTGCGAGCCGTTCGCCGCGTCGCCCACCACAATCGTCGCCCCAGACATCGAAATCGAGCTCCCAAATTCGCCCGAAACTCCTTGCCCGGACGCGGTCAACGCGGCGGTTTCGGTCGTAGTCACCCAGCCCCCGGCTGGCCGAACGTATACGAAGGCAGTTGCCAGGTCTGATCCGGCGACGAGAGTGTTGCCATTGAACGCTAACGATTTTCCCAGGAAGCCGCGTAGCGCGCCATCGGAGTCGGTAAGCCTTGCCACTGGTCTCAGCCCGTTCCTCCAACCGCCCTGTGGTTTCACGAAAACATAAATTACCCCTTGGTCGTTGTTCTCTTCGGGCGCGGCTGCCATGATCGTATCGCCGGCAACGGCCACAGCGCCGAGTCCATCACCACTCGATAATTTCAACTGCGCCGTCTCCGTCATGTCGGCCCAGCCGCTCGCGGGTTCGACGAAAACATATTCCCTGGGTTGGATGCCGGAGCCAACGAATGATCCAGCGTCTACGACAATGGTGTTGCCGTTGATCGCTACCTCAATTCCAAACCACAGGTTCATGACGCCGTCAGAAGGAGTGAGTTCGGCGATCTGAGTGGCATCGGCCCAGCCGTTCGCCCCCTTTTCAAATACGTAGGCTTTGCCGATTCCAGCGCCATTCAGCTGCGGGGCGCCCGCAACCAGAAAGTTCCCACTCATGGCGATCGAATATCCGAACTCGTCATTCGCGGCCCCGTCGGACGAAACCAGTTGGGCTATTTGATGCAACGAGACAGGCTGCGGTGACTGCGCTACGGCGCAGACAGCACTGCCCAGAGCGGCGAGCATCGCAAGGGGAATTACACGCAGCGTTTTCATGGAGACCTCCGAAAGCTAATTCCTGGGGGATCAGCTTTTGGCCCACTTGCCACTCGGACGCCTGGCAATGAGAGATGAGAATCATCCCCGCTTTGCAATCCAATGTCAAGGCGAATTGGCCCCATTTTTTCTAGCCGTTTGCGAGAGAGGGAGGTCTTTCCGACTGCATCCCACTTCAGTTCGCAATCGAGAAAACCCACCCTTTGCGTTTTCGACGAGTGGGCACCACAGACCTCAACTTCGTATTCAGTCGTTACCACGGCCGCCTGGAATCTGGATGAAAACTGAGATGTCGCGCACCCAGGCGTCTGCCTACGCTATCCCGCCAGCGACTCAATCGCCCGCACCGCATCAGCCGCAAGCTCCAGCCCAACGCTAGCAAGATCCTGCCCCATGTGCTCCGGGTTAGACGTTCCGGTCAGCGGCAGCATCCTAACGCTGCGCGCGAACGCGAACACAACCTGCGCCGGAGTCGTATTCGCACGCGCCGCGATCCCAGCAACCACAGGATGCCGCAGCACCTCAACATTCGCCGTCAACAAAGAGAATCCCTGATAGACAATCTTCCGCTCACCGCAAAAAGCCCGCACCTCGCGATCCCACCCCAGCCGCGCATAGCACCGGTTCTGCACAAATGCCGGCGCTTCCGAATGAACCTCGATCATCTGCTCCAGATGCCGCAGTGAAACATTGCTCACCCCAAGCATCCGCGTGCGCCCCGTATCGCGCTCCTTCCTCATCGCTTCCCAGACCTCAGCATCCGCATCCGCCCATCCATACCCGGACGCCGGCCCGTGCAGCACATAGCTGTCAACGTAATCGGTCCCCAGATGTTCAAGCGAACCAGCCATCGATTGCGTCACCTGCACCGCAAGCCTCGCCGCAGGATCATACGGCAGCCGGTCGTCCTGCCCCGGCCGGTAAGTAAATTTCGTTTGCAGAAAAAGATCCTCACGCGTCACCACTCCCCCGCGATACGCCGCCGCCAACCCCTGCCCAACTCCAGCCTCCAAGTAATGCCGCCGCTGATTCGCCGTATCGATCCCCCGAAACCCCGCGCGCACCGCAAGTTCCACGAGCCCCGCGGTGCGCTCTTCCTTCCACGCGGTCCCATAGAGAAATTCCGGAACGATTGAAGGTTGCCTCAGAGCCATCTCGTTATTCTGCCACGAGCATCGACCATTCCAATATTGTGTTAGCGTAGTAGAAATCCGGGCCCGTAGCTCAGCGGTCAGAGCCGTGGACTCATAATCCATTGGTCCCAGGTTCAAATCCTGGCGGGCCCACCAATCGTTTCCGAACAGCGGCACCCTTTTTCTGCCTCCGCACGGCACCTCGCGGTGAACCTCCCGGATTACCTCTGGGTTTGCGGAGATTCGCGTCGCAATGTGACAATGGATCCATGCATAAATCTTTGACCACAGCGATGAACATATTGGCGGCCGTGATGTTGCTAGGGAATGCCCTGGCGCAGGATACTCCGGCAGCGACGACTTCACCCGCGGCACAGGCTCCCGCTTCGGCAGCGCCGGCTGGTCCGGCCAAGGCTCAGACTCCCACGGCCAAGAAAGCTGCGACCGGGGCAAAGACCGCGAGTGCCGCCAAGACCGCGGCTCCTCCTCTCACTCTCAAGACGCAGAAAGAAAAATTCAGTTACGCCATCGGGATGAAGATGGGTGCGAATTTCAAGAAGCAGGCGGTGCCCGTGGACGCGAACATTATGGCGCGCGGCATCAAAGACGCTCTTGCCGGCGGCAAGACTCTTCTCACCGACGACGAAGCGCAAGCCGCGATCATGGATGTGCAGAAACAAATGCAGGCCAAGATGCAGGAGAAAGCGAAAGAAGCCGGCGACGCGAACAAGAAAGAAGGAGAAGCTTTTCTGGCCGCCAACAAGGGGAAAGAAGGCGTAGTCGCACTGCCCAGCGGACTCCAGTACAAGATTGAAAAAGCAGGCACCGGACCGAAGCCCACGGCGAACGACTCGGTGGTCTGCAACTATCGCGGCACGCTGATCGACGGCAAGGAGTTCGACAGCTCCTACAAACGCGGCCAGCCCGCGATCTTCCCAGTCACCGGCGTCATTAAAGGATGGACCGAGGCCCTACAGCTCATGCCGGTCGGCTCGAAGTGGCAACTGTTCATTCCATCCGATCTCGCCTATGGCGACCGCGGAGCGGGCGCCGATATCGGTCCCGGCGCAACCCTGGTTTTTGAAGTCGAGCTCATGTCGATTGAGGACAAGAGCAAGGACAAGGCTCCGGCCAGCGACTCGGAAAAGAAAGATCAGGAGAAGAAGGATCAGCCGAAGAAATAGTTCTGCGGCCGATGTTCTTGATTCTTGACGGTGAGGCGGCGCCGCTCGCACGGCGCCGCCTTCCCGGCCCTTTCGTCCTCCCGCAGAATTCCGATCTCGATTAACCACTTTGGGGCAGCCCCGCTCCGAATCGTTGACATGCTTTGTGCGCGAGAGTAGCGTGGCCTCAGTTCGCAGTGAGGGACGTTCATCCTTAGTTAGTCAGGAGGCGGAGCTATGGCGTGCAGACTTTTCTGCGCAGCAGCAGTTGTGTGTCTGGCAGTGAGTCTTGCCGCGGCGCAGGATCCCACCAAAGCGGAACCCAAGCACTACAAACTGCATTTTGACAACGACCACGTGGTGGTGATCGACATCCACTATGGTCCTCACGAGAAGTCGGACCTGCACGACCATCCCGGCGGCGTGGTCGTCAACCTCACGGCCGGACACCTCAAGTTCACTGACCAGAATGGCAAGATCACGGAAGTTTACGCCAAGGCCGGCGAATCCCGATGGTTCCCGCCCGTCAAGCACAAGGTCGAGAACCTCGGCGACGAAACCTACAACGCGGTTTACATCGCCATCAAGAGCAAGACGGCCACGGCTTCCGTTCTGAAACAAGATTCTGCCGTAAGCGCGGGGCAGATCGCGCAGATCCTCCCGGATTACGCGCGGACGCCAGCGAAACCCTCGCAGCCCGTGGCGAACGTTCGCCCTGCGGCCTCACCGTAGGGCTGGCTCACACTCTCGACCGCTGCACTTCGTAGTGCAGCTGAACGACGCCGTCCGGAAACTGTTGCACACCGAGCAAGCGGAGCGTCACCGCGCGATGCCTCAGTGCAAGAAGTGGAATACCTTCTCCGATGAAGATTGGCACGACGGTGATGATGAACTCGTCAATCGCGGCCTCGTCCAGGAAGGACCCGATGATCTCGCCTCCGCCCATCATCCAGACGTTCTTGCCAGCTTGCTTGCGGAGGCGTTCGGCGAAGGCGCCGATCGACTCGGTGACGAAGTGGACGCCGGCGGGCACGGAAGCAGGCGGCGGCCGCCGAGAGAACACATAGTGCACGGCAACCGCACTGAAGCGCGCGCCCATCTCCAGACTCCGGTCGAAGGTCTTGCGGCCGAGGATCTTGGCATCCGTGGAGCGCTCGAATTCCGGGAGACCGTAGAAACCCTTTGGGGCCGGCCGCTCCGTCAGCCAATCGAGATTGCCATCGGTTCGAGCCACGTAGCCATCCGCGCTCGTCGCAATGTTCACGATGATTTTTCGCTGGGGCACGTCCCCAAGTCTAGCAGCCTCTGGTGGTATCGAGGCCCGTTCCCGCGCGCCTTCCCGCTGTAGTAATCTTGAAGTAGATAAATTTCCAAGCGAAGGACCCGTAATGGCGCACACCGTCTTCTGCGTGAAATTGAAAAGAGAGATGCCCGGGCTCGACGAGCCGCCCTTTGACAACGATCTGGGCCGCAAGGTCTACGACAACGTTTCCCAGGAAGCCTGGCGCATGTGGACCGAGCACTGCAAGATGCTGCTCAACGAATACCGCCTGAACCCTGCGCGCCGCGAAGATCAGGAAGTGATCGTCAAGCAGTTAGACCAGTTCTTCTTCGGCGAAGGGTCGGCGGTGCCGAAAGAATATGTGCCGCCGGCGCAGAAGTAAGACGTGGACTAAAACAACCTTGTCATCCTGAGCGAAGCGAAGGACCTCCGCCACCACGAGCTTCGCAGGGAGTTCTCTCATCACTTCCTGCTGGACGCAACACCTGTCGCGAAGGGTCCGCATCGGACTCACTCCGTCTTATCCATCTCTCCTCTCAGCCTCTTCATAATCCGCCCGCTCAACTTGTTGATCGAACTAGGCCTCTGATCTTGACCGGGCGCGACCGTCCGCGTCCCCCGCCGGAAGTGATGCCGCGTCAGCAGCCACCAGGCTTCTTTGTACTTGTTATATTTCGCGGTGGCCCGATGCGGCGTCAGCCCCACCGCCGTCATCCCCGCCAGCGTCTGCGCCGGAAAGATAAACCACACATCTTCCGGCAAAACGTAAATCGCGTAGTAGTCGATCGTTTTCGCCGTGTACAAGTTCGTTCCGGCGGAATGCAGTTGGCACAGGTAAGATCCAGCCTGCCACATCTCCGTCGATTTCACCTGCATCCGCAGGAACCTCCCCTCGTTCTCGATGACGACATCGTAGCTGTTGGTCTCTCCCCAGGGTTTCGCCACATTAAACCCAAGTCCCGAAGCCATCGTCATAAACAACAACTCCACCCACTCTCCCCGCTTCTTGAAACTCGCAAACACCCTCTTTCCCTGCCGCCTCATAGTTTTCTCCCTGTGCCAGCTTCACCGCACACCTACACCATTGAAGGGTTATTATTTGAAGGATTGTCATTCCGAACCGGGCTGAAAGCCCGGTGAGGAACCTGCTTTTCCTTGCCGGGCTCCGGACCCGGCAGGCCCTAAAACACAAAAGGCGCGACCCGTGGGCCACGCCTTCTTTTGTCGATTTCTCGACTCTATAAGTATAGTATATCACGCCGCTATAGACCAACCCGTCAAATTTGCAGATTTATATTTCCTTTACTTGCCGCTACATAGCCAAAATTGTTTACTCTCTAGCTATTGACAGGATCCGGCTACGGTTTTTCATAGGCGCAAATTGACACCACAGGAGGCCCACTCAAGCCGTCTTTTGCAGCAGAAAGTGACGAAATGACTCTGCCCGCTGTGCTGAAAGCGCGTTAGTCCCTATGGCATGAAGGCCAATCTAGTTTGTTCGCCGGACTAAGTCTGTGACATGTGAACATCCCCACTCAAGCCAAAAACAACGAGGGCAGTCTCGGCGCCGGCGACTCGAGACTGCCCTTCTTGTTGACGATCTCAGCACCCGTTTTTCGCGCCCACCGTCGCCAAACCGGTGGACGGCACTCCGCCGGTCAGCCCCAGGATGCCCGTTCCGATTGCTCCGTTGCTGGCGTTGGCGGGAGCGAATAACACCAAGGCCGAAGCCTGACCCGTGGACGAGCCTACTACGAAGTTCACAAGGATATTGTTGCCGATGACGTAGAACTCCCCTCCGGTGAGTGAGCCGCCATTGAAGCCCTCCAGCGTAGCCGTGCCGCTGTGCGCCCTGCCGAAGGCGCCATCGTCCGTCAGCACCAGGCAGAAATTTTGGTTGGCGCCCTTGATGTTGCCGGCGATGCCACCCTTCACCTGAGTTTCGGCCACCGGATAGTTGCCAGTGAAGTTCTGTGCCTTGGCGGCGTTGGGTGCTATTGCAAAGGCCAAAAGTGGCAAAGCCATTGCGATGAATGTGCGAATGTTCCTGCTCATTGTTCTTAATCTCCTAGTGACAATTGTGAGTTGATACCGCTACTACCTTTGACTATTGAGTCGCGCAATTGATTGCCCGCACTTGTCAATTGATTGTCAAACGTTTGTCTGACCCGGCAGTAACCTGGAAGTGATTCTCTGCGAACTCAGCGCGTTGGACGCGCGTGCACACCTTACGATGCGGTCAGTTGGGCGCTGGAAAACGATTGTTTGCCAAGGGCACGATCCCGGCGGCATTCAAGGTGACGGAAAGCACAGTCACCTCGAAAGGCGTCATTATCGTGAATTACGAGCGTGCAGGCGCAGTCCCAACCGGAAGTCTATAAACATTCGGCCGGGGTGGCCCGGGCTTTCTGAAACGTCTAGACCTTGCGTACCTCTTCGACGCCAATCATTTTAAGCCGGTGCTCTTTTGGCTTCCATCGATCTGAGGGCACGCCTTCCAATTCTTCGGACTCGATAAAAAGTGCGAGATTAACGCCCCCTTCGCGCTCCGTACTTTTGTATAGCAGGCCGTGAATGGGTCGCCCTTGTTTATCACGCAACCGATGTCGAAGGTATTCCGAAACCACTTGGGTTGGCGTGTACTCAATGTGCAGCTCCCTGTCTGGTGTGAACGGTTGTGACACGTCTTTCGCAAAATGACGGAGGAACCGCAGAGATTCACGTGGTCCGCTCTCGAAGATGCTTGGTACACGCGGCACACGCGTGAGGTCCACGACATGGAAATCCTTCAACGATTCAAATTCTGCAACCGAAAAATCGGTATGCGGTCCGGATGATTCCGCCAGCGCTGTGTCGCAATCGAACGCCCCGTACATTACAACGATCCCCGACGCATTCATCCTGCCTGCCGATCTCGCGGCGTTCCTCGGTGGTGGCCCGAGATCAACCACTTTCGTGAACGCTTTACTTGTCTCATGCCCACGTGCTCGGAACACCCGAGTTCCGGCCTTAATGTCCTGAACCAATCCACATTCCAAGATCACCTTTCCGAGTTCCTCCAGCATTTCTGCGGGGCGAACTCTAAAAGGCTCTCCATCTTCATCTTCCTCGTCCTCCTTCTCAGTGAAGAAAAGAAAACGCGTTTCGTGCTTGATGACGGTACAGAAACGGTCCCACGCGGACTTGAGCGCCTCGCCGGGGGACAAAATTTGCCAGTTCCGCTCACAATACTCCCCGTCGTCTTTTATGTGCTCATAGAGCCATTCCAGCGTTGAATAATCCGCGACGTCCTGCAATTCGTCGAAGACGAGGTCATACATACTCCAGGTGGTGACGAAATAGCGGCCCTCCTCGTTGTCCCAAGGTGCATTCCCGTCTGCATTTTCATAGTGATCACCAATTCTCTGAAGAAAGAATTCCAGTACGTCATCCGCAGGGGCTGCAATCGCGTGGTCGGCTGTTGCTCCGCAGACGCTGCATGTGTTGGATTCGAGATGGTCTTCGATAAAGGCTTTCAGTCCACCATCGCTAAAGCACTGCGGACAGACCGTATCATCTGAGGTGCGATATCCTCGCGCCTCTTCCTCTTCCAAGAGCCGCTTCGTTAGACTCACAATCCACCTCCAGCAAACTCATATCTTTAATTGTGCACCATCGACAAAAATGTTTCAGCAGCCTGTTTTCGACGCCCTACCTGCCGATGGAAGGCGGTACAATCCTCTGGGCGCGGCGGGGTGTGGTGGCTGGGAGCTATGACCGAAATCATGCATTGCTTGCCGGACGGTGCAAAGAGACACTTCATTGACCTACGGAACATCCGGCTCGGAAGGGAGAGCGCGAAATATCAAGCGCGGCTAACTGAGCTTCGACAGCAGATCGCGGCCAAGAGTCAGGGTCGTTCGGGCTGGCAGGAAATGGAGGAGTGGAAGTACAAGGAAGAATTCTTGGACAGCCTGGCGACAGGGCATGTTCAAGATGCACTTGAAACGTGCCGACTGTACGACATCCCGCTCACTCAGGCGGTATGTGACTGTCTCGTGAAGGCAGCCGAGGGACTACTCGTCGTCCAGTACCAAAACGTACTCCAGACGCAAGCACAGGGTGTAGCGGACGTTACGATTCCCCTCTATGTGCGCCAGCAAGGTGATTCGAGGAGCAGAAAGATCATGCCTCAGATCAGGGTGATGGTCGAAGCCGCACGGGTAGAGGACGTGAAAAAGAGGGTTGCAATGGCTAAGGAAAAAGAGAAATTAGGTGATACCTACACACAGAACATAACGCAGCATGGCGGCGTGATGAATGCGTCACAGACTGGCAACGTGTCGGCCCAGCAACTCACAATCGGGGAACTGGATAACATGCGACCGGCGCTCGCCGGGATGCGAGCATTCTTCAAGAAGCAGGAAGAGTCCGTGGACGCGGATGAGTATGTCGGCCTTTTGGCGAGTGCGGAGAAGGCTGCTGGTGAAAAGGACGAAAGCAAGATGCTCGGCTACCTGAAGCAGATTCCCAGCGGGGCGTGGGAAATCGGAAAGGCGGTAGTTCCACAAGTGCTGCTGCATTATCTGAAACTGCACGGTATGGCGTAGGCACGGGGAGACGATGGAACTACACGACGCGATTCAGAAAGCCGGACAAATACTGGATCAGGAAAGTATCTCATCAGCCATTGGTCAAGGGCGTAACATTCACCGTACAATTTACTGATTATTGAGTGTCGGGACATTTCGGAGCCTGACGATCCTGCACTGGCAGCCCTAGCCACTTCCCGTGCCTACTACGTGAGGCGGAGATGAGTCCAAGTTCACTATTTCACACAGTCAGCAACGTGTTGCATTGGCTGCTGGCGAGACCTGTAGTTGTACAAGTCGTGGGCGGTTCCTTGACGGCATATTTTCTCACAGAGCGCTGGCAGCGGCGGAGACAGAGAAGAGAATTCCAGCAACGAGCACTGACGAAGCTTAGTGAGATCGCAGGCGACTTCCATTTTCGCGTGACAGAGTTGATCGAGGACGTGGACACCAAACGCCCGAATGGCGCGTCTAAGGACTCCAGTCGAGAATTACTACGTGGCGAAGACGCCTTATCCACGTTGGAGACCGAACTCATTTCTGCCTTTCGCCGGCAAGACGTACGCAAGGCATACGCCGACTTGTCAGTCACCGCCTCATTCATCTGTGAAATGTCGAGGCCAAACAGACCGCTCGATATGTCGCTTGCTGCAAGAGTGCAACGCCGCTTTCTCGCGCAGATGCGAGTGATCCAATCGCGGATGCTCCGCGAAATGCGCGTAGCTTCCAGACGACAGCTTCAACGCCAAGAGAGGAAGTTCCGACAGTACATACAGCCGACCGATAGCTGCGTACAGGAGTGGAAAACTGAACGCACTAGAAAGTTGGGTCTGTGAGCGGGTACCCCATCCTTGACGTTCTGTGTCAAGGGTGGGATTCCACGGGCCAGTCCCTCTAAGGATTTCCCGTTGCACCGAGAACAGGCTTGGGCGCTCCCCTGATGCCGGCACCCATCAGCCCGGTCACTCGGTCAGGTTATAGATCAGCCCATACGGATCCTTGACGTAGCATCTCGGAAACTCAGGCTCATCCTTGATTACCCGGCAGCCCTTTTTCTTGAGACTCGCTTTGGCTTCCTTAACGCTCTTGACGGTAACTTCCAGAACCGGCCCAAGAGCCGGACCGGGTTCAATAAACAAGTTAATGTTTTCTCCGTGGAGGCCTACCATCCTCGGGTTTTTGTCCGTAATCTCAAAGCCGAGCGCCTTGACGTAGAAGTTAGCGGCCTTCATGGGATCTTTAGCTTGAATCAAAATATCTGTACCAAAAGTATTTGCCATAGGCCTCCGAATAACAGTGAACCGACGTACCTATTTGTGGTCCGTGCGCCCCTCCAACAAATTCAGCGCATGAGGAATCAGGTCCAGTACAGCCTCCAAAGATTCCACCGCGCCGCTGGGGCTGCCGGGAAGATTCAGAATCAGAGTCTTTTCCCGCACGCCGCAAACGCCACGGCTTAGCGCTGCGAACTTTGTTTTCTTTGCGCCTTCGAGTCGCATGCGTTCTCCGACGCCGTCTATCAGACGATCGCAGATCGCTTCGGTTGCTTCCGGAGTCACATCGCGGGGCGCAATTCCTGTGCCGCCGGTGGTTACGATGAGGCGCACTTCCAAGGCGAGGTGAACCAGGGCATTCTGAATCTGCATGGAATCGTCCTGCACGATTCTGGTAGCGACCACGCGGAAGCCGAGTTTTTTCAGGGCCTCGACAACGGCTGGTCCGGAAAGATCTTCGCGTTTGCCGCGAGAGCAGGAATCGCTGACTGTGATTACCGCGGCAGTGAAAGTTGCGGGCGCCGAGGCTTGGGGAGAGGCGTTAGTTATCGAGGAGGACATCTTCTTCCTCTTCCGAGCGTCCGCTGCGCGAACCACCGCTCGCGGGGCTTGTGGCGGCGCTCGCACTTGCGGTGGCGCCGCTCTCTTCTTCGGCAGCCGGGACGGCTTCTCCGCCCGCATCACGCTGCGATTCATCCAGCAGGCGCAAGCCCTCCATCAGCAGGCCCTGAGTGTTGAGCTTGGTGGTTTCCTGATCGGTCTTGCCCTCGAAGTTGAGTTCGAAATTGCCGCCGGTCCAGCGCAGAACTTTGAAGACGGCCTCATCTCCTAATAACGACCCGTAAGTCGCGTGCTTCACCTGGCCTTCGACGAAGAAGACTTCGCACCTGTCGCCCGCATTGTTCAGCTTGAGCTGGCAACTCTTGCGTCCCATCTCGAGCGACTGCATCAGGTCAATAACGTTCATCTGAGAAAGGTTGCCGCGCACCACTCCGTCGGAGGGCGCAGTCTTCGCCATCTTCTCAAGCGCGATACGGTCCACAGTGCGCTTGATGCGGCGCGTGGCCTCTTTCAGGAAGAAAGGCTTGGCGATATAGTCGTCAGCGGCATCTTGCGGCGAGAGGCGCTCGTCAATGTCGGACCGGCTCGCCAGCAGGATCGCGGAGAAATTCGACGTAGCGGGCCGGCTCTTCAGCTTCTCGACCAGTTGGCGTCCATCCATGCCGGGCATGCGGTAGTCGCAAACCACCAGCTCGGGAGGATCGTCGACCGCCTTCAGCAGCGCGTCGGCGGCGTCGCCGGCAGCGACCACGCGCGCGAATGGAGACAGGGCGCGCTCGAGCATTCCCAAAATCATTGGGTTGTCGTCGACCAAGAGTAGTTTGACGTCGTTGGCCATGTTTACTTGATTATGTCTACTTCGTCCGGCGGTATTCGCCGCTCTTGCCGCCGCTCTTACGTTCCAGAACTATCTCGCGAATCTCGATCCCTTTATCGAGAGCTTTCGCCATGTCATAAATCGTCAGCGCGGAAATTGCGGCGGCTACGAGTGCTTCCATTTCTACGCCGGTTTCGGCGGTGGTCACGACTTTGGTGGTGATGGCGACGCCATTTTCGCATAGCCGCATCTCGACATCAACGTGGGAGAGCGGGAGGGCGTGGCACATAGGGATCAGTTCTGACGTGCGTTTGGCGGCCATGATCCCGGCGATGCGTGCGACTTCGAGTGGATCACCTTTGGGATTGTTCGGGAGCGCTTGCAGTACCGACGGCTTCATCTGCACAAAAGCGCTGGCTTCGGCCTCGCGACGAGTGGCGGATTTGTTGGAGACATCGACCATGCGGGCGCGGCCGGCGGCATCGTAGTGGGAGAGCTTGTTCGGCATGCGGAAGTTCTATCTTACATGGGATGATGGCGGCTAAAGCCGCTTTTGATTTTAGGGACTCTTGCGGCGCGGCTGAAGCCGCGCCCTTTCAAAACGAATCAGAGCAGCATGACTGCGACCCACTCGCCGGAAAGGATGTGCTCGCGATCTGGGGGGATTACGATGTAGCAATTTGCGCGGGCTCGCGCCGCGATGTCGCCTGATCCCTGCCAGGGAACGAGTTCGGCTTGCGAGTCTTCGTATTTTCCGGAAAGAGTTGCGGGGAGGAAACGGGTCAGGCCGGCCTTGACGCGGATTTCGGATTTGAGGCGGGCGTGCAGATAGGCGAGTGGGCGGGGGAACATTCCTGCGAGAGCTTCGAGCATTGGTCTGGCGAACAGCTCGAAGGTGACCATGGTGGAGACTGGGTTGCCGGGGAGGCCGAAGAAATATTTCAACACCGGGGCTGAAGCCCCGCTGGCGGGGGCGCCCGCGCCACACTTGACGCGGCCGAATACGACGGGGCGGCCGGGCTGGATTTTTGCTCCGGTGAAGAAGAATTCGGCTTGCAGGTCGGCGAGGACTTGCTCGACTAGATCGTAGCGTCCCATGGAGACGCCGCCGGTCATGATCAGCAGGTCGGATTCCAAGCCCTCTTCTATTAATTGGCGCAGGCGGCCTAGCTCGTCGGGAGCGATCGGCAAGAGGACGGGCTCGCCGCCGGCTTGCTGGATTTGCACCGCCAGCGAATAGGTGTTGGAGTTGCGAATCTGCGTGGGGCCAGGGTCGGTATCGATCTCGACGATCTCGTCGCCAGTGGTGAGCACTGCGACGCGCGGACGAACGAATACTTGTAGGCGCGATCTGCCGACTGAGGCTGCGAGGGCGATGGCTGATTCGTCGAGCCGCGTGCCACGATCGAGCAAGAGGCTGCCGCGTTTGGCCTCTGCGCCTTGAGGGACGATGTTTTCGCCGGGGGCTACGCCTCTTGTGATTTCGACAGAATCGGCTTGCAGCGACGTGTATTCGACCATCACCACGGCATCCGCACCCTGCGGCACAGGCGCGCCCGTCATGATGGAGAATGCTTCGCCGCGATGCAGTGGGGATGGAAGTTGCAGGGGGCCGGCTTTGATTTCTCCGATTACTTTCAGCTTGGCGGGAAGCTTCGACTGGTCAGAGGTGTGAACCGCATAGCCGTCACGCGTGGAGCGGTGGAAGGGAGGGATGTCGCGGTCGGCTGTGACGGATTCGGCCAGGACGCGGCCAGCGGCGTGAAGCAGGTCTACCGTTTCGTGGCCGCTCGCAGCTACGTGCGAAGCTTGCTTGTCGACTATCCGACGGGCGTCTTCGAGGGTTAGTACAAGAGGTTGGGTGGGCGGTGAAACCATGGGGAAATGATAGCGGAAGGAAGGATTGGATACGTTGATGGAAGGAAGATTTCCCCTCGGATCGATCTGGCTAGAAGTAAGTCCTAATTATATCAGCGGCTTATATATGCGCAACTAATGAGTTGCACTTGTAGCGTTTATCTGATATCGTTGTGTTGACAGGATTGAGAGGCCTGTCAAGTATGGCACCAAGCAGCGTAGCGTCAGCCAATGACATTTCTCCCACAGAACAACGAGAGATCGTCGATGCATATTTGAAGCTTCGCGAGGTGGAGGCTAAGTTCCTTGGGCCAGATGGCCGGGCAGAGATTCTGCCCAACAATCTCTACTCGTTTCTGCTTCGGTTACTGGCCGAGCTGAGGGCTGGTAATGCAGTTACCATTCTGCAAAACAGGCACGAGTTCACCACAATCGAAGCAAGCAGGATTCTTGGGATGTCCAGACAGTTCCTGGTTCGATTGTTGGAAAAGGGCGAACTCGCGTTCCACATGGTTGGTACACACCGCCGCATGTACGCGCGCGACGTCCTGGCGTACAAGGCAAAGCGCGATTTATCTCGCCGGAAGACTTTGGACGACCTCGCTCGGGCGGAGTATGCAGAGGGGTTGTACGACCAGGCGCCGGATGATTTCAATGCGGGACAATGAGGTACGCTGCGGTCCTGGATGCTTGCGTGCTGGTTCCGATGCCTCTGTGCGACACCCTGCTCCGACTCGCAGAAGAACCCGCCGTATATAGGCCTGTTTGGAGCGAACAGATTCTGCTTGAAGTGGGTCGCACCCTGGAGAAGAAGTTGAATCGGACTCCGTTCCAGAGGGAAAGGCGGCTTCAAGCGATGCGAAATGCGTTTCCGGAAGCTGAAGTACGGGTTCCGTGGGATCTAGTCAAATCTGTCACTTGTATTCCCGATCCGAATGACCGGCATGTGGTGGCCGCAGCCATCCTCGGTTCGGCTGATGCAATCGTGACCTTCAACGCGAAACATTTTCCCGCTGACTGCGTTAAACAGTACGGTTTAGTTTGCCAGACACCGGATGAATTTCTGGTGCAGCAATTCGATCTGGCGAGGGATCTTGTGCTAGAAAGGCTGGACTCCCAAGCGGCCGCCCTTGGCCTAAAGCGCTTGTTCATTACGGGGAAGCTGGAAAGGATGGTTCCGTCCTTTGTTGGTTTAGTGGAGCCTCGAATTGGCCTAGCGGACGAAATCGAGTGAATAGCGGCGCGCCCCGGAACGGTCAGACATCCACGGCTCGCTAACCTAAACCGTTTGGACCAGTCCCCGTCCCGTGAAAAGGGGACCGCGCTGCCTGGTCCGTCTGAGATACCAGCGAATTCCGGACGTCGTTAGCCATATGAAGAAGTACCCAACCCCCAGCGCGATCGGAATGTACCAGTGTCCGAGCACTTCGTGGACCGGATCGGAGTAGCGTGGCACGTGGAATCCAAAATCAAAAACGCCAGGTCCCATCCATAGGCCAACGTTTCGGGGAAAGATCGGCTTCAGAATCGCGGTCAGCACGAGGCCGCCGCCCATCCCATAGCCGACCAGAGCACCAAGGAATAGAGCGAATCCTTCCGCGCCCCGTCTCGCCAACGCCAGCGTTACCCGCAGAATCAATACCGGGGAGAAACCGCGGCTGGCGCGCCGCATCAGGCGGTCGTGTCCATACCGCGAAGCCAACCTCTCCGGAGAGCCGAGGCGTTTCAGGGTGTTATCAATGCTGTTGTGCGGTTCTTGCGTGCACTCCCGAATATGCGCGCTGATCTCGCGGACGATTTCTTCCCGGTCCTCCACCGGCATGTGGGGAAGACTTTTCCGCAGCTTGCTGAGGTAGTTGTCAACCTGCAGCCAATGTTCCTGGGTTGGATTCATTTCGTCACCTCTTCTTCTTTTTCCTTCTGCGCCGTGATTACCGGTTTGATCAGCCGAGCTAACTCGCGCGAAAACTCGGTCCAGGTACCGGCCATGTGCTGGAGGCGCGTGCGTCCGGCTGAAGTTAGCCAGTAATACTTGCGGGGATGTCCAGCTTCCGCCTCCACCCACTCCGAAGCCAGCAGCCCTTCGCTCTTGAGGCGCGCGAGTATGGGATAGATGGTGCCCTCAGCCACGGCAAGTTGTGAGCTGTCTTCAAACCGGCGGATGATTTCCAGTCCATACAACTGGCCCGACCACAGCGAAGCAAGGGCCGCCATTTCCAGCGCTCCTTTGCGCATTTGCTGCTCCCAACGTTCGGCGGATTGGTTCTTCTCCAGATCCACGGGCTCGGTTTTTAGCTTCATTGCACTATACCTAGTAATGCAATGTATAGGGCGGGGCGATGTTTGTCAAGGGCTAAATTGCGGGCAATCGTGGCAATCATGGCGTCTGCTAAGATGTGCCGTGTCCGATTCCCCATCCATTCTTGGCCAGACCGTCTCGCACTACCGTGTTCTGAACAAAATTGGCGGCGGCGGGATGGGCGTGGTCTATCAGGCTGAGGACATCCAACTCAGCCGTTTCGTGGCGCTCAAGTTTCTTCCCGACGCCCTGGCTAATGATGCGCAGGCGCTGGAGCGCTTCCGGCGCGAGGCGCGTGCCTCCTCTGCCCTGAATCATCCGAACATCTGCACCATTTACGAAATCGGGGAGCACCAGGGCCGGCTCTTCCTGGTGATGGAATATCTGGAAGGGAAGACTCTGCGAGATGTGATTCTCGGCCCACGAATCGAGTTGGAGCGTTTGCTTGATCTCGGAATCGAAATTGCCGACGCTCTGGACGCAGCCCACGCCAAGGGAATCGTTCATCGTGATATCAAGCCCGCGAACATCTTCGTGACCGAGCGCGGGCACGCCAAGATTCTCGACTTTGGATTGGCGAAAACTCACGCTACAACAACTCCGGACGGCGCCACCATCGCCAGCCCTAACAATCCACATCTCACCAGCGCAGGCAGCACGCTGGGGACGGTGGCTTATATGTCCCCGGAACAGGCCTTGGGCAAGGATCTTGACGCCCGCACCGATGTCTTCTCTTTTGGGACTGTCCTGTACGAGATGGCTACGGGACAGCTTCCTTTTCGTGGAGACTCTACGGCTGCGATCTTCGATTCCATCCTGCACAAAGACCCTGCGCCGGCGCAACGTCTCAACCCTGATCTTCCGCCGGGACTCGAACACATTATCGGCAAGGCCCTCGACAAAGACCGAGAGATCCGCTATCAGAGTGCCGCCGAAATCCGCGCCGACTTGAAACGGCTGAAGCGGGACAGCACCTCGGGCAGAGTGACCGTCGCCGCGCCCCCGGCGCAAGTTCCGACAAGAAGGCGCCGATGGCTTTGGCCGGCCGGCGCGACGGCGGGGCTGTTGATAGGGGCTGCGCTCGTCTGGTTTTTCGTCCCAGTGAGTCCGCCGAAAGTCACCGGCACCACTCAGATCACGCATGACGGCTTCACCATGGGAAACATGCTGACGGATGGCGCGCGCATTTATGTCACCCAGTGGCGTCCTGAAGGGATGGTCCTCGCACAGGTTTCGGCGGCTGGTGGCGAAACCTCCGCAATCCCGGCGCCAGTCAAGAGCATGGCGATCTATGACATCTCTGCCGACCATTCCCAACTGCTGGTTGGCAACATGGTGCCCACCGGAAGCAGGGTAACTCCTTTGTGGGCTGTGCCGTTGCCTGCGGGCTCTCCCCGCCGTCTGGGAGATGTCCAGGGCAGGGCCGGCGCCTGGTCGCGGGATGGACGGCAGCTCGTGTTTATCAAAGGTTCCGATCTATACCTTGCGAACGCCGACGGCACAGCCGCGCACCTTCTCGTCTCCGCGGCCGCGCCCGGTTCCGCCTATGCTGTAGCTTTCTCTCCCGACGGCAGCCGCATTCGCTTTTCACTCCGGGACGAGGCCAACACGAACTCATTGTGGGAGGTCCGCTCCGACGGCTCCAATCTGCATCAATTGCTCAAGGGATGGCACACACCGCCGAATGAATGCTGTGGCCGGTGGACCGGGGATGGCCGCTACTACGTCTTTGAAAGCGGCGTCGGCCAGGGCAACGATATCTTCGCTCTCCCCGATTCCACCAGCGTTTTCCGCAAAGCCTCCGTTGCTCCCACGCAACTGACGACTGGCCCCATCTTGTATTCCACGGCTTTACCGGACCTCGCTGGCCGGAAACTATATGTGCAGGGCGGTCAGCCGCGCGGAGAACTCGTTCGCTACGACGCCGCCTCCAAACAATTTGTTCCGTTCCTCGGCGGGATCTCCGCCAGCGACGTGGCCTTCTCCCGCGATGGCAAGTGGGCGGCTTACGTTGCCGTTCCCGGCAATACACTATGGCGCAGCCGCGTCGATGGCAGCGAGCGCCTGCAACTTACCTATCCGCCGATGACGGCTGCGCTCCCGGTTTGGTCTCCGGATGGAACCCAAGTCGCATACATTTCCGGTCAAGCCGGGAAGCCGTGGAAGATTTTTCTGGTTTCGGCGCAAGCGGGCTCGCCCGAAGAACTCTTGCCGGAAAATATTGGTGAGATCGACGCTACCTGGTCGCCGGACGGCACCCAGCTTGCCTTCGGACGCCATTCCAATACGAATGCCGGAAACGTTAACATTCAGATAGTGGATATGAAGACCCGCCAGGCTTCGACCCTGCCCGGTTCCGCCAGCTTGTTTTCTCCGCGCTGGTCTCCCGATGGCCGGTATCTGGCGGCCCTGAGTGTCGAGGGATCGAAGAAGCTCATGCTTTATGATTTCCGCTCTCAAAAGTGGTCGGAGTGGCTTACCGAAGCCAATAACGTGAGCTATCCATCGTGGTCGGCCGACAGCCGGTATATTTACTACGACAATTTAGCCACCGACAATCCCAAGTGCCGCCGCGTTAAACTCGGAGAAAACCATCCCGAGGAGCTGTTCAGCCTCAACAGCCTGCGCCGCTATTTGGGCCCCTGGGGCACGTGGAGCAGCACAGGCCCAGACGACTCACGGCTTTTCGTGCGCGATGTGAGCACGCAAGAAATCTACGCGCTGGATGTGGATTTCCCCTGAGGGTTTCTGGCAATTCTGATCCGCCGCGGAGAGTTTCGCTAGCGGGCTAACTCCTGGCCCAAGACTGTGGGATTGCTGGCGAAAGACAGCCCGGTTTCGAGGTCAACGATGCGGTCACGGACCAGTTGGGCGATCTCGCCATCGAAATGCTGCATGCCTTCGGAAGCGCCGGCCTTCATGGCGTCGAGCAAGGTCTTGCCGTCGCGCTCGCCTTTTTCAATGCATTCACGGGTGCGCGGATTGGTTTTCAGAATTTCGGCGACCGGGACTCGGCCGCTGCGATCGGGTTTGGGCAGGAGCCGCTGGCAGATGATGTAGCGGAAGGTTTTGGCGAAGCGGTCCCGCGCAAATTGCTGTTCGCCTGGCGAAAATGAGGTAACGATGCGCTCGACGGTTTTGGGTGCGTCCATGGTGTTCAGGCTGGAAAGCACCAGGTGGCCGGTCTCGGCGGCTTCGAGGACGATCTCGATGGTTTCGCGGTCGCGCATTTCGCCCACCAGAATGACCTTGGGGGCCTGCCGCAATGCGGAGCGTAGAGCATGCGCAAAGCTGGGAGTATCGCTGTGCAGTTCGCGCTGATGGACGGTGGAGCTTTTGTGGTTGTGCAGGAACTCGATGGGATCTTCGATGGTGATGATGTGATAGTTCTTCTCGCGATTGATGCAGTCGAGCAGCACGGCCAAGGTGGAGGATTTTCCTGATCCGGCAGGGCCAGTGACGAGGACAATGCCATCACGCAGCTTGGCAATATCGGCAAGGTGCGAGGGCAGACGGAGCGAGGCGAAATCAGGAATGGCGGTGGGGATTACCCGCATGACGACGGCGCAGCTGCCGCGCTGAATGAATATGTTGACGCGAAACCGGGCCATACCGGGGTGGCCGTAAGAGAGGTCGCAGGATCCGTGTTCGCGGAGAGTGGCGACCGCTTGTTTGTTGTCGCCAATCAGGTCGGCGGCGATGTGGCGCGTGTCGTCGGGAGTGAGAGTCGCGAGTCCGGGCACCTGGACGGAAATAAGCTGGCCGTAAACCTGTACCTGAGGGGGGCGTCCGGGAGAAAAGATCAGATCGCTGATTTTTTCGGCGGCGCGCAGCATCGCGCCCAGCAAAGCGGGTGTAGCCACTTTGCCGCTGCCAGAATAGCCATCCAAAGAAACAGAAATTGCCGCGGTGCCAGGTGCTGCCATTCCGTCCTCAGTACAAACCTGTTGTTAATTCTTAGGGATTGCGTGCGCCACAGTGGGAGACGCGGGCCGACCGAAGTGGGCCTGAATACCTATACTTTACCGCGCTGGTAAGAGAAACGTAAGGACAGTTAGGACATAGCCCTTGGTAACGTGGCGGCGCTCGGGCCTAAAGGAAAAGGGGCGGCCGAGGCCGCCCACAGTGATTCAATCCCGTGCCGATTGAGGATTTGGGTTACCTGATGCTTATTTTTTTGTCGCGGGTTTCTTTTTTGTGCCGAAGCCAGTTTCGATTGAAGCGCCAATGCTGGCCAGCATCTGCTTGGCGACGTCGGCGTAGGGTCCGGCGGGCTGGAGTTCAAGGTATTTCTGGAAAGCCTCTGCCGTTCCTGGGGGCGCGACCATCTTGTCGCCTTGCAGTGTCGCCTTTCCGATAAGGTTCACGCCTTTCTGGTAATAAGCTTCGGCCTTATTGGGATCGGCAGCGATGGACTTGTCGAAAGCGGCGATTGCATCATCTACCTTGCCAGCATTGGTCAATACGGCGCCGGCATTGTAGTAATACCCGGCAGCGCCTTCGGGGTTCAACTGGCCCGCCTGGGTATAGGCCTTCACGGCGTCGGCAGGCTTGCCGGTTCTGCCAAGAGCCTCTCCCATGTTGTTGTAATAAGCCGCCAGCCGCTTGTTGTCCTCGGGATCTTTCTTGCCGGACTCCATGGCTTTCTGCTTCATGTCGATCGCTTTCTGGTAGTCGGCGATAGCCTCCTGTAGGCGCTTTGACTTCTCCGCGGAATCCGTTTGCTTGGCTGCGGAGGCCCGATAGGCATCGGCCAGCAGCGCCCAGAGCACTTCCCGCGTGGGATCCATCTGCGTGGCTTCCGTCAAGGTGCTGATCGCGGTGTCGTAATCCGCAGCCTTCATCGCGGTGGTCGCGGCAGTGATCTTTTCGTTCAGAGACTTGATGGTGGTGTTTTCTTTCTTGATCTTTTCCTGCGCCTCTTGCTGTTGCTTGATTTGTTCGGGAGTGAGGCCCTGGCCCTTCGCCTGTTCCTCCGCCGCTTTCTTCATGTCGAAGTCGAGCGTATTCTCATCCAGTTTGACGGGGAAGTTCTTGGCGGTGTCGAGTACCTTATTGGCTTTGACATCGTCCGCATTCTTGTAGAGCGTGACGGTATAGGCGCCCGGGGTAATACCCAGGGAGAAATATTCTCCTTTCTTGTTCGTCTTAAGGGTATATTTCTGGCCATTGTCCTGATTGACCCACACCAGCACAGCATCCGCGACGGGTTTGCCTTCCGCATCCTTGCACACTCCCTTGACAGTTCCCGAAGCCTGGGCAAAACCTGGAGGCACACACAGTCCCAGCATTAAGAGAATGAGAACGGAAACTGCAAAATGCTTCTTCATCTTGGCCTCCCGGCGCAATTAAATTCTTGAATGATGATTCTTGATTGTTGATTGTTGATGGAGAAGCGGTCTAGAGCGGCTTCTGGTTTCGATCAACAATCAACAATCACGATTCAACCAATTGGTTCTCCACATACTGAATCGGATCCCTGGCTCCCGCCGCCGCAAACGCCCGCAGCCGCAACACGCAGCTGTCACAAACACCGCAGGCCTGATCCTCACGTTTGTAGCATGACCAAGTTAAATCGAATGGCGCGCCCAATTCAAGGCCCAGGCGCACAATTTCGGCCTTACGCAGGCGGATCAGCGGGGTGACGATCTCGATGGTACCTTCTTTCGTTCCCGCCTTGATCACACGGTTGAACGCCTCATAATAGGCTGGACGGCAATCCGGATAGCCGGAACTGTCTTGTTCCACCGCGCCGATGAAGACCTTCTCCGCTCCCAACACCTCGGCCCAGCTTACCGCGACGGCGAGGAAATGTGCGTTGCGAAAGGGCACGTAGGTGACCGGGATGTCGTGGCCAGGGGCGCGACGACCGGTAGAGTTCAGCGTGGGCACCGGGATATTTTCGTCGGTGAGCGCGGAACCTCCGATGGCGCGCAGAGCCTCATTGCGGACGACGAGTTTATCCTGGATATTCAGGCGCTGACAAATAGCCAGGAAGGATTGCCGCTCGCGGGCTTCAGTGCGTTGGCCATAACTAATGTGCAGCGCTGCGGCGTTGTAGTCGCGCGCTGCCAGCGCTGCACAGACGCAGGAATCCATTCCTCCGCTGAGCAAAATAACCGCCCGCTTTCTTTCTTCGTTCGCCGTCAGCACACTACCACCTTTTTGTCAGCAAGTAATCGCCAGAGGCTGCTTCGTGATCCTATGGGGTCGCCGCCGTTACGGGCCAGACATAGTTGACTGGTGCGTGATCGGCCAACGAACGCAACGCCACGTCTCCGGTCCTCCAGGCGTAGAGTTCCAGGTAATCAGCCTGGGCCTTGATTTGATCTTTTTCGATGGCCGGATCGTCGGGATCGAGTTCCCGCACGGCGCGATCGAGATCGATGTAATGAATACTGCCGGGAATGTGCGCGTAGCCGAACGCCTTCGGGGGCACCTGGGTCACAAGATCGCAGCAGTCGACGTAACGATGGTTGTCTAAATCCAACAGCCCGGCGGTGAAGGCCTGGTCCCCGACGCGCGGCGAACCGATCGTATAGAGAGACGCCGGCTTTTGCAGACTTGACGCCAGGGTAGCCATGGCCGCACCCAGACTGTGCCCGGTGAACAGAAACTCATATTCGTTGATTGCCTGGAGGGCGGCCTCAACTCCCGGCCAAACTTCCTGAAGGGCTCTGTCGAAACCCGAATGTACGCTGCCACCACCTTTCCACGGTTGGGGCCGGATGTCGAGGTCATCCCCCAAGTCGCTGGGATCGTCCTTATCCGTGCCGCGAAACGAAAGAACAGCCAGTTTATTGTCGGCGTCGAGCGCCAGGAAAGCATGGGATCCGCCGCAGTCGACCGCGGTCGCGGTTTCGAAAAACCTGCAATCGGTAAACTGAATGCTGGCCAGGACCTTCCGAATGCGGGCCTGGTCAAAGGCGAAACTGGTATCGAGCTGGCAATATGCCAGTCGCGCCATCTCCACACAAAGTGCTGCGGGGGATTGCGGCCGGCCGTCAGGAAAAAACACGGCATGCTTTGCCGGATAGTAAAGGTCATCCTTCTCCGCGCTGTAAGGACCTGCCATGGCAAACCTCCTTCTAAACCCCTTTTACCGCAGGGTCCCAAACGAACTTGTGCAATTGCAAACCCAGCCGCGCTGGGACATCGTCGGCGAGCATCCACTCGGCCAGTTCCTGCGGGTCGAGCAAACAGTGCGAACTGTCGCGCGCTCCGCTCGCATCTTTGCGAAAAGCGGGCGAGAACAGGACAGCGTTCACACGCTCCGCGAGGCGATGCCGGTGCGTGAAGTCGCGGGCAAATTCATAGTCCGCACGCCCGCTCAGGACAAATTTGACTTCATCGTGCGGCGTCAGGGTTTCAAGATTTTCGGTGTGGAAGGTATCGGCCTCGCCCGAATTTGGACACTTTACGTCGACGATCTTGATGATTTCGGCGGGAACCCGTTCCAGTGGCCGCTCTCCGCTGGTTTCGAGCAGCACGCGATATTCGGTCTCGAGCAGTTGCCGCATCAGCGGCAGCAGTTCGCGCTCCTGCAGCATGGGCTCTCCACCGGTGATCTCCACGAGCCCGCCGTTGGGGCTGAGGCGCCTCACTTCGTCCCACACTTCCTCGGGAGTCATTTTCCGTCCTCCCTGGAACGTGTACTCACTGTCGCACCACGAGCAGCGCAGGTTGCAGCCTGTAAGGCGCACGAATACACAAGGCAACCCCGCGTGGGTCGATTCACCTTGCAGCGATTTGTAGATTTCGGTTATCTGCATGGAGCAGTGGCCAGTGGCCAGAAAGCAGCGACTAGCCGTGAATTCGGGACGATCAGGTCTGAACTGCTGGCCATTGATCACTGACCACTGGCCACTGCTTCTGGCAACTGTTTATTCGCTGTACTTCGCTGTAGTTGTGTCGGTCTCAAAGACCGTTACGTCTTTCACCCGCACGCGGCCGTTGGTTACGCTCTTCAGCCGCGCGTTCGACTCGTCGTAAAAATACTTGGCCAGATTCTCCGCCGATGGATTGATCACCGTAAACGGCTCAATGTCGTTGATCATCTGGTGATCGAGCCGGTCGATGGCGTGCTTCATGACCTCGCGAAGGTCCTTGAAATCGAGCAGCAGGCCGGCTTTGTCCAACTCGGCCCCAGACAGCGTCACCCGGATTTTGTAATTGTGCCCGTGCGGATTTTCGCACTTGCCCTTGTAGTTGCGCAGGTAATGCCCCGCGGCAAAAGTATCGTCAACCGTCACTTCAAACATGGATCCCTCAGCGGCTACGCGGCAACACCAGCCAGCCGCATTCATCGCGAAACATCTATTGTAACGCGGCATGGACGCAGGCAGTGGGCCGGTATGATTTCCCCAGAGGAGGCTGTTTCGTAACAATCAGCGTCCGAGACGCCGATAGATCAATCGCGACAGGCACGTTTTTACAGCACTGCCGCAACCGCTTGGACGTTGACAATCGCGTCCAGTGAGCCTATTATTATAGCTGAGGGAAATATCTCTTCTTACTCTTTCGCTTTTCGGCAGTCAGTCAGCCCAATCTAGAGTTTTTCCAGATCGCTTTTCTGAAAGAGTAATCGGCATGCATGACTCTGCAAAGGAAAAGGGATCTCGTGTCGGTCCAACCTATTAGCGCGTCTGGATTAGTCGCCCGAGCCTGGAGGAAAACATCATGATCACCGTGAAGAATACGAAGTTTCTTGTGAAAGTGAACCGCAGCGGTACCCGCGCCCCTGAGTACGTTCAGCGCATTGACCGCACTCCCATCCAGACCACGACGAACCGTAAGCTGGCGCTGGCCATGGGGAGGTTCACGGCCGAAGATGCCGTCAAGACCATCCAGAATTCCCGCTGCACTCCGGAACTGATCTCGGTTCAGGTGTAACGCTCCGCCCTCCGGCTACGTGCTGGCGTGACGTTCACTATTGGGTTTCGAACCGCTCAACGCGAAGAACAGGATGTAGAGATAGCAGATCACCGGCAGGAAGAATGCGTGGTGGATTCCGATCTTATCGGCAATCGCTCCCTGCGCCAGCGGAATAAGCGCCCCGCCAACGATCGCCATGATCATAACTCCGGAACCGTCCCCGGTCAGCGGGCCAAGTTCCGCTACGCCCAGAGTGAAGATGCTCGGGAACATGATGGAGTTAAAAAATCCGACCAGGATGATGCTCCACATGGCGAAGTGACCCGTGCTGACCATCGAAATTGCCACGAGTGCGGCGGCGCAGACTGAGCAAATGCCCAGCAGTTGCCCGGTTTTCATCTTCTGCAATAGCCCCGATCCGATGAAACGCCCGACCATGGCTCCTCCCCAGTAGAAGGCAACGAAGCTGGCCGCAACCTTTTCCGTGAGGCCGCCGATCTCGGGCTGGCTGAAATAGTTGACCAAAAAGCTTCCGATGGAAACCTCCGCGCCGACGTATACGAAAATCGCGATCGCGCCAAAGATCAGATTCGGGTGCCTCCAGATGGAGTCGTTTACCTTCTCGCCGATCTGGTGCTGGGCGTGGGGGATTTTCGGTAACTTGAAACTGCCAATCGCGATCGCCAACAGCACCAGCGCGATGCCCAAGCCCACATAGGGCGTCTTGACTGTGGCTGCCTCGTGCAAGCGATAGGCCTGAAGGGCGTCTGGCGCCAGCGACCTTATCTCTTCGATAGTCTTGGGCGCGGCAGTCAGAATCAGGAGACCGCCGAAGAAAGGGGCCAGAAAGGTTCCCAGAGAGTTGAATGCCTGCGTCAGATTCAAGCGGCTCGAGGCAGTCGACGGTTTTCCAAGCACCGTGACGTAGGGATTAGCCGCCACCTGGAGACAGGTGATGCCGGCGGCCAGCACAATCAGAGCGACCAGAAAAAGCGGGTAAGACGGCGCACTGGCGGCGGGCACAAACAGGAAGGCTCCCAATCCCATGGTGAGCAGGCCAACTACCATTGAGCGCTGATAGCCGATCCAGTCGATGACCTTGGCCGATGGAATCGAAAAGAGAAAATACGCTCCAAAGAAGGCGAATTGCACCAGCATGACCTGTCTGTAATTCAGGTCGAAAATTGGTTTGAGGTGCGGGACAAGAATGTCATTCAGGCAGGTGAGGAAGCCCCACATGAAGAATAGAGTGGTCACTACAGCCAGCGGCGCTCCATAGGAAGCTGAAGAATTTTCAGGCGCGGTTGCGTTGGTGGAAGTGCCCGGCGAGACCATTGCCATGATGAATCATCCTTTGTCCCGAATTCGGCGACCTTATCGTTTTTGCATGATAGCATCGCAGACCTACAAATAGGCGCTGACACTCCGTTTTATTGGTGGTTTTGGATGAAACTGGATTGCAGGCTTGCCTGATCAAGAGTGGCTTGTTTCAACGTCAGGCACTAGGCCTGCAGCTTTACCAGCCAGTTCGCCGGCTCGGGGAGGATCGCGAAGGTCGGAAGCTTGCCCCGCACCATGGCGACCTCATCGCAGCAGTGAAACCTGGGACAGACGTGGCAATCCTTGTAAATCTTGTCGGGAAGATCTTCTCGCCGCGCCATCTCGAATCCCTGGCGCGAAAAAAATTCGGGTGCGCGCGTGAACAAGCAGATGCAATCCACACGATGCCGCTTTGCCTCGGCCAGCAGCGCCTTCATCAGCCGGCTACCCCCGCCTTGACCCTGAGCCCGCGGTCCGACGGTGATCGAACGAATCTCGGCGAGGTGCGTTCCGTAAAGATGCAGCGCACCGCATCCGATGATGCGGCCTTCGTTTTCCAGAACGACAAAGTCACGTACGTTCTCGCAGATTTCCGCCAGAGTGCGCGGCAGCAATGTGCCGTCGCCTGAATAGGCCGAGATCAACTCGTGGATGTGTTCTGCATCCGGCAAAATGGCCTTACGCGTGCGCATGAACCTCCTCACGCAGGGCCTCAATTTTCTTCCTCGCAGCCGCAATCCCCTGCCGCACTCGGGCGGGCGCGGTTCCGCCGATAACATCGTGAATCGTCAACACCGAAGCCAGTTTCAAGCAGTCATAGAAGCTCTCATCGAATGCGGGATTCAGAACACGCAACTCATCGAGCGACAAGTCCTGAAGGTCGCAATGCTTTTCCAGGCACAGCTTGACTGCCTTGCCGATCTGCTCGTGCGCGAGGCGCGAAGGAACGCCGCGATTAACCAGGTAAGTGGCTGCGGCCCAGGCATTCATGAATCCCGCCTGCGCTGCCTGGTTCATGCGCTCTTGGTCAAACTCAACCGCACTCATCCACCCCGCGACCAGCGGCAACAAGCCAAGTGCGGTGTCTGCGGCATCGAACAGGGGCTCCTGGGTTTCCTGCAAATCCTTGTTGTAAGCCAGAGGCAGGCCTTTCACGGTAATCATCAGCGCTGCCGCACTGCCGATGACGCGGCCAGTCTTGCCCCGCACCAATTCCAGAAGATCTGGATTCTTCTTTTGAGGCATGGCACTGCTGCCCGTCGAATAAACCTCAGGCAACTGCACAAAGCCGAACTCTTGCGAGGAGAAAAGAATCATCTCCTCTGCCCACCGGCTCAAGTGCAATGCCAGAAGCGAGAGCGCGTTGACGAACTCAAGCACGAAGTCGCGATCGCTTGTCGCATCGATACTGTTCGCTGTCGGACCATCGAAGTTGAGTTCATCCGCCATAAAAGTACGGTCCAGCGGAAGCGTCGCACCGGCTACAGCTCCAGATCCTAGGGGACACACGTTCAGGCGCTTGCGGCAATCGGCAAGCCGGTCAGCGTCGCGCAAAAACATTTCGACATAAGCCAGCAACCAGTGCGCTAGCAGCACCGGCTCAGCGTGCTGTAAGTGCGTGTAGGCTGGCATCGCAACGCTGCCGGCTTGCTCGGCACGGTCAGTAAAAGCGGCGCAGACCTCAGCCAGTTCCTTTCGCAACTCATCGATCGCCGTTCGCACGTAGAGGCGCAGGTCAGTCGCGATTTGCTCGTTGCGGCTGCGCCCGCTATGCAGCTTGTAGCCCACCTCGCCGATCCGCGCTACGAGCTGCTTCTCGACGAAATGATGCACGTCCTCGGCCTCGTCGTCCTCTACCAAGCCTTTGGAGGCTGCTGCCATCTCGCCAATCTGCTGCAATCCTTCCAGAATGCTGATCAGTTCGTTCGCAGATAGAATTCCCGCATTCTTCAGTGCACGGGCATGGGCTCCGCTCGCTGCCAGTTCGTAACTCAGCAGCCGGCGATCGAAGTCAAACGACCGCTGCCAGCGTGCGAATTGCGGGTCCAGCGGTTGCCGGAACCGTCCCGACCACATCTTCATCGTGCAACCTCCACGCGAGCCCGCGCCCGCACGCGCGAAGGCAGTCCGAGGATTCGAATGAAGCCTGCCGCATCCTTCTGATCGTAGCTATCGCCCATGGTGAACGATGAGAGATCGGTGCGGTAGAGCGAATGCTCAGACTGGCGGCTCACCACTGAAACATTGCCCTTGTACAAAGAGAGCCTCACGCTGCCGGTCATTTCTATCTGGGTACTGGCAACAAAAGCGTCCAGCGCCTCGCGTAGCGGCGTGAACCACAACCCGAAGTAGACCAGTTCCGCATACTTTAACGCCACGTGCTGCTTGAAGTGAGCGACTTCGCGCTCCAGGCACAACGCCTCCAGTTCCCGATGTGCCGCGATCAGCAACGTTCCGCCAGGTGTCTCATAACATCCGCGCGACTTGATTCCCACAAAGCGGTTCTCCACTAAGTCGACGCGGCCGATGGCGTTGCGTGCTCCAATTTCGTTGAGCAGCTCGACCAGCGACACCGGATCGAGCTTCATGCCATCTACGGTAACGGGAATCCCTTGCTCAAAGCCAATGGTGATCTGCTCGTCTTTATCCGGGGCCTCCTGCGGAGAGCGAGTCATCTGCCATGTTGTGGGCAGCGGCGCATTCCCCGCATCTTCCAGTTCTCCACCTTCGTGACTGAGGTGCCACAAGTTGCGGTCGCGGCTGTGGATTTTCTCGCGGCTCGCCGCTACAGGAATACCGTGTTGCTCGGCGTAATCAAGGCAATCCTCGCGCGACTTCAGCGACCACTCGCGCCACGGCGCAATCACTTTCAACTCCGGTGCCAGCGCCTGATAGGTCAGCTCAAAACGAACTTGATCGTTCCCTTTGCCCGTGCAACCATGCGCCACAGCAGTGGCTCCCTCGCGCACAGCGACTTCGACCTGATGCTTTGCAATCACCGGACGCGCCAGTGATGTGCCCAGCAGGTATTTATGTTCGTACACCGCACCTGCTCTCAACGCAGGAAAAACGTATCCCGTCAGGAACTCCTCGCGGAGATCTTCTACAATCACTTTGCTTGCACCCGTGGCGTAAGCCTTTTCGACCACGGCTTCAATGTCATCGCCCTGGCCCACATCGCCGACCATCGCAATGACGTTGTAGTCGTAGTTCTTTTTGAGCCACGGAATAATGATGGAGGTATCGAGTCCTCCGGAATATGCGAGCACAACTTTTTCAGGCATGAGCACTCCTGGCGGGCAGACGATCGCCGCCGCCCAGCAGTAAATAAAGAATCGCTTTTTGTACATGCAGGCGGTTCTCCGCCTGCTCAAAAACCAAAGACTGCTGCGAATCTATGACCGCGTCGGTCACTTCCAGCCCGCGGTGCGCCGGAAGGCAGTGCATGAATACCGCATGGGACGCGGCTTCCGCCATCAGCTCTGCATTGACTTGATACGGCGGAAAGACTTGCGCCCGCTCGACCTCTTCGTTCTCCTGGCCCATGCTTGTCCAGGCATCGGTGTAAACCGCGTCGGCTCCGGCAACCGCCTCGTGCGGGTCAGTCAACAATTGGATTTCGGCTCCGGTCTCTTCCGCAACTTCTCGCGCCGCGGCAACTATCTGCGGATTCGGCGCGTAACCCGGCGGAGTCGCCACGCGAATCGCCGATCCCAAACAAGCGCACGTCAGCAGCAACGAGTGCGCCACATTGTTGCCGTCGCCCACATACGCCAGAGTGCGCTCCTGCACATCTCCGAACCGCTCCAGCAGCGTGAGATAGTCAGCCAGCGCCTGACAGGGATGCTCGAGGTCGCTAAGCGCGTTAATCACTGGAATGCCAGCGTGTTCCGCCATTCCTTCGATAGTCCGCTGTGAGAAAGTGCGCAGCACTATCAGGTCCACCCAGCGCTCCAGGTTGTGCGCCACGTCGCTCAACTTTTCGCGCGCGTCGAGCCGTTCGTGAGTCTGGTCGACGAACATCGCCGTTCCCCCCAGGCTCACCATTCCCGCCTCGAAGGTCAGCCGCGTTCGCAAAGAGGGCTTCTCGAAAAACATCACCATCTGCCGGCCCGTGAGCGCATTCCGAAAATCTGCGGGACGCGATTTCATGATTCCAGCGAGATGCAGGACCGTTTCGACGCCGCAGGGGCCGAGGTCGCGAGTCGAAACCAGATCCGGACACCAAAACGCCTGTGGAATTCTCTCGGGAGCCGCCGAAACTCTACCTTGCACATGACTATTCAACTTTGACTCCTTGTTCTGGACCTGCGTACCCGCCGCTTGCGAACTGTACCTGTAATGCGCAGGTGACTGGCTCATGAATACGTGACCTCCGTACCACAAGACAGCCTGGTGAGATAGAACTGCGGCAAGACTTCCGCCTCAGTTGCTGGGAGAATTCTTACTCGCCCCACTCCTTGTTTCAGCGCCTGCCCGCAGGCTTGCAGTTTCGGCAACATGCCGCCGCTGATGATCGAGCCAGCTGCAAGTTCCGCTGCCTGCTTCGTACTCAACCACGGCATCACGCTGCCTGCGGCATCCTTCACTCCGGGCACGTCGGTGAGAAAGATCAGCGTGTTGGCGTGGCAAGCCGCTGCGCACGATGCCGCCATTTCATCGGCGTTCACGTTGTAATATTCGCCGTCGGCGCCCAATGCCAGCGAGGCCAGCACCGGAATTCCTCCTTGCTGCCACAACGCTTCGATCCAGCATGGCTCCGCGAAACAAATCTCGCCCACAAATCCCAGATCGCGCCCATGAACAAACTTCTTACGCGCTCTGAATGTCATACCATCGCCGCCACAGAATCCAATCGCTGGCATGCCCGCTGACTGAATGGCCGCCACCAGTTTCTTGTTGATGATCCCGCCCAGGACCATGAGCGCGGTATCGCGCGTCTCCGCATCGGTGATGCGCAGTCCATCCACAAACTCGCTCTTCTTTCCCAACCGGCTCAGCATGTGGGTCAGCGCATTGCCGCCACCATGAACCACGGCCACGCGATGGCCATCCTGCGCCAGTTCGGCGACGGACCTCGCGCACTTGCGAAGAGTCGCTGCATCTTCAATCGCCGCTCCGCCAATCTTCACCACAATCGTCACTGCAAACCCTCCCGCTCATCCCACTCGTACATCAGGTTCATGTTCTGCACTGCCTGTCCTGCCGCGCCTTTCAGCAGATTGTCCACGCACGATACCAGCACCAGCCGCCTGCCATCCTCTGCCAGGCAAAACCCAAGATCGCAATAGTTTGTGTGCAACGAAAACTGGAGCTGCGGCAACTTCGGCGTCGCAAATATTCGCACCCAATGCTTGCCTGAATAAAAATCACGCAGACGAGACTCCACTTCCGCTGGCTTCATCGCCCGATTCAGCTGGACGTAGATGGTCGACAGAATCCCGCGCGGGATCGGCAGCAGATGCGGGGCAAAAGTCAGATCTGCGTCGTCCAGCCCCAACTGCTCCACCATCTCTCCCAGGTGCCGGTGATTGAAAACTGAGTACGCCGAAAAATTATCCGCCACCGAAACAAAATGAGTGCGCGAAGTAGGCGCCTTGCCCGCGCCGGACACTCCAGACTTCGAGTCCGAAACAATTCCATGCGCCCTGTCAATCAATCCAGCCTTGAGCAGCGGCGCCAAAGCCAGAATCACCGAGGTCGCATAGCACCCCGGATTTGCCACCAACTGAGCCGCCGCAATGCGGTCGCCGTTTAGCTCGGGCAAGCCGTAGACCGCCTTAGCCGTCAATTCCGCGGCCGTAACTGCGTCCGCGTCCTGAAACGAGTAGATGGCACGATGCTGTACCTCTTTCAATCTCCACGCGCCACTCAGATCGATTACGCGCAATCCTTGCGCGATTGCCTCCGGCACAAGAGTCCGCGATGCTTCATGCGGAGTGGCCAGAAAGAGCAACTCCACTCCCTGGCGTTTCAGCTCCGGCCACGACAACGGTCGCAGAGGATAGGCTCCGTTACCCGACAACTCTGGAAACACCTCCGCCAAGTCTGTGGCGCCATCGCTGCCCTCTTCACGACGCAGCAGCACGGGCTTCTCCAGGCGCGGATGGCGCTCGAGAATGCGGGTCAGTTCCAGCCCCGAATAGCCGCTCGCTCCCAGCACCGCGCTCTTGAGCCTCGCAGACATCAGCCCAGCATCTCCTCGATCCGCGCTGCAACCTTCTTCGCGGCGTCCTTGTCCGGACAAACAATCAGGACCGCGTCATCTCCCGCAATTGTTCCCACTACTTCCTCCCATTCCTGCTCATCCAGCGCCGCAGCCACAGGCTGAGCGCTGCCGGTTATCGTTTTCACCACCAGCAGGTTTTGTGCCGGGCGCACATCCAACACAAACTCCCGGACCAGCCGCTGCACCGGAGGCAGCGCCAAACCGCCAGCGCCTTCCCCTTGTGGCAGCGTGTAGCCGCCCGCCATCTTGCTCAGGTTCAGGTCGTGAATGTCCCGCGACAGTGTCGCCTGCCCTACCTTGAACCCCCGCTTGCGCAAAGCCCGCTGCAAATCCTCCTGATTGGCTACAGGTCCCTGCCTCAAGGCGTCCAAAATGGCCCTCTGCCGCAAGACTTTATTCATGCTGAATATTTATTCATTACATTGAATAAATATTCTCCATCTTACAGGCCAAGTGCCTCCTGTCAAGGGGAAAACCTCGCTGCCTCTAATTCTTTTGGTAACCCACAGACCGAACTCAGCCCCGATGCCAGTAGCTGGCGCTCTTGCCAAACCCGAATCTCGGAGACCGCAAATTCTTGCTAGACTACTCACGGTCGAAAGGTCGCCGCCAAGTAGACAGGAGCAAACCGCGTGAGCAACAAGCCAACCTTGGTTGCCGAGATGATTGCCGAGTTCCTCGGAACTTTCGTCCTGATCCTGTTTGGCATCGGTGTTGTTGCCATGGTTGTCTTATTCCCTTCAAACACTCCGGCTGAGCTTATCCATGGCGGCTACACCAATATCACTCTGGGATGGGGACTCGCGGTGACAATGGGGATTTACATCGCGGGTAAAGTTTCTGGCGGCCACCTGAACCCCGCGGTCACCCTCACCATGGCCGTGTTCCGTGGCTTTCCCTGGCGCAAGGTTCTTCCCTACTTCATCGCGCAGACTTCCGGCGCGTTCCTTGCCGCAGCCCTGGTCTACCAGAACTATCTGCCAGCCTTCCACCAGTTCGACCCTCAACTGGAAAAAACCGCTGGAGTGTTTACTACTTTCCCGGCCTTTCCGGCATTGCCACAGGCCGGGTTCCTCGATCAGGTCATCGGCACGGCCCTTCTGCTGCTCATGGTGTTGGCCATCACCGACGAACTCAACGTCCCTCCCGGAGCCAATCTCGCGCCAGCGATGATCGGCTTGGTCGTCGTCGCTATTGGCATGAGCTTCGGAGGCATGCACGGTTATGCGATCAATCCTGCGCGCGATTTTGGTCCGCGCCTTTTCACCGCCGTAGCCGGGTTCAGAAACAATGGCCTCACCGATGGCCCACGGGTGTGGTGGGTGCCAGTGGTCGCTCCGCTGTTGGGCGGACTGGTCGGCGCCGCAGTCTACGATTTCGGCATTCGACGATTCCTGCGCGCGTCCCAGGCTTCGTCGTAGCGCGTAATCCCAGGCGATGTCCGCAGAGAACAGGAGGACTCTTGCGTTACATTCTTTCCCTCGATCAAGGCACAACAAGCTCCCGAGCCATTCTGTTCGACGCTCACGGCGCGGTCCGCTCCGTGGCCCAACGCGAGTTTACACAGATCTTTCCCGAACCCGGATGGGTAGAGCACGATCCCGAAGAAATCGCGGCATCGCAGATCGCCGTTGCTCTCGAAGCATTAGCCAAAGCTAACGCACAACCTCGCGACGTAGCCGCCATCGGCATCACCAACCAGCGTGAAACTACGATCGTGTGGGACCGCGCAACCAGCAAGGCCATCTGCAACGCCATTGTCTGGCAGGATCGCCGCACCGCCGCGCTCTGCGAGCAGCTCAAAGCGCAGGGCCATGAGTCCTTGATCCAGCAACGCACCGGATTGTTGATCGACGCCTATTTTTCCGGCAGCAAAATTTCCTGGATTCTAGACAACGTGCCGAACGCCCGCCAACTCGCGGAAGTGGGCCGCCTTGCATTCGGTACGGTCGATACCTGGCTGCTATGGAAGCTGACTGGCGGCCGAGTGCACCTTACCGACGCCAGCAACGCCTCCCGCACCATGCTTTTCGATCTTCATTCCGGCCGTTGGGATCGCGACCTTCTCGATCTTTTTCACATCCCCGCGTCAATGTTGCCCGAAGTCCGGCCTTCCAGCGAGATCTATGGGGAAGTAAGCTCTGTCCCAGGCCTCAACGGAATCCCAATCGCAGGCATCGCTGGCGATCAGCAGGCCGCGCTCTTTGGGCAAAGATGCACCACACCCGGGCTCACCAAGAATACATACGGGACCGGCTGCTTCATGTTGCAGAGCACAGGCACTCGCGCGGTCATGTCCGCGAATCGCCTGGTTACGACCGTGGCCTGGAGAATCGGCGACGTGACCCATTTCGCACTTGAAGGCAGCGTGTTCGTGGGCGGAGCGGTGGTGCAGTGGTTGCGTGACGGCCTGGGAATTATCCGCACATCGTCGGAGGTGGAGGCTTTGGCAAATTCTGTTCCCGACAACGGCGGAGTCTACTTCGTCCCCGCTTTCGTGGGTCTGGGCGCCCCTCATTGGGATTCCTACGCACGGGGCGCAATCTTCGGTCTCACCAGAGGCAGCAATGTGGGGCACATCGCGCGCGCTGCCCTGGAGAGTATCGCGTATCAAGTCGCCGATCTTATGGATGCGGTCCAAACCGACACCGGCACGCCGCTCCAGGAGCTGCGCGTGGATGGCGGCGCATCCGCCAACGACAGCCTCATGCAGTTTCAGGCGGACATTCTCCGCGTACCCGTGGTGCGCCCTGCAATGACGGAGACCACGGCGCTCGGCGCCGCTTTTCTGGCCGGTCTGGGCGCGGGGTTCTGGAAGGAAGTGCAGGCCATTTCCGAATTGCCCAGGGAGGAACGCCGTTTCGAACCACGCCTGCCACGCTCTCAAGTGGATACCATGCGACAGCGCTGGAACGAAGCTGTCTCGCGCGCCAAGGCCTGGGAGAAAGTTCGGTGAACCCCGCTCTTCCACTCCGGCGCCACACTATCGTGGGCTTGGGCGAGTTGCTCTGGGATTTGCTGCCTTCCGGCAAGCAACTTGGCGGAGCCCCAGCCAACTTTGCTTACATTACGAACCTGCTCGGCGATGTAGGAATCCCAGCCAGCCGCGTAGGCCGTGACTCTCTCGGAGATGAAGCAATCCAGCGTTTGGCTCAACTCGGATTGAATGCCGCCTTCGTTCAGCGCGATCCCATCCATCCCACAGGAACCGTGAAAGTTGAAATCGATAAAGCCGGCCAACCCCGCTTTGACATCTTGGACCCGGTCGCCTGGGACTTTCTACAGTGGACCCCGGCTTGGCAGCAGTTAGCCAATGAAGCAGATGCGGTCTGCTTCGGATCGTTGGCCCAACGCTCCTCTCAAAGCCGGCTGACGATTCGCAGCTTTCTGCAAGCCACCGGCCCCCAGGCAGTCCGCATTTTTGACGTCAATCTGCGGCAGAACTTCTATACCGCGCAAGTCCTCGCGGAATCGATGAAGCTCGCAATTATTGTCAAACTGAATCATGAGGAGCTTCCCAGAATCGTCCACTTGCTCGGATGCGAAAGTGGCGGAGAGAAAGAGTCAGCCCGCCGTTTGCTGTCTTCTTATGATCTGATGCTGGTCTGCGTCACCCGCGGCAATAGCGGCAGCCTCTTGATCTCCACCGACGAATGCAGTGAACATCCCGGCTTCCAGGTGAAGGTCGCCGATACCGTGGGTGCCGGCGATGCCTTCACTGCTGCCCTGGTCAACGGTTATCTCCGGGGGGAGTCGCTTGCGCAAATCAACGAAACCGCGAACCGCGTCGGCGCCTGGGTCGCCAGTCAATCAGGAGCAACGCCGCCCCTGAAGCCGGGGGGCTTGGCGCACGCTCTGGCCGGGATCGCCTAACATCCTACGGAGGATTCCTTCATCTCGTGGCCGTTGGGATCGGGTGGTTCTGCTCTTGCTCCAGACGTTGGGCCATATCCTTCGGCAGCCCATGCAGCAATTCCAGAAACGCTGCATTGGTCCAGCCGAAGCCCACGACGTTCATCTGGTAACCAAGCTCTACATGCGCCTCGGAAGAGCGCGTGACAACGTTATATTTTTCCCGGATGTTTCCATCGTGTCTGAAATTTTCCGCCACCATCGATAGAAACTCGTACGAAATCCGGTCCGCATCGGCATTGAAGCCATACCGGCGAAGTCCATCGACTGCCAGCATTTCGATATTTCCCCACCCATAAGGCAGGTCCCATTGCGCGCCCGTATCCTCGGCACTCATCGCCAGGCCACCCGGCTGTTCCAAGGCCGGCAAATTCCTCACCACAGCCTTTGCCTGCTCTGGCGTGGCCAGCCCAGCCCACAAGGGATAAAGTGTCGCTGCATAGCGATAAGACGACTTCTGTCCGGTCTGTAAATTGAAATCGGAAAAGAATCCCGACTTGTCATCCCAGAGATAGCGCGTGATCAGTGTCTTACGCTCTTCGGCACGCTTGCTCCACTTTTCCGCATCGGCTTTGCGCCCCAGCCAGCTGCTGATCTGCTCCAGATCTTTCGCCGTCTTATACAACAAACTGTTCAGGCACACAGGCGCAAAGTGATGCGTAGCCGCGCCGAACGGGCCGAAGCGAAAACTTACGTCGAAGCCCGATTCGCGCATAGACCGGTCGCCCCTATAGTAGTCGGAACTCAACTTGAATTCCCGGGGCTTTTCGCATTCCGTGCCCGACATCGTCTTGGCAACACCGCAAACCTGCTGCGTGTAAGCGGCCCCCGCAGTCGATTGCTTCGCGCCAGGTTCACTCTCGACGATGTAATCGTCGGCTTGGGCGGGATGAACGAAAAAATAGGTCGCGACCTTCCGGTAGAAACCGGTTTCGTCCTGCACCGCCTCAGCAGGCGGGCCTTCGCCAAAATCGTAATAGCGAGACAAACCCGTATCGCCCGCGCGGTGTGGATCGCGGTTCCACATTTCATAATCTTTCTCAAGATCAACGTAGGCCTTCGCCAACCAGGCCGGATCCGCGTGCCCTGATTTCTGCAGCGCGTCATATACGTCCACAAACATCGAACTCAGAAAAGGAGGCTGAGAACGGGTCAGATAGTAGGTCCGGTTGGCGTTCAGCATTGCGCCGTAGTGTTCGACCTCAAAAAAGAAGTTGTCTACCATGCCCCGCGCAAGCTCCACGCGCCCCGCTCGCAACAGTCCGCGCACAATAAAGTAGCTGTCCCAACCGTACATCTCGTTGAAGCGGCCTCCAGGAACAACATATTTGTTCTGCAAATACAAAAGGCCGTGAGGTTGGATCTTGCTGGTGTCGATTTCGCCGAGATGATGAATTTCAACTGGCAGATGCTCGATTCTCACGTTGCAATCGCTGGCGAGTTTCCGCACTGCCACGGGCTCGGCCATGCCCGCCGGCAGGTACAACACTGGCGCCACTCTCATTTTGGGATCGACTACGCTCTGGCAATCTGTCATAGAACGCGTAAGCGTATCCCAGGCCGTCGAAATGTAGTCAAGGATCGGCTTGAGTCCCTGGCCTTCGGGTGAAATCGATAGCCCACTGGCGGTGGTCCGCGCCAGGCCGACGGGAAGAACGGCAACCACCACTAGCCAGTACAACCTGTACTGAAGAGCTTGGCGAATTCTTGAAAAGCGAGCGAGCATGATTTTCAAAAGGGGCACCTTTCGGGGCATTCTAGTCGCCTTCCCGCAGGCTACGAAATGAATTTCTGAAAAGAGCAGTGGTCATTCGGATAAAATCGCCATGACCCACGTCACCGGAGTTTTAGTTTACTCTGTCTAGTTTGGCGTTTCGCGTTTGAGGGGGCTAATTGACCATATCCCGGGTAGTAGTTCGTTGGTTTGTGTGCATTTCGTTTTTCCTATCTATCGGCTTGAGCACCGCACAGCAAATTCCCGAGAATACGTATCAGGATCTCCACTGGCGCATGATAGGCCCTTTTCGCGGAGGCCGCACTCGGGCCGCCACCGGTGTTCCCGGCCGACCCAGTCTTTTCTACATTGGCCAGGTCAACGGCGGAGTCTGGAAGTCCGACGACTACGGCCGCACTTGGACCCCAATTTTCGACCATGAGTCCACACAGTCCATTGGCGCCATTGCCGTGGCTCCCTCAAATCCCAGCGTCATTTATGTCGCCAGCGGCGAAGGCCTCCATCGCCCCGACCTTTCCGTCGGCAATGGAATCTTCAAATCGACTGACGCTGGAAAAACCTGGGCTCACCTCGGCCTGCGCGATGGCCTGCAAATTCCCGCACTCGCCATCGACCCCCGCGATCCCAATAAAATTTTCGCTGCCGTGCTTGGCCATCCCTACGGCCCAAATGAAGAACGCGGCCTGTACCGCTCCAACGATGGCGGCCAGACTTGGCAAAAATCCATATACAAAGACGAGAATACCGGAGCCTCCGACGTAGAGATCGATCCCTCAAATCCCGACGTGATTTATGCCTCTATGTGGGAAGCCCGCGAAGGCCCCTGGGAAGACAACAATATCGTCAACGGAACCGGCGGTGGATTGTTCAAGTCCACTGACGGTGGAAATACCTGGCATCCTCTTAGCAACGGCCTCCCGAAGGATCTCTCGCAGATTAACGTCGCCGTCGCGCCCAGTGATACGCGACGGATTTACGCGACGGCTGCCATTGCCTCGGGCCCGCTTGCCTTTTACCGCTCCGACGACGCTGGCGAAAGCTGGTCAAAAATGACGGAGGATCCTCGCCCTTCAGGACGCATCGGTGGCGGCGACCTGGCCATCCCGCGAGTGGATTCGAAGAATCCAGATGTGGTCTATAGCGCCAGCACCGTGACCATGCGATCGACAGATGGTGGCAAGACCTGGTCCGGATTCCGCGGCGCTCCCGGCGGCGACGACTACCAGAATCTCTGGATCAATCCCAACGACCCCAACATTATTCTTCTTGTCAGCGACCAGGGCGCGCTCGTAACCGTCAACGGCGGAGCCTCCTGGAGCTCCTGGTACAACCAGCCCACCGCGCAGATTTATCACGTCGCCGTCACGCCCACGTTCCCCTATCGAGTTTGCGGAGGCCAGCAGGAAAGCGGTTCCGTCTGCATCTCCAGCCGCGGCAATGATGGCGCCATTACGATTCGCGAGTGGCATCCCGTCGGCGTGATTGAATACGGTTACGTCGCACCCGATCCACTTGATCCTGACGTCATCTACGGCGGGGGTAGAAGTGAAGTCTCGAGGTTTCATTGGTCCACTGGGCAGGTGCAGAACATCACGCCGATTCCGCTTCGCAGCCCCAAATACCGGACCGACCGCACCGAGCCGTTGATGTTCTCGCCCCTCGATCCCCACATTCTCTATTTCGCAAGCAACGTGCTTTTCAAAACCACAGACGGCGGAAATTCCTGGCAGACCATCAGCTCCGATCTCACTCGCGAGAATCCCGGAGTTCCAGCCAGCGTTGGCAGTCTAATCCCCAAGGGCGCCGAAAAGCAGCGCGGAGTGATCTATGCGCTTGCCCCTTCTTTCAAAAATATCAACACGCTCTGGGCTGGAACCGACGACGGCCTGATCTGGCAGACGCACGATGGCGGCAAGAAGTGGAATGACATCACTCCAAAAGAGCTGACGCCCTGGAGCAAGGTCACGCAGATCAGCACCTCGCACTTCGATGACGACTCCGCCTACGCCTCCGTCAGCCGCTTCCGCATCAATGACGAGCAGCCTTATATCTACCGCACTCACGACGACGGCAAGACCTGGAAGCTGATCACCACCGGCCTGCCCGCCTTCGGCCCAGTGGACACAGTCCGCGAAGATCCCGTGCGCAAAGGTCTCTTATTCGCCGGCACGGAGAATTCAGTCTGGGTTTCGTTCGACGATGGTGATCACTGGCAATCGTTGCAACTGAATCTGCCGCACACCTCCATGCGCGATCTCTGGATTCATGACGACGACCTCATCGTCGCTACGCACGGGCGCTCCTTCTGGATTCTCGATGACATCTCTCCGCTGCGCGAAGTGGCCACTTCGTTTGCTGCCACCGATGCCCATCTGTTCACTCCAGCGCCCGCCTACCGGGTTCAGCGCGACACCTACACTGACACTCCGCTTCCCCCCGACGAGCCCACGGCCGCCAATCCGCCCGACGGCGCGATCATCGACTACTATCTGTCGCACGCCGCTTCAACGCCAGTCGCCCTCGAAATTCTCGACGCCCGAGGTAAACTCGTTCGCAAATTTTCCAGCGACGACAAACCCGACGTCACTGAAGCCGAACTGAAGAAACAGCTCATTCCACTCTACTGGCTGCGTCCTTTCCGCTCGCTGTCGTCCGACGCTGGCATGCATCGCTGGGTTTGGGATCTGCACTATCCCTCTCCTGATTCCCCACGCCATGAATATCCCATCTCGGCAATTCCCGGAGACACTCCGCGTTACCCGCTCGGTCCCACGGCCTTGCCCGGTACCTATACCGCGCGTCTCACAACCAACGGAAAAAGCTACACCGCACCGTTCACCGTGAAGATGGACCCTCGCGTCCAGCTCTCGTCAGCCAGCCTCGAGAAAAAATTCTTCCTTGAATTGCGCCTGGCGTCTGTCTTCAACCAGACTTCCGACGCTCTGCTGCAAGCGGGATCGCTTCGCGATCCGCTACAGAAACTGAGCCAGCAAGCCACCGGCACAACCCGCGATTCCGTTGAGGCCTTCCAGACCAAGCTAGCAGCAATCGTCGGAGGACCGGCCGGTTCTGCTGCACCGCCCGCCGACGCGATCACGCTTACGCGTGTGAATGGTCAGTTCGCAGTGTTATATGGCCAGGTCTGGCAGGCCGACGCCGAACCAACCGTGGCCCAGGTAAAAGCCGGTTTGGCCGCCGAACACGACGCTTCAGATGTAATGCAACGTTGGGATGCGCTCAGGACTTCAGAACTTCCAGCGCTCAATCGCGCCCTTCACAGCGCAAACTTGCCCGAACTAAGAGTCAAGTCGGACCCGCACAAAGAAGAAACGCTCCTGGATGAGGAATAGATTTTGTAGCGCTGACGTCCCGTCGGCTTTGCCAGGAACCGGTCTCGGTTCGGTCTCCAGTTCAAACCCAACAGGCGCCGTGGTCGTCATTTGAGATCGCGGCGGCTGCTTTACAATTCCTCTACTTTCTTCTGCAATTCCCGCGCGATCTGCTGCGGATCTTCCGGCGCAAAGCTGACAGGCTGGCCAATACGCACACGAATTCTCCACGGTGCAGCAACTTTCCTGCCCGCCTGCTTCACTTCAAACAATCCCACAATCCGCATCGGCAGTACCGGAATGCCCAGGTTGTTGGCCAGCAATCCTATACCAGCGCGAAACGGATTGATCTTGCCATCCACCGTATGTCTTCCCTCAGGAAAGACCAGCAGGCTGTACCCGCGGTCGACGGCTTCACCCGCATAGGCAAAACTCTGCCGGAACCCGGCCTCGCGAGGCAGAGGAAGCGGGGCGAGGCGCTGGAGGCACTGCACCCATTTCACGCGATCGAGAATTTTCCCTGGGAACTTTCTCCCGGCCGCGGGGGTGTGCAGTGCCTCCAGCGCCTCGCCCCGCGTCGCTATTGCAATGGAGTGTCGCAAATATGCAGGCAAAGCCGTCTGTACGAAGGCAAAATCCACGTCTGAAATATGATTGCAGACCACCAGCAGCGGCCCACCGAGTCCTCGCAAATTCTCCCGCCCTTCGATCCGCGGCCAGCCCAGAAAAATCATCGCCGGCCTCATCAACAAATAGTGCGCCAGCCATCGCGCCCACGTCACCGGCCACTGCAATACCCATCGCGGATAGTGATACTCCGCGCGCAACTGCGCCTCACCTCTCAACATCCTTTCCACGTCACCCACCGTGCGCGCCGCGCTTAAACGCGTCTCGCTGAGATCCACTTGGTATCGGTCCTCCAGCGCGCTGATCAGTTCCACGCGGTCCAGAGAACTCAGGCCGAGCTCTGCATCGAGGGCAGTGTCTGCTTTCGCTCCGGCGACGCTCCGCCCGGTGATCCTTCCGATCAAATCCATCACCGGACTTTCTGCCGCACTTGCAATATCCTTCCCGCCGGGTTGAAGTATTTCCCGCGCCGCAAAGTCCGCGATCAAATTCCGCCGCGGCTTCTGTGTGCTGGTCCGCGGAAAGTCTTCCTCCGGCCACTGCACCCACATCCGCATGCGCTGGAATTCCGCCAACTCTTGGTTCGCCCGCTCTACCGCACCTGCCACTCTGGCCTCGTCGCGCGCAATCACTACTGCGCAGGGCTCCGCATTCCCGCCGCGCTCAATCCCGACCACCACACAATCTTTCACCTCGGACTGCCGCCGCAGGGCAGCCTCCAAATCTTCCGGATAAATATTCAACCCGCCCGGCGTCACGATCACTTCCTTCTTGCGCCCCTTGAAATACAGGATCCCGGCCTCATCCAGCGCGCCCACGTCTCCGGTGCGATACCACCCTTCTTTATTGACGACCGCCTGTCGTCCACTCTTATCCCAATATCCCGCCGCCACTCCGCCCCCGCGGATCAGAATCTCGCCATCCTCCGCCAGCTTCACTTCCCGCCCCGGCAGTACTTTCCCGATCGACCCTTTCCCCAACTTGAACGGATGATTCACGCTGATCAGCGACGTAGTCTCCGTCAGCCCGTATCCCTGAATCGCCGCATAGCCCAACCGTCCCCAGAACTCTTCGGTCTCCGCATCCAGCGCCGCGCCTCCGCAAATAAATGCCAGGAATTTCCAGCCAAACTGCCGGCGGATTGCGCGGAAAATCCACCAGCGCCACAGGAAGTGTTTCCCCTCGGAAGTCCGGAACCGCCTCCGAAAGTCTTCGATCTTCCCCCCGCCTTCGGAAGAACGGTCTTCGAGATCGCGCTCAATCTTCTGTTTCAGCGACTGTAAAACTCTCGGCACACTCACCAGTACCGACACTCGCTCCCGCCGAATCGTGTTTACAATCTCCGAAGGCTTCAACTCCTCCTGAAAAATCACCGTTCCACCCAGCAGCGGTGGCAGAAACATCCCGAGGAACTGCCCGAACACATGGCTCAGCGGCAGCAGATTCAAAAACCGCACCGGATGTACCCACCGCTCATACTTCAAATACCGCCGCATCTCCCGCTCCAGCGGAGCAATGTTAGCCAGCACATTCCCATGCGTAATCACCACACCCTTAGGCTCAGCCGTCGTCCCGGAAGTAAATACGATTTGCAGCATGTCGTCGCTGCCGATCGACGCATTCGGAGGAGATGCAGAAGAATGACCAATCGCTTTCGACAAGTCTTCAAGAACTACTTCTGGAACGGCGCCAGCCTCGCTCGTATTCTCGGTCGCGTGCTTTCCGGAACAAACCCAAAGCCTCGCCTCAACCTGCCCTGCAACTCGCAACGCAAAATCCGCCGACGTTCCATCATCCATCGGAACAACAACCACTCCACCCAAAGCGCATCCAAAGAACGCCGCAACCCACTCCGCACAATTCTCCCCCCACAGCAGCACCCGATCGCCCTTGCCGATCCCGCGCGCTTTCAGTTCCCGGCAAAAGCAAAACGCCATCTCCAAAACCTGCCCGTAAGTGAACCACTCCATCCGGTACCCACGACGCTGCCCGTAAGCGCGCTCATCACGGTGCGCCTGAAAGTTCGCCACGAAAAACTCTGCTAAAGATTCAGCCATGAGATACCGGGCCGGAAAAAGCTGCTTTTCGACTTCGTTCTTCGCTAAGTTTAGCGAACATCCCCGGAAACCGTATCGGCCAGTGGCCGTCTACTCGCCGAGCGTTCGGAGTTATGTTGGGTAGGGTTAAAGCAAGCCAGCAGCACGGGAAACGACCAAACTTTGACAAATCTCTGACAACTGTGGCGGGAGCCGGCCCTACCTTAATTAGGCTTGGCCGATAACGAAAGCCCTTCGAGGAGAATCAACGTGCCGAATCCCAGAACCACCAATGTCCTGCCCAAAATGCTCACAGCAGCCATCTTGCTCTGCCTGCTTTGCTCAGTCCATAGCGTAAGCATCGCTCAAGCCGATGATTCTCAGCCGAACCCCGCCGCCGGCGCAGGCAGCGTATTCGTACACAGCAAATTCGGCGGCCAAATTTTCGGATTCGACATGGACCAGAACGGCACCGAAGGCGTTCTCAGCGAGGCGCAAACGTTGCCCAACGGCAACGTCCTCGCCGCAGTCGAGACCTTCGATCAAACCACCGGCAAGATCCTTAACGTCGTCGCCAAGACCCAAACCCAGGATGATTTTGTTACCCTCGGAATCGCCGGCAGCTCCGTCGGCCTGGTTGAACGCGAACACGTGGTCAGCCTGTTTAAGATTCAGCGCACTTTCCACGTCCTGAATCCCTTGACCACGAACAAATTCACCGGCCTCTGGACGCCTCCCATTGCATCCGGTTTCCTCATTGAAGAAGTAAGCCGCAACCAGGGAATCCCCATCAACGCTGTTTTCGCCAGCGGCCCCAATTTCAATCCGGTGGTATTCAGCTCGAATATTGCCGCCAACACCTTCGGCCCCCAAATTACCCTTACCAACCAAAACTTCACCTTCGGAGTTCCACCCGTGCTCGGCTACAACAACGTGACCAACCAGGCAGTCCTTGCACAGGACTTTGGCAGCCCAACGAACGTACCGGAAATCGGCCTGGTAGATCTCACCAACGGCAAAACCACGACGTTCAAAGGCGTCGGACTTGGGTTTGTCAACGGGATCGCCGTCGACTCAGCCGACGGCATCGCCTGCACCACCACCGAAATCGACTTCAGTGTCGAGTTCTACAACCTGGCCACGCAGACCGGATTCAAAGTAACTCTCCCCGGGGCTACCCAGCAGATCTTCAGCGGTGCCGACGTCGAATACGATTCAGTTCATAAACTGTTCCTCGTGGCGCAACCCGTATCAAGTACCGCGGCGAGCGGCAGCAGCATCCACGTTTATGACCCCAATGGAAACCTGATTGAATCGATCAACGGCTTCAGTTTCTCGAACGCGTCCAATGTGATTCCCCTGCACATCGCGCTGAAGCCCAGCAACCGAACCGGCTTCGTCGACGGCCCCAGCTCAGGCGTGACGGAGATTCAGTCCTTCACGTACTAGGAGGCGGTTGCTAAGCGTTGGCATCCTGAGGCTCGCGTTTTTTGGCGGGCCGAAGGACCTATGCAACATGCTTATGCCACCGCTGCGGCAAGCAATTCCAATCATCGCAGGTGCCAACAGCGCCACTACTCCCGCCCCACCCCCAGCGCATCCGCCACCCGATTAATATAGTTAAACCAAGACGCGATCAGCGTGATCTGCAAAATCCCGCGATCGTCAAATCCGACGGCCCGCAGCCCTTCAATGTCATCCTTCCAAACCTTGGTAGCGTCCTTCGTCAACTTGACCACATAGTCCACCATCACGCGCTCCTGCGGCGTGATGGGCGCGGTCGTGTAATCCTTCTCCAGCGCCTCCACCAACTCCTTATCCAGTGTCACTCTACGCAGAAACTCTGCGTGCGACTCGATTCAATACTTGCAGCGGTTGGTCACCGAGACCATCGTGGTAATCATTTCGTGCTGCCGCCGGCTCAGCGGCAACTCCGGCGACATCAGCGCCCCAAACGTGGCGAACGAGTGATAGAGCGCCTCCGGAATCAGCGTGTGCGACCCCACAATCGTCGACCCTCCCGACTCGTCCGGATGCACCGGATCGCCATACTCCTTGGGATACAGCCCACGCTGCGCCTCGACTGCCTGGCGCAGCTTCTCATCAGCCTCCGACATCGGTATGGTTCGTATCCAGGTCAAACGCGCAAATTACCCCCGTACAGGTCTCCGGGCAGTTCTCGCCCTGAAAAAGGTTACACAGCTCTGCCCGCCCGTCCCATAGTCAATTCGTACTAGGCGTGCCAAAGCTGTCGCAGAGCGCGAACGATCGGAGCTTGAAATGTGGGAGAGCGCGACCACGATCTTGTCTCCAGCACTTCTCGCGCCTAATGTTCAGGTCCCGGTTCCGGTCAATGTCACCTTCTGCGGGCTGCCGCCTCCAGAATCGAGGATATTAAGCGTAGCAACACGCGTTCCTTTGGCTTTCGGAGAAAAGGTCAAAGAGATTTTGCAACTTGCTTTTGGGGCGACTCCACTACCGCAAGTATTCGTTTCTCGGAAATCGGCAGCATTTGCTCCACTAATGTTCATTGCAGAGATGACGAGCGTGGTTGTGCCCACGTTCTGCAGGGTAACGGTTGTTGGGAGGCTTGTTTTTCCCACGTGTTCCTGTCCGAAGTTAATTGTCTGGGCAGACAAGCTTACGACCGTACCCGTTCCCGACAGGCCGATAACTTGCGCACCTCCGCTGGCGTTATCTGAAATGGCGACGCTACCGGAACGCGCACCCTCAACTTTTGGAGTGAAAGTGATACTGATACTGCAACTGGATCCGGGATTCAGGGTGGCGCCGCAATTGTTCAACTGGCTGAAATCGCCGCGCACAGTGAATCCGTCGATCATAAGCGCTGCAGTTCCAGTATTGCTTAAGATGACGGTCTGAGGCACGCTCGGCGTATTGATCAATTGCGCGGCAAACGTAAGGCTTGTTGGAAAAAGCTTCGCTGAAGGAGCGACACCAGTACCTGTGAGACCTGCGATTTGCGGACTGCCCGTCACATTATCGCTTATCTGAATCTGCCCGCTCCGCCCGCCGGGAGCGGTCGGTTTGAAGGTCACTGCAACCGTGCAGCTTCCTCCGGCATTGAGGCTGGATCCGCAGTTGTTCGTTTCGGCAAAGTCTCCGGTTGCGACGATACTGGTAATCGCCAGTGACGAAACACCAGTATTCGATAGCGTAATATTTTGCGCCGGGCTTGTAGTGCCGACAAGTTGATTGGCAAAAGTAAGACTTGTCGGAAACAAGATAGCCAGCGGGCCGTTGGCAACAGTTTGCGTGAGCGGTGCACCGGTGTGCGGATTGAATACGACGTCACCGGAGTAAACGGCCGTAATGTTATGCGTTCCCTGCGCGAGGGCTGACGCGGTCCAGCTTGCCTGCCCGGAGGCAAGAGAAGCGGTTCCCAGCGCTGTGCCGTTGTCCTGGAACGTAACGGATCCGGTTGGAGTGCCCGAGCCAGCGACTCCGGCCCGCAACGAGGCCGTAAAGGTTACCGCCTGGCCCGGAAGCGATGGGTTCTGCGAACTTGTAGTTGTAATGTACGTGCCGCCTGTATTGAGCAACACGGTTACGTTTGCCGTGGCGAGATCGGGCGCGCCGTCACCATTGAAGTCCCCAACGGCAACGGAAACACCATCCGTCTGCGGCACGGCGTAGTAAACCTGCTGTTTGAAGCTGCCCTGTCCGTTTCCCAACATGACCGTCAGGAACGTGTATCCGCCGCTTGTAACCACATCGAGGTGGCCATCGCCGTCGAAGTCTGCGGGCGCCACAAATTCCGCAACGTAATAGGGAGACGAAACAATGCCCTGCTGGAAGGTGCCGTCCCCATTTCCAAGGAGAACCGGGAAATAATTGAAGGCAGCTATCGCCAGGTCCGGATACCCGTCTCCGTTAAAGTCGCCGTTGGTTATCCAATAGGGGTAGTAGTAGGAAGAATAGGTTTCCGCCGGCTGGAATGTGCCGTTACCGTTGCCGAGCAGTACATTCACGATGTAACCCTGGCAACCCCCGGAAGCTGCCAGGTCGAGATGTCCATCCCGGTTGAAATCTCCAACCGTCAGGCCCTGGGAACATGACGGAGTAGTGAAACTGGACTGAGTGAATGTGCCACTCCCTGTGCCAGTGAAGAGTTCTATTGTGGTGCTGTTAAAACTTGCTACAGCAAAATCAAGGTGACCATCTTCATTGAAGTCTCCTATGACGGCAGAGACTGCGTATTGTGTGGACAGGGTGTAAGTTGCCCCTGGTCGGAAGGTCCCATCGCCGTTCCCAAGGAAAATTGCTACGGAATTGTAATTTACCGCGACAAGATCCGGATGGCCATCCTGATTGAAGTCCGCAGACGCCACAAATGAGTAACTCGTCGAGAGGTTCAGGCTCTTCGAGGCTTGAAAAGTTCCGTCCCCATTGCCCAGGAACACGTTAATTTCGCTGCCTACGGTCACGAGATCAAGCTTGCCATCGCCGTTGAAATCGTCCGCCGTGATCCACAAGGGATTACCGACATTAGAGTAGCCAGTTGGGGACTGAAAAGTGCCATTGCCTTCTCCAATAAGCACTCCGAAGCTATTGTCAATATTGTTGCAGATAACGGCGTCAGTGTTACCGTCACCAGTTACGTCAGCGAGAACTACAAAACTTGGGCCCTTTCCTACGTTGTAGTTGGCCGCAGTCTGGAACGCTCCCGTGGCGCTACCCAGCAATACGCTGAGATTGTTGCTGCCAGAATTTGAGATGACGAGGTCAGGGTGGCCATCTCCGTTCAGGTCTGCAACCCCGATCCATGAAGGGGTCGTACCCGCAGCGTAGCTGACTGCTGTCTGGAAGGTTCCATTGCCGTTGCCGAACAGCACGTCCACCGAACTGCTGTTTGTGACCGCAAGGTCGAGTCTCCCGTCATTATTGAAGTCGGCGATAGCCACGGAATTCGAATTGACGCCCGATCCATAGTTCGTGGCTACCTGGAAGGTGCCATCTCCATTGCCCAATAGAACGCTAACGTTATTGCTGCCTAGATTCGCGACTGCAAGGTCTGGAATTCCATCCCCATTAAGGTCACCAACCGCAACCGCGCGCGGATTCGTTCCAGCGGCGTAGCTGACGGGGGTTTTGAACGTGCCGTCGCCATTTCCCAGAAGGATGGTGGCGTTGCCGCTGCCATAGTTGGCGGTAACGAGGTCTAGATGTCCGTCCCCGTTGAAATCCGCAACCGCCAGGGCGCGCGGGTTGCTGCCCGTGCTGAAGTTGACCGGTGATCCAAACGTGCCGTCGCCGTTTCCATGCAGAATGCTCACGGTGCCATCTACATTATTAGCTACCGCAAGGTCCAGAATTCCATCCCCGTCGAAATCCGCCGTCACCACGCCATAAGGAGAGTTGCCGACAACGTAACCCGGCCCTCCCTGATAAGTCCCGTCTCCGTTTCCCAGAAATGTGGAAACTATGTTGCTGCCCGGAAACACCACGGCCAGGTCTGGTTTCCCGTCACCGTTGAAATCGCCTACAGCCACAGCCTGCGGACTCGTGCCCACGGGGAACGTCTTCATATCGGTAAACGAGCTTGCGCGCGAATGCTGGGCAATGAGAACGAGCGTTAGGGCTGCCGTCGAAATTTTCCTCGAGCGTCGCAGGGCAGAACGAAAGGTCGAGAGCCAGGAGCATGCACAGAACATGCGAGTCTCCTCATTCGCAAGAAAGGGTTGCGTCCGAAAACGCAGTGATTGTAGTCCCCATAGACGGTCACGAATAGTGTGAAATATTTTGCAGGTTTTATGGGTCAAGCTCTTTCGATCGCGGTCCGCCAGCCTCCACCCAGTTCTGTAGCGCGTCCCTATTCCCTAAGTAACCCTTTCGTACACTCCCTTTCGGTAACCCTTGGTAACCATGCGATTCCACCCCTCCAGCCGTACAATTGCCCTTGTCCGACCGGCCATCTCCAAATAGGAGTTTGGCCACGTGACCCCTCCCGGGCAACACTTCCCAGGAGCCGTCATTCGGTTCACACCAGGGCTGGAGTTCGTACTCTTATGGCGTTCGGTTTCGGGTTCAACAAACAAAAGGTCCTCAGCGCTGCGGAGAAGTATGTCCAGCAGGGCAAGATGCAAAACGCCATTGCTGAGTATGAAAAAGTCCTCAAGGCCGATCCCAAGGATCTCACCGTCACCAACACCGTCGGCGACCTCTACTCCCGCCTCGGTGAAGTCGACAGAGCCACCGAATCGTTCAAGATTGTCGGCGATGCCTATGCCACTCAGGGTTTCACGGTCAAGGCCATCGCCATGTACAAAAAGATCAGCAAGCTCAAGCCCTCGCTCGAGAGCGTGCTGAAGCTGGCCGAACTCTACACCCAGCAGGGACTCTTCAACGATGCCCGTGCCCAATATCTGCAAGTCGCTGAAGAATTCCTGAAATCGGGCGAACTGGAAAACGCCGTCCGCATCTTCCAGAAAATTCTGGAAATGGATCCGGAAAACACCAACATGCGGATTCGGCTGGCGGAAGTCTACGTCCGCCTGGGCAAGAAAAATGATGCCTGGCAGATTTTCTCCGCCGCCGCCGAAACCCTGCGTTCCAAGGGCAATCTGAACGGCGCCGAAGAAGTCTTGCAGCGCATGCTCACTCTGGACCCCGGCAACAGCTACGCGCTGCTCATGCAGGGCCGTAATCTGCTCGAGGCCGGAGACGCCGAAGCCGCCATCGACTCCTTGCAAAAAGTTTCCGATCTCGATTCCAATCCCGATGGCCTCCGCGACCTGCTCAAGGCTTACCTCAAGACGGGCCGCCTCTCCGACGCCGGCACTTTAGCCAGCAAGCTCCTCACTGTCCACAACGACCTGGTCGCGATCTCCACTTTTGCCGACGCCCTCATGCAGGCCGGCCAGTACGAAAGCGCTCTCCAGGTTTATGACCAGCATTCCGACCGCTTGCTGGCTGAAGATTCCGACAAAGTTCTGAAGAACCTCCATTCCGTCATCGGGCACGTGCGCGACAATCCCGCCTCGCTCGAGAAACTTCTCGATCTTTTCCAGAAGGCTGGAGAGTCGACTCACCTCACCGAAGTCATCGAGTTGCTGGCTCACGCATCGGTTCAGTCCGGCGACCTTGCGCGCGCGCGCGACCTCTATCAACGCCTCGCCACCATGGAGCCTGGCAATCCCCTGCACATGAACAATTACCAGCAGGTGGCCAGCCAGATCGGTGGCAATTCCTCCGCCAGCGTAATTACCGCGGAAGAAGCGGCCGTCATCGTCGACGAATTGGAAGCAACTGCACCCTCCATCCACCAGCACTATTCCGATGCCGTCGCCCTCGCGGTTCGCTCCGCGCTCACCGACGCCGAACTTTTTATTTCCTACAACATGCCTGCCAAGGCTCTGGGCCCGCTGATGGCCGCTCTGCCTCAGGCGCCCATTGATCTTCGCCTGAACCAGCGGCTGGCCGCCCTGCACACTCGCGCCGCGCGCTTCGCCGAAGCCGGCGTCTGCTGCCGCACTTTGCAGAACATCTACCACGAAGCGGATTGTCCGGAAGAAGCCACGCGTTACGGCGAACTTGCCGACCGCTACGAAGAGCGCTCAACCACTCCCGCTCTGGCGGATCCTGCCATCGCGCACGCCGCTTCTCCGGCAGAAGCAACTCCAGCGCAAATCTCAGTCGCGCCAGCTGCCGCAGCTCCCTGGCCCGCGGCTCCGCCTTCGGCCGCGGAAGAAACCGAATTCGCCATCGTCAGCGATCCACACGCGGCTCAAGACGGCGATCAAGACCAAGCCCAACAACGCGACCACGCTCTGCCCGTCGCCGAGTCCAGCCCCGCCCCCGCGGAGATCGATCTCTCCTCCGAGTGGGATGACTCCATTACCATCGAACTCGAAACGCCGCCTGCCCAAGCCGATATCGAGATCTCCGACACTCTGGGTGACCACGAAGTCCCCGCCGTCCAGGACCGAGCCAATGCAGACAAACAAAAGCCTGTCGAACTAAGAGCCGATCCTGAAAAGACCAACGAAACCGTCGAGGAAATCCGTTTCTACCTCGAGCACGGCATGCCCGAGCAGGCCTCGGCAGCATTCGAAAAACTTCAAACCTTTACCACCGACGAAACCATCCTGTCGGCCATTGAATCTGAAATCCGGGCCGCTGCGCACCACACCACAGCCGCTGAAGAAGTGACCACAGTCGAGGCTGTCTCTGAATTCGCCACCGACGAGCCATCTGCCGAATTCACCATTGACGAAGTTTCAGCCGCAGCCCACGAAGCTCCGGCCATCGTCGAACAGACTCCCGAGTCTCAGCATCCGTTTGCGGAAACCGAAGCTCCGCCCGTATTTCACGTTGAACCTCACGCGGTCGAGCTTCCCGTCAGCGAACCGGCCCCCGGCGTCCTTCAAGAATTCGTCACCGATCTCGAATCTTCCCTCGGCGACAGCTTTCTGCCGGGCACGATCTCGCACGAAGCCGAGCCTGCCGTCGAGCACGCTTCAGCGCAAGCGTCAGCACCAGAGCACACGCTTCAACCTGAAAACGCTCAACCCGAACTAGAGCCGATCGGAAATTCCGCACCGACTACCTTCGGCATAACTCAAGCCGAGCCCATGGGCGAGTTCGTCGCCGACCTCGAAGCTTCCCTGGGTGAGGATTTCCTCAAGGCCGCCCCGGTTGCCGAGCCCGAACCCCAGCCCGAAACTCAGCTCGCAGCCCACACCGCGACCCCGGTCGCCTCAGCTTCTGCGCAGACATGGCCCGTGTCCACACCCGAGCCGGCTCCGCCCGTCAGCGCCCCGGTCGCCAGCGCCGCAGCTGCCGCAGCGGCTTCAGGTGGCCCTGCAATTTCGCAGCAAGCCCCAACTCCTGCGCCTCAGCAGTCTGCATCCGCGGCCGCCGCGCCCAAGCCGCAAGTCTTGCCAATCCTTCCCAGCGCACCCACCGCTGCCAAGTCTTCCCCCTTCGGCGAAGACGCAGGCGTCGATCTCGCGGAAATGTTCGGCGAACTCAAACACGACCTCGAAGTCGGCGCTTCCACCACCGAAGAAGATCCCGAAACCCACTACAACCTCGGAATCGCCTTCCGCGAAATGGGCCTGCTCGATGAAGCCATCGGTGAGTTGCAAAAGACCTGCCAGGCCGTCGATCGCGGACATCCGTTCCCCCAAGTCATGCAGACCTACACCTGGCTGGCCCAGTGCTTCCTCGATAAAGGCGTGCCTCAGGCCGCAATTCGCTGGTATGACAAGGCTCTCAGCGTCCCCAGCATCGACGAAGAAACCCGCACTGCTCTCCACTATGAACTCGCCGCCGCCTATGAAACCGCCGGCGACAAGCCCTCCGCCCTCAAGCACTTCATGGAGGTTTACGGCCGCAACATCGATTATCGTGACGTCGCCGAGCGCATCAAGCCCCTGAAGTCGTAGAATATCTCGATGGGTTCTGTCCCCAATTCACTTCTAATTTGTCATCCCGAGCGAAGCGAGGGATCTTGGTTTATGCCTGCGCCATCCCCGCAGCGGCGGAGCGCCCAGTGACGCCTGACCCCAAGCTTCCCGTTGAAAACGGCCCGGCCACGTCCTCTCAGACCGCGCCGTCCGAAACCACCACCGCGCTCCTCGATCCGCCGCCAATGCCTCAGCCTCCTCAGCCGCACAGCGCCATGCAACTCTGGCTGCACCGCACTTCCATCTTCCTTTTCGTGCTGATCAGCGCCGTCGCCGGCGTCCTTCTCGTCATCCTGCCCTGGACCCCCGAGTGGACCGACAACTATCTCCTGCTCTCCTACCCTTGGCTCCGCACCTTTATGACCACCGGCTTCGTCCGCGGCCTGTGCAGCGGCCTGGGATTACTCGACATCTGGATCGGCTTCTGGGAAGCCCTCCACTACCACGAACACCAGTAGCCGGAGTAGTCCCAGCTCTCGACATTTCCGGTGGTGTTCCGCCACCGATTTTAGCCCCGAAGCGGCGTCAGAATGCAGCCCACGGCGCAAACCGTGGGTGGGAAGCGGGAAAGAAGCAAGCCCTGAAGGGGCGAAAGAGTTAATTCTCGGCGTACACTCTTCAGTCCCAGTCGTCGCACCTTGTCGCTACAATGAGTTTTCCCGCAGCCTGCTAAACTTCAAAATGTGAGTCCTAAATGACCAACAAACTCAACCCCGCTCCCCTCGCCTACAAGAACGAACCCTTCCTCAGCAGTCCCGACGGACGCATTCTCCGCATCCTCGCCGAATATCAGGAACCGCTCGCCCGCTTCCGCCGCGAGCAGATTCAGGACACAGTCGTCTTCTTCGGCTCCGCCCGCTTCCAGGGAGGCGACGCAGCCAAAAGGAATTTAACCGCCGCGGAGAAAAATGCAGCCCAAGCCTCCGCCGCGCAGCATCAAGCCAATCTCAAAATCGCCAGCGCCGCCGTCGACATGGCCCGTTACTACGAAGACGCCCGCCGCCTGGCCCACCTGCTCACCGAGTGGTCCATTCAAATTCCGGCTCGCCGCCGCCGGTTCGTCGTCACCACTGGCGGTGGCCCCGGCATCATGGAAGCCGCCAACCTTGGCGCCCACGAAGCCGGAGGCAAAACCATCGGCCTCAACATCAATCTGCCCTTCGAGCAGAATCCCAATCCCTACATCACGCCCGCGCTCAACTTCGAGTTCCATTATTTCTTCATGCGCAAATTCTGGTTCGCCTATCTCGCCAAGGCCTTGGTGATTTTTCCCGGAGGCTTTGGCACCATCGACGAACTCTTCGAAATCCTCACCCTCGCCCAGACCGACAAACTGGCCAAAAAGATTCTCGTCGTCATCTACGGCAGCGAATACTGGCATCGCATCATGAACTTTCAGGCCTTTGTCGACGCCGGCACCGTCTCGCCAGAAGACCTCAACCTCTTCAAGTTTGTCGACACTCCCGAAGACGCCTTCACCTTCCTCCGCGACGGCCTCACCGAACACCACCTCGGCGGCCCGCCCAAAAAGGAAAAAGAACAGGAAGTCGAACCCGAAATCGCCAAGACCCGGCCGTGATGAATGGAGGACTCAAGCTCTACCCCGTGAACCCCGTGTTCTCCGTGGTTGAGGTTTTTCTTGCTCTAACCGACAGCCGATAGCTGAAAGCTGATAGTCGTGCTCCTCTACTACATCACCGACCGTAAAGCCTTCCCCGGTGACGACCGCTCCCGACTCCGCCGTCTCCTCGACAAAATCGCCGAAGCCGCAAACGCCGGCGTCGACTTCATCCAGCTCCGCGAAAATGACCTCCCCACCCGCGGCGTGGAGCAACTGGCCCGCGAAGCCATGCGCATAATCACAGAACTGGCCACTGCCCACCGCCCGCTGCCCACTGCTCTCCTGATCAACTCCCGCATCGACGTAGCCCTGGCCACCGCCGCCAACGGAGTCCACCTCCCAGCCAACGACATCTCCCCGGACGAAGTCAGAGCAGCGTGGAAGTGTGGCGCGGGCGCCCTCGCCCGCGAACTCTCAGCACGAAATCCGCTGATCGCAGTCTCCTGTCACACGCCTGAAGAAGTAAAAAAAGCCGCCGCCAACCAAGCCACCTTCGCCGTCTTCGCCCCAGTCTTCGAAAAAAACGACGTGCCCGGAACTGGCCTCGAAGCCCTCCGCCAAGCCTGCCGCATTAAAATCCCGGTACTCGCACTAGGGGGCGTAACTCCGCAAAATGCCCACTCCTGCCTCCAAGCCGGCGCAGCCGGCATCGCCGCCATCCGCCTCTTCCAGGAAAACGACATCGCCACCGTCGTCCGCAACCTGCGCAGCTAGTCACCATCCGGGCCATGAAGGGACAACCGCCTCGGCTGTCCAGCGAGCGAAGCGAGCCGTTCTATCACATGCCTTCCAGTGACATACCACAAAACAAAAGCCACGCCGCTCCGCGGCGTGGCCCTTTTCCATGCAACCTACTGTGCGGGAGTTGCGGCAGCAGCTGTTGGACTAGCCACCGCCGGCGCACTGGCAGTCACCTCCGCCGCAGGCCCAATCTTCACCGTAGCCAGTATCTTCTCCAGCTGCTTGAAGATTTCCCCGCGATTCACATGCGTCGCGCCACCTTGGTTTTCGATGTCTGTAGTCGTAACCTTCAGCGCGAACTCATAGCAAGCCCCATTTTCGAACACGTGAAAATACTTCGACGCTTCCTCCCGGGTCCCTTGACTGGCAAGGGTTTCCGAGGATATCAATTCCATGTCGCCGATGATGAGCTTCGATGGTTGCGTAACCGCCGGTGCTCCAGCGTCGGAGGTCGGAGCAAGCTTCGCCTCCGAAAATTCTCCGCACTGCTCCGCGGTCAGCTTCTTGTTCACGCTCACGTCGAAGAACGCCGTACCCAAATCGCTCTTGGGATACGCCGACTCAGGCACCGCCACCGCCGCCACCGCAACTCCGCCAGGCTGCACAAAATCCATCGGCACCGGATCGGACGATACAAGCTTGTCCGCAGCCTCGCCTGTCTTCAGCGAATACTTCCGCGGATACTGAAACGAAACCCCGGAAGTCCTGTCCGCATAAGTAACCGTCGCGGGTACTCTGCGAACAACTTTCTTGTGCGCTGATTTTGCCGCCGGCAGAGCAGCCGCGACCGGCGCGCTTGCCGGAGGGGTTACAACCGGCTGCGTCGGCTGCGTCATTGCCGACTGGTTGTTCGTGCTCGAAGATTGCGGTTTGTCACTCGAGCATCCGACCGCAATCGAACACACGATCAAAAGCCCGGCGAACACCACCGTGCTGACAGTTTTGTCTAAGTTAATCTTGCCCCAGGTAACGGACTCCAAAGTCACGGGGTTACCGGGAAACGTCCTACTGCGAACTGCCTCAGTTCGAACTGATGCGTTGCGAAACAAATTGATACGGTTCATGCTTGATCACCTCCTGCTGCTCAGCAGCGCAGTTGAGATTGCAAAGAGGTGGCCAACAAGTAGGCCTCTGATTTCAAAGGATTTAGAGCACTTCGACTTATCCGCAATCGTGGCGCCCCACACACGATGTGGGTCGCGAGACACGACTGAGAGGTGGATACCAGCCCCAGCCGCGAAGCGGCGGCGGAGTACAGCCCACGGCGCAAGCCGCGGGCAAGCGAGTAGGTAAACAGCCGCGCCCCGGAGGGGAGAAAGAGAACTCGCGACGTAACTCGAAAGGCCACCCGCGAGGCTACGCGGCCGGCCCTACGCCGCCGCCACCCGCCGAATCAAATCCTCCTGCTCACCCCGGCTCTCGGCCCCAATCGTAAACGCGTCCAGCACCCCCAGCGACAGCGCATACCGCAAAGCCTCCGACTGCCGACCGCGCAGATCCCCCTGTCCAAGAATCTTCATCCCCACCACAGCCTTGCCCGCCGCTTTCATCTCCCGTAAAACCCCAACCACGGTCGCTGGCTCGGCGTCCATATGCGACCCAATGGGATTGATCCTCGCCAAATCAATTTCCACCCACGGAGATTTCGCCGCCGCCCGCAACGCCTCAATGCTGTGGCACGAACACCCGTGCGCCCGGATGATCCCTTTCTCCTTCGCTTCCGAAAGCACGTCCATCACCCCGCGAAAACGCTGCGTCCAATCGCCTTCCGTAACGCAATGCATCAAGCAGATATCGAGATGGTCAACCCCAAGCTCGCGCCGGAAGCGGTCAAGATCGGCGCGTGCCGTAGCCGCATCGCGCGCCCACGTTTTCGTCAACACCGTAACTTTGTCGCGTTGCACATGCTTAAGCGCCTCAGCCACATGAGCGTGGCTCCCGTAAGAATCGGCCGCATCAAAAAACCGCAGCCCGTGATCGTATCCATTGAGCAGCAATTCAGACAGCCCTTTGACGCCAAGTGCGGTCTGATTCGAATGATGATCGTATCCGACCGTCCCTGTCCCCATCGCTAGCCGGCTGGTCTTAATTCCGGTATTGCCGAGCGTCACAGTGTCGGAAGCCGCGAACTTCCCTAAAGGATTTTGATTTGCAAGCGCGGCCAGCAAGCTTTTCGGTGTGAGCCAGGCGGCTCCCAGTCCGGAAGCGGAGCGAATGAGGAATTCGCGGCGATGCATAATGTCTCCTACGCGACAAATTTATCTCATATTACTCCGGATGCGCGCAGGCAAGCTATGTGATGCTCAACGAAATGGGTTACCAAGCTTCTCTTCGCAACCTTAGCGGCCTTTCTTCGCGACCTTCGCGGTTAAGAGGTTTATTCAAACTGCTTCCGAAATGCTGCCAACTGCTCCCGCATCTCCGCAACCTCTTTTCGAAGCTCAGCGACCTCGCTCTCAAGCTGACCAACCCGATCATCATCCCTCGAAGAGTTCACCGCAGTCCGCACTGGCGCCGCTTCCCCAGCAGGTGCCTCCCCGGAAAACAGCTGCATGTACCGCGACTCCTTCGTCCCCGGCTGCCTCGGCAGCACAGCCACCAGCGGAGGCTCACGCTGGCTCAACTTTTCAATCGTCGCATGCACGTCTTCGAGTTCCTCAAAACGATACATGCGCTCCGCCCGCCCGCGCAGCTCCCCCGGAGTCTGCGCCCCCCGCAGCAGCAGCACACACAGGATCGCCGTCTCCCGCCGGTCGAAATTAAAACCTTCCTGCAGCCGGTGCTCATACTTCGTCACCCGTCCGTCAGCCCCGCTGGCCGGCCCGGCCAGTCTCTGCTTCTGCAACGACTCCAGCGCCGCCCGCACCCCATCCTCATTCAGCGCCATCACCGGATCGCGGTTGTTTTTCTGGTTACAAGCATTCACCAGCGCATTCAACGACAACGGATAGTAGTCGGGAGTAGTGATGTCCTTCTCAATCAAGGCCCCGAGCACTCGGACCTCAACATCGCTAAGAAAATCCACACGCCCCTCCGGCCGAAAAGTTAAATTGCAAGTCTACCCCAGATCGTCAGCCACCAAATCCTCCTGAAGTATTTTGTACTACCCCGTGAAACCCCGTGCCCCCCGTGGTTAAAGATTCTCGCACTTCTTGATATAGTTCCGAGGAAGGCCGAGTCGCGTCGGTCACAAGGAGCAAAAATGCGCCTCTTACTAAACTGGATTCTCAGTGCCCTAGCCGTCTGGATCGTCTCCCGCATCGTCCCCGGCATTTCCGTCAGCGGCCCGGTATCCGCCCTCATCGCCGCCCTAGTCATCGGCTTCATCAACGCCACCATCGGAGCCCTGCTCAAGATTCTTACTTTCCCCCTGACGGTCGTCACCCTCGGACTCTTCTGGCTGGTGATCAACGCCCTGATGCTAAAGCTCGCGTCGGCCCTTCTGGCCCCAGGTTTTCAAGTGCGCACCTTCACCGCAGCCTTCCTCGGCGCAATCGTCCTCAGCCTGGTCAACATGCTCCTGAAATGGCTGGTCAATCCCCCGCGCGAACGCGACTAGAGACGCCGATGGCCACCGCTCACTCCCACCATCAACCCGCTTCCTGCCTCGAGCCCCAGCTCATCTCTATCCCCGCAGCCTGGTTCCTCATGGGCTCCTCTTCCGGTCAGGATTGCGAACGTCCCATCCACCGCATCTGGATCGACGCCTTCCTCCTCTCCGCGACGCAAGTCACGAACGCCGAATACGCGCTCTTCCTCAACTCCACCGCATCCGATCCTCCGCCCTTCTGGCACGACCAGAATTTCAATCATCCCCAGCAGCCCGTAATCGGCGGCTCCTGGTTCGACGCCGACCGCTACTGCCGCTGGCTCGCCTCGCAAACCGCCCGCCCCTACCGCCTTCCCACCGAAGCCGAGTGGGAGCGCGCCGCCCGCGCCGACCTCGAACAAAATGATTTCCCCTGGGGCAACACCCTTCCGCAGTCTCTCCCGGATTACGCCACGCGCTGGCAAACTGGACCCGAGCCCGTAGCCCGCTACGCCCCTAACGCCTTCGGCCTCTACAACATTTGCGACAACGTTCACGAGTGGTGCAGCGACTGGTACGATCCCAACTACTACGCCGTCTCCCCCCAGCGCAATCCGCGCGGCCCCGAACCTCGCTCAGGAACCGGCCTGCGCAAATCATCCCGCGGCGGATCATGGCGCCATCACGTCAAAATCTCCCGCTGCTCCGCCCGCTCCAGCATCCCTCCCGACTTCCACTATGCCGACTACGGCTTCCGCGTAGCGTGCGACATTTAGCTCGGAATCGGGATTCAATCAGATTGAGCAATTGTGCAATTTGGTAATCTTGTAATTGAAAATCGCCCGTCCGGCAGTTAGGTTTTCAATTGCACAATTACCAAATTACACAATTACTCAATTTCACATGTTTCGCACCGATCTCCTAGGCAACAAGCGCATACTCATCACGGGCGGCGGCACCGGACTCGGCAAAGCCATGGCCACCCGCTTCCTCGAACTCGGCGCCACAGTCTACATCTGCGGCCGCCGCGAAGACGTATTGGAGAAAACCGCAGCCGAACTCTCCCCTCACGGCCCCATTCACGCACTCCCCTGCGACGTTCGCGATCTGAACGCAGTCGAGACCCTCATCGAAACCATCTGGAAATCCGGCCCACTCGACGTTCTAGTCAACAACGCCGCCGGTAACTTTATAGCCCGCACTGAGGAACTTTCCCCACGCGCCTGGGACTCCGTAATCGGCATCGTGCTCCTCGGCACTCTCCACGCCACCATGGCCTGCGGACGCCGCTGGCTCAAGTCCAACCACAAGGGCACCGTGTTGAGCATTTCGGCAACCTATGCCCCAGTAGGCTCAGCCTACGTAGTTCCCTCCGCCGTCTCCAAAGCCGGTGTCGAAGCCCTCACCCGCAGCCTCGCCGTCGAGTGGGGCAATCGCGGCATCCGCATGAACGCCATCGCCCCCGGCCCCATTCCCACCCAAGGCGCATTCTCGCGTGTCCTCCCGCGCCCCGACCTCGAAGCATTAGCACTAGACCGCAACCCCATGCACCGCTTCGGCACAAGAGAAGAGTTGGCAAACCTCGCAGCGTTCCTGATCAGCGACGGCTCCTCCTATGTCAACGGAGAAGTAATCCGCATGGACGGCGGAGAATTCCTCCAAGGCGCCGGCGAATTCAGCGCCCTCGGTCGCGCCCTGACGAACGAAGACTGGGAATCCTTGAAGCCCAGCAAGAAAACTAAATAATGTGTGGACTAGCTCGTGTGGAGCGGGCACTCCTGCCCGCTGGTTTTGACTTTGATCTTTGACTTTGATTCTCTGACTTTGATTCGTTCCCGCCTGCCGCGCCCTAGCCAGTCCCTACCCCGCCTCTGCCTGCCTCATACTCCTCACCACGGTATGCGCCAAACTCTCCACCACCGCCACGTCGCCCTCATCAAAATTAAATGGCTCGGATGCGAGCACCATCAGCAGCCCCACCGTATCCCGCTCATAGCGGACCGGCGCCGCCACAATCGACCGCACGCCCAGCCGGCGGCAGCTTTCCAGATCCACTCTCGGATCGTTTTCTGCATCATCGCAGCGCACAGTTTTCCCCGCGCGAAAACACTCGCCCGACAATCCTGAATTCACGTCCAGCCGCGTCCCCAGCGCCGGCGCGCTCTCCCCCACGCTGGCCCGGCACATCACCCCGCCTTTATGGACGAGCGCAATGGCCGCACTCGTGCCCCGCGTCAGCGACCGCGCCCGCTCTCCAATCAGCCGCAACGCCGCCGTCAAATCCGTGCCCAGGGAATTGAACTCATACTGCACGGTCGCCGACGCCGCCACTCGATTCCCGTTTCCCGCCGCGCCGGTTCCCGCTCCTTCTGTTTCCGCTTCCAAACTTACAAATGCATGATGGCCGGATAAATGATCGCCGGATGAACGCTCGGCGGATAAATGATCGATGGCGACGGGATCGCGATTCGTAGTACCACCGGACCTCGACCCACCGGCCCAGCCTTGCATCTTGCCCACCGTAAGCTTTGGCGCGATCTGACTCGGCGCTCCCGCATTCAGCGTCAACCATTCATTCAAGCGCTGCCGCGCTTCCTCCGGCAAATCCGAGAATCGCACTCCCGCGCGTCCCAGCGCATCGGCCCACGCGATGTACCCCGTAGTCTCCACGTGGGCAGCCGGTTCCGTAAGATCAAGCTCCATCCGCACCCGGCGATCCCTGTCGAGGCGAGTGTCCGTCTGCATCGACAATCCCTCCTCGCTCAAATCCAGAATCATTCCGCCTGAAACTCCGTCAAAGCTGGCAAACGCCGGCGCATGCATACTCTGCCGCGAACACCGCCGCCGCTCCGGCCCGAATTCCAGGTTTGTTTCCATAGCCCTTTAAACGAAAATCCCCAGTAAGCATGATGGGATGACGCACGCTCAGAAGAAAGTGCCACTCCAGATTCCCCCGGCGCCCAGTCTTTAGGGAGCGACTACGGCAGTCGTGGGCTTTACGGCCGGAGAGAGGTTATCTCGGAAGCCGAGAATCATCAGGTCGCCGCTGTAGGATTTGTCCGCGCTCACTCTGTACCGGACTACCGCTCGCAGCCCGTCAACGTGGAAGCACGGCGTGAAGTGGTCGTGTCCCATCCAGAGGGTGTCGGAGTATCCCACGGGAAAGCCCTGGCTGTGAAACGTCAATGCTTTTCCTTCACTCTCGATGGTCACGGCAAATGCTCGATCTTTGCACGTAACCGCTTTCACCACCCCTTCGGCGACCAGCACCTCGGGCGGAAACGGGCGATCCACCAGGATTTCACTTACCCGTTTCTCCGCTGGAATGCTCTTCCACAACTCCATTGCTTCGTCGCGATCAGGACCTCCCCATCGCTCCGCAACGTAGGCGGCGCGGGCGGAAGCTTCCCCCGGGTGGCCGGTACGCAATAGGATTTGGCCGGCCATCACACGGTATCCGGGCCGCGAAGGCTCCAGCGCTTCGGCCTTCTGAGCCATTTGCAAAGCCGCATCCACCTCGCCCCGCGCCAGATCTAATTTCGCTAACTCCACGTAGGCCGGCGCGAATCGCGGATTCAGCCCAACCACCTTCTGTAACGCTTCCTTAAACGACGCCTGGTCCGCAGGCGCATCCCATCGCGACATCGGCGACAGCATAGTCTTGGCAAAAAGCGAAATGTAAGACTTGGGATCCAACTCCACCGCCTGCGAAAATTCGTGCAGCGCGTCGTCGTCCTTGCCTTCATTGAACAGCACGAATCCCATGTCTTCGTGCGCCAGCGCCACCTTGGCGTCACTCTTCAGCGCCGCTTCCGCCAGTTCCCGCACCAGGTCGTAGTGGCGGGATAAAATGTGAAACGCTGCCAACTCCGCCTTGGTTTCCGCCAGGCTGAGCGCACGTCCGGAATAGTCTTTCTCCTCCGTACCTCCTACGTAGGGAACCACGCCCGTGGGATAGGCGATTCGATTGATGTAGTTCCGGTACGCCTTGTCCAATTCCTCGATATTGCCAAAGACCTGTTCGAAGGCTTTCACCTGATCGGTTCCGCGCTGCAGCAGATTGAAGAATTTTTTCAGCTTGTCGCCCTGATCCATCCCCGGACCGAAGGTGAGGAAGTGCGTCAGGGCCCAGGCCTCGGCGTAAAAAAGCTGCGAGTTCGATTCATCCCGCGATATCGAACTTCGCGTTGTGATGAACGTTCGCAGCGGAGTGGGCGTCCGGCTGTCCAGAATTTCCAGGCGATGCGATTTCGCCGGGGCGCCGATATACATCTTGTCGCCTTCGAATCTTGTGTAAGCGTAAAACTCAGCCAGGCCTTCGTCCAGCCATGTCGGCAGCCCGCGAAAATTCGCATGTAACAGCGTGTGAACGTATTCGTGATAAACAGTTGCGAAAGTATCCGGATTTCTCCGGTCTGAGGTCACTACGTCGAGCCGGATGAGCGCATACTCGCGCTCCCATCCCTTCTGAAATTGTCCGGCGATTTGCGAGCCCACGCGCGCGTTGAACCATTGAGGCAACAACATCTTCATGGTTTCTTCATCCCGCGCCGCCAGAACCAGAAGCGGCGCCGGCGCTTCCAGCACAAAACCCGGAAATTGACTGGCAAATACCGCGCGCATCTCTTCAAAAGATCGCGCCACGTGGCGCGCGTCGCGATCGCTGCCATTCGTGATCACGCGAAAGTGCGGGCTCCGCACCTCCAGCCATCCCTTGTCCTGCGCGCCCACCCAGCCGCACACGCTCAAGCCAAATGCAGCCGTCCATACCAGCCGTTGCCTGCGAAGAAACATAAGGGCACCATCATGCCCCAAACCCAGTGTTTGTCAATGAGAAAAGTGGAAGGCATGGTGAGACTCAGCAGCGGCCCGGACTCCAGTCCAAGGAGCACAACACGGCTCGCAAAAATAGGAAGGACTGGCTTCATTTATCCCGGCAACGACCGCAGTTTACCCCGAGCTCGCCGAAGGGACTGCCCTGAGCTTGTCGAAGGGACTCCCTCACACTTGGCGCGTGCAGTACCATCGGCCTGCGGGGCTCAACTTGAGGCGTTCAGAGGCGTGAGCGTGCGTTCTGTGCGCGCACCATCCTCTCCTCGGGCCCCTTGGTACCTTCGTAATCCTCCCCTCGCGAATTCGCTAGGGTGCGCGCATGGACCCAGCGAATACTTCTAGCATGAGGAACCTTTCGACTTTCGCCGCGCTGCTGTTCTGCGTCCTGGCCGCGAACTCGCATGCGCAAAATCAGATTGTCTGGACTGCCGCCACCAGCGAGACAATCCCTTTGGAGCCCGCCAGCCTCCACGCCGGCCGCGTCTACCATCCCGCTGTCGGGGGCGGAGACATGCATGTGCAGATCGACTCCAGATACCCAGTCACCGTGGCCATGGCTTGGGCCGACGAATGGAACGCCGCCATGCGCCCCGGAGCCCCTGCGAATTTCGGCTTCCTCTGCGTGAAGGAGCATGTCACCAGCGCGATCTACGAGTGTCATCTTCCTTCCGATCGCCCCATGATCATCACCTTCCGCGATGAGCGCAGGCCCGAGCGGCCCGTCCTCTCGACCATTGGCGCCGTCCTCGGACCCGGAGCCCGGCCCTTCCTTTCCCCCAACAGTCTCCACATCCAGTACTTCAATTGCCTTCAGCCTGAGTTCCACTGGCGTCGCATCCTCAACGAAAAATACGACATCACGACAGCCCCCAAGGTCTACAGTCTGATGACTCCAGACCACGACGGCCAGGAACTCAGCCTGAAGATCAAGTCGCCCATCCCGCTAACGGTCGCTCTGCTGCCCTCGCATCTTGCCGACCAGGTCTACGACAAGACCGTTACCCTAAACGACGCCCTCGACCAAACCGGCTGCAAGGAACGTGGCGTCCAGTCCATGAGCTTCAATTGCACCTTCAATGTCGCCAACGGCACGCAAACCCTGCTCATCCTCCCCGACATCGATTTCTCCGGCCACAAGAAAGCCACCATCGAGGCCAACACGGTAGAGTGCGTCGAGCATTGTGAACTATTGCCCCCGCCCCCGAATCCGTAGAACTGAAGATCACCATTTCTTCTTGATGGTTGTCATCCTGAAGCGACAGCTTTATCGTCGCTGAAGGATCTCCCTCTCCACCGACCTGTCTAAGCGCCACCCTACCGCCTCCCCCGCACCACCCCCCAAGCCTCTCTCCACTTCTCAAACTTCGATCTTCTCCCTTTACTCCCCGGAAACAATTTCAACGACTTCACTTTCTTAATCACCCGCACCGGAAACAGATACCACGCATTCTCCGGAGCCGCATACCCCGCCAGCGCATCAATCTCTTTCTCCGTGTAACACTGCTTCGAACTCCGGTAAGCCCGCAAGCTATACCCTCCCTGCGGACCCTCCCGGAACGCCGCCTTCACCTGCACCCGGCACAACCGCCCCTCATCATCCACAATAAAGTCATAAGCCCGGCTCTCGCCCCAGGGCTTCGCAATCGCCATCCCCATCCCCAAAGCCCGCCGCAAAAACTCCGCCTCCGCCAACTCCCCCAACTCCTTCGGCGTCATCCCGTCCGTTGCCTGTGAATTTGCCTGTGTGGAGCGGGCGCCCCCGCCCGCTGCCTTTGACTTTGCTTTTGACTTTGAATTTGATTCGAACTCCGATTCCGCCATCCCCCAAATCGAAATCCCACCCAACTCGCCCAACTCCACATCAACCCGATCGCCATCCATGTCCCTTACTCCTTCAAAATAAAATTTGTCATCCCGAAGGACGGGTTCATCGTCCTGAGGGATCCCTACCGCCTCCGCACCCTCGCCCGTTGTCATCCTGAAGGACGGGGCTATCGCCACCCTTGTCATCCTGAAGGACGGGGTTATCGTCCTGAAGGATCTCCCCCTCCACCGCCCTCGCCCTCCGTACCCCAAAACGCAAAAGCCCCCTCCGACCACCGGTCGGAAGGGGCTAAGACGAGCCACGTCGGCTATAACTAAATGATTCCACCCACCCAAATCGAAGTCAAGAAAATAAGCCCCATTCCGGGAAAGCCACTACCCACGAAAGTAGACCCCTCAAAAGTAGACATCCCCACCCCACAACCCTTGTCATTCCGACGCGCGAGCGAAGCGAGACAGGAGGAATCTGCTGTCCGCCAGGAGCGGATCACCCGCGGCACCCCATCCCTGCCGCGTCCCCAGCAGCAGAGATCGCCCCGGCACTAAAACGGCAAGAGCCTGCCCTGAGCGAAGTCGAAGGGGTGGGGATTTTGACTTCCTATCCTCTCAAAACAGAGGAGGGATCAGAATGAATCAACCTTTCCCCTCACGGCGACCTGCGAATATACTCAGCCTAAATGAAAGTGAAGAGATCAAATGCCTTCGAGTCTTTTTTTCACGAGTTTGTAAGAGACTTCGGTGGCGATGTCCTACCCGAAGCCCGAGAAGGATCCACAGCTGATTACTTCTTTCGAAATCAGGATATTATCGCTGAGTTAAAGACTCTTACGGTGGACCAGACAAACGACATAGACAGAAAACTGACACCGAAGGTACTGGAGTGGATCAGGAAAAATGGACAAATATCTTCCGGGCTTATCCAGGGCCGCAAGCACTTCGTCGCCTTTAAAGACATGCCAGCGGAAATTCAGATCTTTTGGCTCGGCCTGTTAAAGGCAGCTGTTGAACCGTTGATCCGTGACGCAAACAGACAGATACGAGACACAAAGCTTCGCATGAACCTGCGTTCCGCCAAGGGAATGATGCTCATTGCCAACGGCTCGAACTTTTACCACGATCATCCTGATAGTTTCAGGCGTCTCATTGCGGAAGTTCTAAGAAAACGCACACCGGCCGGCGATCTTCGATTTCCACATATAAATGGCGCGGTTTACTTCTCCTTCGACGATGTGAAAAGTAGAGATGAGAGAATGTATTTTTGGGCGAATCTTCAGATGAAACAGGCACCGGACGAAGACACCAGCCCGATAGCGACATTCCAGGCGGAGTTGCAGCAAGGTTGGTACAAATACATCCAAAAGTTCACCGGCATTGAGGTTCGCCAGCATTCACAGCCCACGCAGTCGGGCCCGTGACAGGAATTTCGCAAGGAATAAGGTCTGTCGAAATTGTTCTGAACGTGGTCGTCCATCTGTACAGGCACGACCAATTTCCCACTCAGATGGGTCCTAAAAGGAACGACCTACGGTCCCACACACTTGGCACGTGCAGTACCATCGGCCCTTGCGGGGCTTAACTTGAGGCGCTTAGAAGGCGTGAGGGAGCCGCTTTTGGCGACCGGGAGCCTTCTGCCGAAATCCTGAGCGTTCTTTGCGAAGGATCTCCGCGATCAGGTAACTTTGTTAGCGCCTTGTTGGAAGAGCGTACAATCCGCACATGCATTCAGTGAGAGTCCTGGGATTATTGCTCGCGATCGCGCTGGCAGATGTGTCGTGGGCCCAACATGGTAAGCCGTTGATCATGGACTCTTTCACGAACGGCGTCTATACGTTTCACATGGGAGAAGTTGTTGTGAAAGCTCGCTGCGCATACGCCGAGGTCGTTGGTAGCGATCTTGCTAAACCCGTTGTGAAAAAGTGCAGCGATCGCCACGGTGTACTCGAGGTTCCCGGGGACAGCGTCTTGGCTTTTCAGTGGGGCGATCAACCGACAAAAGGCACGACGCGCACTAACGCTAGCTATGAAACCTTCCCGAACGGCGACCTCGATGTCAGCGACCTTTCTAGCTGGGATTGTATAGATGGGCTTCCGCAGTGCTCTCACTACCGAATAGTTATCTATCACTTCAAGGTGCTTGACATGAAACAACAAGCCAAATCGGGGAAGTGAAAAGGAAAAGGCCAATCTGATTTCTCAGACTGGCCTTTATTTATGTCAGCAACGACCGCAGTTTATCCTGAGCTTGCCGAAGGGCTCCCACACACTTGGCGCGTGCAGTACCATCGGCCCTGCGGGGCTTAACTTGAGGCGCTTAGAAGGCGTGAGCGCGCGTCCTTTGCGCGCGGGAGCCTTCTCCCGAAATCTTGAGCGTTCTTTGCGAAGGATCGCCCGCTCAGGGATTCATGCGCATAAAATCACCGAGGCTGGGGTACGAGCGAAATACCCTGCTAGTCCCGGGAGTTGTCCACGCGCCCCAGTAAGTGCGGAATCTTGCTCTCGTCCGGGATTCGTAACATCTCCGCGCCTGAAGTTACTGCACGCTCCCCGCCTGCTACCATCCGACCTTCCAATGCGCGGCAAGGCAGAGGACAACTCTTCCCCAAAAGGAGACACCATGAAAACGAAGTTATCGAGAATCGCAGCTTTAGTGACACTGGCATTGCTATCGAGCATGGCTGTGGGCCAGGAGATGGGGGCCTTCACGCTGCGACCCACCGCCTCCTCCGGCACTTACCTCAACCCGGCTTCCGCCTATGATGGCAGCCTCACAACCTATTCCTATGGAACCGTTACTCAATCTCTAAAGGGAGCGACGACTAAGACAGAGACGTGGTCCGGGTTTTCCAGCGCTCCTCCCGGTGCCAGCGGAATGCATTTGAACATTAACTCCTCCGCCACGACGCAAACCGGAGGCACTGCGGAAATTGACTATTCCCTCGACGGCGGGACGACCTTTACGTCAGTCTACTTTCTGGAAAATACTTCGCGCGGACAGCAAACCGACTCTATCGCGCTGAGCGACACCCAGGATCTAACCAAGGTTCGAGTGAAGGGGAGCGTCTTCGCCTTCAGCGACGGCACCTACAATACGACATCCACGCAAAAGGTCTACGAGATCTGGATCTCGGGAACTGACTAAAGCAAGTAACGAGGTTCGAGACTCCAACATCCGAGCCCAAAAGGAAAAGGCCAATCTGATTTCTCAGACTGGCCTTTATTTATGCCGGCAACTTGAGGCGGTTAGAAGGCGTGAGCGCGCGTTCTTTGCGCGCGGGAGCCCTCTGCCGAAATCCTGAGCGTTCTTTGCGAAGGATCTCCCGCTTGCGCTGCCGTTTTGAAACCTTGAAACCTTGAAACTTTGAAACCTGGCACCAAAGGAAAGGCCGTCGAGATTTCTCTCAACGGTTGGGAATCTTCGCAACTCTCCCCCATAAATATGGTAATATGGGACTATGAAGACGACCCTCGAAATTCCCGATTTCCTGTTCCGCCGCGCAAAGTCAACCGCCGCCCAACTCGGTGTCCCCCTGCGCCAGCTCGTCACCGAGGCGCTGCAGGAGAAATTGAAAACTACCTCCCAGGAAAAGCCTTGGATGAAACATCTCGGAAAGCTCAAACACCTCCATAAGGAGAGAAGGCAAATCGAAAAGCGGGTGGAAGAAGCGTTCGAGCAGATCGATCGGGAAGTCTGGCAGTGATCGAAGCCTGGCAGTGATCGAAGTCTGGCAGTGATCAATGATCGTTGATACCAACGCCTTGTCCGCCGCGGCTGACGATGACCCTGGGGCGGTTGCCCTTCTCGCCGGCGCCGAACAGATGGTCATCCCCGTAATTGTGCTCGGCGAGTATCGCCATGGCATCGCCCAGTCGCGCAATCGGGCCAGCTACGAAAACTGGCTGGCAGGACTGCTCCATGACTGTAGGGTGTTGGACGTTCAGGAGCCGACGACGCATTATTATGCCGAGATCAGCCTCGAACTAAAGCGCAAGGGCAAGCTCATTCCAACCAATGACGTCTGGATTGCAGCACTGTGCCGGCAACATTCTCTTCCCCTCTTGAGCCGCGATCGCCATTTCGATTTGGTGGCCGGAACCAAGCGGATCGGTTGGTGATCAACGGTTCGTCTCGAGCGGCGGTCCCCTTCCCTCACACCCGAGCAGCTTTGCCCGCTTCGCGTTCGCGCTCGAGCCAGCGCAGGCGCATGCGTTCAAGAGGGTCTATCGCCAAACTCACCAGGAACGTGAATGCACCCGCCACTGCCACGCTGATTCCAACTTCGAGCGCCAAGAACTTTAGTGCCTCCATAATTACCTCGCACCCACGATCACCACTCCACACCCAAAATTATAGCAGCCGCCCCTAGGAAACAATTGACCTTTGCCCGATCGCGCAATGCCATCTGGGAGCGATTTACATGAATCGACATTCCCGCCAAAGTGATTGTGCCCAGCACGATCATGATGCTGATGAGCACCATCCACTCCGGCCCAAACTTCTCGTGCAGCTTGGGACTGATGAACATGCTCCCGGTGGCGCCCATCGCCAGGATGCAGAGGTCCGTGCCGCCCTCGGCGATCTGCGCCGGCATGGGAATGCCCTTGTCGAATTGAATGACAGCGACTGCCACCAGAGCAATCAGAGGCACAAAAATGTGCGCGAAGACCGAAACCAGCACAGATAACGTCCCTTCCAACCACCCGAACAATCATAGGCGTGGAAGGGAGGATTTCTATCAATAAAGCTGGAGAATTCCGGCGCATTCCCGAAAAAGGAAAAGGCCAATCTGATTTCTCAGACTGGCCTTTACTTATGCCGGCAACGACCTACGCTCCCACACACTTGGCGCGTGCAGTACCATCGGCCCTGCGGGGCTTAACTTCCGTGTTCGGGATGGGAACGGGTGGATCCCCCGCGGTAAGATCACCGACAAATCGTAGCAGCGGTCGTTAGTCCTTGGCCGTTTGTCGTTGGGCCAAAAACCTCGCTGCAAACTTTTTGAGCGGTCAGCACTAGCGCATCAGCATCTGTGTTGGCTGAATGCTGATTGCTAAGTGCTGAGTGCTTTTTCAAAGATCGTGAGGACGAAACCTCACAACTGAATAGATTGGTGTGGCTTACTCTCTTCTTTGTTTATTTCCAATTTCAGCCACCGTACATCGGCTTGCTTCCTTACGAAAGCGTCGGCGCACAGTCGTCAGCGGATTTCTTCTTCCCCACCCAGGTTCTGGCGGTAGAAAGAAACTTTGCCTCAGCCGCAGCTCAGGTTTTAGCTGAGGGCTGAAGGCTGATTGCTGACAACTGTTTCTGCACCGAGTAAATTTTATGGTCAAGCCGAACGGGCGATTAGTACTGGTAAGCTACGAGTGTTGCCACTCTTCCACCTCCAGCCTATCAACCAGGTAGTCTTCCTGGGCCCTTCTTATCCCTTACGGGTTGGGAGATCTCATCTTGAGGAGTGCTTCCCGCTTATATGCATTCAGCGGTTATCACTACCGAACTTCGCTACCGAGCGGTGCCATTGGCATGACAGCTCGAACACAAGAGGTTCGTCCATCCCGGTCCTCTCGTACTAAGGACAGGTCCTCTCAAATCTCCTGCGCCCACAACAGATAGGGACCGAACTGTCTCGCGACGTTCTGAACCCAGCTCACGTACCGCTTTAATAGGCGAACAGCCTAACCCTTGGAACCTTCTACAGCTCCAGGATGCGATGAGCCGACATCGAGGTGCCAAACCGGAGCGTCGATATGAACTCTTGGCTCCGATCAGCCTGTTATCCCCGGCGTACCTTTTATCCGTTGAGCGATGGCCCTTCCATGCAGAACCACCGGATCACTAAAGCCTACTTTCGTACCTGCTCGTCTTGTAGGACTCGCAGTCAACCACGCTTATGCTTTTGCACTCGTCGGCTGATTTCCAAACAGCCTGAGCGTAGCTTCGCGCGCCTCCGTTACCGTTTAGGAGGCGACCGCCCCAGTCAAACTACCCGCCTTACCATGTCCCTCTCCCGGTTCACGGGAGTAAGTTAGAACCACAGATCTCGCAGGGTGGTATCTCACCGTTGGCTCCTCCAAGCCCGAGAGCCTGGAATCAAAGCCTCCCACCTATCCTGCGCAGCAAGGGCCATAGTTCATGGTAAAGGTATAGTAAAGGTGCACGGGGTCTTTCCGTCTAGTTGCGGGCAACCGGCATCTTCACCGGCACTACAAGTTCGCCGTGTCAGTCGGCAAGACAGTCGCACTTTCGTTACGCCATTCGTGCAGGTCGGAACTTACCCGACAAGGAATTTCGCTCAGTTATCTCTCACTCTGTTTCCAGAGAAGCTGGACTTTATCTTTCACATCCTGTGTTCATTGTGGAAGCGATCTCTCGGATCTTTTCGATGCCATCGCTCGTTAAGTGCTCACCCATCGTCATCCGTTGCAGGATCTTTCTGAACTTCGCGAAATCAATCCGCTTCTTCGATTTCAGCGGATGCTGATCGAAAAAGGGAATGATCTTTTCATTCAGGTGATCCAAACTCCGAACGCGATACGCCATTCGCTCCGCGTGATTCGTTCGAACCACGCCGCACCCAAAAAATTCTTTGAGAGCATGAAGCAACTGGATGTCGCGCTGGTGTTGTACAACGGTGAACTCAGGAAGCACTTGGAATCCTGAAGCCATCTCCGGGTGCCCGTTGATGCCGACGAAGAAACAGCCTTCGCCGTCAACGAATCCAACCACCCATTGCGCTTCAAGTCTTCCGGAATGTGACTGAACGTGAAGTCTCTGAGGGTTCTCCATTTGGAGCCTTCCCTGCGGATTGTCCCCTTGTCCGTCGGATTTTGACTGCTGTCATTTCGACAGCGAGTACCGATCGGCTGTGTGAGGAGTTTCCCGCATATAGTTCAGTTTTACTAAGGCTAGCGAGTTCGTTAACCTTAGGACCGTTATAGTTACGGCCGCCGTTCACCGGGGCTTCAGTTCGAAGCTTCACCTTGCGGTTGACCTCTCCCTTTAACCTTCCGGCACCGGGCAGGCGTCAGCCCCTATACGTCGTTTTCGACTTTGCAGAGACCTGTGTTTTTGTTAAACAGTCGCAGTGCGCATTTCGCTGCGGCCCCCTCGAGCTATGAACTCTACCGGGGCACCCCT
>Ga0210405_10000242_pt1 | contig 76996 bp, 101 predicted proteins | sample IncBWH11MmetaG_FD_155492 | JGI IMG/M metagenome (GOLD analysis project Ga0210405, IMG submission 155492) | Forest soil microbial communities from Barre Woods Harvard Forest LTER site, Petersham, Massachusetts, United States - Inc-BW-H-11-M | ecosystem: Environmental > Terrestrial > Soil >... | reverse complement strand
AAGTGGAGTCGCAAGTGCGGTCGCAAGTGGAGTCGCAAGTGCGGTCGCAAGTGGGGTCGCAAGTGGAGTCGCAAGTGCGGTCGCAAGTGTGGTCGCAAGTGGGGTCGCAAGTGGAGTCGCAAGTGTGGTCGCAAGTGTGGTCGCAAGTGGAGTCTTTCATCTGGCCCTATTTTTCCGGACACTTCTGGGCGCAATACTTCGCTTGGGTTCGCGCAATGGAATTTATCGGGGTTTCTGGAATCCCTAATGACTACGGTTATTTGGAGTCCTGCGCGGAGCTTGGGTTGTTTTATCCGCTGGATAACATCCTCATTGTCGGAAGCCGCCCATCGTCCATCTCCCGGAACGCATCCGGCCAACTACACAAAGACGAAGCCGCTGCCCTTGAATATTCGGATGGCTGGAAACTTTTTTATCTAAACGGTATCGCTATGGAGCCGGAACAAGTCTTAACGCCTGCCGAAAAGATCGAGCCGGATTCTGTTTTGAAAGAGCCGAACGCGGATCGTCGCCGGGAATTGCTGCGAAAGGTCGGGATTGAGCGAATGCTGGCAAAGCTGCCACATAAATCCTTAGATAAGCGGGGCAACTACGAATTGCTTTCAATAAAGCTTTCCGATGAGGTCCGAGATGCGCGCTATTTGCGCATGATCAACCCCTCCATTCAAACATTTCACCTTGAAGGGGTGGACCCGTCATGCAAAACAATCACCGAAAGCCTTAACTGGAGAAACCAAGGCTGGCACGTGGATGCCGAAGTTCTGACGTGAACGCATTCGATTACAGGCAGGCCAAACATGCATGGCGCGGTATTTCTCCAAAAGCGCCCGAAAGCTTTGCGGTGGTTGGCAATGCCATTCACATCATACCAGAGGGCACGAATATTTGTGTCGTCATTTCGGGGAAAGATTTGGAAACGTTAAAAACACTAATACCACCGAAGAAAAAATGAAACTCAAAATTGCAAAAAGCACATTCCAGCAAGGCGACGTGATCGGCAAGCGCCTTGATGCCATGCCTGACATCACCGAGGCCAAAATCACGCGCAAGCGACTGGTCCTTGCCCACGGCGAATCTGGGCACAGTCACGTTATCGATGACGATGAGGCCGAGCTAATCGAGATTGGCGAACGAATGCTTCTCAAGCTCACCAAGGCCGCAACAGTCGTTCACGAAGAACACAAGCCAATTAAGCTTTCGCCGGGCATCTGGGAAATCGGGCGGGTGAAGGAGTTCGATTACTTTAAAAACATGGCCCGGCAAGTCATCGACTGAAATGAGCGACTTTCTTAACCAGCAACAAATCCACGAGGTCAACGTGCGAATGAACGGCACGCCAACCCTTGCTTCAATGCGAGGAAGCGCCGAAGTCGTACCAAAGCATCTTCCCGAAGTCTTCTCCGCGCAACTTGCGAAGTTAATCACGCGGAATGAAGAGCTTTTGTTCCAAGTGCAATTAATCCAGAACGCGCTGGAGCTTGGATATCCCGAGTTGGCTTTAAAGCAATGCAGGAAGGCTATGGGGAGATGAAATCCCATAAAGTAAACCTTGAGTTCAAGGAGGTTGAATCCTGTATTCAATGCGGATTGCGCATTAATTGGCTAGAAGGCAATGCGGGGAAAGACAAGATAAGCTTAGACTGTGGGGCGGGAGTTGGAACTCCGTGGCTAATTTTCACGAAGGAAGTCGGCGGGGTTCAAAAGACCCTTGTTTGCGACATCCGAGATATAATTCCTAAATTGAGCAAGATTTTGAATTAAACCACACAATCACTATGGACAATCACGACACAGAACCGATGGAAGTTTTACCGCCATCTGCAATCATGGCGATGGAGCGGGCGCAGATCGATACGCAGGTTGCGACGGCCCACCAGTACCCGCGTTCCTTGGAGCAGTTCAAGAAGCGGGCATTGTCGATGGCAACCCTGGACGAGGAATCCGCAGAGAGTTGCATCTACTGCCGTCCTGTGGGGCGCGAGCAGAACGAAAAAGGCGAGTGGGTTGAAAAATACGCGGAGGGCGCTTCAATCCGGCTCGCGGAAATCGTTGCGGCATCCTACGGAAATATCCGGGTTGCGGCCAGAATCGTCGAGCAAACCGAACGCTTTGTACGCTGCGAGGGTGTTGCTCACGACTTGGAGAGCAATTACGCCGGGAAGTCGGAGTGCATGGAGTCCACCGTGAATAAGCAGGGAAAGCCTTACTCCGAACGGCAACGAGCTTTGACGGCAAAGGTATGTCTTGCCAAAGCTTATCGGGACGCCTGCTTTAAAGTAGTACCGCGAGCACTGTGCAAGCCGGTATTCGAAGCAGCGAAGAAGGTTGCTGCCGGTCAAGGTAAGCCCTTGGAGGAACGCCGGAAGAAGGCTAAAGCCTGGGTGAGCGGTATCAAGATGGACAATGCCGAGACCCGAGTATTCACAGCACTTGGCGTGAAAGGCTGGGGAGATGTGACAGATGACCATCTACTCAGGCTTACTGGCTTGAAGACTGCGATACAGGACGGGGACGAAACCTACGAATCGGCTTTCCCAATGCCAGAGGCTCAAGGACAGCAATCGCAGGACAAGAATAAGCCCACTCCAACCGCTCACACACTTGCCACACAGGGCGCTTCCGGTACAAAAGAAGCAACGAAGCCCGAAACCAAGCCCGATGCGGCAAAATCTGCCGAGCAAGGTCCGGGGTTAGGTAGCGATAACGTATCCTTCGAAAACGCTAAAGCCGCCCCTACAGACGTGCAGAAGACGGAAAAGCCTGCCGAGACACCTTCCGAGGCTCAAAAAGCTGTCCAGGCTCAATCTGAGCAGAAAGAACAAGCTTCTGGTGAGACTTTAAACAACGAGGATGCTCAAGCGGCAGCAGATCCGGCCTGGAGCCCGAAACAAGGCGATACCGACGAACTGGCCAGCGTCAAGGTCGTGGCGCGAAAAGCCTGTATCACTTACGACGCTTTAATGACCTTCCTCAGGGCAAAAAAATTAGCCCGCGAAGGCCAAAAGCTGGATGAGCTTGCGTCCACGAAACTTCTGAGCATTTCAGTTCACATCCCGAAGTGGGCCAGCGAGATCAAAGCCTGGAAATAATTCAGGGCATCCGGTGGATTCTGGGGCTAGCGCCGAAAGGTGTTGAAAACAGATGAAACCGGGTGTCCGTTCTTGACAAGTCGATGAACGAAGCTTTATCATTCACTCGCAGTATCGGAACTAAGAGGCCGAGATGCGAAAAAATCCCCTTTCGGGGTACTTGGTTGGGAACTAGCCCCTCCTTTTGCAATTTCCCCCTCTTAGAACCAAGTGCCCCATTTATTTCGAGGCGCTCAACTGCCGGTTGTATGCTCTTGAACCGTGCAAAACCAAGACTGGGCACCGATAGCCTGAGAAATCGGACGAGCCGTGCGGGATTGAGACAAGGTGTTGGGGCTCGGAATAAAGACATGCCAGCGCCGGGTTGCTCCGTAGCTACACGTAAATGCGTTGTCCGACCAAGCTTTGTCTCTGGCGGAAATGCGGGAGGATTTGCCTTACTCTGTACTTTTCCATGAACTTTGCCGATCCCTGCTGCCGCCTTTCTTTCCTCCGAGACGTGGATCTTCTCCCAGACTGGGCCAAGGTTTATCTCTGGAAGCCGAGCGATCAAATGGAATGCATGAAGAGTGACGTTTATCCGTGGCAATCCGCGCCGAACTATGATTCGCTTCAGGCAATCAAATTCTCAACAAACATGGTGATTAACGGGAGAACTGTGGCGGTGTTGTTCTGGGGAGTGAATTGAATGAAAACCGTAGAAATCAAATTCCAAGAGCACAACTTTGATGATGTGCTTCGTTACTTCGCGGAAGGATTCAAACCGAAGCCGGGAGAGAAGATCGTTAAATACGAATACACGGTGGACGGCTTTACTCGCAAGGTGATTTTCAAGCTTTACGTGGAGAAGAATGAGCAAACCCAGCCCTAAACGCCCACTCTCCAACGCTGGAACGACGCGCAATGACGTGGAAGTGAAGCGATCAAAGCCTGTTGCTATCGCGTGAAATCCAAAGACCGCAAACATAAAATCGAGCAGACCTATCGACAGGCCGCGAATCTCAAAGACGGTGAAGCTTCGCAGGCTTGGTACCGTCTCTGCAACGAATTGCTGAACATCTCCGAGCCGGAAGCAAGGCCACCGAGATTTAACGCTCTGCTTCGCGCTGTTTGGGTTGCGGCGACGAATGAACAATCATGAGCGTCGAACCCGAGGAATGGAGGCCAGTCCCAATATGCGGCTTCGACAGATACGAGGTAAGCAATCTGGGAAGGGTAAGAAGCTGGAGGGCTAGGAGGTATGCGGGACGAACCAAAAGTAAGCCGCATATCATTCACGGGGGCGAAGATTGGGATGGATATCGCAACGTTGGCCTGATGCATTCTGTGAGCGGAAAACGCATACCAGTTAAAGTGTGCAAACTTGTCGCTTTGGCTTTTAATGGGCCGAAGCCGGATGGAAAAGAAGTCGCGCATGATAACGGAAACCCTGGAGACGATAGAGCGTGCAACGTGATTTACAAAACACCTTTAGAGAACGCATCGGATAAGCACAGGCACGGCACCACAGTTACTGAGAACAATAACGGAAAGCTTACCAGCCAAGACGTTCTGCACATCAGAAGTTGTAAGGATAGCTGGCGATTGATCGCCTTAGATTTTAACATTCACGTAAGTACTGTCAGGAACATAAAATCTGGAAGGACATGGGGGTGGCTTTGAACGATCCAAGGATAGGACTCCCTTCCGCGTCGAAGCTCGAACGAGTTGCCGCGTGCCCCGGAAGTCACGCTATGGAGGAGCGCGTTAAAGATGATGCGCCGGATGATTCAACCGAAATAACCGAAGTTGGGTTGCGCGTACATAAGGCCCGCGAGACATCAAACACGCTCGAACTTAACCCGGAGGAATTCGAACTTTACCAGTCTGGGTTGCGCTATGAGGAACGTTTACTTGAGAAGTGGAAATCCACTTGGGGCTTCAAAGACGATGATGTAAAGCAGGGGCCGAACGAACTCCGGCTTTGGATTCACAACCACAACTTAGATCCGGTCGGTAGTGGGCAACTTGACGTGCATTTCCTCTGCCGTGAATATGCTCACATTATTGATTGGAAGGTTGGCTTCTTGAATCACCTTGTCGGCGCGACTGGCAATTATCAGCTTCGAATGCAGGCCGTTCTCTTGTGGCTTGAACATCCACACTTAAAAAATATCCGTGTCGCTTTTGCTAAGCCGAGATATGAGGAATCTGAGCTTGATTTTGTTGATTATTCAGAGATGGATTTGCATTACAGCTACGAGAGCATCATTCTGGCGATTTGGTGGGCAACTCAACCGGATGCAGTTCGTTCACCAGGGCTTCACTGTCGTTATTGCAAGGCGAAGTCTTTTTGTCCACAAGCCGTCGCCTTTGCTTTGCTGCCGTCAACAATCGCCAGCGGGATTTTGTCTGGAAAGAAGGCGGGGGTTGCTGTGGAAGCTGTTACGCCTGACGATCTGGCTCGCATCTGGGAGGCGTCTTCCACAATCGAATCAATCCTCAAGGCCGTTAAAGATCGCCTGAAGTCTTTCAGTGATGAGGAACTCGCCGCACTTGGAATTCGACGCGGCAAAGGACGCGAAACCCTGACGTGGAAGGATGTCGAAGGCGCATTCGGCCTGCTCAAGGAAAAAGGCTGGAACGAGATGGAGCTTTGGATGTGCCTGGAATTCGGCCTGGGGAAACTTGGGAAGCTCGCGGAAAAATACATGGGCGTGGGGGAGAAATACGCCAATGGAGAGGTTAAGCAGCTTCTTGCGCAGTTTATTGAGATTGGGGAGGGGGAGAAGATTTTGAGGAAGGCGAGGTAAAATGGATTTATTTATTGCAAGGCTGGACGCGGTTCTCAAGAGGCGGAAGCAATATCGCGAAACTCACAAAGAGGGGGTAGCCTTAGACTCCGCGAAATGCGAAGTCTGCTTCACAACGATAAGAAACTATTACGGCCCAGAGTGGGGGATTGCCTGTGCTGAATGCCTTGCGCTTGGGAAAAACCAATGTACCCGGATTGAGCCGCTTGCAATAACTAGAAGCGCCATACGAGAATGAAAAAACGAATCGTAGCAGAAATTACGCGCAACTGGATCGCCTGCAAACCGGAGCCAGAAGTTAAGCCTTTAATCTCCCAGGAATTTGAGCGGATTATCAGCGTGAATGCGGAGCGAGGTTATGAGCTGGAAAGCTGGAAATTCAACCAGTTTATTTCGTTTGGATCTTCGCTCACGGAGACCATAATCGCGGTGTTTGTTGAACGATGAATACTTTTCCGATCACATACCGCAAGGCGCATGACAACTCGTGGATTCAATGCTTTCGCTGCGGCCAAATGTCGCACAACAGGAAAGATGCGGAGCAATTATTTTGCGGTAAATGCTGCATGGGACACGCGAACGGCATCATCGAACCCGCTCAAACCATAAACACGGCAGCGAAGCCGGAAGATCGGCAGACTAAAATAATCGTGGCCCTCTTCCTTTTCCTTGGTAAGGCTTTGTCGAAGCTTCCGCTTAAAGATCGGGATATTTGCGTTAAGGAATCCGAGATTCGCGCAGCTTGGAAAGCGCAGAGTTCTCCTGTCAGATTGCTATCTGGACAGAACGGGTATTTTGACGCAACCGGAGAGCTGACTTACCGATGCGTTATGGGGCAGCTTGATTTGAAGAAAACGGGGATGGATTTCAGCCGAAAAATGCCCAGTGAACCCGAGAGGGTCGATCCGCTCAAACCGGGGAAGCGCGTGTTTGACTTGGAGTAATGCCAATTACCCCCGAGCAGTTTCAGGAAATGCTCAGGCGGGTTGAGCAGAATGCAGGGCGATTATCAGACCCAATCGTCGCAGATGATGCTGTTGAGGAAGAATTGCCGCTACATGGGGAGATCCTTCAGTGGTGCAAGGAACAATACCCGATGGTGCCCTGCGTCCACGCGAGGCCGGATAAACGATCTGGGGTTACTAAAGGGACTCCCGACTTTATTTTGGCATACCGAGGGAAGGTCTTCTGGATCGAAGTTAAGGACAGGGAAGGCAAGCGGAGCACCGATCAACTGGCTTTCGCGATGCTCCTTGAGATGCAGGGATTGAAAGCTTACGTCGTGCGGTCGAAGAGGGAGTTTTTGGAGATCGTTTCCAACGCTTAGGGGCGAGCAGGTTCCAGGGGTAGGAAGCCGTTTTCACGGAGTCCATTCACGCCAAAATTCCCAAAGCCCTAAAAGTAATTTGTGGAAGCCAAGATTGAGCATTTCTTCTTCGGCTTTAGCCTTTGACCATCCCCGAGAGCGACGGTAACAGGCAACGACAAGGCCCGTGCGATCCTGCCCGTGCTCGCAATGCACCATGCTCCCAGGCGAGATAAAACCAACCGCGTCAATGACGGCCTGCTTATCCGGCTCCGTCAGGATTTGCTCCAGCGTCGTAATGGGACACTTGAAGAGCGCCGTCCCCTCTACCGGAGAATCGACGCCCTCTGAATCCGTGTTTAACTTTATGATCTGGTTGACGCCGATGTTGGCCAGATATTCCCAGTCTTCCGGCGTTTCGGGCTGTCCACCTCGCCAGATCGAGTCCTCAACTTGAAGGAGATTGGGGATCACCTAAAACGTAGCGCCAGTAAATGCCGAAAGCACTCGCACATTCGTCGGGAATTGCTGCCCCAGGCCAACGCCGAAGTAAAAATGCGTGCCGATTGCTTTCTTAGCTCTCAGGCCGACTTCACCGAATAGCTTCTCCTTAAACTTGGTATTCTTCCTGAAGAAGTCGTACCCGCCGTCAATGTAAGCCGTGATCTTAACGTCGTGAACGATCAACGAGAATGAAGGCCCGAATTGATCGCTGATAAGGCTCCCGGCAAGGCCACTGTCGCGAATAACATTTTCCAGGCTGACCGCCGTTTTAACAGGAGAGTTTGTCGCGGGCACGGGTCGCCAGATGTCGTACGAAAGGCCAAGGTCGTTTACAATCGGAGCGTCTCCGTTCTGCACCGATGAAACCCCGGCCCACAGGTCGAACGATGAAGATCCAAATGTGCTATCCAAATTCGTGTTGAACGAAATGAAATAACCCAGGATTGTATTTCCGAGATCGGTTAAGCCGGTAGGTGTCGGCGGAAGATTCGTTTGCGCCAGCGCCGATGATGCGATCAGTCCCAGTAAAGCTAATGTGGTTAACAGGAGTCTTTTCATAAGTGATTTTACGGTACATGAGGTTTGTTTGACTGTCCAGAGGGATTTTCGGTTGGCGGCGATCCGTCTTTCGTGAAGAAGGTTGTATTGGAAAGCCCCGGTATCTTCGAGACGAGCCACTTCTCGATCCAAGCCAGAGCGTAATTATGCACAGCCCAAGCGATTGCGCCGATGACGAAGCCCACGGCGAGATTGCGAGCCGTCCAAACGTGATGCGGCATGGTTGTCGGCCTGCCATCGGCAATGAACATCATGAACAGTGAGCCCGTGATCATGACAACAAGCGGGATCGCGTCGTTTGGGAACCACTTGAGGTTCAACCCGCGCCACGCATAACCAACGGCGATGCAGAGGACGAGGACCAAGCCTGCGGCGGGTAAGCCTTGCAGTTTGTCTAGGTAGCTAAGGATGTCGTTTAGGGTATTCATGTTTTTTCAGTTTGTTTGAGTTCGAGCGCCTTCTGAACGCCTTTTGCCCGCTCATCGGTCACGTCGAGCTTGCTTTTGATTTTCACGAGTTCCGCAAACATCCAGCCTTGAAACGCGAGCCATGCCGCGACGAGGGTTTCAACTAGGCCATCTGGAATGTTGAGGGTCATTTCGACTTGTCCCTTTGCTCTGCCGCCCCCTCCTCTCGCGATTTTGCCTTCTCTGCCGCTATCAGTTCGGTCAATCGAGAGTTCATCGTCAAATGAATCTCGTGGAGGCCCTCTCTTATTTTCGGGACGTGATAAGCAATCCATCCGTTTACGACGACGCTAATCGCCCCACAAACGCCGAGAATGACTTCGCCTTTCTCAATCATGGCTTTTTGACTGGAGGCACAACAATTACTCCCATCGCCGTTTCAATCTGTCCAACGCGCCGTTCGAGGTCATTGTGCTCGATCCTCAATGCCGTAATCTCGTCAAAGGCTTTATCCGCCTTATGAATTCCGATTCCAACCATTGTCGAGACGATTGCCAGAACTACGGTGTTTAGGCTTATGCTAATTTGCGCTGCTTTGTTTGCCATATATTCCGATAATCCCATATAGACCTTTCGCTCGGTCCTTGAGGTTTAGTCGAGGTTCGCAAAGTCATTGCCCCGGCGCTGGTGGAAGCGGATATTTCATTGCCCGATTTTGATAAAACCCCCGGGCAGCGTCGGGAGCCACACGCCGGGATAGGAAAAAGGGCCGATCGTACCGTTTCCGTTGGTCGGTTGAATCGTATAGAAACCGGCACTTGCCGCCGATGGGATTGAGCTTGTCCACCATGATCCAGCCGGTCCCTGAGTCAAGAACTGAGCGGCGGGATACGAGGCAACAACCGGCCAGTTGGTTATCGGGATCGCTACGTTCGTCGAAAAGCTCACGTTGAGCGTTATATTCGTCAGCCAATCGTTCGTGGACAGCCCGCCAAGTTCACCTGCGCTCCCCGGCTGAAATCGGAAATAGAGCGTTGCGCCAGCCGAGATGATGACGGCCAGAGCGGAGATCGCGAGCGTTACGAGTGCTTTCTTCATAATGCGTATTTTACCACCCTATTTCTTACGGCCCAAATTGCAAGCCAGAGCGACGACACTATTCCGAGCTTTGCTTTCATCTTTACGAGGTGATCTTGGATAGTTTTCTCGCTGATTCCAAGCTCAAACGCGGCTTGTTTCTGAGATGTGGTTTTGAGCCATGCCCTGAGAACTTCTCGTTGTCGTTTCGTGAGCTTCATTGCCCGTTTTGGATGAGAGTTCCACCCTGAAGGGTTTGAACCGTTCCGCTCCCAAGCGAGGTGTTTGGGATGGATAGCGCCGTTCCAGCTTGATTCATGGCCGCAAAGCGCGTCATCGCGGGGTTTGGCGTAAAGTTTGTCACGGTCAAATCACTACCCACCCCCGGCCAGCGAGAGGCATCCCACCATGAGGGCGTTGAAGCGTAGTAATAAGAGTTTGAGAACACAGTGCTGAGCCCTGCCGTGTAAACGATCCCGCCATTTGTGCTCGTCACGGTGTCCTGATTGCCGTGGATCAAGATGCTGTTCGTCACCTGAAGGTCGTAGCCGTTGAGCGTCCAGGCCGTGTTTGAGTAGCCGAGCATGAATATGTCGCTTGGAGCAACACTTGGAGGCGTTGCATAATTGGTGTGGTAGGACTTCACGCCCAGCACGTTGTTGATAATGTTTTCCCAGCGGTTCGAGCACATGACCCCGATGGCAAACGTGTTGTCCGTCATGTTGGTGTCCCACCCGGGGCAGTCGTTGCGGAAGGCGGTGTTGTGGCTGCTGCTGCCGTGCGTGTTGTCGAAATATACCCCAGCGCCGTTGGTCGAAGTCGTAAACTCGTTCCCCTCGTAAAGGTTGTAATCCGGGTGCCCGCCGTGAGTCTTTATGCCCTCGTTGAGGAAATGCGGGCTGCTATCGTAGCGCGGCCATGCGAGGTAGTTATACCCGATCACGTTTCCGCTTGCGGTGGCAAGTCGAATCGGCCCTGTGACTTCGTAAGTGATATTGTCTTCCACCTTGATCGCAGAAGAGCAGTACAGATAAACGCCGTAAGAACTGGTGCCGTAGCTCGTGTCGATATGGAAATAGCACTCGCGGATCTCCCCGCAAGTGCTCTCAAACCAATAGACGTGAGCCAAGTTTCCGCTTCGGCTTTCCACATTCTTGAGCCAGCAATCCACGCTGTCTTGAACGAGAATGTTGTAGCTGGGGCTTCCGGCAGAAGTGTCGATGCAAAGGTTCTCGATACCGGCCTTTCGGATGCTCGTGTTGCTGCCCAGCCAGAACGCCTGAGGACTCAAGCTCGATAGCCAGTTTGTCGCGTAGATCGGAGGAAACACCGTTACCATCGTGTTCGTTGTGATTGCCGTTACGACAACGATTTGCTGGTGGATAAGGGTCGAGTTGCCAAGCATTCCCGAATAATCGGCAGGCACGTCGCTACCGGAAGGGCTGACCACGCTAAGATCCGGGTTTTCTACGAGGATAACGGCCTGCCCAACAGCGAGATTTGGCACGGAACTAAAGAACAGGTTTGTGCTTCCAGCCGTGTAGCCGTTCGTCCAAGTGACATTGTTCGGTGGTGGATTTATGGTAGCCGAGCCGCGAATCCGCAACGCCTCGAAACCGCCGCCGATGTAATTCAGGACCGTGTTCGTCGGACCATCGCCGCGCAAAACCACGCCGTTGAGAACGTCCAGAAAGTTCGTGAGCGTGTACGGACCCCCGTTGAGCTTCACGACCTGATTACTTGGGCAGTTGTTGATCCCAGTCTGGATCTGCGCCCAGTAATTCGTTGAGTAAAAATTCGTGTAAATCGTGCTGACAGTCGGTACCCCGCCGCGCACTCCTGCCGTTGTCCAGTCCGTACGGTGATCCGCGATCAAGCAATCTGCTGAATTGGTAGGGATCAACGGAAAGACAGCGTTGGCTCCAACGGCAAAAATGATGTTGTCGTAGTAATTAAAGGCTGGCACGCCAACATTGTTCGGGCTGTGGTTCATCCCAAACTTTATGCTAGTCATGCTGGAATTGTTGCAGGCCAGGGAATTAGTCAACCCTATCGGGGCCATGTTCGTTGGATTGTACAGGGCAATTTGGGTAAGGTGCCCCCCGTTGTACTCTTGTGAAACAAAATACCAGTAGCCATTGTTATCCTTGCCGGTCAGATCGATATAATTAGGATCGGCGGGGGTGCCGTTCTGGTTGTGCGTTTTCAGGTGTTGGGACGTGTTGCCGTTCATCTCGAAGCTGTTGACGGAGAAATCGCCCCCGTCCTGAATCGTCACCTCGTCATAGAAATTGAAGTCTCCGCTTCCGCCGAAACCCGGTCGCCACATATAACTGATTACCACATGCGATTGTCCCGCAAAAAGCCAAGCGGCTTCCTCAAAGACCGAGCCTTGGGTGTAAAGGCAGCGTGTGCCGTGACTCGGTTGAATCACCGTCCCGCCAACACTGACTGGTCCAGGCAAGGCCGGTCCCTCGATGTTGGTAATCGCCAGGACACTTGCGCTGCCTGGGGTGGATGGGCCATTAACATAGACGTTGTACCCATTGAACGCAGAGCCTCCCGCTCGAACGCTGTTGGAAACTATTGTCGGGGTAACGATTGTCCCGGCGCTGGAAGTCTCGAAGTCGATATAGGCGTCAACGTGAATCTGTGCCGATGCAAGGCCAGCAACGAACAGGGCAGTCAGGATTGCGAGTACCGTTTTCACTGCGACGATATAGTTCCGGCTCTAATACTTTCAATCGTGCCGCTACTCAAACCGGCGATGGTGCCAACACTGGCAACGGTCGTTGTGTTTGTCAGGGCGCTATCCTGGGCAAGCAGAACCGCATCTTGAGACGAGCCCCAAGGCGGGGTAAACGATTGGGCAGCAGAACCGCCAGCAACCGTAAGTGTGGGGGAGTTGGTAAGGTTCTTTGGATCGAGCCATTCGTAAGCGATCACCCGACCGTTCGCCGTGCTAAGATTCATCGTGAAAGTCCCGCCGCTTGGGGCATAAGCAAGGAACTGATTGGAATTAACTGACGTATTCCCAAGGCACCAGCCGGTCGAGCAAATTGAGTTTGAAGTCACCGTTAAACCCACCAAGTTTCCCCCTTTGTTGATCTTGCCGATGTAGGTCGCTATCCAGCCCAAATTAAAGCGAAGGTTGTTCCAATAATTCGTGGGTGCGCTTCCAACTCCATTGACTATGCCGGAAGGTATATTTCTGGTGCCCGTTGGCCAATAAATAACGTAAGGGTCCATAAACAACCCTTGATGCCCATTACAAACTTCTTCCCAAATCCAGTTGCGATTTACCTGCTGTGAATCATTCCACATGCCGAAGTAAAGGTGATCACTATCAGCCAGCACGACCTTGCACGTCGGGGTATTCGTGCCGCAGCTTGTGGACGTAGAAATCTTAGTCCCAGGAGCAACCGCATCGGCGGCAGAATTGTAAAGCACACTGTCGGTAGGGGGCGGGGTCGTGAGGCTGGCGTACATGATAGGATGCTGCAAAGTGTTGGTTGCCTCCACTGCTCGAATAACACTAATAACATGATTCTGCCAAAACTGTGAGTTTGTCGGCGCTTCCTCAGAAGGCTCCCAAAGGATGTTTGGCAAATCTCCAATCTGGCTGATGACGTGCGCAATGTATTTATCCTGCACGTCAGTAATTGCATTGGTTGCCACCATCGTCATCGAGGTTTGCGAGCTTCCGCCGCCGTCATCAATGCCGTTGATATTATTTGCTGCCGTGTATGGATAACCGTCCCCAGAACCGCGAAAGAAAATCAAGCCGGTGCCGTCAAAAAGTTGGACGATTGCGTAAATCCCGTTTGTCTGAAGTTCGATCACCCTACTCCTCAGGCGGGCAAAGTAATTCGTGTCGAACACGGTAAAATCGAACTTGAGCAGCCCATCTGTCGCGTTACCGGGGCCGTTTCTCGCCCATTGATACGGCGACATAATCCATGTAGTGCTACCGCCCGCTGCACCCCAGTTGTACATTTGCGGAAAGTCTTTGTGCCAAACAATCGTTGCGGAATGGCCCCAAAAAACAAGGTTCGTCACATATTGATCGAAGTTGAGAGGGGTTACTGAGCCGCCAGAGGCTAACCCGAGATCCAGAAAGTCGTTCCATGTTTGAGAGCCAACGAGAATGACGCCCTTGCCTGTTGCGTCGGTGAAGTAATTGGGGTTGCTGGACGCGCGCAGGACACTCGTAATCGTCGCGGCGTTCGCGCTCAGGCAGCAAAGCAGGATGGAGAGTGCGAGTCTCACGGCGAGCTTCCAACCCAGTTTGTCACGGCCATGAGGCAAGTGCTATCCGCTGAACTATACCGAATCCCCGGAAACCCATTAGTGATGACGTGGAACGGGTGCATGTTGGTCAACTGGACGTTATTGTAAGTTACGATCAGATTCACATTGTTCGTGAGGTCGCTCCCGGTGACAGATAGCGTGAGTTCTGCTCCTGTGACGTAGGTAACAGTAATGTCTGCAAGCTGTGTATTCCCGACGCCAGATATACGCTCTTCCAGCCTCACGTTGCCCTGCCAAACGATAGCCTCGTAATATGTCCTCACCGTCGGACTGCATCGAACGAATGGCCCCCACCCGCCGCCAGCAGCGGTATTCGGACCTCCAGTTACCCAAGTGCTTGAGGTTTGGGATGGGCAATTAGTCCACCCAAGCGCCCCGTCGAAATACATTTCACCGTTAGGACTTGCGCAGTTGGTCCAAGTGCAGACATTTCCGGAGACCTGTAAGGCCCCTTGACCTGATACCAGTTTCCAATTCCCGCCTTGGCTCAATGGGTTCTCATTAGCACGGTGGAAGGTGTCAGCGGCGTTGATGCTGCAACCGGCAGCGGTCGAGGCGTACTGATTCCAAGGAGCAAAGATCACCTCGCTTTGGCCGCTTGCCAACTGCGCGACAACCAATAGCAATGATATCAGGATGTTTCTCACGGCATTGTTATGCTGCCCCTGGCGACGTTGGTCGCGGTTCCAAATATCGAGACATGGTGAAGGTAGAGGGTATTTGAAATTGAGAACTGCGGCGCTGTGTTATTCACCGCGAATTGAACCGTCACAGCCCTGCCGGGGAGAGGAGCGGCGGTGCTATTGGCTATTACAATCCCAGGCAACTGCGTATTGGTAGTCCAAAACGTCGAGACGCCTACCGTGTCAACCCGGTTTGTGACCGTGACCGCAGTCCCGAGAGCCGAGCCGTAGGTGCTCGCTGAGGCGGTAACTACGTTGGTTGTCTTCGTGTTGAAGTTTGTGCCGCCCACGAACCACGCCTCCGCAGTGATCGGAGTGCTGTCGTAGTTGTAAGGGAGCGGGAATACTGCATAAATGTTTGTTCCCGTTGCCGTCACCTGCCACATAGGACGGGACGGTCCAGCGCCCTGGATCGACGTAGAGGCGGCTCCAGGCGTGTTTGTGACGTAAGACATTGATCCAGTATCCGCCGGGTTAAGTGCAAATCCGGGGATGTCGATGCGCCATACGCCGCCGGTAATTGCGCCACCGTTCAAATTTGTTAGTCCCGACCCGGCAGTGCCGTTGAACACTGTCGTAGCCGTCACGCTTCCCGGCCCTACAAAAGTGCTCGGGGTGGAAAGAATAGGGTTGGCCGCTGTCCCGCCTACTGTCACCTGATTCGCGGTGCCAGTAATGCCCTGGACTCCAGTGAGGTTTGTTCCGCTTGGCATTGCGATCTGTCCACCGAAGAGCGTGGCGGTGTCACCGGCCCCGGCTAAGATGTTTGTAAACACGTAACCGAGCCCATTTGCCACCCATCCGCTAAGCAGATTTGTTTGGTCGGCAGCAAATCCAAGGGTCGAGCTAGTGTATCCAACAGCATTAGTGGTGCTCCCAAATACCCACAGAGCTACAGCCGCCTGACCGCTCACATTGGAAACGTGCGTGTTTACGTTCACACTCACGTGGATCGGACCTCCGAGCGTGTTGGTATAAAGTTGCCCAGAGATAAAATTGGTGTTTGCGAGATAACCGTTGGTTGTCGAACCTCCACCACTCACCGTCAGACCATAGTTTGTTGAGCCGTCACCGCTCGTCGTTGGAGTCACGGTGATGCCGCTGATCGCTGAAATCGTCGGCATCTTAATCGTGTTGTAAATCGTCGGCTTGGTGAAGTAGTCGTCACCGGTGTTTTGAATCGGGATGAAGGTCCGCGTGTCGCCCGCCGCAATCGTGTCGAACTGAGCCGCCCCGATGTCTGTGATGGTCTGCTTCTGGTTGCCCCAAATGTCCTGCGTCGGAAAGGTTGTCGAGAGGCCCTTCCCATAAGCAGTCGAATTGGTGCCATTGAGCCAGAAGACACCCGCCGGGAAGTTCACGAATCCGATATTGGCGAAAGACGAAACCACGTCATGAGCCCCAGCAACTCCGGCAGGCATCGCAATGGTGCCAAGCTGATAGTCGCCAAAGATAGTCGGAGCCGCACCCGCAACGCCCAATGAAATCGCCACGGTTATCGACTGGACGGTATTGGTGAGAACGATGTTATTCGTGAGATACATGGCCCCGTATCGCACGCCCATCGAGTCAAGGAAGTCATTGTTATAAACCGTGTTCGTGCCAGCCGTGGCCGCCGCGCCATCAGTCGCCCACACTACGCAGCCGTAATTGTTGGTCGCGCCATAGGTGAAGTTGCCGTAAATCCGGTCCCCGGTAATCGTGTCGCCAGTGATGCCAGAGAAGAACTGGAAATTGCAGCCATTGGTTGGGAAGAGCCCCACGGTGAAGCGCACCGTGTTATTTCGTCCGTTCACGTAAAGATTGTGGAAGTGCGCCCCGGTGGTGTCGTTAGTTGTCCCGTTGCGAGTCAGTAGGCAATACTCCACGATGTTGTTTGAGCAGTTAACTTCGGTCAGGTTGACTCCCTGCTGTGAAGATCGGTCGATCCAGAGGTTGCGAAAGGTATTGTCATGTCCGCCGCCGCCGAGGCCGTCCACTGCCGAGTTGCTGATGATCAAACCATCCAAAACGAAGTTGGTGATGACGGGCGACGCCACCATCAGAATTCCACCATTGACCGAGTTCACGATTCCAGCCGTCCACTTGTGCTGAGATTTAACCGTTGTCGGATGCTGTGGAGTTCCCCAAGCTCCAGTGAACTGCCAGGGACCGGTGAAATAGTTATAATCCAGAAGGATGATCGTATTGCCGTTGGTCGCAGCGGCCTGGGCAGTCGCCGCGTCCACTGGGGCCAGCGGCGTGCCGGGGAAATTCCCGCTCGAGCCGTTCGTTGCGACGTAGATCGTCAGGCTCGTGAGATTGTTGCTCAGAACCAGATCGTTGTTGGTTGGGTTTGGGCCGGCCCCGCCTCCGGGGATCCCGTTGGTAACCACATCTCCGGCGGCAGTAACGCCGAGCATCATCACCGCCGCCGCACTGCCTGCGTTGGATATATTGACAGACGAGAGATAGGTTTTGCCGACGTTTGTTGATGGCCCAGAATCAAATTGCCAGTTATCCACAAGACCGCCGCTGAAAGTGGAAAGCGCTGTTTCGCTGAATAGCCCAGTCAAGGCAACCGTGCGGCTGTCGTTCGTAGCAACCTTTTGAGAGAGTTCTATTGGAAGCGTCACCCCGGATGCATTGGTCAATGAAGTGTCGAGCCCGTTGTAACTCGTCGCGGTCATTGTCCCCTTAATCGTCTCGTTGCCAGAAGTGTCCAAAAGAAATTGATGGTTGGTTCCAAGGTCAACGAATCCGTTGGTGGCCACTGCCGCAACCTGATTCGTCAACCCGTTTGGCTGGCTTTGGCTCGATGACCATGTGACGGCGTTGGAGCTTCCCGGGGATGAACCTTGCATGACTGCGCCATTGGTAAACGTGATCGAGGCCACATTGGTCATGTTGGTGTTCAAACTGACTTGCGAGCCGCTCACCAAGATATCCACACCAGCCGACACCGTGCCTCCACTTGGAACGGCGTTAGTGACGACATCGCCAGCCGCCGTCACTCCCAGCATCCACGTTGCCGCCGCGCTTCCAGCGTTGGAAATGTTGATAGAAGAAAGGTAAAGTTTCCCCACATTAGTTTCGCCACCAGTCACGAATTCCCATCCAGTCACCGATAGGTTTCCGCCGAAAGTTCCGTTGCCGGTCGTATTGATGGCATTGGTGATCGGCCCGCCCACAATGTTCGGACCAGTGAGGTTCGTCCAAAAGCTACCATCCCAAGTGCTCAGCGCGGCCTTGAGATTCGCAGCCGTATCACTGATGCCGTAGCCCGCGAAAGTTGTCGGATTGCTTCCGCTCGTCTCTCGCCCTTGCGCATCGAAGGTCACACTCCTGTAGGTTCCCGCCGTCCCGGTATTTTTCAGGAAGGCCGGAATATCCGCAGTTCCCGCTGGCGCGTTAGTGTAAGGCCCGAAAAGAACGTCGCCTGTATTCCAGAAATTAAGAGCCGTTGCGCTAGTGACCTGATTAACCCCGTTCGATTGCACGGTGGCAATGCCGCCGCCTCCAGCGCCAGTAGAGGCTATAGTTACTGTGGCAACCGAACCAGCAGAGCTTCCCGTGACCGTGACGTTTGCGCCCGCGTTAATGTTTAACGTGCCCTGCCCAGTCGCAAGCTGCACGCCATTGGTCTGCACTGTGACTCCCGCTGTAACGTTCGAAAGATTAGACCCGTCGCCGTAATGGAAGTTGCCAACGAGGTTTTGCGCATTCGTAATGCTATTGCCCCCCGCGTCCAAATCACCTTGCAGAACCCCGTTAACAATCGGGAAATGGGACACTGCCGCAATGCAAAGAATGGCGATCCCTGTCAGGAATCCACCCCATAGGAACTTTTTCATGGTTGTTTAAAAGGCTGCGAGCCACGCCATTTTGTAGCTTGCGCTATCGGTGTGGCCGTTCATCGAGAACTGATAACCGTCTGATGTTTCCGACCCTGAAACCGTGCTGGCGACAAGGACAAGCCCATTTGCTGGCTGTTTAACGGTGAGTTGGAAGGAAACCGGAGTCCCAGGAAGGGCGAGGCCGGTCACGGTACCGGATGAAACATTATTCCCCAGGTTGACGACGCCCGCTTTGAATGAGCCTGGATTGCCTATGGGGATACCGCCGCCACCTCCACCCCCGCCCCCGCCAGAGTTGGTGGCTTGAAGCTCTTTCAAGAGCAAGATCCGGCGCGTATCGCCCGTTTTGGGAATTGTCCCGCTACCGTAGAACTCTGTTGGTGGCATTGTATCCTTTCAAATGCCGTTTTGAACGGCGTCAATTTTCAACAACAAGACTCGCCGCGTATCTGACGACATCGGATAACGATCCGCACTCACTGCGCCTTTATTCTGGATGAGCGAACGCAGGCGCTTTACCAGAAGGATGCGGCGGGTATCCGAAGTTTTCGGCACTACACCGCTCCCATAACGCTCCTGCTTTCCGCCCGACCAGATTTCAGTCGGCATGAAGCGCCCTTATTCGCCAGTTCGATTCTGGGCCATGAAGGTACCGGGCACCTTAACCACGGCAACATTGGTTGCTGACTCCGCAGTTACGGTACGCGATCCGTCGCTTGCCCAACCGCCAATGTAGCCGGTTCTCCCAGCCTTAATACGCGGAGTGGTGGCTGTGCCGCCACTGGACAGCCAGTAAGCTTGAGCAAACCCGATCTTGTTGAACAGGGAACGCTCGTGTCTAACCGTGTGAATGACTCTTGGCATAATTGATTTGTTTCCGTTGATTGTTTAACCGTTGTAACTGTTCGGGTTAGGCGCTCCACCTTCACCCATGCTGGTTGAGAGTTCCTGAGCGTAACCGCTGTAATCCGGCTTGTGCTCTTGTCGCTCTTCGCCGCCCTCTTCCTTTTTGTCGCCGTAACCAGGGCAATCGGTATCGCCGAGCTTCGTCATGCAAAGCTTCCCGCCTTCTTTGGCGCGAAAGGAACAGACCAGATCAAAATCCTTGTCGGGTTCGACGTTCTCTGGGGCATGGAAACCTTTAGGCGGCGTGAATTCGATTTTTTCGCTCATAGTGACCTTTCAAAAAGGGTGGCCGGTCGTTGCACCAACCACCCCAACCACACAACTAACCAAACTCCGGTCATTCGCTAACCGAAGATGTTGTAAGCCTGTCAATTACGAGCAGGTAACTGTATCGAACGCCGAGGAACACCGAACGAACATGATCATGCGCCCGTACAACGGGAACATAGGACGGAGTGCATGACGGTATTCCGCGAAATGTCGCCCGTACTTCTTCATCGGGTCTTGGACGCCCGTGCAGCTTGCGATGCCAAGGAGGGCATCATTGCCGGTAACGAAGTGCCATTCGCCGAAGTAGTTCTGCGCGTTGAGCTTCATCCCGGGAGCCGAGTTCATCGGCATCAGGACTTCCTCAGTCATTACCCAAGGATTGAGCACTTCGCAGCTTTCGTACTGCGCCAGCGCCGGATTGCGCCACGAGGGGTTAACAATGGCAACCTGCCCCTTGGTCGCGTTGATGGACGCTGTGGACATCTGCCACGTCGGAACACGCTTCAGGATGCCGTCATTGGCACCGTAAACGAATCCAACGCCCTGTCCCTGTGCGCCGGTAAGGTCAACCTGCTGCATCGTCCAACGCGCCGGGAAGCGGTTGATGACGTGCCGGAAGTTCTTGATGATGCGAGACGCGCCAAGGCGTTTAATCACCGGGTTAGTGTCGCCCCAGCCCTGGAACGACTGGTTGAAGTCAGAGCGCAACTCGCTGTTGTTAAGCAGCAAGCGATGGCTCATCGTCTGACCGATATACAGGGGATAAACAGGACCATCCGGCCCCTGCGTGATCCAGCCGTTCGAATTGGGTTCGTCCGCACCCTCTTCAGCGAGTTCGACCGCCGTGCTGTCCAGCATTTCCTGGGTAAGCTCGGAAGTCGGAACGTTACCGCCTTGCAGGGAAGTCACGTTAGGAGACGATGGCGCGGGCTGGGTAGTGAAGTCGCCAGCAGTGAACGCAAAGCTCGCGTTTGCCGCCGCTTTGCTGGAGTATTGCCGGTACACATTGCCGATCCGGTTGATGATCGACTTGCGATTGCGTTTTTCAAGGGCTTGGAAATACCGCTCCCAGAACGCTTTGGAGTTCCAATACATCACGAGGTCGTCTTGGCAGATGAGCGGACCCATCAGGCCGAAGTTCTCGGGTTTGTACTGCGCTTCGACCTGCCCCACGTACGTCTGATTGTAGGTCAGGTTACAAGCGCCGTTGGGATTAGCATTGGAATCAATCGCCGCGATAGCATTCCAAGTTTCCTCATCAGTTGCAGGCTCCGACCGACCGATTGTGAACTGCGAACGGACGTACCCGGCACCTTGGGGGTAATTATCCCGTGGAATGAGGTTAAGCCACGGATCTTTCCAGCTTGCGCGGACGAGTAACCAAGTGTGTTACAACCTCTTGCGGGGCGGCTTGGTCATTTCTGCCAAGCTCCAGCAGTTACCTGCCGGTTCAGACTATATCATGCCCGGTAGATCGGGCTCTGGGGCGGCTACCAACCTCTCGATTGGCGGCATAGTCGTTACACCTTCCGGTATTACTCGGCTCGGCTCGGGATTGTCCTTTGGGTGCGCTATTGCCACAAAGCAGTTCCCCCGAATTTTCCAGATTTTCTCGCATAAGCACTTTTGCGCTACGCTAATGCGGCGACATCAGTTTATCGGTCCCAAATCTTCAACCTTCGCCCGTAGTACGTCGAAGGGGGTTGTGCATGCCATAAATTGTTGTCTTTAAGATTGTTACGGATTCGAGTGGCCCACACAGGCACACTACATACCGCTTGCGTTTATCGGGGGGGGTGACTGTCGCCTGGGATGGCGACTTTGGCGGCATGCACCTTGTCAGGATGCTGCGCTCTGTTGCTGCTGCCTTTGGTTAGGTGTTAGCCACACCCAGCCTTGTAACCAATCGTAGGCAACTTACAGACACGCGATCTTGTCTCGCTTCGGCCCCCTGGCGTCCACGGGATGCGATCACCGAATCTGAGAAGAGAACTATCTTATGTTGTGAACCCTGTCAAGCCCTTTTAGAAAGCGCGATAGCTGCTGGCATTCTGAGCGTCCGCAATCTCTTCCAAAGAACTTTAATATCAACGTTTAGCTCATCAGCCCATGCCGCGAGCGACCGGCGCTTGCCATCGACCTCGTAAAACGTAGTGCTGCGTCGATTGCGGCATTGCTCTTTAGGCGTCCTCCAAGCACAATTCGCCTTCCATCCTTTTGAAAGACACTCCTCGCAATGGCCGCAGGAGTAGTGACCGTTGTTATCTAGACGATCTAACGATGTGCGTTCCGGCTTTGGCCCAAGGTCTTTGTAAAATTGAGCGTAATCGTGTTTCCATCCGGCACACATTGTAATTCCCCTGCCTCCATAATCGTTCCATGCCTGATGTTCGGGGTCGAAACATCTACCTTTCGCATGAATCCACGATTTGTATTCGGTAGGCTTTTCCGTTCCAACCGGCCCGCGAGTTAGCCCGTGAGTGATATTTGAACAGCCGCACGTTTTAGACTGACCACGAACCAGCGATTGCGCTCGTACATTAAGGATTCGAAAACAGCGATAGCATCGGCATTCCCAAAGGCTCATTCCATCCTCGCCTTTTCCAGCGAATTTCCTGACGTAAAGCTGTCCGAACATTTTACCATTGAGATCGTTTTTATAAGGCAGGTCGTTCATAAAACCAATCGCCCCCGACAGTGGTAATACTCCCGATCCTGTGCGGAAAGGGACACTGCCGAGGGCTAATTGTTTTGGTTTGGATTCATTCGGTATTACTCGAATGCCCCAAAAGTACCACGTAGAACAATTTTGTCAAACAGAAACTCCCGCCGTGTCCTTCAGCGGGAGTTGTGGGAACGGTGGCGAGCTTGGGAAATTACGTTGCTGCGGGAGGCGCTTCAGTGGCGACTGTTTCGGTAGTTGCCGGTACTGCCGCCGCTTCACCTTGGGTATTCAGAACTGAAAGTTGCGCTTGCGTTGAATCGGGCACTCCCGCCGCCGCAACATCGTCAAGATGCAGACATTCCTTGAGATTTGGGCATGGGTCATCATTCCTCATCTGCGCCAGCCTGCCATTGCAGTAATCGTTTCCGGCGACCGCGTTGTAAAGGATGCCGCTTTGTCCGGTCGTAACGATAACAACCTTATCCCCGTTTTTCGCTACCCTACCATTCTTGTAATGCATGTGTTTTCCTATGATTGATTGTTTAACTTTCTCCCCATCCCGGCAAATTCTTCGTCCATGCGTTCGTTGCTTCCATCGGATTCATTCCAGCCTTGAGATCCGCTCTCGGAGTCGTATCCCCATTAGCCGCGCTTCCCGTCCCGCCTTTTCCGGCCCCAGGTTGAGCCGCTGTGAGAGCTTTCACCTGCTCTTCGAGCTTAGTAATCGTTTCCTGGCTCTCCTTCATGTCGTTTTGGTACGCCTGGAGAATCGCGGGTACCGCCGTCGCGTGGAAGGCGGCTCTCACAATGTCGGCGGGTTTGAGTCCTTGCCCGCTCAAAAGCTTCTTGGCGGTGGCAATGCGCTCATCCACGGCCTGATTCCATGCGACATCATCAGCGCGTTTCTGGAATATCGCCATGCCGTCCTTTTCAGAAGTTATCTGGGCTGTAACCTCGTTGATGACGCGCTCCTTCGCCGCTGCGTTCTGCGCCTGTTTAACCTTCTGCTCCTCGGTTAACTGCGTCCGGTGTTCCCCGGCTTTGGCGATTTCCGCCGTCTTCTCTTGGTTAATCCCTTCCAAGGCATTCAGGACAGCCCCTATACGTGATTGCTGGAGAATGGGGAGATCGGAAACGAATTCCTCGATCTGCTGGTTTTTGTAATCGGAGTCGGGGAGTGCCAGCAGCTTTTCGAATGCTGGGCCTTTTTCCGCACCGACGATGCGCTTGCCAAGCTCTTTTTGCGCGGCGACCTTGTTTTCGAAGTATGCCTGGAACTTTGGATGCTGCGTTACGTCGAGAACTTGGAGACGTTTTGACATCTCTTCGTTCTCTTTTTCAAGGCGTTGAAGCTTGGACGTGACTTCCGGTGATGCTTCTCCAGCCTTTGCAGCCGTTTCTTGAACGGTTTTAAGCTGGGTCTCCATGTCCTTGAGCTTCGCTTCCCGGGCGTCGATTTCGGCCTGAAGCTTTGCCTCCTTATCGGCGTGAACCTTCTTGTACTTGTCCCAGTCGCTTGAGTTGCGAGGCCACTTTTCCTGCCCCGGTTCGACCTTCTTCGCCGCTTCTTCGGCTTTCTTGGCTTCTTCAGCCGCTTTAGCAGCCGCAGCTTCAGCTTCAGCCTTCGCCTTATCAGCCGCCGCAGCTTTAGCAGACTCATCGGCCAATCGCTGCTTTTGAGCGGCATCGGCAGGCTGGCCAGCGGACTCGCTTGCAGGCTTAGCAGCCCCAGGCAATCCAGTGCCTCGATCTCCTGTAGGTTGCGGAGTAGTTGTGCCATCGGATTCCTTTTTTCGCTGTGGCGGTGGTGGTTCGTTCGGTTGAATCGGGCCGTCGTTTTCGAGATTCGGCAGGGCTTCGACCCATTCGCCCATTCCAAGTTGCAGGTCTTCGGCGGATTTGGCTTCAGTTGTGCCTTCAACAGCGGCGGGACTGCGCAGGATGTGGTTCAATATCATAAAGCAGTTATTTAACTAACACTTATCTTTGTGGGATTTCAAGCATGTTCTGGCAATTCTTCTTCGGGCTGAGAAAAGTCAGCTTCAAGGTCCACCTTCGGCACTTGCGGCGATCCAAGCGCGAAAAGGTTGTTCAGGGCGAGTTGGTACCCTTCCGACTTCGATTGCTCCATTGCCCGGGCGTCGATGCTCATTTCGCGCAAGGCGATATAGTTGTGTGGCGCGGCGTTTTCCAAGGCATCGATCATGATTTGAAAATCTGGGTCGTTGAGAAACTTTCTGGCCATCGTGACCAGATCCGCGTTCGAGCGCCATTCCTCGATGCTGATGCGGGATGAAAGCCTTCGTATGAGAAGCAGCTTGCGCGGTTGGGGACGGAAGAAGTTAAGCAGTCTCTTCATTTTGTTTCAAACTTCCATTCGCCGTAGTAAGCTTTCTTAAAGTCTGGGTGGACAATGAAATACATCGGCTCAGCATCGATCCACGCGGGATTGGGTTCGAGTTCCGCCGCAACTTCATCTAGATAAGCTTGGGTCAAGCCTCCGCGAGTCAGCTTCCACTTCACCGGCTCAAACTTAGGAATGAAGATCCCGGGTGCTACTGCGGCACCGGCAGTAAGCATGGCGAGCGATTTGAAAAAGGATCTGCTGTTCACATTTCCGCCTTTTTCGCCGCCTTAATCCACTTGTCCTGTAACTTCTCCGTGCGTTCGTGCTCGGTTTTCAAGATCGCAGTCCTCGCGTATTTCTTCGAGTAAGGCTCTTCCTTCGCCTGCCTCAAAGCCAAGTGTTCTGAATCCGCCAGTTGTTCACAAATCATGTTGCCGTGCTCGTCGAGGATCACGTAGCACTTTTGGTTAATAATGGGATTCCACAACGGTTGTTTCATGGCAGTATCACTGGTTCGCCTTCCGCGCTTTGTTGCCGATTTCCACATTGACAGGTCGTGAACTCTGGCATTCCAGGGCCAACGAGCTTCTCGTAACTATAGCAGAAATGCCAGCCTTCTTTGACTTCCTCGGCAGTAAGCTCAAGATCGGGGTTCGTGGTGAGGGCTTGTAGTCGGTTGGGGGTCATTTCATGTTGGTGCTTGCGGGCCTTCGTCGCAATGCCTCATCCAGCGTTCGCCTTCAGTCTTTTTTATGAACTCTTTCAGTAGCTTAACCACGTCCTCCCGACGACCGTTCGAGATATACTCAAGCGTCCCTGGGCCAAAATCGCCAGCAAGTAAGACGAACATGGTGTTTGGAGGCAGGCGTGTTTGAATCATCGCCGCAGTCTCCTGAAGGCGCTCTCGGATGTCATTCATTCAAAGAACCTCCCACACCGAATTACGCTGTTGGTCCTGTGGGAGCCGATCATGTTCTCTGTTACGATTCTCGTTTCGACTTCCACTTTGCCGGTAAACAGCACACGAAGTCTATCGGTAAAGCAAAGACTTGAGCGTGATTTGCTAACAATCACGTCCTGATACGATGCTGGCGCTTCGGGGATGTTGCAGATTGTGAATGGGAAGACTCTGGCGCATAACTTATCGCGCCACGTCCACGGTGTTTCTGGTGAGCAAGTACTGTTCATTTGTCTTTTATCATCGCAGCGATATTGACATCGTTTTCGTTCATTATCTTAGCGGCGGTCAAAGCGGCCATTTTGAAATGCTGAAACGTCGCTTGGTAATCATGACCGGATTCGAGTTTTTCAAGCATGTGATAGGTGATTTTCATCTGCTCTAAACATTCCACGAGCAGTTCAGACTTAGACACCTCCCGACTCATTTCAAAGCCTCCATGATTCGCGGTGCAAGATAATCCCTCGCGTACGTCGCATTGTGGTACCGTTGATTGTTTTCCATGCCTTTGAGGTAGATGTCGTAAAGGGAGCCTTGTGTTTCGCGGAGTCCACTATAAAGCCATGCAACGGCGACTTCTTCCTCTTCGCGCCAAAACGAATCCTTATCAAGCCTTCTTCCGGTCGGAAGCTGAATACAGTTCCGTCCCGCAACCCAAGGGTAAGACCACTGAAGTTCATCCGGGGCTTGTTGCGCCATAACCGCGTTATACGATGCCTCTGCGCAGCGAAAACACTTCTTCCCTGCCCCAAACATCGAAATACTCACCTTCGCCTTGCCCTGCCACTCGAAGATTTTGCTGTAGTGAATCCGCCTGAAGTGCGGGGTAAAGAGCAGTGCGAAGATCCGCTCGCGCCCTTCTTTCAAAGCAACGTCCAAATCTTCCTCAGTTAAACAGAAGTGAGCGCAGAATCTTCCAGCTTGTCGGAGCAGTTCCCCCATGAGGCGGGGACGGGATTCGTTTGAGTATCCCCAGCTATAGAAAATGTCGATGGGGCGAGCGTTGTACTCCTCGCGGGTATCAACATGGGCTGGCGAAAGGGCGTTGAGGGTCCAGTCGAGGGGATAGACTGGGAATATTAGATTAAACGGACTTGGTGGAGTTGGCGACATCTCGCGTTTAAAATACGCCTTAGTGTTCAGTTCCCGCGCCAGAATAGAGTGAACAAGCTCGTACTGGCCTCCAGGCTCAACGGGCGAAAATCCTAAAATGAATGGTTCCTTGAACGTTTCCGAATGGTCAAAGATTATCACCGGCAGCTTCCGCCGCGAGATCGCATCCAGCGTCATCTTGTCGGGAACGAAGTCTTGCTCGGGAGCGATAAAGGACAGGAACACAACATCGCAATCGTGTACGCCTGCTGGTTCGAAGCCGGGGATTGCGTGGAGAAGGCGGGAGACCATCGGATTCAGCCCGAGCTTTTGGTTGAAGGAGGTGATTAAAGCCCTCACAGCTTTTTAAGCTCCTCCAAAGCGGCCTCGCATTGCTCGTGGTGAGATTTCATGGCCGTCGTGTTTCTATTAAGGGCGGCACGAAAGAAGGCTTCATTATTGCGATCAAAATCGCGTTGAATTCTCAGTCTCCTGCGAGTCTTGCAAATAAGAAAACTCCAGAGGCAAACCCCAACAACTAGGATGAATGCGTTCACAACTCTCATAGTCCAAGCCATCCGATGATTCGTTTTAACCATGATTTGCCGGAGCCGTTGCCGTGGATCGCGCAGGGTTGATTTTTAGTAAGCAGACTTATCACGCGCTTAGTATCTGGCAAATAGGCAAATTCTTGCGGATCGGCATCGTGAAGGGTTTGGGCCAAGATCGCGGTCGTGTCGAGCTTGATGATGTTTTGATGCTCCAAAAAATAAAGGCTGTAGTCGCCCTGGTCGTTTCTCGCGGTCCAACTTCCATCGGGATTATGAACGTCGTCTGGAAAGCCGTAGGTATCGCGCATGGTTTCGAGCATGGAGACGATCGCAGCAGTCTCGCCAACGTAGAAGCCACTATTAACGTACTTATAGGGCGTTGGAGATTCTGGAAACTTGTCTGCGAGGTCAGCAAGAGGGAAACAGTTGCGTTCTGCATTCATCACGATTGGAAAGCCGAAGCCTTTGTAATTGTAAATGATTTCTTCGGTTCCGCAGATTAGCGCGACATCCCATGCATCGCAACAGATCAAATGCTGAAAAGCCGCCCCGTTGGTGTGAATCCAGTCGAGGAGCAATCGTGGCTTACTCATCAAGCCGAAATATTTACCCGGTAAAAACACAGGCGATATTCCTTGCCTCTTGGCGCTCTCAATGAAAGCATCAAGGTGGTAATAGGGCTCTTTAATCCGATCTGGAGTCCTGCTAGAAATAGTTACAACAGGAGTCGTCATGCGTGCTTCTTTATATAAGCCACTCGAAATGCTCAGCTTTGTAACGGATTGGCATGGTTAATCCTTAACTCTCTGGAACAGGTTGAGGTGGCCGCATGCTAGGAGAAACTTGAACCTCGGATCATTGTCCAAATGATCCTTAACGGCCTGCGCGACATCTTCGAGGCCACTCCAGCAACTTCCCACGTTGAGACGGTTGATGCTGGCATCGTCCATCACCAAAAACCCGCCCGCCTTCGTCATCGGCGCATAGGTCTTAATGTCGAACACGACATCTGGATAGTCGTGAGACCCGTCCACGTACACCAAATCATACGGCGCAAATCCGGTGCATTGCTCAACAACCGTTGGATTGCTCGATTTTCCGACAATCAGGATCGGTTTCTGCACTTGAAAATGTTCGTGAATCTGATTTATCCATCCCTTGTAATCGCCAGCAGGATACCGGCATCGAACGTCCTCAGTATTCGTTAAGGTTGTCACGCCGTAGATGTGCGCCTTCTTTTCCATCGTCTTTGCGATGAGCCCGACGAGGCTCAAGACCTGCCCTTTGAAGACGCCGATTTCGAGGAAGGAAAAGTCCGGGGGCATTTGGGCCATGAGAGCCAGCCAAATACAGTGAAAGGCTCTGTCGCCGAAACCGAATTGATTCGCTTCGATCCAGTCGCGGTGCTCCTTGAGAAGCTTGGATTCATCGACCATCTTCGTGCAGCGGGCGTGAAAGTCGTTATTGTACGCGTCTTCGTTGCGCCAGAGATCGACGAAGGCTTGGAGTTCGGGCGTAAGGTTCATGGGTTTAATGACACGCTTTTAAATGGTTGCGGCTTTGGCTCGAAGTCAATCAGGGCACAAGCTGTCCTTGGCGCTTGTCCTAAATAGCCACCCTCGTCAATTACGATCCGCAACGATTGAATCGGGAAGTTTTCGTGACACATTGCCAAAGCGCGTTTCTCGAACTCCGTTTCCGCGATGATTTCAAGCTGCGCGTCTCCGTCGTGGACGTGAAGGTGTGCTTTCATAAATACTTGATGATGTTTGCCCCAAGATGATTCTTGTAATATTCCGGCAGCGAATACTTCCTTGCCGTCTCCATTCCGGCCTGCATGATGTTGTACAGCCTTTCCGGTGCATCCAAATGCGCTTGGAGCTTCAAGATCGATTTGTCCACGTCAGGCAGTCCCCTTCCAAAGTTGTGAACCAGCGAGCCTTCCCCCTTGTTCTTTTCGTAAACGAGCCGTATGCAGTTTTCGCCGTCAATCCAGGGGTAAGTCCAATGCATCGCGATATCGCCCATCGCCATCACGGAGTTTAGCGAGGCTTCGTGGGTTGAGCAGCATTTAATCCCTGAGCCTTCAATCGCGGTCGTTATTCGCGCCGTGCCTTGGTCTGAGAGGTGTTGCGCGGCTGGAAGCTTCCCAGTGCTATAAAGATTGCGCACAGCCGTCCTTGGGAGTCGAAGAAGGGCATTGTGGAGAGCAATCCTGGCTTGGCAGTTTAAGGATTGCGCGAAAAGGATGTCCCATTGTCGCGATTTGAAGTTCTCCAGCGTTTCATTGGTGTGATAATCCTGGCGGTCCTTGGGGTGGGCCGTCCAAAGATAACCGACGAGTTCAAATGGCAGGAGCGGGAATGGGAGATCGGGGCGTTCGTAGCCTTCAAACCACTCGCGGTAGAAGTAAGCTCGTATCCCGTTTCCGCCGCGAACGAAGTTTTGGAAGTTTCGCACCTTGTCTGGTGTTTGCCCCTCGCAGTCAGGCATTGCGCCATCAGCATCGTTCAAGATGAAGATTGGCTTTTTGAGCGCGATTACCGAATCTGCCGTGACCCAATCGAAGGAGTAGGGCGGGGCGGCGGGGGCGTTTGTGAGAACAGCGTCACATTCAGCCAAACTCGATGTCTTTTCAAACTGTTCTGGACAATAATAAACGAGGGTATCCAGAGCATAATGGCAAACAGGATGGACGCCATAGGGATTATTCCCGGCAAAGGTGTTTAGGGTTGTGGCAAAGATTTTAATCATTTCGACGATTCTGCTGGTGTGGGCCTTTGATCGCCTTTTTCGGCCAAATAAATGCACCCGCCAAGTCCAAGAAAGCACGCTAGGATTATCAGGGCCAGTCCTAAACCACTCCAAAAATCAGTCATGTCGGATTTCATAGCTTCTGCGCTATCCAATGTATTTCCTCACCCTTTCCATCCGCCTCAAGCCTTGCCAAGGATGCGCCGGTTGGAAGAAGTTTGCGGTCAAAGTCGCCGGTAGTTGTGTACATCTTCAAGGTATTGAAACCAAACCGCCAAAGCGTTGTCTTGAGCGTCTCTGGTGAATAGTGGGTATAATGATAATCTGCGTCGATCCAGGGCCATTTCTCGCGCATGGTAATCGAGCCCCATCCGGCGAAGTTAGGCACGATGCCGCAAATAATCCCGTTTGGCTCAAGGATGCGATGAATGTAGCCCAAAGCGGAAGCGGTATCAGGAAGATGCTCTAAGCTGTGGCAAAGGCTTACGACTTGCGTGCCGTCAGAAAGAAGGTCTGTCTCCTCAAGCTGGCAACGGTGCGTATAAATCCCAAGCATGCTCGTTGCGAAGTCGGCCATCTCCCTGCATATCTCGATCCCAGTCACGGCGAAATCGTGCTCACGGGCATTATGAAGGAAAGCGCCCCAGCCTGAGCCGCAATCAATAAATTGTCTCCGCTCTGGCCCGACGAAGCCTAGCAAGTCCGACATTAGATCGTTGCGGCGAAGCGGCGTTGTTCGGACTTGATCGAATGTCTCGGGACACTTCATGTGTGAGCCTGGATTGCTCGCATAGCGTTGGTACCACGCTTCCAACTCCTTCACGGGCGGTCTCGTGCGAAGGTAAACGATGCCGCAAGAGTCGCATTGCACAATGTCCCGCGAAGTCCTCGCGGTTTTTGCCTCTGAGGATTTGCAGACGGGACACGGGATGCGCTCGGTGTAGTTCATGGATTCAGCCAACCCCAAGATTTATTATTAAGAATCGCCCGAATTGTATCTTTATGGACAGAAGGGTAATCTAGGGAGATGCTAGTAAAAGATTCTCCAGTGCTCGCGTGTCGTTGTTTTATTGCAATTACTTCTAGCTCTGTCAGGATACGCTTTGGATGCAATTCACCCCTCAGCCAGCGATGTCTTCCTTTCTGTCTGCAATCGTCTTGGTTTTCCTGATTAGTTCCAGTAAAAAGGTGCTCCCAGTTGCAACACTTGCGGTTGTCGCAGTGATGAAGGACGCATAGTCCAAGCGGGATAGAGCCGACAAATAAGACCCACGATAATCTATGAATCAAAATCTTAGCATGATGGACTCCTATTGTTGCGTATCCATTTTTCATTATGTATCCAGTCCAATTCCAGCAACCTGATACTAGGTCAACATTAATCTTTTTTTGAAGCCTTTGGCGCAGATGCTCTCTGCTGAACAGGCGAACTGGTCTTCCAACGCTTTGGCCGCCCGCCAAGCCTTCCATTACGTTTTGCCGCACGCGATTTGGCAGGAGATCGAGATAATCCACCCATCCTTCCAAATTGACTTGCGAGCTTGCTGATTGAGTCATTCATGCAATTAAACCCAACGGCTTCGGATTGTCAATGAAATCCAACAGGGATGTTTGATCTTTCTCTAATAGCTGGTCTGTATATGAATTTCTGAAGAACCTGCAATCCGGGCTTCGGGGTAAGGCTTCACAAACCACTCGTTTACCAAGCCCAATCGCGATAGAAAGCGGGAAGCTTTGGTTCATGAGACAAACCTTGCCGCCAGCGATTATATTCGCCATTTCCATGAAGTCTTTCACCTTCCAAAACGAGACTTTCTTCCCGAAGTTGCGACAAAAGGCATCATGCTCGCTTTCCAGACCAACGAATAGCATATCCTCGTGGTATTTATCCACGGCACGTTGCCACGGAAAAGAATCTTTGCCGGTCGCTGGCGCGTTATACCTGGGAGAACGATGCACGATGAGCTTCCCGGTCTCCATCGGCTTTGTGCATGTGAGCCACGCGGCCTGCTCTTGCGCGTCGAATTTATCGAGCACTCCAAGCTCAAGGAAATGAGCTTGGCAAAGGGTGGTAATATCGTGCTTCTTTCGCAGTGCGGGAGTGTTCCAAATCGTCCTGAAGTGATTCAAATCCCTGCATTGCGGCGGATATTTCTCCGAGTAAGCAACGTGCTTCAGATACGATTGCGCATCCAGAAGGGGCTTGAACATCTCGAACTGTTTCTTGTCGATAGGGACGGCGCAGAGAGCGGTTTTTCGCTGCTCTGGGCCGATGATAAGATCCCCACCGCCGACAGCTTTGATCGCTGGCAACCCGTAAACGACATCGCCCAGGTTCCCCGAATGATAGAAAGGCCCACCATCCCACGAAATCAGCTTCTTCATCCCTTGGACGAATCGTTCTTTCAAAGTCGGTCCAGTCTCAAGAGGCGGATTGATCACGGTGGATAATCCGTTGCGTTGTTCGCGGAGACGGGCGATGAGAGAGCCATCCTTGCATCCGTGGAAAAGCAGGCATTCACGCGGAATGATTGAAAGGTCATCCATCGTCGCGAAATGATGCGCCGTGTTCGTCGCCGGATCTTCGAGGCTTCGGTGAATCAGGCGAGTGACGTGGGCGTTTCGCGTGTTGAGAACCAGATCGGGGCGAACGGTATCGAACGGCAGACCGGCAAACTCCGCATTAAACATGAGTGGGTTATACCGGCGAATGTTGTCTGGATAGCACCCTACACCGTTCATGTGGCGATAAGGCTGGTCGTAAACTGTGCCCATGAAGGCTTTGCGCATCGCTTGATACTCAGCTTCGATAGCATCCAGCCAGCCTTCCCTCATGGGTGCGCAATCCGGCTCTATCCAGAAAAAGGGGACGCGGGCGTGATTTGCCGCATAATCCGCCGCGAGATGGAACATGTGGTTCGCAGCCTGCGGCCAAGGATTATCCGGCTCGGTCTTCGCTCGAATCGAAACAACCTGCTTAAAACCGCACGTTCTGGCCTGGGCCGCGAGTTGAAAGATTATGCTTTCATCCAGCGTAAATGCTCCGATGAGAAGCATCCAGTGTTTCGGGTAAGAGCCAAGCTCGCCAATCCATGAGATTAGATCGGAGGCACGATCAACGTCCTTCGGGTTTGTTGCGAGGGCGAGGAGCACGACTACGGAATAAACGGAAGTTTATCAGCCCTGAAACCGCATGCTCCCCTGTGACCGCCGCCGCCGTACTTCACTGCGATGGCCGACAGGTCCAAATCCTTCCGGTGCGGCGCATGGTACAGGCTCACGTTCCAGAATTTGCCGTTCCAGTAGAAGCCCATAAGCGCGTCGTGGTCTGCACGGGTTGCGGCCTCGAACGTCAGAGAGTTGCAGCGCACGGCGTTAATCGCCATGAACTTCAAGCCCTCCCATTCCACGTCGAATGAGCGGCTTTTGGCAATGAACTCGTCTTGCTTGCGTTGAGCATATTGAACCGCAGAGCCCTGATTGAGTAGCTTTTCAACTACTTGAACTGCCCCGGGATTCATGCTGAGCAACCATTCCCATTCGTTACGCGAAAGCTCCTGGCTTCTCAATCCATGCTGAAACAGTTCAGCGTTAGGATCGCGTTTGTCCCAAATGTCGTATTCACCGGCGAGGCGAACAGCGATTGGCTCTGAAACCCTGCGCTCTATGAAGTCTTCCTTTTTAGCAAGCGCCGGATCGCTGGGGGGATTGTCGGGTCCGGTCTGAGTGAACCATTGCCACGCCAACCGACATGCTGCAACGCCGTCGATTTGATAGCCGCCAACTTCAGGGGGGTGCGTTTTTATCGCGCTTTGATGATGATCAATCCAAATCAAGCGGTTGGACTCCCATGCGTTTACGACTCCCATGTTGAACTGTCCAGACTTTCCACCAAACGTTGCGTCCAGTGGCAGATCCATGACAAGCACGTTTCCTTCAGGGACCGGCAGTGGCGGATCGGCAAAATCCCATCCGATCAACTCAGCTTCAGTCAAAAACTTCCGTGCAATTTCACGGCAGAAAATGCCGTCGTAGTCTGCGCTGTGGTGAATGACTGTGGTTTTCATGTTGTGTGTTTATTCCATCCTCCTAGAAATATGTACCATTACCGCCAAAACCTTCTCGTTCGCAAATCTCATGAGCGCCCCGCTCATATTGCCAACTCTATCTGGTGCGCCGATAACAACCGGCTTAGCGAGCCAAGCGCAAGAGAACATGATCAAGTTTCCCTCGGGGATGAACTTCGTTGCGGCCATGTCCACTGTATAGTTCAACTGATGCGGCCACCACGCGAGCCAATCTGCCGTGGGCGAATCCGCAGCAAGACCGAAATACACGCAATTCTTGTGCAGGAGAGAAAGGGCTTCATCGTAATTTCGATCCCTGGCGCATCGTTCGAAGGCATACAACCACTGCCTCGCGATTACGTCGGGTGTTTGCTTTTCGGATTCGTCTTTCATTTCTCGCAATACATCCACTGCCTAGAGCATTTGCTGCGTGTCAAGAATCCAAGATTGAAAAGTTCGTCCAGGCGATTATTCACGGCGGTTAAAACCACCTTGTCCTTGAAGTCCTTGTGTGCATAAACCTCTGACGCGGTTGCCCTGCCCAGCTTGCGAACTATCTTCAGCGTTTCGAGAAGCGTTTGGTCAAGTTCTACTTCCCCGGTTCCGTCGCAGGATTCGCACTTAACTTTTGGGATTTCGCTGTTCAATGCTCAGCATACTCATTGATTATGCTGAGAAGGTCAAGCGGAAAAGTGAAATATTTTCTGCGCCTAATCCCAGCCCGCAAAAATGTTCTTTTTGCCTTTGACGTGACCGCGCTGTGAGCGGCTGTGGCGAGAGTGGCCTTTTGGCGCTCTGGATGTGGATTTGAACTTTTGCGGGTGAGCGGTGGGGCCAACGGGCTTCCTTGGGAACGGCCAGCCTTCGACGTTTGGCGGAATTGGAGTCCCCAGCACTTCCGTTACTTGGTTGAGCATCCTCTGGCCTTCCGGCGATGCTGATTCATCCATAAATCATTCTCCGTTCGTCACAACCTCTGGCGCTGGCACTTCGTCGGCAAAAGGTATCTCTTCCTCTTCACCTTTCTGGATTCTCTTCAGCACTTCGGCCAGCGATTCAACCTCAGCATCCAGGCCAGAGCACTTAATCTCATCCAGATACCCTTTGATTTTATCAATCGCGCCCTCGATTGAATCGCCTAGAGCAACTACAGAGCCTATCGGCGCGGTGGACTCAGATCGCGGTCGCAGGAGCAAATCTGGCAGGATGTTCACCGTGCCATCGATCATGCAGCAACGCGACGGCTTCACCCATTGATCTAGCTCTTTGGGGTAAAGCAACGGCACAACGTTCGAGCGCGATGGCTCAGCGTACATGATGATTTGCACGCCGAATTCCTCTTCGATTTCGAGCGGGATAAGCTCGCCTTCCGAACCATGCCAGAAGAACGCTCCGAGATTTGTTACCTGCTCCATGATTATAGCCCCTGGCGGTTCTGGCTGTCTCGCGGTGAAGTCCAAGAAGTAATTGATCTGCTCCTTGGTTTCCTCGTCTTCCGCAATCTTTATCTCTGTGCCGAAGCCACTGCGCATGAAGTAACTTGCAGCGACCGGAGCAAACAGGTCGTTCACTTCGCGAACCGGATCGGCAAAATCGTCGTACGGGATGGCGTGAACAATGTGCGAGAGATCTTTGTCCTCGTACCCGAGAAATCCAATCTTCGGGAATTGCGGAAGTCCGGTAGGAGATGCCACCATGAAACCGTCGTAAGCAGCTTCAATAATCGAATCAATGTGCTTAACGAGTGTGAACGTTATGAACTTTCCGACCGGGCCGTAGCGTTGTCGCATCGAGCGAAACTTTGGCTCGGTTAACTCCCAAGTCTCATGCTTCCACGTTTCATCATCCCCGCGAAGATTCAGCTTCACCCACCAGCCTTCGTTCTCCTGAAGGAATTCCTCAAGCTCATCAAGCCCTTGTAAAACGTGGTATTCGGGGACTGGAAGCCCAACCTTTTCAAGCGTCTTATAGAAAAACGGGCGATCGTACTCCAGCCTTTCCGCCTTGCGACTTCCCCAAACCCTCTTCCCGCGATTGATCAAGTCCCTCTGGAGATCGCCGTGATAGATGTTCGGGAAAATGAAAATGTCGTTGCGACTTATCGCATCACTGAAATGCCGCACCCGGTTTATTTCAGGAAAGCCTGTTCCGATGGCGAGCTTTAGGGTCTCGGGATCTGAGTCTTTCCAACCAGCGAAGAAATCTACGCGCCCAAACTCTCTGGCAAGTCGGCGAGCGAGGGAGATGTTGTATCCCGGGTCAAAGACGCAACACGATTTTTCTGAAATGTCGCCGCTCATCTAACCGTGGTTGAGTTCTCTGCACGGAAACGTCTGCGGCGGTCGAATCTTTATCCAGCCGTCTTCATCGCTTTGCCAAACGTAAATATCCTTCGTCCCCGTAGGCACCCATAAAAGGTCTTTGCGCTCAGGCTTATCCGACTCCAGGCACCAGCCGAAGTCACTCATAAGCATTTTACCCTGTTCTCTATCTGGCATTATCGTGTTTGCGGGTTATCGCCTAAGTCTTCGGTGCGGCTGCGGAAAATATCGGCTGGAGTTTCGCACTCGTCTTCATCAGAATCATCCGGCTCGTCTTCTGGCAAACCTTGATCGTCGGTATCGGTGGAACCTTCGGGCATAAATTCTAGTTGACAGTAATGCCATTTTTGATAAAGTAGCAAGCGTAAAGTCCGACTGTAACCGGATGAAACAACCAAAACAAATTTGCACTCGTTCGCCGTTTGGTAGCGGTTCCCAACTGCTGCGTTACAGCAATCGACGGGCGGGTGCGTTGCCAGAAACACGGCAGGGCTGGATGCGGCAGTGCCGTCATTGCCTTGGCCAGTCGCGGCGTGTTACGGCGTGGAATGGTTAATTATGAAATCAGCGACAAAAACCACAGAACTCGGCGGGGATCGTTGTCCCACAAATGGTGCTAAAGATGCAATCGAAATGGAAATTCCGTACATTGCGGAAATTCAGATTCAGGGAAGTGCGGATCTTCTTTTCCACCGTTGGAATTGTGAAGCGGTTGAAGAAAAGGCCAAAGCCAAGAAGGGCAGTGCTGCAAAGAAGTCGGATAACTTGGAAAGTTATGTTTATCGTGACGAGAAAGGCAACCTTGCCATCCCCGGTGAGTACCTACGGATGAGTATCATCGCCGCATCCAAGTTTCGCCAAGACCCGCGAAGTCCGAGAAAGTCTGCTGCGGATCTGTTCAAGGCGGCGGTTGTGAGCGTTACCAACCTCGCAAGCCTTGGCGTTAAGGATTGGGATTACGAAGATAAAAGACGGGTTGTGATCCAGCGAAATGCGATCACTCGAACGAGACCGGCGATGAAAGCTGGGTGGACGGCCAAAATTCAATTAATGGTCAACCTTCCCGAGTATGTCAGTCCAACTTTGCTTAACGAGGTTATCACGCAGGCCGGAAAGTTAATCGGCGTTGGGGATTTTCGTCCAACTTTCGGAAGATTTCAGATCGTGGGTTTCAAAATCCTCGATCTGTGACGGACACGCTCAGGAGTGGTGCGGTAGTGTGGGCTCGTGTCCGGTTAGCAAAGGCTGGTTTCGGCGAGATCGTGCATGGTTTGGAATGGTTGAGTGCGGTCAGGCTGGCTTCGGAGTGGTTCGGAAGTGTTAGGTTTGGTACGGGCCTTTTGGCCGGTCTGCTTAGGCGCGTTCCGGTTGGCAGAGGTCGAGCGTGGGGCGGTAGGTAGTGGAGTTGCATGATATGGCATGGAGAGACTTGGCGGGTTGTGGCTCTCCATTCTCAGGCCGGGTCCGGTTTGGTTTGGTAAGGCACGGGCTGAAAAGCCGGTAAGGTTTGGAACAATCAGGATTGGCAAGTTCGGGACTGGCAGGATGCAGTGCGCTATGGTGAGCTAATCTCTGGTAAGTAAAGTCATGGTGTGGTCAGATAAATGACTGCCTGATTTTTTGGGCAGTCATTTTCTTTTTATTCTTGAAAAGCAGCTAACGAATTACTTCTATGAATCTGTGAAGCCGCTTGGGCGTCTGCAATGGCGAGTTGAGAGCGCGTTTTAATTGCATCCCTCTTGATTTGGAATTGAAGCTTCGCGTTTTTTCTGGCTTCGTCACCCTTCAACTTTTGAGTGGCGATCTGCTGGTCGGACATCGCTTGTTGCGTCTTGTCTTGTTGTTCCTTCTGCTTTTGCTGCATCTGTTGAACTTTTTTCTTCAATTGGTCTGTGAGTTTAGCCAACTGCTGAAACTGTTTTAAGATCGCCTTGAAAACCTGCTGCCGCAACGGATCTTTGGCAAATCGCTTTAGATGCGCCAGAATCGCGGGTCCGCACAGTCCCAGGAACTTCAATACTTCTGCCGGGTTTCCGCCCTTCTGGACGCTTTGCAGGGCTTGCACGCCAGCGTTTAGATATGCGGCTGCAAAAGTAACCGCGTTCTGCGATGACGTGACAATCGGCGGAATGCCGTTCTTCATCATGCAAACGCCTTCGAGCGCCATGAATTGCTGGTCATTCGGCATCTTCCCCGGCGTCTTCCTTGGGTTGTACCGCGAGACGCTGCGTTGACCGCACGTCGCGGCAATCATATCGTCTTTCCAGGCTTGCTGTCCTTCTTCTGGTAATCCAGGCACAAGACTGCCCATCTCTCCAAGAGAAGATTTTCGAAGAAACGCGCTGCCTTCGCCAACGACCCGAATTGCTTCCACACTTTCAATTCGACCGAAGCATTCCTTTGGAACGCCTTGATCCATGCAACGCTGCTGAAATTCTTGAGCGCGTTTATCCGTCGAGTTGAGATTGCAAAGCCGTCGAACAATCTCGGCGTAAAGCAAATCAAGCTGTCGGTAGTACCGATTAAACGTGGTTTTCGAAAGGCTGGATTGCGCGGCAGCATCGAGTTGACGACCAAACTTTGTTTCCGGGTTTCCGGGTTTCTGTGGCTCCGGTTGCTGCCGATAATTCGAAAGATTCGAGCGCATCAGGTCCGACGATGCCCGGTACATCGCCAAGCCCTCGTTGATATAACCATTAATCGGCATGTCCTCTGCCTCCCATCCAGCGGGAATGACGCCGTAGTTGCCCATGTGGGCAAGCTGCATCTTCTGAGAGGCTTCCGTGGTTGTCGGCTTGAAGAGGACTTTGGGGGCGAATACGCCGTCCCAGAGGCGGCAAAGGCCACGATTTTCGAATTCCATCGCCGAATACATCTTCGAGCCAAGCCCCGTGACCGAATGATGGTACCCGCCGTTGCCACGGTCGAAGTACATCGGATGAACCGCTTCCCGAAAGTTCGCGTACCGGCCTATGTGGATGAACAGGAATTTAACCCCGCCCCCATCGCCCTTGCTCAAATCGTCCGTGCTAGCTTCTGCCGTTGTGCTCTCCCGCTCAACGATTGCCTGGGTAATCCTGCCATCGAACTCTTTCCACCAGCAAATGCCGACGTGAATAACCTTTGAATCGTCGTAATAGCTAAGACTGTTGTTCTTGATTTCCTGTTGGTAAAATTCCCAGTCGTACCCGCGCTGCTCTGGTTGCCGAATATCCATCGCGTTTGCAATGCAACGCTGAGTGTAATCGACATCCCATCCAACCTGAGCCGCCGCCGCCTCGTTTTTGATAAACTGGTACAGCTCTGGCGGGTAATAATCGACATCAGCCCAAACAATTTCGTAATACCCGGCATCAGCCTTGGTTCGTTCGGGCACTTTGAAATCGCCAGCCCCGACAGCACGCGGAAGCACTTTGAAAGCATCTTCGAAGATTAATGGCCCGGGACCGTGCAGCGTCATTTCCCATTGACTCCTTTGCATCTCGTAATCCCAAAGATCGTCTTTGGCGAAAATCTTATCGGCTTCAGACGACATGATGCGGGAATAATCATCTCTTTGCTCATCCGTGCCGTGAGAGGTTTTTATGCCAACAGTGCCGGGGGCTTCGGAGAAAAGATCGTAGTATGCTCCTGAACCGTTCTCCATGTAGGCAGAAGCGGTGCCGAAGTTGGCGTTACAGTTGGCCGCGAGCCCAGCATCCCGAAGCTTCGAATTGCGGTACGGCGGAAAACCACCGACGAGCCCATTTACCTTGCCTCTTTTTAAGGAACGTTTCTCATCATTGAACCACAGGCGACGGCCAAAGTCTTGCACCTGGGCCGCAGACTTCATGCGCGTCTCGGGAACCGCAACGCCTCCGTTTTCTTTTAGCTGGAGACTCTCCAAGCCGTAATCACCTTCTCCGCCGACGTAAGACATTTAAACTCCTTGGTTGACTTGGTTTGCGTTAAGTTTTATGCTCACACCGTAACGTTTGGTTCGTTTTACCTTAATAATCAAGACAATTTAGCTCCGCGTTTCGGGTGTTTTGCCTCAAATGGGCCGAACGTTACAACCTGTTTCGCGGAGTTTTGTTATGAAACCGTTTGAAAACCAAGTAGTCCATTTCAAGGAAGTAATTAGAGCTTTTCACGCGCAAAGGAGTGCCTTTGCAAGAACCAGCAATCCGAAATGCTGGAATTATTTTGCCTACGGAGGTCGCGGAATTAAGATGTGTGAGGGTTTTAAAGACAAGTTGAATTTCATGGCTATAATGGGGCCATGTCCTGAAGGGAGATCGTTAGATCGGAAAAATAATGACGGTCATTATTCGTGCGGTCAGTGTCCTGAATGCATTGCTAACAATTGGCCCATGAATTGCCGGTGGGCAAATCCAAATGAACAAGCGCTGAATCGGAGACCGAGGAGTTTGTTAACGTTCGAAGGTCAAACACTCCACGCCAAAGAATGGGAAACAATAACAGGCATATCTATAAAACTAATCCACCAAAGAAAGAAACTAGGATGGTCTGACGAGCGAATTCTCACCGAACCACCAAGGAAACACCCGGTTACTACAAAGTTTACCGAGGAGCAAGTTTTGAAAATAAGACAGCGCTACAATTCAAGTAAATCTAAATGGGGCCTTGTGGCTGGCATGGCGAAGGAGTGCGGAGTTCTTCGTGAGACCATCCGCAATATTATCAAGGGGCGGATGTGGAAGAATCTTGCACCTTCCAACACCCCCACGCAGCCTTTGCCGCCTGAAACTGCACCTTCATCTGCTCGGTGAGCCCTTTTTCGAGGTGTTCGTATGGTATCCTCACCTGTGAGGCGGCGAAGCAATGACAGATACCGCACGCCCGCAAATCGTTGTCGAAAGCGATTTCGTATCCGCCAACGAGTTCGTCCACGGCGGTCTTCAATGCTCCGCATAGCCCGCCGCAAGGCCGCGCAAATGGAACAAGAAGCTTGCATTGAGAACAAATCGAAGCGCGTCTTTCCGCCTCTTGCTTGGGAACTAAAGGAGATCCGGCGAGTTTAAACGATGCCAGCACTTGCGTGCCGTGAACGACATCTTCAAAGCTGAGCCGGATATTTGACGGCAGATTTGGATCGGCGTGCTCACATTCCTGGGGGTAGAGCTTACAAATTTCTTGCTCAAGTTCTTCTGAAAAACCAAGGCCGGTTGGGATGCCGTTGGCCTTACGATATCTGCGCACGTTGGTCTCAAGCATATCGAACGCCGTGCCCATGCCGACCATTCCGAGATCGGGGCGGTTGATTTCGTATCGGCCACCATACGGTACGCCGCCAATGCGACTAAGCTTCATTTTCATGCGTAAATCGAATTGGCATCCGTCTCCTGAAATTCCTCGTTGTCTTGCGAATAATTAATCTCCGCGAACACTTCCTGAGATTGCTCGAATACCTTCTCAACCTCTTGAACTCGCTTCACCGTCTCTCCGACAACTGCCAGCTTGAATCCCTTGCGCCTTGCGACCTCAATCAGGATAACGATGGTATCTGTCTTGTCGGGAGAACACTTGTATTTGAGCCGGTAATCTTCCTTTGAGACAATCGTGATCAAGGGCTTTGAATCATCAAAGGTGATTGTCGCCATCTCCTTCTTCGTCTCCGGGTCGAGCCCCTTCATTTGCCCGGTGTCAAAGGCTTGCCGTGCGCGAAAATACATCTCCGCTCTCAGGTTTCTGTACCTCTCGTTTGCCGGTCGAAGATCCTCATGGCTTACCGCGTCCGAACTTGGCGCTTCTGAGAACACAACGCGCTTGATGTCCCAAGAACACGTTTGATTGATGATGTCGCAGAAGTCCGCACCGCCGCCGGTACCGTCAATACCCAGATTGTTCCAAGGGCACACGGTCTTTGTCCCGCGATATTGAACGTTCTCCATCTCGCGTTTAAGCTGGTCTTTTAGCTGGTAGTCGATGGAGATTTTCTGATTAACGCTTTTGTTCAAGTCCACCCTAAGCTCGATGGGCTTCATCAACTCGATGCCCATGTTTCCGTTGTCGAGCTTTCCCATAGCGGCAAAACGCAGCGTTGGCTTGTCCCCAGTTCTCGCCGGGTCGAATGCTCCCAGGATTTGAAACGCTTCCCCGGTAAATCGCTGTGATTGCATGGCCCCGACCATTTCAAGCGCGACTTCTGAGAAGACGTTTTTACTGAGTCCTTCGGGAGGCGGAAAGCCGCGTTCGTTCGACCAGTAAAGAGCGGAGTCTTTCTGCGTTGAGCGCATACAGCGTTCTGCGCGTTCACGAGAGGGAAGATGCCTATTGATTGGCTTATCACTAGGGTAATCAAGGTTTGGAGTACGCTCAACGTCGAAGCGTATGCAAATGCCATTCTTGCCGTTCAACTGCGGCCTTGTGTCCCATTCCTCGGTCTCCACCGAAACGCTCGTTATGCCTTTGTCGGGCTCTGTGAATTTACCAAACTCGTCATGCCAGGATGAAGGATTGGCTTCCGCTGCGAGAATGAATTCCCCGCCGCATTGCTCCGGGTACGAGTAAAGGTTGTAGCACGCTTCCCAGATGCCGCCGTTAATCGAGTTGGCTTCATTGGCGACAACCATCTGGCGCTTTGTGTGAGTGCCTTTAATCTTATCAGCAGAAGCCTTGGTGTCGCCTTCTTCTACGGCGATTCCAGAAATAGAGTTAAGATCATCTCCCTTGTTCGTCTGCCACACCATCCGAGAATCTACAAAATTTCCATGCGGGATTCCCGGGATGAGCGAGCGGATTTTTTGAACGTTGGCCCAGTTGCGTTTTCGGAGCGATTTTGCGGTAGTGGAGCAGAAAATAACGCTGGATTCGTTTGGCGAGCAAAGCCACCATATTACGGCAAATCCAGTAAGATTGTGAGTTTTAGATGAGCTTGAGCATCCTGCAATTCCTACCCAGTTATTGTAACACAACGCTTTGATCATCCTCTCCGACCAAGGATCGCGGCAGAAATAACCAGGGGTTAGGACATCGGCTATTTTCCAAAACAACTCGTCGCGTGGAGGCGCACCATTATCATTTGCAACTTTTGGATGGGCAAATGCCCACTGCCAATAAAAAAAAGGCGTGTTGTTTCCAAGCTGGGATCTTACTAAATCAACCTTTACCGGGCATCCGTATGTTTTTACAAGCCCGACATCAAGTGGTTTGGGTGGTGGTTTTCTTGGCACGATCCCTTATGGTTCTCAGCGTTCTCCTTAATCTATTGCACGTCCGGCACGTCCTGTGAATGAATCCATTTTTTGTAACATAAATGTTGGTGTTCTGTTCATCGTATGGATGGCCGCGCAGACATACAGTGATATAATGTCTCGGCTTGTGTATTTTCGCGGTCTTCGGCTCCAGATGCCACGGATTCATGCAGGCTTTGTTTTCGCACATGTGATCTAATTGGCAGCCTTCCGGTATGTCTCCTATGAATGCCGAATATGATACTCGATGGCCTTGATGTATTTGCCCTCCGTGTCGAGCACAACCCATCGCAGGATATCCCCTTCCGATCTTTACCCCGGTGAAAACCCAGCATCCATTTTCGTCCACGTAGGTTCTTTCTAGGACTCTCTCTTGGACGTGCAATTTTCTGGTACACCAACATTTCCAGCCTGGGGAATTCCTGTAAAGCTCTCCGCAATCTAAACAACGAATCGGGTCCATGTTTTTGAAAAGCAAGCTCGCCCCAACAGAAAAAGTAAGACCCGCACATGGAAAGCGGCAATTCCTGAAAGGGCGAGAAATTTGTAAGCCATGTTTTAAGCAGTCTTAATGCTCGTGATACTTTGATTGATTTCACGTTAAAAGTCAATGGCATTATTGGTAAACAGGCAATCTCAGCACGTTGTTCGACCCAGCCACTTGAACGCTTATCCAATACACGGGGTTCGTCGTATTGACCGGCGCTGTGTTGGTTGCTCCGAAAATAACCTGATTCGTTGCACCGCTGACAGTGAAGAAAAGCGCGGTGGTATTTGACGATGATGTGAGATTTGTCGCTGTGAGGCTATTGAGGTTCGTTACAGATTGCCCGCCGCCGTCGAGATTGCTTTGCAGGAAAGTTTGATAAAGACCAAGCCGATCCGCCGCGAGAAGCAGGCAAAAGGCGATCCCAATACCGAAACCTACGGCAATCTTTTTCATGGCAACATAATGAAATCCAGCTTGTAGTTCGCGGTATCCGTCAACGAGGAGAGAACAAATCCAAATCCATCCGTTGTAATTGTGGTATCCACTACCGTCGCGAAAATGTTCAAAGCCCCGGTTTGCTTGCGAACCACCGCGATTGCCCTAGTAGGCGTGAAAGGTACCGCTTGCCCGGTCACGGTACCGGAGTTAACCCCGCTTCCGATGGCGAATGTTCCAGCGAAAATCTTCGGTATCGAAAGTTGTAGAGAAGCGAGTTGCTGAGTCAAACTCGCGATTTGAGACTGAAACCCGCTCGTGTTTGCCGGTGCGACGGGAGCAACTTGATTCTGTATCGTAACCGATAGGCTTGTTGGCGAAATGGCAATCCCGACTGGCTGAGACCCTGAAGTTGACAGCATTCCGCCGCTCCCGGCATAGTACGTAGCCCCGGTTGCTAACGTCTTTTTTCCGGTTGCCAACGTCCAATCATCGAGGAAGACGATCCCGCTAGCGACAATCGAAGCAATGCCTTTGACGCGAGCCCCAAGGTTGACGATGTGCGTTGCAAGGACACCGTTTCCAGCCAAGGAAGCCTTATCCGCCGATTGCGAGATTGCTGCCCCTGGAAAGATATTGCTTTGAGCAATCGCAGAGGTCGTTTGCGGTACTGAGGATGGTAGCGGAAGTGTCGTGGCCACAATCTTTCATTGACTTTAGGCTCGCAGGCGACAATAAATCAATCGGATTCGCTGATGTTGTGGCGCGTGCCACCTTTGTAATCCGTCAAATGCTATTTCGAGTCGAGCCGACGCAAAAAACTGGCGCAAGGACGGAAACGCCTCGTTCGTCTCCGGCGTCGATGGCTCTCGGCCAGCATCCGACATCGCGGCGGATCAAGTAGCCGCTGCCGTAAATACCACGTTTCGTGGCGGTCCTGCTGCCCCTCGCCCGGGTTATCGTTTTCGGCCTTTAACATTTGCCGCGAACGTCCAAACACCATTCCAAAGCCCTTCAGGTCCATTCCAATCAGCCGGTTTTTACGACGGCGCTAACGTTCCGTGCCTTGTCTCAACGCAAGGTGGCCGGATGTTCATGCTGGATTTGACCACTTTCACCGTCACGGAGATCACCCCATTCAAAACTGATGGGAGTGGGAATTTGGACGTGAATTCCCCGATCCTTCCGATCAACTGGGGCATTCAGGCCGAAAACTACTTTGTTTTGCAAGACAACCAAAGCCTGCCGATAATCTTCAACGGAAGCTTGGCAAGGAGATCAAACCAATCTTTGAGCGAAGTCCCCGTTGGCAATGTCATGTGCTATTGCCAGGGCAGATTGACAGTTGCGCTGCCCGACCGTCAGAGCTTCCGCATTGGCGATCTTGTCTTTGGATCTTCCGGCACTCCCGCGCTCCAATATCGTGACGCGATGCTGCGTTACACGGAGAACAATTATTACAACGAGGGAGGAGACTTCGTGGCGCGTGTCTTTGGAGCCCCAAGCGCCGTAGGGCCAATCCTCGCGATGAAGTCTGGTGCGCAAGGCGACACCGCTCTTGGTCAGGGTCCGCTTGTTGTTTTCACGCCTTACACCGTGTTTACGGTACAATTGCCTTTCGACAGAACGACGTGGAAGAATCTTGCGAACCCGATTCAGACGGTGAATCCCATATATGGGGCGTTGGGACAGGATTCGACGGTGCTCGTCAATTCAGACATTTGGTATCGAGCCATCGATGGCATTCGAAGCTATATCTCCGCTCAAAGGCAGTTCAACGGCAGCGAGGGCAACACGCCGCAAAGCTCCGAAATAGACGATGAAATTTCCGTCGATACCCCGGAGCTTCTGGAGTACGGGTCTGCGGTGTTGTTCAACAATCGCCTTTTGATGACGATCAGCCCGGTAAACTCTCCGTATGGCGTTTATCATCGCGGATTGGCGGTTCTGGATTTCAACCTTATCAGCAGTCTTCGTGGAAGCAGTTCCCCGGCATGGGAGGGAATTTGGTCCGGTCTTCGCGTTCTTAAAATCGTCAAGGGCATCGTCAATCGTCGCGAGCGTTGCTTCATCTACAACCTCAATGCGAGCAATCAAATCGAGCTTTGGGAGCTTACAACCGGGGATCTCTTCGACAACGGAAGCTCGCCGATTTCGTGGAGCGTTGACTTGAGGAGCTATAATTGCGGAGACTCGGATGCTTTCAAGCGTCTGGAAACTGGCAGAATCATCGTTTCGAATCTTGTTGGAAGCCTTTCCTACACCGTTCGCTACCGCACCGACGAAAGCCCATGCTACCAGCTTTGGTCATCTGGTACCGTTTGCTCGAAGTATCGGGATTGCGGCGGGCCGAAGACAACGACAACGAACGGGCCTTTCACCGTGCCAGCATTAAATGCAACCGTTGTTGTTACATTGACAACGACTGCCGGAATGAACACGTTCAACAGTGCGGTCGTTATCGGTGGATTCTCGTTCACGATCACGCTTGTTAATTCGATGACGCAGGTAACTTTGAAAAATACGGCGGGGGTGACACCTGGGACAATCGTGCCGAGCGGGGCTTCGGTATCCTACACTGGTTTTGATTGCACGGGGCCGCACACGTACCGTGAACAAGAGCGCACTCCGATCAAGCTTGGAATGCCGCCTGATGATTTCGATACGATTGCAGGAAGGAAGTTTCGCACGAACTACGAGGTGCAACCAAGGATCGAATTTACCGGCTATGGTTGGATGCGGCAATTCCGAGTTTACAATTTGGACGAGGCCGAGAGCCTCTCTCCAGAACCGAACGCAACATGAGCCTTCCTTGCCCATCGCTTGAATGTTGTGCGCCGTCGCCGTTTAGCAGCGTAAACAGAGAAGCTGTTAGCGCCAATTCTTGCAACAGCCAAGAGTGTTGCGAGCCGGGATTATTCAACGTCATTCCAAGTCCCCCGGGACCGCCGCCAACGGTGACATGCAATACTCTAAACGACTTTGGGGTATGGTTGGAAGGTGCTCCCGTCCTCTGCTCTTCCGGGGATGAGGATTTCGGGCTTTGGTTTGAAGGATCGCCTTTTGTCGAAAAATCTGATACTTATTGAAATGTCATGAGCAATCAATACACGCACTACGCTTCAACGGACGCCTCCGCTCCTGTGCTAAATTTCAACTCAGTCGGCTCGCTAATCGGCGTTCTCAATGCCTGCCTCGTGAACGGCTACGGCACTCAGGTTGCCGCTGGCTGGACGAGCCCTTTCACCAGCACAAACATCGCAGTTTACCGCGCCCCGAGCGGCGTTCAGCATTATTGGCAGGTCAACGACAACATCGGGGCCATCGCTACGATGTGGGGCTTCGAGACCATGAGTGGATTCAACACTGGGACTGGACAATTCCCGAGTGGCGCGACGAACAACCAAACATCCAAGGGAAGTTCCGCAACAAACGAGTGGCACGTCTTTGCGGATTCTCGAACGGTTATCGTTATCCTCGGCAAAGCCTTCTCCGTTGCTACTGGCTACGGCGCATTCTACTTTGGGGAGATATTTTCATTCCTTGGGTCCGACGCCTATAGGACGCTACTCAAGTGCAGCAACAACGGGGTTAACTACGACAAATTCCCCGCCTTGAGCAACAGCATCGAGACGGCCTCAGCTAACGCGTACATGCCTCGCGGATACACAGGAGTAGGAACCGCTATCAATGTGGCTTGCACCGGAGACGCCGCTAAGTCCAATAGCTCTGCGCTCATGAACGGCGTTATCCCGTTTCCCGATCCTGTGAATGGCGGGCTTTACCTTTCTCCAATTTGGATTTCAGATCCAACGACGGCTCCGATTTACAACATTCGCGGGCAGATGAGGGGGATTTGGCACTTCTTACACCCCAATACGAGCTTGAACAATTTACAGGTGTATAACGGCACCGGGACGCTCGCCGGGAAGACGTTCATGGCTTTCACGCCAGCCGCCGACAACACGCAAATCGCCGCATTGATTATTGAGACTTCAGCGACACTGCCAACGAATTAATGCCAGCCTATCTTATATACGACGGCAACACCACTGACTCCGCTATTGGGGGCCAGCCCGCTGCCGCTTTGTCTGGTGCTGTCCTTGGCGATGCCGCGACAAGCCTAGCCCTTGGCGGGATATCTGCTCGCTTGCGGTGCATCATGCGCGAATCGGAATATATGGTAATGGGTGGAGAGGATTTCATTCAAGGCAATCCCGCCGCACCCTGTCTCAGGCTTGACGCGAATGGCATCTGGAAATTTCGCTGGGCGTTGCCCGTTGGACAGCACACGATTTCAGTTAACGTCATGCAAGCGGTTAACCTGAATCCCAGGCCGTCGCTGGCAATTAGGGCGAATCCCGCGATTGGTATCCTTGCTGATATCGAGAGCTTTGCGCCTCCTTCGGCAACATGGACAATGATTGGGCCGGTCAACGTCACGACGACAACCGCAACCGGGGCGACTTGGGTGGAGCTTCGTTGTAATCTCGATAGCAACATTGGGGCGTTTCCATGTTACTTCGATCACATAGTTAAAACTTAAAACCTATGGCAGCAGTCACATTCACGATTGGGAACCTTCCGGCGAACTATTGTTGGTCCGGGGCGCAACAATTCGCCATCGACTTCGGCACAATTCTTTCCGGCACTGTCCCTGACAGCGGCATAATCATTTCTTCCGCCCCGCCTGGACCGGCGAATCAAAGCGCGTTGTGGGCAAGGATTGTAAGCGGGTATTTGGAGGGCATTTATCAGTATAACGGCGGCTGGTTTCGTCCGCATCCAATTCCGGCGAGCAGTAGCGTGCGTCAGATTTGGTTCAACACCGAAGCTTCCGTATGGGCTTTCGACGGTGGCGATGGAACGAACCCGACAATTACTCCACCAACTTCAACGACCGGCGCAATGTGGCAGGTCGATCATTCGATGGATTTCAAGATGGTGATCGGAGCGGGGACGAACACGGTGCCTTATGACGGCAATCCGGCGAACTCGATTGCTCAAGGCGCTTCTGTAACAAGCTCTGGAGCGGCTGGCGAGGAGAGGCATATATTGATAAGCTCCGAACTTGCGCCCCATGTTCACTTGCAGCATCAAGGATTAGTCGGTCACGCGCCTGCCGACAATGCGGTATTTAAGGCATCGACTACCGATGGGCAACCGGATGCAAATACGGTTTCAGGCGGCGGTAATCCGGCGAGTGGAACTCCCCCTGTTACTGCGCTGAGCCATCAGAATCTTCCGCCCTTCCTTGGCGGCTTCTTCATCCAGAGAACGGCGAGGGCTTTGATACAGGGAACGTGATATGTATCGCACTACTTTCGCAATGGTTCAGAACTCGAGGACTCCGCAACTCTTGAACATTCCGCCTGGGGATGTGCGGCTTATTCAGTTCGTGAATGAAGCGTGCGAAAGGCTGCTTAAACGCGGCAAGTTTTGGGGTACTACATCGACTTACGCAGTGGCTTTAACCTCTCAGTATTTCAGCCTGCCGCCTTACCTCGATACCGTCGAAGGTATATCTCTTGGAAATGCCATCCTTCCGATTCACGACATGCTCTATCAATACCTGCAAGGGGGTTGGGGCACTCGCGATCAAACCTCGCCGAATGGAAGCGGCGTTTGGGAAGCTCTTCAGGTTGGCGTATTCCCGACTTTTGTTGACGTTATTCCGCCAGGATCAACGAACGCAGCTACGACGTTAACCGGGAAGTGCGATGTGGCGGCGGATGTTGGCAGTCCGATGACGATCCTTGGTTACGATGGGTCAACGCCTCCAAACTGGATTAGAACTCTAGTCGGCGGGGTTTGGCAGGATGGAGAGACCATTCTGTTATCTCAAGGTGCTGGCACGAGCACGTTAAACTCGTTCTCGAAAATCACCGCGATCCAAATCGGGGTTGCTGGCACTCCGCAGAGTGGGCAATCGTGGCTCTATGCGGGAACCGTGGCGACTGGCACGCTGCTTTCTAATTTTCAGTGGTTCGAAAGCTCGCCACTTTATCAAAGATATCAGGTGCCATTCCTTAATTCAACGGTGAGCACCATTCAGCTTGTCGGCAAGAACGCTTTCATCCCGGTCGCCAAGCCAACGGATTATCTGAGCGTTGGCAATCTTGCGGCGGTTAAGCTCGCGTGCCGTGCAATCAAAGCGGAAGAAGAAAGTAATTGGCCAGAAGCCTCCCTTCTCTGGGAAGGCGGGACAGATCCAAAGACGAAGCAAGGAATTATCGGGGCTGTAAACGAAATGGATCTTGAGCTTGAACACATGCTTGGAAGCGGAAGGCATATCGGCATTGATATACAAGGAAGTGGCTACGGAGACGATCCTGTTGTGGCATTATTTTAATATGGATAAGCTCTGGTACCAAGAAAATCGGGAGCGTTGCTTGGAATTGGCTAGAAAGTGGAAGCGAGAGCACCGCAATGATGTGAGGGAAATGAAGCGGCGATCGTACCACAAACACAAAGCCATTATTTTAGCTAGACAGAAAGAATACTACCGCAGAAACAGTGAGAAGATCGGCAAGCGACTCCGTAAGTGGTACGACAGCAACAAGGACAAAAAGGCCGCTTATGATCGCAATTATAGGCTTAATTTGACGGACGAGCAAAAACAAAGGAACAGGGCGAGAAGCAGCGCCTATGCAAAGGCACATCCAGAAATCAATCGCAAATGGCAGAATGAAAACCCAGAACTGGCTAAGGCTTCGAAATTAAAGTGGTCGAGGGCTAATCCCGATATTGCGCTTCGCTGGGCTAAATCTCACCCCGAATTGGTAAAAGCTTATAAGCTAAAATATCATCTTAAGAATCCGCAAGCGGCGAGTAAATGGAAGCGGGAGCATCCAGAATTATACCGAGAGTGCCAGCGACAATGGGCTAGGGCAAATCCCGGAAAAGTACGAGCCGCGTCTAATCGCAGAAGGGCGAGGCTCAAGAATGCTTTAACAGACGATACGGCTACAGTTTTCTATACATTCGTTCGTTCCAAGGATCGCATCCGTTGTTATTATTGCGGGGAATGGTTCTCTGGAAAAGAAGTACACGTCGATCATGTAATTGCGCTATCGAAGGATGGCAACCATGCTTCGGAGAATCTCTGTGCATCGTGCCCGAAGTGTAATCTCAAGAAAGGTTCTAAACTCCCTTCTGAGATTCAGTTTATCGACCAAAAACTTTTAAATCTTTGAATTATGGGACTATTCGACCCTGGGATGGGAATCCTTAGCGGAATTCTTCGCGGCAAGCCTAACCTGCCGGGATTCAACCCAATCAATGTTCAAGAGGAACAGCAGAAGGCCATCGCCGGTAATCAGGCCGCGCTTCCTGGGATAGAGAATCTCGTTGGCGGGATCAACAAGTTCAACATGGATCAAATAACCCAGATGTTGAACCAGACGCTTCCGGGTTTTCAGGGGATGCAGGCGCAGGCTGGGAGCACGATTTCGCAAGAAATGGCGGGGCAGATACCGCAAGCGGATCAGAACGTGGTTCAAGACTCCGCTGCCGCTAAAGCCTTGGGTGGCGGCTATGGTGGGAGTGGCGCTCATGGCGCTCTTGTTGCCAGAGACCTTGGGTTGACGAGTCTTGCCATAACGCAGCAGGGGCTAAGCTCGTTCGAGGATTGGACGCAGAAAACTGATGCGCTCTATGCACCGGCTCTTGGCGCTGGACAGGCTTTGTTCTCTTCAATGTTCGTGACTCCCGGGCAACAGATAGCCAGCGATACGTCAGAGCGCAATGCGCAGTTCCAACATGACTGGACTCAAAATCAGATCGATTGGCAGTCATCCTTGGGTTATCTCGCGGGCAATGAACTTCAGACTGATTCATCGCAGTTGAATTCCATGATCGGGTCGATAGCTGGAAGTGCGGCTGGTGGAGGCGGCGGGGGCGGTGGCGGATTATGAACGTCTTAATTCTCGCGACATGCCGAAGGCCAGAGTTGCTAAACATGGCGACGATGGTGTTCAAAACTTTCCGTGTCGGTTTTCCGAAGGCTAATCTGACGGTCTTTGCCAATGGTCTTTCGTGGGATGCGAGGGATGCGGTTCGATCCGAGGCGACGAATATCCGGGGCTCGTTCGAGTTCACAACGCCGACGATTCATCACGAATGGATTGAAAGACTCGTTGAAAATAACAACGAACCGTTTTGGATCTGCGACACGGACGTTATTTTTTACGAGAGCATCGAACGGTTCGATCCCGAGTTTACATCCGATCATTTGGCGGGATGGAGAATCCCAGAGTGGCGCGACTCGTTTTCCGGTGCAATAACCAGGGCGAGGCTGCACACGAGTTTGCTGCGGATTAATCCAAAGCTGTTACGTGAGAAAATCACGGCGTACGAAGCAAGGATAGCTGAGACGCCTTTTACGCCAAAGGTCAACCTGTTTTACCCACTTGTCCTGCCGTTCAAAAACGAGCCTTACTTTTACGACACTGGCTCGCTGCTTTATCACGCGGTTGGGGGGCGTGCCTTCACAGAAGAACAGAAGAGCGCCTTTTGCCATTTTAACTTCGGAACAATACCCGACATTGTTCTTCCACGATTACCAGCGAAAGAAGCCTCGCAGATGGAACAGGCCCGCCGATGCATCATGTCCAATCCGAGTTGGGGAATTGGCGCGTGGCGAAGTCAGGAGGAATTTTACAACAACCACCTCGTATGAGCACCGTAACCTGCGAAACCCCAAGCGGAACACTGACAATCTACAAGCCTGATTGCATCGGGTCTTGGTACATCGTTTACGCGCCAGAGTTCAAAGAGAGACTTCTTTGCAACTGCATCGACGCGACAACGGAAGGCAAGCCGAAGCGAATGAGAGTTCAGAAACACATGGCCCACGGCGGAAAAGTCCTTCAGCCGCATCAATACCAAATTATCGAGAAGAATCCCTTGTGGGAAGATTAGATGAGTGAAGAAACCAAAGCGGCACACGCTTTTACCGTTGAGCTTTGCCGGGGCAACAAGGCAGCGGAGGAATTCTGTCACCTTTGGTACACCTACTGCCATCGCATTGATGATATCATCGACAACAAAGAGGACGGCAGGCCGACGACTAGCAATGAAGAAATCCTTGAGTGCTTCGTCATGGCCGCGCTTCTTTACAACTGCTCTTTTTACGTGGCGCATCGGGACAAGCTGTTCTCGCCAGTGTTAACCGTCACAAATCTTTACGCTGACTCGGTGGCCTGGGAGAGGTCGCCAGAGCCTCACCGAAGGAAGATTGCCGACGTGCTTCGCTGTTGCGGAGACGAAATGTTGCTCGTAGTCGCCGCGATCTGTGGCGGTTGGAAGCACATGCGCAGCCTGAGCCCGAAGATTCGCGAGACTGATTATTTGCTTCAGCACGATAAACATGATAACCCGACGTGAAGGGAATTCTGAATGAGTGACTTGTTTGGCGGAACCGCAACACCTCGCTGGATGGCCCCCGAGGAAAGAGACGCGATCCTTGGTCAAGAGGGCCGCGCCAATGCTGCGTCGTTCGATCAAGCTTTTCAGGCGTCGTATGCCCGACAGCAGCAGGAGGCGCTGAAAGAAAAAGAGATCCAGAAAACCAAGGATGAGCTAAAGCCGATCATTGAACACGCGCAAGGTTTGGATTCAACCGCCGCTTGGCTCAAGGTCAATCAGGAACACCCGGAGTACCTGCTGAGCCCGCGCACTCAGCCTTACTGGATGGAGCTTGGTAAAAACCTCATGGGCGCGGATACCATCAAACAGAAATCGGCGGAAGGCCAGCAAGAGATTCAGCGTGTTCAAGAATACGGCGACTGGGGTAAAAGCTTTGGATTGCTTAACCCCGCAGAGAAGGGGCAAATCGCGCAAATCATTCAGGACAGTCAGGGCAAGCTCAATGATCGCGGCTGGCGAATGGTTAACGGTAAGCCTATTGGCCCCGATGATGACATTTTAGGCATCGTGGACAATGCCAGGAAGCGAGAGGGTTACTCCGCGTTTGGCATGGATAAGTCGGAGCGTATTCAGCAAACCTTATCGCCAATCGGGAAGCTTCAGGCTGAGCGGCAAAGGGCGGCTGAGTCTGGAGCGCCAACGGAGGTATTGAAGGCTTACGACGATGCGATAACAAAGGCCAATGTTTCCCCAGTCGATGTCGCCAAAGCTCGCGGTGAGGAGACCAGAAAGACAGAGGATATTCGGCAGGAAGATCGGATTGAGCTTGAAAAGATAAAGCAGGAGGGCCGCGTTGACATCGAGAAACTCAGGGGGCTTTCGCGGAAGGATTCGAAGGGGAACACGATTGGCGAAACCGACTTTATCAACCGTCATTACAACACGGTGTACGCTTCTCTCCGAAAGAATCCTGCCGTTGACGCGGCTGGGAACATTGAAACGGAAGCCGTATCTGCTCAGAAAACGCGGCAGATTCTTGCCAGGGTTTATCGGTCGATGACGCCGACTCCCAAAGTGGAAGCTCCAAAACCGGATGCTTCGACCAACGCGCCTGCTGCCGCCCCAGCCCCAGCCGCATCCGACAAAGATCCCCTTGGATTGTTCAGCAAATGAGCGAAGTTCTGGACAAGGTTCGCGAGAAGTATCCTCAATATGCCGATGTTCCAGAGGATGAGCTTACGCTTCGAATTGGCTCAAAATATCCAGCCTATCTCGATAGCGATCCCGCGTTCAAAACCGAGTTCCAGGGAGTAGTCGCGGATCGATCAATCAAGGCCGTTCAATCAGGGGTTAGCTCGTTAATCGACGTTCTTTCAAATCCGGCTGCGGGGGAAGCTGCTCAGGCTGGACGTGAGGAATCCTCATTTCTCCGCGCTATTGGCCAAGAAGGGCAACCGCCGCGAAATGCTCTTGAACGTGCTGCAAGAAACTGGGAACAGGCGGGAATGCTTACCGCTCCATCTGATGTAAGCAAAAAGCCAATCGACATCGGCGGCACAAAGGTAATGCCTGTTGAAGGCATGGGGATTCCAACTGTTCGGACTCCACCGGAAGCCGGTATGTCTGAAAAGGTTGCGGCTGGGTTGTACAATGCTGGCGCTGGCGCTGTTAACTTCGGTCTTTCTCCATCTGGCATCGCGACGATGCTTGCGCCTGAAACCCTACCTGCAAGGTTTATCGGCCCAGTCCTCAAGGGAATATTTGCCGGTCTGATGGCCAAGGAAGCGGGTCAACAGCTTGGAACAGCTTCGGTCACTAAAGATCCACAGGATATCACCGAGGGTTTGGCTACTGCGGTTATGGCCGGGGCGATAACCCATAGCGCGGCTATTGACAGGATTAACGACAGAAGGGCAGGCCTTGGACAGCCTCCAGTTAAGCCGGTCATTTCCAATCTCATCAAAACTCTGACCCGTCGCGCACAAGAGAAACCCGCCGACGTAGCTTTGCAGAATGCGGCAAAAGGCGCTGAAGCGGTTGCGCCGATGACTGCCGCTGCCGTTGCTCAGCAACCCGCAATTCTCGAATCTGCGAAAACGAGTGGAGAAAAGATTTTTGAAGGGCTGATGGCCCAAGAGCCGAAACAGGGTGTGGTTGAGGTTAAAAAGCCCCAGGACGATTTGGGCGCTGTCTCCACCCCACCCGAGGCCGAAAAACCACCCACAGAGGCACCGGAGAACGCAGAACAGCCTTCTAGCGCCGTTCCCGAGCAACTCACTGCGGCAAGTTTTACCCATCCCGAGACCGGAGAAACATCCACAGGAAAGAATCACATTGAGGCTGCGAAGGGTCAAAACGTCGAAGCGCCGAAGATCCCGACCGAGAGACACGGCGACGAATACGGTTTCGAAGTCCAAGATCCACAAACAGGCAAGACGCGGTACGTGTCGCGGGATGAGAGTTTAGAGATTGCTCGCAAGTCCGGTCAGCTTTTGAATGAGCCGCAAAGGGGGAAGCTGCATTCCGATGAGGTGTGGTTCGCCATCCCGTTTGAAAAGAGGACAATGCTCAAGGCGCTTGGATTGAGCGATGCCGATATTGCGGATCTTGAATCGGGCAAAGAACGCGCTACGGATATCGCCACGAAGATTCACGGTGAGGAAGACTTGGAAGCTGTTGCCGACAAAGCGCAGCAGATTGACGAAATCATAAACGAGAAAGGAAAGCCGAATGCCTTACACCCAGAAAGCCCACAACTTCTTCGAACTGTGCAGCCACAACCCGGAGAAGGCGCACGGGAAATGCCCGTCGAAGGCGCAAAGCCGGAAGATGGCGCACGAGGGGGTCAAGAAGCACCCAAACCCGAAGCATCCAAGGAACAAAGGGTAGCGCAAGCCCTAAGCTCCACAAAACGTTTTGACCGAGAGACCGAGCTAAACGGTCCCGACATTCTCTCGTGGATGCGCGACAACATGAAGATGCTGAGCAAGTCGGCTGCGCGTCTAAAAAAAGGCAGGGAATGGTTTCGGCAGAACAAATCGCTCTACGATGACTCAGTTACTTTGCAACGGGCACATCACAACCTTGTTTACAGCGAGAAAGGATCTACCCCGGATGTTGTGGCGCAAACAGCGTACGAAGCTGGACTTCTCAAAGAGCCTTCCGTTAATGAACTTTTCGCCAAAATGGATAAGGCGAGCAAGGCGCGGTCGAAGGCTTTCGAAGTCGAGGCGCGAGAGGAAAAGTTTCGGAAGGAGGAAGAGGAAGAGCATGTTTCGTTTTCGAAGAAGAACGCAGATTGGCTGAAAGCAACCGAGGAAGGGGTGAAACATCTTTCATGGAATCAATTAAAGGTCGGTGATCAGCTCGAAGTTGGCGGGGAGCGCATTGAGATTACGAAGCTCGATCACGACACAGGCGATTTAATCTTGGAAGACGGTCGAAAATTCGGGACTCAGAAATTAGCAGAAGGAGAAAGTATCTGGGTTGAGAAGTGGGAGCCATCGCCGGAAGACGAGGCAACCTTTGCGCCGGAACCCGCCGCACCGGAAGCGGAGCCGATAAAGCCTGAAGCCAAACCGGAAGTTCCGAAGCTTGGCGCGATGGAAAAAGGTACCGGCGATCTTCTCAAGAACGTCGATGAAGAATTTGCGCTTGTTGGCGAAAAAGGTTCCGACTCGGAGCGCATTGCCGCTGAGAAAGCGAAGGCTGAAAAGACTGCGGCGGAAGCAAGGGAGATTGAGCGGAAGCAACAGGGCGATTTGCTGGAGAAGCGAGAAGTGCCCGAGGGCGCTAAACCAGAACCCGCAGGCGCACCGCCAGAAGTACCGAAACAACGCGGGAAGGTGCGCTTGAAGAACGAAGGCCCGCAGACTTACTCAGTCATTGAGCATCTTCCCGCGACGGAAGTTGAAATCGCCAATGGTGAGCAGCCAGTGCGAATCAAGAACGACAAGACGGGGAAAGAAGAAGTTGTTCTCGAATCGCAGTTGCAGGAAGTTCGCGAGCGTTCCCCCGAAGAAAAGGCCAAGGGAAAGGGAATGTCCAAGAAAGAACTGGATGATGAGCTTCGGCGAGTTGGCCTTGATCCTTCGTCGTTTAAAAGTAACAGGGAAAAGAAAGAGGCGTTGCGGCGAGAAAAACTGAAAGGCCCGGGATCTCCTTCGATATTCCAAGGGCCAGATCCTAAAACGCAGATCGAGCAATTAACCGAATCCTTCCAGAACATAAAGGGGAAGAAGCTAACCGCAAGGCAGCGTGCCGCCGAGGAGTTCGCTGGCACGGTCAGGGTTTACAAAGATTTCAAGGATGCCATCCAAACTCCCGGTTCGATTTCCGATAAAGTGAAGGCGGTTTATCAAGTCGGGCAAGACCTTGCAAAAGGCAGCGATGTCGTTTCCAAAGCGGTCGCGGGACTGAAAGCCTCTGGCGATTATGTCAAAGCAGCATGGAAAGGCTTTGATAATATCGACGATATGCTTCGAGAGAAGGGCGAATTGTCCAAGGCGCTTGAAGAGCGGGGGTATCGCGTTACTCAGTTTGCAAATACCGTTCTTAAAAACGTAAAGAGCAAATCAGAAAGGGCGGCTGTTTTAAAGTGGGTTGATGCTGGCGGATCAACCGGAGACTTGTTGTGGGGCGCTAATCACACAAAGCCGCAATATCGACAAGCCTACATCGACGCGATGCACTTGAGCGGAGATGCTTTGACGGCAGCGCAAAACATTCGCAATTATTTTGAGGCTCGTTTGCAGGAGGCTATTGATGCTGGCGTGCTCGAACACGGCGTTGAAAATTTCATCCATCGTATTTTTGAACACGACCCGGAAGCGGCCAACAAGATGATTGGGTACGTTCAAAGTGGAATTCTTTCTCGGAATCCGTCATTGATTAGAAAGAGAGTTTTCCAGATGGATTGGGAAGCGGAGCGATTGGGATATAAGCCTGTTCAAGATTTTGTTCCGCGCATCACGCATTATGAGTCATCTTTGAGCAAGGCGATTGCCGCGAGAGAGTTCGTCGCGAAAATGGTTGGATACAAGGATGCGAATGGTGTCAAGCATGCGGGCATAAAGGCTCCAGACGGCAGGCCGGTTTTCGCCGTTGCCGGTGGCGATAGAAAACTTACTGAATTTGATGGGGCTCCAGCTACCGCTCATTTCATAAACCCGTCTTACCTTCCGAGCTTCAGGGAATTGACCTCCGATGAAAAAACGGAATTAAGTCAGTTGAATAATAAGCCGGGTCCATTGACTCAGGACGAAATCAATCGCAAGGCTTTTCTCAAGAAGGTGTCGAACCCGGAAAATGAACGAACGGATTATGCAACCGATAGAAAGTATCCAGCGTTACAGGGTTGGAAGTGGGTTGCCAATGCCGACGAAGGTGGGGCGGTTCCGATTTGGGTCAAGGGCGATCTCGCAATTCACCCAGACTTCGTTCATCGCGTGGATGCCCTGCTTGGAAAGTCCGGGTTGCGCGATGCCGAGCGCCCGGGTCTTCGCACCGCCGCAAGAGCAGTGTTGTCGGTTGGATCTACCGCCAAGCAAACAATGTTGGATTTGTCCGGGTTTCACCAAGTTCAAGAAATAGTTCACGGAATCGAACACGGAGTATTGCCTTGGAAAATCGATCAAAAGATCGAATTTGGAAAACCTGACGTTGATGGATTGCTTCGAGGTGGATTAACTATCGGCGGCGATTACATCATGCAGAGCGAGGGATTGATGGGGCGTTCCATTTCGAAACACATTCCCTATCTTGGCGGGTTTTTGGAGTGGTATCACAACTATCTTTTCAAGGACTTTATCCCACGCCTTAAAATGACGATGGCGACTCACGCTCTCGAAAGAAACGTGCAGCGATATAAAAACGAATTGGCCAGCGGCGAAGTCTCGATGGAAGATTTGTACCACAAGACGGCGAATCAAGCCAACGGAGCCTTTGGGGGCCAAAATCGAATTGTCCTTGAAAACAGCAAGACGATGCAGGACTTGCGAAGCATCATAATGTTTGCGCCCGACTTTTTAATTTCCCGCGCTAAGTTCGTTGGACAGGCTTTCCAGCCGGGGGCTGGTGACATTCGAACTGCTGAGTATTGGAAGCGTGGAGGCCCGCTTACGAGCAATGAGCAAAGGCAGGCCTTGCTTCTTGGGGCATCGGTTATGTACGCGCTTGCCAGGATCGGCAATCAAATCCTTAACGGCCAGCCTCACCTTGAGCCGGAAAATGCTTTCAGCATTATCTATAAAGGCAAGGCTTACGGGTTGCGCACGGTCCAGGGAGACGTGCTTCACATGCTTTCCAATGAGCGCCAGTTCTGGATGTCTCGCGTGAATCCGATTCTTGTTCGACCGATTATTGAGATGGCTACTGGGCGCGATTACTTCGGGAGGAAGCGCAGTTGGATGGAGCAAATATGGGACGATGTTACAACACTTACCCCGATTACACTGCGGTCGAGCCGAGAACGCAGCCTGGTCGAATCTTTGTGGAATGGGTTTGGCGTCACCGCGAGACGCTATGCCGACACCGATCAGGCGTATAAGATGGCGCAGAAGTGGAAAGACAAACACGGCATCCAAGAAAAGGGCGAGTTTATTTACGACAGCGATAAAGATCCATTGCGCCCACTAAAGCTCGCCCTTGCGAATGGAGACGAGGCTGGCGCTGTGAAAGAAATCAAAAGGCTTAAAGATGCGAAGTGGCACGCGGATAAAAAGGGCAACACTAACTTCCATCTTAATGAATATTGGAGAAAGTATTCAACCAGTCCGTTTGCGGGAGGCGTTGATAATGAAAAGGAGTTTATCAAGACGCTGACAGCCGATCAAAAAAAGACCGTTGAATCTGCGAAGCAATCGAAGAAAGCAATGTTCAAGCTTTTCCTTCGGGCAAAGGCTCAGATGGCGTCTCAACCTGAGGACAAGGAAGAGCTTTCTCGGCCCGAGCCGGTCGCGCAATAGCGTATTCAAAGTGCTCGTCGAAGCTCGCCCTATTCTTCATAAACCATTCCGCGTCCTTCTGCGAAACGTAGTCGTAATGCTTCCATCCCTTGCACGCATTGTGCGGTTGGTGGGTGTGGGGTTTGTTTCTCCAAAGTATTTCCGTTTCTTCGCTCACCGAATTCTCACGTTGTTATCCGGTATCACCGTCATCGTTATCGTCTGAAGCTCCGCGAGCTTTCGTTTGAGGCGCTTGCTTGGCTTCCATTTTAACAGCCGTGGAATATCCAACGGCGAAACGTACACGCCGCTCTTCCCGCGATGGAAAGAAGTTGCACTCACAACGCATCTTCCACGACAAGCTGCAATGCCGTTTTATTGCGCCTTCGCTTGAGAAGCTTACGGCCAAGCTCCATCTGTGAAATTGGAAGTGCTCCGTGAATAATCGCTAAAGCTCTTTTCGTGAGGCAAATATCGAAGTGCTCAGCGTGTGTTCCGGGCTTCTGAATCCATTTGGTTTTGACTCCGATAGCGACGGCCATTGCGACAAGCTCTTCGGTGGTATCAGCAATCATGTGGCACATGATCATGTTGCCGAACCCGGCCTTCATATCGTCAACGTAAACACTCATGCGAGTCTCCAAATCCTATATCCCAGCCCCACGATCTTTCGCGACGTAAGTTTTGCTCCATGCCGATGACTCATCACGGATTTGCGGTGCATCTCAGTATCCACGTCGAAGTGTCCCCCGATCTTCGTCGCAAGGATCTTGTCCCGCCACTTCTGGGATAAGCCGGTGTTTTTTGGGGGTATGTCAATCGTTGTGTTCATTGGTTATTTGTTTTGTGATCGTGTCGCTTTAGCCATTCGCGCCACAGGAACAATTCGAGCATGGCGATGTGGCGTTTTTCCATATAGCCTTCCTTAATGATGCGCTCTCTTACAGGTGCCCAAAAGATTTCAAAATCTCTTCTGAATGCCTCCATTTGCTCAGTCCTGCAATTAAGTTGTGCCCGAGTCATCGGCGTAAGGTAGTCCTGCTTGTTGTTGTGGTTCGTGGTAAATGTGCGGCGGAACATAATCATCGCTGACACTGGCCGCTGATGCCATGCGAAATTGTTTTGGGAAAAAGGTGAGGTTGACCGTTCCAGTCGGGCCGTCTTTATTTTTTGCGAAGTCGAGAGCGACGTGGCGAGATTCTTCGTTGTTGAACTCTTCTTTGAACTCAGGATCGTAAAGGAGCCAAGCCTTGTCCGCGTCGTATTCAATTTGTCCCGAGGCCCTCAAGTCGGAAAGTCTTGGCTTCCTTGGTTTGTTACCCTTTTCAGATTCCCGGTTGAGCGCCGAGAGTAAGATAACTGGAGCGTTCAGCGACTTCGCGAGTCGTTTCCCAAACTTAGAAGCGGCAGTGATCCTCTCGTACTCGGATTTTCCCTGTGTGTTTAAAAGCTGAAGGTAGTCGATGATAAACAGTCTTGCCCCTCTTTGGTGCATTCGACGGCACAATGCGCCCAGTTCCGTTGTGCTCATATCGGCCCGCTCGCAAATCAATAGCCGTTCCTGAAATGAAATTATGCGGCCAAATGCGGCAGTAACTTTTGGAGCATTCGTATCTAGATTTCTGCCTCTCATTAAATCGGAACCGGAAATTTCCCCAGAGTAACACGCCAGCCGATGAATTAATTTCTTGCCGCTGGTCTCCAGTGAAATTATTCCAACGCCAATTCCGGCCATAGCCACATTGTAAGCGATGTTGAGTGCAAGCGTTGTTTTTCCGGTGCTCCTAAGTCCAGCCAGGATGATTAATTCCTGCTCCATCATTCCACCGCCAAGCCGGTCGAGATCGATAAATCCGGTTTGAATTCCGACCGGCGCACTATTGTTGGCGGCGTTCTCGTAATCAACCAACAGAGACGATATCGACGAGTGAACGTCCACTGTTGATGCACACGATTCCGCTGAACCGCGTATTGCCAAAGCATCGTGTTCAAACTGGCTTAAAAATTGTTCTGAGTTGCCGTTGACCCCGAAAGCTGCTTGGGCTCTTTCGGTGCAGAACGCAAGCACGTTCCTGACGATGTACTTCCCAAGAATTATTTGCATCCATGTTTTAAGATTCTGCGTTGAGGTTACTGCGTCAGCCAGCGTGGAAATATAAGAGACTCCCCCGGCTTGTTCTGATTTTCCCCAGATGTTAAGGCGCTCATAAAGAGTCACCGTGTCGATTGGCACATCATCATCAAATAGTTCCAACATCGTGTTGAAAATCAGCCGGTGCCTGTGATCAAAAAAAACATCTGAGCCGTTTTTTAGATGAAGAATAACCTCGTGAATGTTAACTGACGGATCGATGAGTATCGACCCAAGCACAGCCCGCTCAGCGCCCTCGTCGTGAGGGGGCAGGCGATCTGCCGAGCTTGTACTTTCCCTGTTTTCACAATTTGTATCTTCAAATCGGTCAGACATAAAATTTACAGCTTTACCCAGTCGTCGTATGCCTGACGAGTCGCCTGAAAGGACTTTTCCTGATCTTGATTGTTCCCCCACTGCTCGCGCCTTGGCCCCCCATCAGTGCGAGTCCAGTAAATGTATCCTTTATTGCTAATCACCCTGAACCGGGTCGCATTTTTTGTACAAAATTCTTCCAGTTTAATTTCGTGACCGTTCGCCTGATCCAACCATTGCTTGTCGCGAATCCAATTTGCCGGGTACGGGATAAATTTGCCAGAGTCCTTAAGCCATCCCTCAGATGATTTTTGGGAGCGAATGGCAGCGACGATGTCGTTTATAAACTTGTGGGCGTTAACCTCTGCAAAAGCATGTTCCGCATCCCCGCGTTTCATCTTCCTGGGGTATTCACTCCAGAAGATTTCAAAAGCTTCTAAGGGGGTAGGGGGTACTGTATTTGTACTCTCCTCTCCTCTCCTCTCCTCTGACTGGGGAGGTCTGGGAGGATTTGGGAGAAATTGGGGAGGTTGTTGTGACGACTTTGCAACGTCTTTTGAATCAGCCTTTTGCTTCCAGTATTCGACCTGCTTTCGAAGCGCATCCTCCTCTGGCGTCCGGTTTCTGTCGTTCCACTTTTTCCAGCCCTTAACCCTTCCATCGACCACCCACCCGACCTGTTGGAGGTTTTGGGAGACTTGGGAGAAAGTGGGGAGACTCACCCCGAGCCGCCTACAAACGCACTCCATCTCCTGTGGTGAAAGCGTCCTGAGTTGATCTGTGTCTCGTTTTTGACAGTCGGCCTTGATCCATTCCCAAATTGCGCAAGAGGCTGGATCTTTGGATTGTAGCCACTCCATCTCCGGGTCGTCCATCTGGAGCGTGCTGTTTCGGTACCAGGGCTTCACAGTTTCAAGGCTCTGTGCCGCGCTTCGACGTGGATAAAGGATAAACCCACCCTGGCGGCATGGGAAACCTCTGGCATCGAAGCGGGCACGGAACTTTGAAAATGTGTCGATGTCGCATTTTTCTTACGGAGCTATCCAAGCCCCGGCTCAATCAAGCATGGGGGTTATACCGTATTGCCTTTCCCCGCGTCAATAAAAAAGTTGAAAATAATTCGTTGACAATTTTGGGCCGGTGTGGATAATTGTGGATATGGCGCTACGACCGCAAATCGAACTCAGCAAAGAAAACGTCAAAAAGCTTTGCTCGATCAAGGAGAGGTGCAGCCTCAACCTGTCTCTCACAATGCTCGCGAATCAGGCTGTTACCCTTGGAATGCCAAGAATGGTTTCAAATCTTTACAACGCGAGGATTTTCAGGAAAGGAAAGAAATGACCCAGCACAACCTTCTCGACCAAAAGGACCGCGTGATCGCGCAGCGTGTGAAATTCACGACTAAGCCCTCGTCAAATCAGGCAACGATAACAGGAGGTTATGCGGCTGGCCCTGGTGCAGATCCATGCAGTTGGGCTGAGGAGTTATTCGGAGATGAAATTGACGGGGCGTGGCTCTGTTGCTATATGCTCCGCCGTTTCGGATGGCCTAATTCTGGAAGCGATGATTATAAAAAACTTTGCACGTGGACGCTAACTACGCCCATTAGAGGTTTGTATTTGGCTGTCACCCCTTACCTTGGTGGCGGTCACCTTCATTTTGCTGTCAGGTACAACCGAGATGTCGGAAAAAAGCTGAATGCCGACCCTGGCCGGACAGCCTTCTTTCGGCGAAGGGAAAAGGCCGTCATGAACTGGTGGCGGAAAACTGGAATCAAGTTGTACGCCTGGGGATATGGCTTAAAAGAGGGCGATCGCGATGAATTGGTTCACCGTTTCTGCGACTGCCCCAAAGACTCAAATAGATGTTTTGGGCTTTGGAAACGCTCAGTGAGTATCAAGCGCAAGGGCAATATCCCGAAGGGTGCACAGATGCTTGATTGGTGGCTCAGTGAACTTATCAAAAAACGCCACCCTGAAGTCAGATTGCCAAAGATGAACAAGAGGGAGCTGGCCAATCGCACTACGCGGTTTCAACAGCAGGCAAAAAGAGCCATCAAGATCACAATGACGGACCTGCTAAGGCCAACTCACGTCCGAGATATTTCGTTCACCCCGTTCGGCGACATTGAAAGAAACAAGGTTGCCGTTAAGCACTACAGAGGCCAAACCGGTACAGGCTTCTTTGTCGGATCTGGTTATACCCCGGAATATTGGTACACGAAGGCGACACGCAAGGAACGTTTAGGAGGGGCGTCATGAACGAAATCGACAAACTACAGCGCATCATCTCCCAGCAGCGCACGGAGATTGAGAGGCTGCTGGAAGACAAAGCGCGACTTGACTGGCTCGACTCGATGTCTGACGGAAGGTGTTGGATTGCTCGACATTCAACGACCGGCAGGGGATTCAGGCTCCACAATGACAGCGTTGGTTCCAAAACAGTGCGAGACGCCATCGACGCGAAACACCGCGATCAGGAATCGGATGGGGAATAAATATGGTGGCGTTTCGACAAATATACTGCACCAAATGCCGCAAGACGACTGGTCATTACAACGGTGAGTGCGGTGAGTGTTCTGCAAAAGAGGCAACAAGAGCCAAGCGGGAACATTTCTCAAAGTTAGACGGCTTAACAGTTGAAGAGCGTCTTAGAAGAATTGAAACCGCTCTTTACGAACAATCACTCAACCCACCGTGGCGAGAGCCAACATACTAATTATGACCCCCGACCCACAACTAGCGCAGGCCAACGAGACGATTGAGCGGCTGAAAGAGAAGGTCAACGCGGCTGCTTTGCTCCTCAATCAGGTTGTGCCGTCGCAAGACTCGATGCGTGGCCGCGACTACGGCGGCTTCATCACAAATCGAAACAAGTGGTTTGTTGAAGGATTGCCATTTGAGTTTTCAAAGGAGCAGCTTGACCGGCTGCGTTCCGGAATTTCAAAGGATGCAGAAGAGACGATTGAGCGGCTGACCAAAGAGCGCGATATAGACCACCAGCTACGGGAAGATTTCGAGAAACTTCTAAAGGAATTGGAAGCGGCGGCGGGTGGGATGCGAAGCGAAATTATGATTGCGTTAACTCAATTACGCGAAAGTTTCAGCGGGCGAGGGCTGAAAGAGTATATGAACTTCCAATTCCCGGCCACTGTTGGCCATATTCCGTTTAATCAGTTTTGCAGCGATGTTGATGCCGCGTTCAAAACACTATTTGATTGTCAACTTTCCAGAGACTGCGGCAAAGCGTTCCTTGCTCGGATGGAGGAGGCGGAATGGCTGTTGGAGAATTGCCGATATGAGGAAAATCGAGAATGGTTTGAACGCTGCCAGAAGTGGCTGGAGGGCAATGCAACATGAAAACTTCTGACGAATCCCCAAGTGGTAAAGATCAAGTCCCAGCGCCAACACCAAACCCATTGAACGATTTCTGGTCAAGAAACGAGTTCACGCAAACATGCATACTTGTGAAGTGGGACAATGGTTTACAGACCGCGACAAATTCTTGGAGGAAACGAAGCTGTGAAAACAATCAAGCGCGACCGAAAGCAGAAAATTGAATGGACGTGGAAACAAGCGTCTAAACTTGAGGGCTGTGAAGCGTCTCGGGCATGGAACCGACTCTGCAAAGAGCTTTTCAGTCTTTCATCTCCTGAATCCAGGCCTCCGAGATTCAACGCCCTGCTCCGCGCCGTCTGGACGGCGGCAACAAACGAACAATCATAAAAAGACAAAACAGCCGTGAAAACTGACATGGCCGGTTATCCAGTCGCGTGCCCATCGTGTTACGGCAAAGGGTGCGACAAGTGCGATGGCTTTGGTGAAGTGTCGCCCTCACACGCAAAGCTAATCACCGACTGTCAGCAACTCCACTCCGCGCTCGAAAAGGCGGTAGAGGCGTTGAGGTCACGACCAGGACATGTGGTCTATACTTCTGACTGTGTTTGCAATAAATGCGTGTTTGAAATTAAATCACGCGAAGCCCTCGCCCAGTGCGAAGCGATTTTGAGGCAAGGGCAGGAAGGGAGCGCGAAGTGAGCTATAAACTTTGTAAATTCTGCGGTTGTCCGATGCTCAAGAAAGGCCAAAAGCGCAAACATCCAGACGATTACCGTCATGCGAGGGGATGCCCTTACGCCGCGCACCAGCACCCAATCACGCAAGTAAAGTCACGCCAATGAACCTCAACCTTTTATCCGCAGTCCTCGCCCTGGCGCTGTGCGGGTGGTTCTACAAGTCGTTCGGGAGGCTACACACGGAGAGATTATCAAGGACAAGGACGGCAAAGACGTGGAGTTGTTCAACCTTCGCGGCGACAAGTTCTGGGCGGCTCCAGCAGGCTGCGACGGCCCCCTGATATTAATCTGCGCGGACGGCCTGGAGACCGAGTGCTTGAATATTAAACGAGGGGCAATCGTGTCGCTGATTGAATGCGGGGTGGCGGGATCATAATCCTTCCGCCGCAATCCTATCCATTGCCGCCGAGTCCCCCGCGCCTTCGGCCCTGACAAACCGCGCCTCGCGAGCATCATTCTCAGCTTTCACCTGCTGCGCGGTCTTTTTACGCTCGCGGTATTCGCGTTGCTTGCTGGCTTTGTAAGCCCTCCTGTTTATGCCACGCATCATGTCTTCGTAAAATTGACCGTTGAGAAGCTTCCATCCGTCTTCCACACGCTCTATCCTGCGCCCATCAAACGGTTGTGGCTCCAATCGCTTCTTGTCAGGTGAACTTAAAATCTTCAGCGCGTCCAGCACCTCCTTCTCTGTCTTGTGCGCCCTCTGAGCCAGCGCAAATGCGTTGTAGCGCACAACCTGATCGGCATCCTTTAGCGCCAACATCGTAAGAAAAATCTTCACCACGTAATCCGGCTCAGCCCAAATTGAGGAATCAACAATCTTCGAAAAAAGAGGTGTCCAAGTGTTCATTCTCAACACAGATTAAACCACTGATTCAAAAATGTCAACAGTGGATATGCGTGGACACCCAGTGGACAGAATGAGGACATATACAGATACAGAGTAAGACCTTCCGCGTGGATTCAAACTGCTATCCACGAATCAGCCCGTAAACGCCATCGTCAACAAAAATAAAGTTTGGTAAAACTCCAGAAATTAGCGAGAGGGGGAGTGAATTATCGACGGGGGCCAAAAGGGGCTGCGGGGGGGGGGTGGTCTGAACCTGGGCCAAACAAGCATGCTTCACGGTCCCCCGGGGCCAGCGATCGCACAATATCACTTAGCTTCAATGCGCTTGACTGGCATCGCTATGACTATCAGTGACTTGTTCCGCTTGTGGTATGCTGTTATCTTCAATCTGGATCGGGGCACTATCTGTAGTGGGTCCGATGCCACAAGCGGGATCTTGGACCGTCTCAACACTGGCCGCAATCTCTACAGGAGACTCGGAGCATAGCGCACCAGCCAGAATAAGCCCGGGCCTGTTGGAGCTTTCCCAATCATCGATCATGCTGACGGTTTCAGTCATGGTCTTGAGCATTGTAGTTCTGCCCTGTCTGTCTGGGGTGTTTGGCAGGTCGTCATAGCCTTTTATTGGGGTACTCTCCAAGACTTCAATCTGCCGGGTCGCCTCTCTCCGTAGGGCATTACGTATAGCGTTACCCTCAGGTGTTACAAGGCTTGCTTGGCGCGCCTCTAGGATCTTGGTGGTATTGCGTGTCAATTGAATCCAGCCATAACGCGCAGCCCAATTCTTGATTGTGCTCTTTGGTAGTCCGGTCTCAACCGAGATTACAGCTATCTTAACCCCTCGCACCCATAGGTTTTTAGCGTGTTCCCTGATATCATCCGAGATCCTTAGCTTCCTGGGGGAGATGCGTTTTTGAGTCGGTTTTGGGTCGCAAGCCTCAACTGTTAGCGGTTCGCACTCAATGATTGAATCAGCCATACTCAATGTCAATCGCATGCCTCCCGGTGTCCGGTCAAGCTTGTTTCTCTTCCTGGGGTTGATCGTCATCCTGGGTTGAATGCGCTGTGTGTTGATCGGCTTTGCCTTGTCGCCAGTTCCCCGGGGCCGTTCAATCCTGTTTTTGCCCGTCGATTGCCAGCTTAGGCTCGAAACGCTCTAAAATCGTTTATAGGGCATTCTGTTGTCTCACCCCATTAATCGTGCCAATCTTTTTCAAACCGCAGCTAAGTCACTGATATGCAATGCAATATTTCAGAGGCAATCAGGCAGACAGTCTCAAGGCAATATGATGACAGCGGATCGGGGGTCTGAACGCTTAAAACCCTGTTTCCGCTCGATTACGGGCATTTGTTCTAAGTGTATATCGTTGCAATGATTTGTCGTCGCATAGCAAGCAAGGTGCCAAACAAGCAAGGAAAGCTCATTTTATCCCCGTGGTTGTTTTCAACAATCTTTGCTTCGATGCTTGACTGTTTGACTGTGATAGTTCATTGTCTCTCTCGGAGGTTGGATTGTCGGTGAAGCGGGGAACCGCGCAGCATGTTCGCTGTGTGAGGTCCGCAGTGCCAAGCGAAAGCTGGCATCCCTGGTGCCGGGGAGAATGGCCCGGGTGTTTGATGTTGAATCCGCACTCGTAAGGTAGCTATCGGGCTTCTGCCTGATGCAAGCTCAGTGAGACTTGGGAGCGATTGCTGTTCTCCCCGATGGCGCAAGGCAACTATAGCGCGATGATCGGAGGATGGCTTAAGTGTACCCTAAGCCCGTAGTTCCCGAACCTGGGAGCATAAGGGCCGTAATGCAGCTTGCCCGGTATCGTTCCGGGTGAACGGTCACAAGCCCGTTGAATGCAGAGTGAAGGAAAGGATCAAAACAAGTGAGAAAAGCACAAGTTAGCGTTACGCTGTCTCGCGTTCGATTATGTGAGGGGTTCGCCACTGAAGAAGTAGAGTTGCCGTGTCGTTATGAGGTGATCAAGGTCCGGGGCGCGATCACGATTGATGTGGGGTCCAAGACTTTCCACGTCGGGGACAATCTCACGGAAGAGCAAGCTGTGATTTTGGCTGCTCAAAGCTTTTATGACGTAACCGTTACACAGTAATCCACAATGACAACCCTCTCATTCCTCCTCCTCTGGTTTTCATTCTCCGTGATTGTGGGCCTTGTCGTTCTCCTGTATTCAAACCCTGTGTTGATTCGGGCTACAGGCGATCAAGAGAATATCTGTCTATCTTGCGGGCGGGTTATCTCGGGGGATGAACCGGCAATTTGCTCTGTCTGTGCGGAGTTCGCTACAGAGGTCTCGTTCCCGGTTTTGGTGCGGCAGGTTGTGCCGGAATACACCGTGATTAATGCGGGGGATTTGGGGGATTGATTTTCAGCGTTGCCTGAGTTTAAACCCTCGGGCAAGGCTGGCAATCACGCCAGAACAGAAAGGATCAAATGAAGTCTATTGAAATCACGTTAACCCGGGATAAAGAATGCAAAGGCAGTGTCCGCTTTGCTGCCCCAGACCCGAAAGCCGCGATCACTAATGTTTACGTATCGCGTGACGTTGCGGAAATTAATTCCGCCAAACAGATCAAAATCACGGTTCAAATCGGGGATTGATTATGGCACCTAAAACCACACAAGCCGCGCCTAATCCATTCCGCTCTGCTCGCAGGGCTGGGGTGCCGATTGTCGCTATCGAGTCCGCAGACCCGGCAGCAACAATCGTTCAATGCGCCAAAGCTCTAAACGGGTCGCATGATTCAACCCCACAAATTCGATGGGACATCGTGCGTGGATTGATCGCGCTCAATACTTTGGGCGGCCACGTTCTCTCGCATTTCGCTGATGAACTGCCGTTAAACAGTCCAGCAAACTGCCTTGCAACCCTTGTTTCAAAATCGGACAAGCTCTCTGTGATGCCAGAAAGCGAGCTTGAAAAACCAGAGGACAAGCGGCGGGCCGTCGCGGGGATCTTGTATATGGTTCACTCGAATAGGTGGTTGGAAGACACCGAATGCATGCAAGCTGTTTGGAATGCCCGGGACGCATTTGAGCCTATTGGGTTTACCCTTGTGCTCATTGGGCCGTCAATCAAGCTGCCTGTAGAGCTTAAAAATGATGTTGTGATCATCTCCGAGCCATTGCCCGGGCATGAGGAGCTAGGGAAGATCCTTGACCATATCGCTGATGATGCGCAGCTAACCGAGGAAAAGATCGGGGATCGTGATATCGTGATCGATACGATGTCGGGGACTTCGGCTTTCGGCGCAAAACAAATCCTGGCAATGTCGGTGACTAAAGATGGGATTAACCGTGATACCCTTTGGAACCGACAAAAGAAGATGATCGAGCAAACCAAGGGTTTATCTGTTTGGCGCGGTGGTGAAACCTTTGAAATGCTTGGCGGGTTATGGGCGATCAAAGACTACTTAACGCGCATCGTCACAAGCGGCAAAACCCCTGTTGATTGCGTGCTCTGGGCCGATGAAGTGGAAAAACAGATTGCGGGAGCGCAAGGCGACATGAGCGGCACAAGTCAAGATCAACTCGGGGCTTTGCTTCGTTTTTTGCAGGACTTCAACATACCGGCAATGCTGCTTTTAGGGCACCCGGGAACGGGCAAGTCGGCAATCGCTAAAGCTACCGGGAATATTGCGGGCCGTCCTGTGCTTGGGATGGATATGGGCGCAATGAAAGGATCTCTTGTTGGCCAGTCGGAGGAGCAAATCAGAGCAGCACTAGAAGTTGCCGTCTCTGTGAGTGCGGGCAAGCTCATCATGATCATGACTTGCAATAAGCTCGCGGGTATTCCCCCGGAATTTCGGAGACGATGCACGCTAGGCACTTGGTTTTTTCCGCTTCCCGATAAAGAGGAAAGAGCGGCAATTTGGCCACACTGGATCGATTACTACGAATTGCAAAAACGCCAAGCGTTGCCGGATGATGACGGATTTACCGGGGCTGAAATCAAAGCGTGCTGCGATGTTGCCTATAGAACCGAATTGTCGTTGAAAGAGGCATCAAAATATATCGTCCCAATTGTTAAAAGCGCACCCGAACAAATTGCGGAATTGTGTCGCATGGCTAACAATCGCTTTTTGAGCGCAAGCGCGCCTGGGGTTTATCGCTATCAAGATCCTTCCCTTGCCCCCACGAAAGAAGCGGGCAAGCGGCAGATTCAGATTTGAGTTGAAAAGCTTTTCGCTCGGTTTTAGATTGTCGGGATGAGTCGAAAACAACCCGGGCAATGGTCGCTTAATTATGATCGATGCGTCAAATGCGGCACGGTGGATCGGCCTTACTTCTCAAGGGGCCAGTGTCAACCGTGCTACTTTGCTGAATATGTTCCCGCCAATCTTGCCAAAATCAAAGCGCACAAGCGCAAATGGTATTCTAAGGCAGGCGGGAAAAGCTGGGCAAAGGTTCAGCGGGAGCAGATTCATTATGGCGGAATGCGCCAAGCTGCGCTTGAGCGCGATGATTACAAGTGTGTCGTTTGCGGCACAACTGAAAAGCTTACAGTCCATCACAAAGACGGCAATGGACGCGGGAAAGACAACCCGAACAACGTTTTGGATAATCTCCAAACGCTTTGCCGAAAACATCACATTGCAACACACAGACAAGAATTAATCGCAGGCCGTCGCGCTAATGGATGGCGCAGGCCAAGCGGTTTACAATACAAAAAGAAAGGATCAAATTGAGCCATTTAGTTGAAATCAAATGCGAAATCAGGGATCTTGATGCGCTGTCCCTGGCGTGTCGGGATCTTCACAAGCAACTTGTTCGCGCTCCAATGGGGCAGAAAGTACAGGGCCGCACCTATGGCGGGACAATGGTTGACTGCGATGCGTACGTGAAGCTCGACGGGCCGTACGATGTCATTCTCACCAGGGAGCCAAAGGGCACTTACAAAATGCAGACAGACTTCTGGGCCGGATCGGTCGCAAAAGAGATCGGGGAGAACGGGAAGCGGTTAGTGCAAATGTATGGCGTAAATAAAGCTGAAATGTCAGCCAGAAGATTAGGCCACGCAGTCACTAGGCAAATCACCAAAACCGGCGCAATTAATGTCCTTATTTCCGGGGGGCGATTCTAATGAACAAGCAAGTAATCGTCACTGTTTCACCAGATGGGGAAGTCTCGATTGAGGCTGTAGGCTTCAAAGGGTCTTCCTGTGAGAAAGCAACCAAAGCAATCGAACAAGCTTTGGGCACGTCGGGCAAGCGTAGCAAGAAACCTGAGTATTATCAGGGCAACACTCAGCAAGCAAAGGTCGGGCAATGATCGCCTGCGCAATCCAGTTCAAGCCCGATGGGTCCGGGGTCTGTCTCGCAACGGATACAATACCATTAAACGAGATAGGGTCTCTCGTTGTTACCCGGGCAAGTCAGATCGAGTTCAATCACGCAAAGCAAGTATGGGAAGTGTGCTGGGCGAATAAACCGGGCAAGGTTGTCTTTCAGCATGCCAGCCGTAAAGCCTGTCTTGATTGGGAAGTGTCGCAGCTAAACAAGCGGATTTTGGGGCTGTAATCATTCACCCGGGCATAGTTGGCAATGTGCCCGGGTAGAATGCGGACAACACCGCAGAGCAGTAAACACACAACCAAAAGGATCAAATAAAATGCAAACTGTAAACACTGTAGATATTGAGCAGTTTAGAGAATGTGTATTCTTTAGCCTAACTGTAAGGAAGCCTGGGAATCGCGCAAAAGTTCGAGATTTATCTGCATTGGAGCAATACTTAACCCTGTTGCATGCCGACAATGCAAACGGTGATGACACCGGATCAACCCCGGCAGTGGACTTGCCCAAGAATTTCAAGGGCAACGGCGACACGGTGAAGATCACTAAACGCCTATTGCTGGGCCGCAAACCTACCAAGGAAGACCCGGAGCCCGATCCCTACGTCAATACGTGCGCCTTTCTCAATGAGGCAAAGGAGAAGCTTACCGGGCGATTTGGGCGAGCCTTGCCAAGCAAGATCAAAGAGGGGCTTTTTGTTGTCCGCAAGGATCTCGTACAGGAATTCGAGGATGAACTACAGGCGACTTTAACCAAGCTCCAAAACGATTATATCCCGCTTGTGCGCGATGAATACCCGATGTCAAAGGAACGGGCCAAGACAACCCCAGTTAAACAAGGCGGGTTAGGTCCGCTTTACCGTGAGGCAGATTATCCCCCGATGTCGGAATTCTTAGCTTGCTTTGGGCTGGAATGGCAATGGCTCGCACTGGGGGTGCCCGATGATCTACCGGCAGCATTACGACAAGAGGCGGCAGAGAAGCTCGAACGACAGTTTACAGAGGCGGCAGAGGAGGTTAAAAACGCATTGCGGGAAAGCTTTGCGGACCTTATCAGCCATGCCAGCGAAAAGTTGAAACCCGCCGCACCCGGCGAAAAATCGCCAGTCTTCAGAGACAGCATGATCGGGAACATACAGCAGTTTTGCAGTGTGTTCGAGTCTCGAAACCTGATGAACGATCAAGAGCTTGCTTCCCTGGTGGGCCAAGCCAAGCAAGTCTTGACCGGATTACAACCGGATCGCCTGCGAAAGTATGCGAACGTGAGAGAGGCAACCCGGGAACAGTTCGACGCGATCAAGGCTCAGATTGACACGATGATCACCAAGCAACCCTCGCGCCGGTTCGATCTTTCCGAGGATTGATGATCCTTGACTCGGAACCCCGGGCGGGGTGACTAAGCCCGGGGACTTTTTAACCCTTTTTTCTTTCCCTATGAATTGCCAGCACAACAACATGGTTTTAAATGACGGTTCAAACGCCACAAGTCACGTTTGGAAATGCGCGGACTGTGGATACGTTTACGGCGAGGCACCCCGGGCACCCGGGCAGCAACCCCAGAACGCCCCTCAAGACACAACGAAGAGCACCCCTGAAGCGTGGCCAATCGAACGGCAAAGACTTCGCAATCTTTTGCGCCTTGTCACCGCTCGCCTTGCCGAATATCCCGACGCAGAAGGCGGCACAGCTTTGGAACTGGCGAGGAGGGAATTGCGATGAACGCTCTTCCTGTAGCAATCTGCGAAGACGACGAAGAGATCAAAATGCTCCTCGTGAAGCATGGCAAGCAAACGCATCTGGTACCGCGCATCGAAGTAACCGGGCCGTTCAGAACACACGTTACGTTTACGGCAGACGACTTCGTTTATACCGTGACGCAATACCACGGGTATTTGCTGCCTGACGATAACGGGTATTGCGCCATGCGAATTCCATTGAGCGCCGGAACCACAAAAGAAATCTCGCAAGTCATTCGTGCCTTTATAGAAAGCGGGCAGGATGAAAGCGGGCCTTATTACGCTATGGAGTGCGATGATTGCGCGGAGGCAAACTGATATGAAAATTCCTCAATTCGAATTACCAAACACCGAGAACGCTTTCAATCTGGCCAGCGAAACGGCGCAGGACGGCGAGCGCGAATCAGCAGAACGAAGAATGCGCGAGCAGCAGAAGGCGGATTCAGATTTTATGAAAGAACACGGGGCACTTTTTAGGGCCGAGATGATTCTTGCCCTGCTAAACACAAAAGTTGGATCTTGGCCAGCGGAGCCGATTAATCCTGAGTTGCCCTTCAAGTGGCAGACACGGAGACTGGCAGACTTCGTGCCTATTGAGCCTGGATTAAATCTTACAGCGTCAAGTTTGAGCCTTGGTAATCCATTTACCGGACAGGTCAAATCTGGCTGGTGCCTTTACTCAATGGGTGGGGCGTGTTGGAATCAGAGAACGGAGGCGTTGTTTGCGAAGTGGAAGAAGGGAGATGTTCTGTGGGCAAAGGAAACATTTGGGGTTCACAAAGGATGTGGAGCGCGAAAGTTTTCCAACATCGGAGTGGGGTGGATCTGCTATCGTGCAGATGGGGGTGGAATGTGCCCGCCGTCTTTGATTAAACGTTGGAAGCCGTCGATATTCATGCCCCGGCGATATGCTAGAATCGAGCTTGAGCTAATGGCCGATCCAACTCCGCAGCGAGTGAACGAGATTAGCGAAGCTGACGCGAAAGCTGAAGGCACAACTTACCCAACTATGCCGTTTAGTGGAGACCCACACCGTCTTTCGTTTCGTCTTTTATGGGATTCAATCCACGGCAAATACCCGTCATCGTTCCTCTCCGGTCCTTGGGTCTGGAAACTTCAATTCAAAAGAATCAAATAACCCATTGACACTTTCCCTCTTTGCCTCTATGGTTCTTTGCCAGCGATAAAAAACACAATGATGAAACAAATCCCAGATTCCTTGCGCCAGAAACTTTCCGAAGCCGGGAAGAAAGGCAATGCTGCGCTTACTCGTGAGCAAAAAGCTCTCGGGGGAAAGCGTTCGTGGCAAACCCGCGTGAAGAAGGCCAAGGAAGCGGAAAAGGCGGCGGCAACATGATTACCAAGCTATCAAAATCTCAAGAAGAGGAACTGGATCGCATTGCCAAGGATTGGATTCGGCGAGGGCTGAATACAACCCAGATTGAAATCAAAAAGGCGCATGAGTTAGCGCGAGCCTGGGACAAATGTTTTTTCAAAAAGGAGAGAGTTGTTCTGCATCTTTCCAGCCCGCTAGGTTGCTGGCTTGGGGTTCTCTTGTTCTCTAACAAGCAAGTGCGGTCGCAAGTGCGGTCGCAAGTGGGGTCGCAAGTGGAGTCGCAAGTGCGGTCGCAAGTGTGGTCGCAAGTGGGGTCGCAAGTGGAGTC